>ERZ779866.3435-NODE-3435-length-12867-cov-2.832501_pt1 | contig 12867 bp, 11 predicted proteins | sample MGYA00511248_ERZ779866 | MGnify/ENA primary metagenome ERZ779866 (study PRJEB29588, sample SAMEA2155758) | human gut metagenome | biome: human gut; feature: human-associated habitat; material: faeces | place: Denmark | collected 2008/2010 ... | reverse complement strand
CCAACTAAAAAAATAAGCTATTATTATCAATAAAATAATTAACATTAAAATTAATCTATCCCCTAATTTTTCAAAATTTTCTTTTCATATTATTAATTTTTTCTTTCAACTGTACATAATGTGTCGTTTTTACTCCCTCCATGAGCAACAATAAGAATCTCAATTATTTCAAATCCTCTTTTTTTACCAACTCCATTTGTATTCCACCCAAAGGAAAGACATATTCCTTTGGGTTTAAGAATTCGAGCAATTTCATTTAAGTGCTTTGCTCTCCATGATGCTTTTGTATGTTCTGATGTTACTGTAACACCAACTCCTTAATAACACTCTTTAACTTGTCGCAATGAATATGGAGGGTCGTATAAAACTACATCAGCAAAATTATCTTTAAATATTTTTAAAAAATCTAAGGCATCTAAATGATATGTAGTATTAAATTTAGGATTTAAATCATTTGTAATTGTTCCTATTTTACAATTATTAGCAAATGGGTCAATTATAATATTTTTTTCTTGTGTTATGTATTTAGCTATTAATTTTTTTATAGGCAGAATACTGAAAGTATTACTATTAGGCATAGCCCATTCTCTGTTTATAATCATTCTCTTATCCCCATAATTTGTTTTTAATTTTCTGCCACAATGATAATTCTCTTTTTTTACAAGGACATCCACTTTTTCTAATAGACCCGTCTAACTGACATTTGATATAATCTTTATTAGTTAAGTTTTTTTTTGCATATTTACAAATCTTTTTTACATTCATATAGCCACCTCCAATCATATATAGTGAATCAAATCTATGCACATAAAATATATTTTTTATATTGCCTTGATTATCATTATTTATCTGGTCGGAAAAGGCGTTTATGAGGGACAGATTGATGAAAAGACGACAGTTGGACAAGTGGTAAGCGATATCGGCACCGGTACCAAGGAAATGGTTAAAAGCGGCGTCAATGCTACCGAGAACGCGATTGACAATTATAAAAAGACGCCAAAAGAAGATATTAATTTGGCAGAGTAGTGAAAAGCCCCGCAATCCGCGGGGCTTTTTTCAGGCCTTTTTGGCTTCGATGATTTTTAAGGCATCGTCAAGCGTCAGTTCCTTGTCCTTAAATTCTTTGGGAATGGCATAATTGTTTTTGCCCCACTTGAGGTAAGGGCCGTAACGTCCGGAATTTAAAGTAATATCCTTTTTGTCTTTGGGGTGGACGCCCAGAGATTTTCCAGCCGGGCGTTCGGCAACGCCTTTTAAAATCTCTTCGGCACGTTCCAAAGTGATGTTAAAGATGTTGTCGTTTCCGGTCAGAGATTTGGATTTGTTTCCCTGTTTGATGTAAGGGCCGAACTTGCCGATGTTAACCTCAATGTCGTTTCCGAGTTTTTTAGGCAAACTCAATAAGGTAGAAGCCTGTTCTAAAGTAACTTCTTCAGGTTTTATGTTTTTAGGCAAGGCTGAACGTTTGGGTTTTTCGGTGGTGGCCGTCGCGTCTTCACCAAGCTGTAAATAGAAACCGTAAGGACCTTTTTTGAGATAAATTTTGAGACCGTTCATTTCTCCCAAGGTCTTATCTTCGGGATTGGCCGGTTTGGGCGTATCGTTGGCCGCTTCTTCCATAGCGTCGGTCAACGGTTTGGTATATTTGCATTCGGGATAGTTGGAACAGCCGATGAAAGCGCCAAATTTGCCGAGCTTGATGCTCAGACGGCCTTTGCCGCATTCAGGACAGACGCGCGGATCGGAACCGTCTTCACGCGGCGGGAAAAGGTGATACGACAGGACTTCGTCAATCTTATTGATGACTTCGCTGATTTGCAGCGGCTGTACGGCGGAAATGTTTTTGATGAACTTGGCCCAGAAACCGGCTAACAGTTTTTTCCATTCCATTTCACCGGCGGAAACGTCATCCAGAAATTCTTCCAGCTGCGCGGTAAAGTCATATTCAACATATTTTTTGAAGTAGTTTTCCAAAAATACGGTCACGATGCGGCCGCGGTCTTCAGGAATGAAGCGCAGTTTTTCGACGCGGACGTATTTGCGTTCCTGCAAAACGGAGATAATGCTGGCATAAGTTGACGGACGGCCGATGCCGAGTTCTTCAAGCTTTTTGACCAGACTGGCTTCGGTGAAGCGCGGCGGCGGGGTGGTGAAATGCTGCTCGGGCGTGATTTCGCCTTTGTCAACTTTTTCGCCTTCGGTTACGTTCGGCAAAATGCGGTTTTCATCATCGTCATCGCTGTCGTCTTTGCTTTCTTGATAAAGTTTGAGAAAACCGTCAAAATCAATGACCTGTCCGTTGGCGCGCAAAACGATTTTTTGGTCTTCCGAGGTTGAATCAATAACAACTTTGTCCAATACGGCAGGGTTCATCTGGCAGGCAACGGTGCGTTTCCAGATCAGTTCGTAAAGTTTGTGCGCATCGGCGTCCAAACGTGCCTCCAGTTTTTTGGGCGTGTCCATAATATGGGCGGGACGAATGGCTTCATGCGCTTCCTGCGCGTTTTTGGATTTAGTTTTATATTCTTTGGCGGTTTTGGGCAGATAAGCCTCGCCGAAATATTTTATAATGGCTTCGCGGCAGGCGTCGATGGCCTCTTTGGAAAGGTTGACGGCATCGGTACGCATGTAGGTGATTAAACCGTCTTCATAGAGTTTTTGCGCCACCTGCATGGTTTTTTTGGCGCTGAAACGCAGTTTTCTGGCAGCTTCCTGTTGCAGGGTGGAGGTTGTGAACGGCGGCGACGGATAACGGTTGGCTTTTTTGCGCTCAACGTTTGAAACGGCAAAATTCTGCGCTTCGATTTTAGCTTTGGCCTCCATGGCCCTGGCTTCGGAATTCAGGTCAAATTTTTCGAGTTTGCTGCCGTCAAGCGTAATCAGGCGCGATTTTATGACGGCTTTGGATGCCGTGAACAGTTCGGCGTCTACCGTCCAATATTCTTCGCTTTTGAACTTTTCAATTTCGGTTTCGCGGTCGCAAATCAGGCGCAGAGCGACGGACTGGACGCGGCCGGCCGATTTTGAGCCCGGAAGTTTGCGCCACAGAACCGGCGACAATGTAAAGCCCACCAGATAGTCAAGCGCCCGGCGCGCCATATAGGCCGAGACCAGATTGTCATCGATGGTACGCGGATTTTTAATGGCTTCGGTTACGGCGTTTTTGGTAATTTCGTGAAAGACGACGCGTTCGATTTTTTTGCCGGCGATTTTTTTGCGGGCGGTCAGTTCTTCCAATATATGCCAGGCAATGGCTTCTCCCTCTCTATCCGGGTCGGATGCGAGAATGATGGTATCAGCGTCTTTAACGGCGGAAATAATGTCTTTGAGGCGTTTTTGGCCGCCGGGGGAAAGTTCCCAGGTCATGGCAAAATCCTGATCGGGCAGCACCGAACCGTCTTTGCTCGGCAGATCGCGAATGTGGCCGAAGCTGGCCAGAACGTTATAGTCTTTGCCGAGATATTTGTTGATGGTTTTGGCTTTTGCCGGAGATTCTACGATAACGAGCTTCATTTTTTCTACCTATTTGATTAAGGCTACCTTGTTGCCGGGCTGACGTTCTATCCTGCCTTCCATTTCCAGTTTCAGGAGTTCCAGAGAAACCTCCGAAGCGCCGAGACCGCTGGAGCGGATGATCTCATCGACATAAACGCCTTCACTGTTCAGGCAATCTATGACCGAGGACTTTTCCGCCGGCATGACATCATCTGATATTTGTTCTTGAGGAATATCGACATTTTTTTGCAACTTGTCAACATATTGTATAATTTGTTTTTGATTATTGAGACTTAAAACTTCCAAAATGTCGGCGGCGTTTTCAGCCAACGTTGCGCCATCCTTAATTAATTTGTTGGGGCCGAGGGAGCGGGCATCCTGTGGAGAACCGGGTATGGCAAAAACGTCTTTGCCCTGTTCCAGAGCCAGCCGGGCAGTGATGAGCGAGCCGGAATGCATGGTGGCTTCAACGACAAGCGTTCCCAGCGAAAGAGCCGAAACAATACGGTTGCGGCGCGGAAAGTTGCCGCTTTGGGGCTGGGTGCCGAGCGGAAATTCGGAAACAACGACGCCCTGACTGATGATTTGATTGTATAAAAACTGATTTTCCGCCGGGTAAACAATGTCGGCGCCGGTGCCCAAAACTGCCAACGTCGGTCCGTTTTGAGCATTGGCGTACATTGCGCCTTTGTGCGCTGCGCCGTCAATGCCGCGGGCCATGCCGGAGATAATCAACACGCCGCTGTTGGTGAGGTCATAGGCAATTCTTGAGGCGGTTTTGCGCCCGTTGACGGAAGCGTTGCGCGCACCGACAATCGACAGGGAAACAGGGCGGTTAAGCAGTTCGACGTTTCCGGCGGCATAAAGAAGCGGCGGCGCGTCGTCAATATGTCTCAGAGCCTGCGGATAGAGTTCGGAGGTGCGGGGAATAATACGGATGTTTTTTGACGAGGCCAGCTCGACTTCCCGGCGTGCCAGTTCCCGCGGAAAAATCTTAAAACGGGGATTGCTGCCGAGTTCGTCCAGAGCGGCAGCCGCGGTTTGGTGGCGGCCGAGCAGTTTGTAAAAGGTTACGGGACCGATGTTTTCGGTGTTAATCAGTTGAATCCAGTCTAAAAGCTGCTCGTCTTGTTTCATTTACTGTGCTTTTTCCTTTTTCTTAAAACTGATTTTGCTTTCTTCACCTTTAAGCAGACGATGAATATTGGCATGATGGCGAACCAGCACCAAAACGGCAATGCCGGTGTAAAAAATGCAATAGACCGGCGTGGCCATAAAAAAGGCATATAGAGGAACCAAAGCTGCGGCGGTGATTGCCGACAGGGATGAATATCTGAAAATGAAAGCCATTACCAGCCAGGTCAGCAGAGCCAAAAGTGCAAGCTGCCAATTGGTGGCAAGAAGAAAACCAAAAGTGGACGCAACGCCTTTGCCGCCTTTGAACTTGAGCCAGACCGGAAAGTTGTGTCCCAGTACGCCGCAGGTGCCGGCAATGAGTTCGGCCATGATGTTGGTTTCGGTGAAGAAACCCCAGAAAATGTACGGCTGCGGCGATACCAGCTTATAGGCGGCAAAAGCGGCGATACCGGCTTTGGAGGCATCCAGCAGGACAGTTAAAACAGCCAAATCTTTGCGTCCGGTACGCAGAACATTGGTGGCGCCGATGTTGCCGGAGCCGATTTTGCGAATGTCGCCCAGACCGGCCAGACGGGTCAGAACCAGACCGAAGGGGATTGAACCTAATATGTAGCCGCCGAGGGCAGCGGCGAGAAAAGTCATTTCAATGCTCATTGGACAAACTCTTAATATATTGTTGAAACTTTTTTTAGTATTAAACGCAAGGTTTTTATCTTTCAACTTTATTTTTCCGTTTGTCCTACGGAGAAGGCGATTTTTTTATGGAAAAAGTGGAAAAATATAGGTGACAAAACGATTAAATCAGATAATATTGGAAAAAATTAATAAAGGACGTCTGAAATATGAAACCGATATATAAGAGGATTTTGCTGAAACTTTCGGGTGAAGGCCTGATGGGTGACAAGAGTTTCGGCATGTCCGCCGAGATTATCGAAAATCTGGCCCGTCAGATTAAGGCGGTTCACGACGCCGGGGTCGAGGTCTGCGTCGTGGTCGGCGGCGGCAACATCTTCCGGGGTGCCAAAGAAGCCTCCAAGGGAATGAACCGCACGGTGGCCGACCATGTCGGAATGCTGGCGACGGTAATGAACGCCCTGTATATACAAAACGCGCTGGAGAAGAACGGTACGTCGGCAAGGGTGCTTTCGGGGCTGAACATCCCGGAAGTGTGTGAGCATTATGTATACCGCCGCGCGCTTCGGCATTTGGAAAAAGGACGCGTGGTAATTTTTGCGGCAGGCACCGGCAACCCTTATTTTACAACGGATACGGGCGCCGCGCTCAGAGCCTCGGAAATGCAGTGTGATGTTTTGCTGAAGGCGACGCAGGTTGACGGCGTTTATGACAGCGACCCGAAAACCAATCCGCAGGCAGTGCGTTATGATACGGTTTCGTATGACGAAGTTATCGAGAAGCAACTGAAGGTGATGGACATTGCGGCCATTGCGCTGGCGAGGGAAAACAATATTCCGGTCGTGGTTTTTGCCCAGAGCGGCAAAGACGCTTTGGAAAAAGTTGTTTCGGGAAAAGGAAATTTTACTGTAATTAAAAAAGAGGTGTAATTTTATGGCTGATTATAATGACATTAAACAAGATGCGAAAACCCGCATGGAAAAAAGCCTGGAATCTTTAAAGAACGATTTCAGCGGTCTGCGCGCCGGACGGGCTCACGCCAGTCTTTTGGACGGAATTATGGTTGAGGCATACGGTTCTCAAAGTCCGTTGTCGCAGGTCGGTACCGTAAGCGTTCCCGACGCCAGGACTTTGTCGGTGAGCGTGTGGGACAAAGGGTTGGCCAAGTCCGTGGAGAAGGCAATCAGGGAATCCGATTTGGGATTGAATCCCGTTTCCGACGGACAGCTGATCAGAATTCCGATTCCGCCGTTGAGCGAAGAACGCCGCAAAGAACTGGTTAAAGTGGCCGGCAAATATTCGGAACAGGGCAAAATCGCCGTCCGCAACGTACGCAGAGACGCGCTGGACGGGATAAAGAAACTCAAAAAAGACAATGAAATTTCCGAGGACGAAGAAAAGAAGTATGAAAACGAAATCCAGAAACTGACGGACGAGACCATCAAGAAAATCGACGAGGAACTGGCCCGTAAAGAAAAGGATATTCTTCAAGTGTAGTTTGCCGGGGAATGTCCGGCGCGGCGAAATCGACAGGATCGCGGCTGTTTGTGCGGGTCGTTTTGCGTTTGCGGGCATTTTGTTTATCACTCCGGATTAAACTTGAGATTAATATAGAAGATATAAGGCTGTTTTAGTTTTGAGTACTGACGAAAATAAATTAGACCATATTGCCATTATCATGGACGGAAACGGGCGCTGGGCCAAAAAGAGAGGGTTGCCGCGTTTGATGGGGCACAAGAAAGGCGCGGAGGCGGTCAAAGAAATCACCAAAGTGGCCGCCAATCTCGGGGTCAAATATCTGACCCTTTATGCTTTTTCCACCGAAAACTGGAATCGGGATTCCGAGGAGGTTGAGTCTCTGATGGACTTGCTGCGCCAGTATCTTAAAAGCGATTTGAAGGAAGTTCAGGAAAACGGCGTGCGCATCAGATTTATCGGCGAACGCTCGATGCTGGCTTCCGATATTGTCGAGAGCATGAACAGACTGGAGGCCGAGACGGCACAGAATGACAAGATGACCCTTTGTCTGGCCATCAGTTACGGTTCCAGACAGGAAATCGTCAATGCGGCGCGGAAAATTGCCGAACTGGCAAAAAGAGGGGATATTCAACCGGAAGATGTTGATGTCAAAATGTTTTCGGGTATGCTCTATACACAGGACATTCCGGATCCGGACCTTTTGATCAGAACCAGCGGCGAACAGCGGCTCAGCAATTATCTGCTGTGGCAGCTGGCTTATGCCGAGTTCTTTTTTTCAGATGTGTTGTGGCCGGATTTTGACGAGAAGACCTTAACCGATATTATTGCGGATTTTAAGTCCAGGGAGAGAAGATATGGAAAAGTCAAAAACTAGTTCTATTGTTAAGCGGATTGTAACGGCGCTGGTTTTGGTTCCCGTAACCATCGGGGTTCTTTATGCCGGTTATCCTTATGTTCAGGTCATGGCGCTGGTTTTTGGCGGAATGATGGCTTGGGAATGGTCAAATATGGTACCGAATAAAGGAAACGGCACTTATGGTATTGTTTATGCGCTGGCGGTTGCCGCAGCTATTTTTGCCACAAGTCCGTGGGCGGTTGCCGCCGTGGTTGCGGGCTCTGCCGTATTGGTCTGGATTAAGGCTCGCGGAGAGGTGCGGCGGCATCTTCTGACGCTGGGCGTGTTGTATATTTCAATCGGAATCGGTTCTTTGGTCTGGCTGTACGGGCAGGTCGGTTTTTTGGACACAATGTGGTTTTTGCTGATGGTCTGGGGCGTTGATACCGGCGGTTATGTCGTCGGCAGCACGGTAAAAGGCCCGAAACTGGCGCCGAAAATCAGTCCCAACAAAACCTGGTCCGGGCTGTTGGGCGGCGTGGTTTTTTCGGTTCTGGTCAGCATTGCCTACAGTTATGCCTTTACGGAACAGAACCATGTGCTGTTTTATGCGGTCTTGGGCGGAATCATTGCCGTTATCGCCCAGATAGGCGATTTGGTCGAATCTTATATCAAACGCAGTCTGGGAATTAAAGATTCGAGCAACCTTATTCCCGGACACGGCGGCGCGTTTGACCGAATCGACGGTTTGATTTTTGCGGCACCGCTGGTGTTTTTGTTATTCAGATACGGTGTTTCTTTTAATTAGTTAGGGTATTGTGCAATTATGGATTGGCTGGTTAATTTGATTTATTATGTCGTACCGTTTGTGGTACTGCTCGGAATTTTGGTGTTTGTGCATGAGCTCGGGCATTATCTGGTGGCTAAGTTTTCGGGGGTCCAGGTCGAAGCTTTTTCTATCGGTTTCGGCAAGGAGTTGTGGGGTTTTGTCGATAAATCCGGCACCAGATGGAAAATCAGCGCCATTCCGTTGGGGGGCTATTGTCAGTTCTTGGGAGACGGTGACGAGACGAGCACGACTTCCGAAGCCAAGGCGCTGACTGAAGAGCAGAAGAAAAAAGCTTTCGCTTATCAGTCTCCGTTTAAAAAACTTCTGATTTCTCTGGCCGGTCCGGCGGCAAATTACGTGTTTGCGGTTTTGATTTTTGCAAGCATTTTTTATTTTATCGGCAAGATTGAGTTTCCGCCGGTGGTAGGTGAGGTGGTCAAAGGCGGTGCGGCCGAGCAGGCCGGCATTTTGCCCAAAGACCGCATTCTCAGCGTAAACGGCAAAAAGGTGGACAGTTTTACCGATGTGCGCCGTGAGGTGGAACTGAATACGGAAGAGAAAGTCCGGGTGGAACTGGAGCGCGGCGGCAAAGTAATCAAGCTGGCTTTTCCGCTTCAGTATATTGAAATCGAAAATGATGCGGCACTGGACAAGACGGAAACCAGACGCCCGATGCTGGGAATCCGCTCCGTGAACGTGGTCGAAGTCCAAAAGCTGGATTTGAACGTGTTTCAGGCATTGCGCGATGCGGGAATCGAAGTTTGGAACATTACGGATATGACGCTGCGCGGGGTCGGACAAATGATTGTCGGCGAGCGCGGTTCAGAGGAGATCGGCGGCGTTATCAGAATCGCCGAAATGTCCGGGGACATTACGAGACAGCAGGGAATATTGAATCTGTTGGTGTTTATGGCTCTGCTTTCCGTTAATCTGGGTTTGATTAATTTATTCCCGATACCTCTTCTTGACGGTGGACATGTTGTAATTTATCTGATAGAAATTGCAACAAGGAGAGAAATTAACGAAAAAGTTAAAGACGGTTTGTTTAAAGTCGGTTTTGCATTGTTGATTTCGCTGATGGTTTTTGCCACCTGGAACGATGTGGTCCGTTTGTTTAACAGATGGTTTGCTTAATTTATTATAAGGATTGTTCGGATGAAAAATATTAGTGTATTTGCATTGGCATTCACCATGATGACGTCTATGAATGCATATGCTGCGGATGTTTATGTGAGAGATATCAATGTTCAGGGACTGGAACGGGTGGAAACAGAGACGGTTTTGTCTTATATCAATCTGCCGAAGGGCGAGAGCGTTTCTCAGGACCGTTTGGACGATTCATTAAAGCAACTGTATGCAACCGGGCTTTTTACCGATGTGGTTTTCAATGTGAAAAACAACGGACTGTTGGAAATCAGAGTGGTTGAAAATCCGATTATCAACAAAAGGGTTTTCGACGGCAACGACAAAGTCAGCGATGAAATGCTTGAAAAAGAAGTCAGCCTGAAGTCTGGTGCCATTTATGATCGCGCCAAGGTTCAGGAAGATGTTCAGCGAATCCTTGAAATTTATAAACGTACGGGGCGTTATGCCGCTTCGGTGGAACCCAAAATCATCAAACGCGACCAAAACCGCGTCGATTTGGTTTATGAAATTGACGAAGGCCCGCTGGCCAGCATTACCAAAATCAACTTTATCGGCAATACGCACTATTCGGACGATGATCTGGCTAATGAGATCATGAGCAAGGAAAGCCGCTGGTATAGGATTTTCTCAAGTTCGGAGAATTATGATGCCGAAAAGACCAATTATGACAAAGAGTTGCTGCGCCGTTTCTATATGAAACGCGGTTATGCCGATTTCCGCGTCATTTCGGCAGTTGCGGAACTGAGCCCCGACAAGAAGTCGTTTGTGTTGAACTATGTCGTTGATGAGGGCAAACGCTATAAAGTCAGCGATATTACGGTTAATTCCGAAATTGCGGATGTCGACGTTGCGCCGATGTATGAGCTGGTTGACTTTGAAAAAGGCGACTGGTTTAACGATACCAAGGTTGATGCCAGCGTGGAGGCCATTACCGAAGAGCTTGGCAAAAAAGGTTTTGCTTTCGTCGATGTGGAGCCGGATTTGAAGATGAATACGGCTACGGGCGAGATGAAGGTGGCTTTCAATATCAGGGAAGGCGACCGCGTCTTTGTCAACCGCATTAATATTAAAGGTAACAACCGCACGCATGACGAGGTTATCCGCCGCGAGTTCAGAATCGACGAAGGCGATGCGTTCAACGTTGCCAAAATCAAAGCGTCGCGCAAAAACGTCGAAAACCTGAACTATTTCAGCAAGGTTGACATTCAGACCGTGCCGACGGACGAAAACAAGGCGGACATTGACGTTAATGTTGAAGAAAAATCCACCGGTTACTTTAATGTCGGCGTCGGTTATTCCACGGTTAACGGTATGCTGCTCAGAACCGGCGTAACCGAGAACAACTTCCGCGGCATGGGACAGCAGTTAGGTGTGGATCTCGGTATTTCGCAGCGCACGCAGGAATATAACCTGAGCTTTACCGAGCCTTATTTCTTAAACCGCAACCTGAGTGCCGGCGTTGACCTGTTCCGCACCGAAGAGGATTATCAGGACGAAGGTTCTTACGATACGGATACGACCGGCGGCCGTCTGCGTCTGGGTTGGAAATATACCGACGATTTGTCCCAGTATGTACGTTATACGTATCGCGAAGACAAAATCAGCAATGTTGATGACGATGCTTCCGAATATATTAAGAAAGAGGAAGGCAAGTCTACCGGTTCCATCATCGGACAGACCACGGTCTATGACAAGCGCGACAGCGCCATCAATCCGAAGGAGGGATATTATGTTTCGTTCGGCAATGATGTTGCCGGAGCCGGCGGAGATGAGAAGTTCCTGAAGTTTGATACCAAACTCTATAAATATTATACCATTGCCGACTATTATACCTTTAAGTTCTTTGCCAATGCCGGATATATTACCGGTTATGACGATGATGACGTTCGTTTGTCCAACCGTTATAATCTGGGCGGTTCTACGCTGCGCGGTTTTGACACGGCCGGTATCGGCGCCCGTGACAAACGTACCGGCGACGCTTTGGGCGGTAACTGGATGATTTATTCCGGCGCCGAGGTTTCGTTCCCGATCGGATTGGACGAGCTGGGCGTAAGAGGCCGCACTTTCGTTGATATGGGTATGCTCGGCAAACCGGACGGAATTGATACGCGTGACGTCGATTATTCTTCAACACCGCGTATTGCTGCCGGTTTCGGTTTCCAGTGGCTGTCTCCGATGGGACAGATTGACGTTGACCTGGCGTTCCCGATTGTTAAGGAAGATTACGATGAAACGCAAGCCTTCCGTCTGAACTTCGGCACCAGATTGTAAAAGTCTTTTATATGGCGTTTAGAGCGGTTTTGTTCAGTTTTGAAAAATTCATGTACTATTTTGTACACTAAATTTTCTCGCTTTCAAAACCGCTCCGTCTGCCTGTTTAAGAGTCTTTTATTTTAAAAAGCAAGAAAGGAAAATTGATGGTTGACACGACATTTTTCAAAAATACCGGGCCGTTTACGCTGCAGCAGATTGCCGAAATATGCGGCGCAGAGTTGAGAGACAAAGCGCAGGGCAGTGTTTTGGTGAGCGACATTGCGACAATGGCAAAAGCCGGAAAAAACGAAATTTGCTTTTTCTATGATAAAAAAGCCAAGGCCAAGGCGGCCGAAATCAAATCTGCGGCCTGCGTTACCACGTCGGAGCTGGAAGCCTTGATTCCGGCAGGCGCTGCGGTTTTGGTGACGGAAAATCCGAAACTGGCTTTTTTGAAACTCAATCAGCGGTTTTATTCGGAATATTCTCCGAGAGCCGAGGTTTCTTCTTCGGCCAGAATTGCGCCGTCGGCCAAAATCGGTCAGAATACGTATGTCGGCGAGTATGCGGTTATTGAAGAAAATGTCGAAATCGGTGAGAACTGCGTTATTGAACACGGTGCGGTTATCAGTCGCGGATGTAAAATCGGCAACAATTGCCGTATCGGCGTTAATGCTCAGATTGCTTACTGTCTGATGGGTAATGACTGCTATGTTTACGGCGGTGCGCGGATTGGCCTGGACGGTTTCGGTTTTATGGTTATCAATGGCAAACACCAGCGGATTCCGCAGGTGGGGCGGGTCATTATCGGCAATGATGTCGAAATCGGAGCTAACTCCTGCATTGACCGCGGCGCTTTGGACGATACGGTCATCGGCGACGGCTGCCGGATTGATAATCTGGTTCAGGTCGCGCATAACGACAAACTCGGACGCGGCTGCGTTATTGTTGCTCAGACCGGTATTGCCGGAAGCTGCACTTTCGGTGATTATGTGGTCTGCGGCGGGCAAAGCGGTTTTGCCGATCATTTGAATATCGGCAGCGGCGCGCAGATTGGTGC
>ERZ779866.3434-NODE-3434-length-12870-cov-3.254467_pt1 | contig 12870 bp, 8 predicted proteins | sample MGYA00511248_ERZ779866 | MGnify/ENA primary metagenome ERZ779866 (study PRJEB29588, sample SAMEA2155758) | human gut metagenome | biome: human gut; feature: human-associated habitat; material: faeces | place: Denmark | collected 2008/2010 ... | reverse complement strand
GGCGGGCTCCTCTCAATTCAAGGCGTTCTGGAATGCAATGAAGGTCACGCTCCTTTGGACGGTCGTCATGATGATCGGAAATAACGTCATGGGGATTCTCTGCGCCTTTCTCATCAAGAGCTTGAAGCGCGGCGGAAAGTTCTTTTTGGCCTTTCTCTTTTGGCCCTCCCTCGTTTCCGCCGTCGTCGGCGCCGATATTTCCAAGACGCTGTTTGCCTCCGATTCCTCCGGCATCGTCAACCAAATCATTATGTTTTTCGGCGGCTCGTCCGTCCAATGGCTGGAAAATTCCAATACCGCCATTTGGGCGCTGATGGTCGTTCCCTTCTTTTTCGGCTTCTGTCAAAAATTATTGATTTATTATGCGTCTATCGTTTCCATTCCTTCGACGTATACCGAAGCCGCCAGCTTGGAGACGTCCAGCCGGTTCAGAATCTTTTTCCGAGTGACTATGCCGCTCATGAAAAATGCGATTGTGCTCAATACGCTCTTATCCATTATCGACGGATTTAAGATTCTCGGCCCTATGCAGCTCGTCACGGACGGCGGGCCGGCAAGCAGCACGCAATCGGTAATGCTGCTCATTTATAATACAATTTTTAAGGCTCCGTCGAGAGTGGGGCAGGGGTGTGCCTATGCCTTTGTATTGTTCATTTTCATTTTAATCGTTTCTATCATTCAAAGAAAAATAGCGGGAAAGGAGGAGTCTACGATTGAATAGCGAAAAGTCGATGCGCTCCGCGCCAAAAAGCGTAAAAACACAGCGCCGCCAAGACAGGCGTTTTCAAATAATCAGTATCGTATTTCTCGCGATAGTGGCTTTCTTTCAGACCTTTCCTTTTTGGATAAAGCTGATAGACGCTACACATTCTCCGGAATTTCTTCCCGAAATCGGAAAGGTTTACATTTGGTTCGCGGATTTTACCCTCGTCAACTTCAAGACGGTCATCGAGTCGGCCAGGCTCTTTCAGGCGCTCGGCGTCAGCCTCCTGCATACCGTGTCTTTTACGGGACTCAGTTTATTTGTCGCCGTGCTCGTCGGGTATGTCCTTGCAAAGATGCAGTTCAAAGGAAAGGCGTTTGTGAGCACGCTCCTTTTGACGACTCTGATGATTCCCGGAGAGATTTTATTGGCGGCAAACTATAAACTTACGATTTTTTTCGGGATCAACGACAGTATTCTCGGAATTATTTTGCCGGGTATCGTCAACGTATTCGGGATATTTTTAGTAAAGCAGTATATGTCGAATATTCCCGACAGCGTCTTGGAGGCCGCCGGAATCGACGGGTGCGGTGAGTTTAAGAAAATCATCGTCATCGTTTTCCCGATGTCGGTGCCCATCATTATGACCTATGTCATTTTGACTTTTATCGGGACATGGAACGAGTATCTCTTCCCCATGATTCTCTATACGACTTCCGGCTCCGGCTGGCTGTATACTTTACAGCTCGCAATGCAGAGTTTCTATCCCAATTTCGGCGGGAATGCGGATACTTATGTTCGCTCCGCGGGCATGATTCTCATTACTGTTCCCATTATTATCATGTATCTCATCTTCCAAAAATATATTCTCAATCAAAGCAATATCGCGGGCCTGAAATGAAAGAATCGGCCTTGGCGGAAGCGATAGTCAATCGGTTCAAGTCCGATTTACGCTTCGCCGATTTACGCGATGAAAATATCCTCAAAGGAGGGGAAAAATCGAAAATGAAAAAGATAGGTTTTAAGTTAATGGCGCTTCTTTCCGTGCTTTCGATTGCGGTTTCCGCCGGTTGCGGCGAAGGCCAAACCTCGAACAGTTCGGGCAGTGAAACGGGCGGAAACAGCAGCGCCGAACATACGCACAACTACGTCAACGGCTATTGCACGATATGCGGCGAAAAGGACCCCGATTATACGGGAGGCGGAGAGATCGGAGACATTACGGGAGACGATGATTTCTCCTATTATAATACGACAAAGCTCCGCGGGGATAAAAAGGTTTTTGTCCTCAATAAAGAAGGGGGCATGTCTGCGGATACGCTCAATACGGTCTCGGCGCTGCAAGGATTATTCGCGCGGAAAGAGGTCACCTTCTACGTGGACGGAAAGTATATGACCAACGGCACCAATGCGGATATGTACTATCTCGACGAGGCGACGGAAAAGTACGGCGTTGCTTCGGAAAGCATCACGGTAGAGGATGCGGTAGGCATGTATATGGACGCTTGGTCCGAAATGGTCGAGGCGGGAACGTGGGGGAGCGGTATAGACCTCGCCTCCGGATTTAAGGACGCTTCGGGCTATTACAACGCTTACAGCGAGGAGGAGACCGACCCCGCGAAGGCAGGATACGCGACGCCCGGTTTTATCCTCTATAATCCCGATACCTATTCGGTCAATATTGCCTCCACGCTCGCGGGAATTACCGGATTTTTACCCGTCGCCGCGGATGACAAGGAGGAATTTGAAGAATACGGCCTGACGGAAAAAATGGACGTCACGAATGAAATGTGGAGCTATAAATGGTGCTTCGACGCCTGTATGACCGAACTTTCGAGCGGCGGGCTCGTGCATCAGGATTACGATTTGAATGGCGAAACGAATTATTACGTCCGCGACTACGGCGTGACGTATAAGTATCTCTACGTCTATTACGATAACACGACGACGATCAACAATACTTTGAAAAAGAATATTCACTCTTTTTTGGATAAGAATATTCCCATCATCGGTTATGCGTACAACGAGACGCAGGACGTTGCTCTGTTCAGTCAGTACGGACAATTTCTCGTGCCTACCGATTACACGATGAACCTGACCTTCCACGTGGCGGAGGAATTCAGGAGCGAGGACGGATTTACCCAGCCGAACAGCGATAAGGATTTACCCGCAGAGAGCGGAAAGCATTATGTCGCCTTTGTCGTCTCGGACGGGGATAATGCACAATATTGGCAAAATACGGCTATCTTTTCCACCAGCTACATGAATGCTACGGGGCGGGAGCAGGACGATTTTGCAGTTACTTGGTCGATTACGCCCTCTCTTTCGGATATGATGCCCTTGGTCATGAATGCGGCGTATAATGGCGATATTACGACCGAAAACGATTATTTCTGCGCGCCGGTTTCCGGTCAGGGCTATATCGATGCGGGGAATTTCTATAATTCCGGAACGGAATACATGCAAGATTTCCTCGGAAAGCTGAATACTTATCTCCGCCGTGCGGATTTGAGCGTGACGACGATTATCGGTGCGGAAAACTACAAGGACGGAGGCATTTTCGGGACGATGGACGCTTATGCTTCCGTAGGAGCGCTGAAAGGCGGGCTCGTCCTCAACGGCGGAAGGTACTTTGAGGGGGCCTATTCGGGCGGCGTGTATTGGAAGAACGGAAAGCCGTTTATCGTGCCCCGCGATTCCCTTTGGAGCACCACGCCCGCTTATATCGCGGCGAGAATCAATAAATACGCCTCTACCGAGACGGGTACGGACGTCACGACGACGGATGCTTATTCCGTCATCAACGTGCACCCTTGGTCTCATAATTATTCGGATATTCGCACGATCGTCAATATGCTCTCCGATAATGTCGAGGTCGTCTCGCTCGACAGAATCGTAAATATGATGACGGACAGCGTGACGGATAAAGCGGATACGGTCGACCATTTCGTGATGCCCGAATCGGGTTCGGGGGCGACGATTACCGACGGCGAATTACAGCAGCACCCCGATTGGATTCCCACTGACCCGCTGTTTAATGACTTCCTGCTTTGGGAGGAGGATTGGACGGGCGACGTCACCTATCGTTCTTCCGATGTCGCTACCTCCGACGTATATCCCTCCTTCAAGACGAACATAGAAATTGCGGCGAAGGGAACGGCGGAAAAAGCGGAGTTTACGCTTCCGACCGTGGATAATGTATGGGTGTCGTTCTATGCCCGTGCAAACAGTACCGATCCTGTTGCGACTACCTCCTTCCGCTTGAAAATGACGGTGGACGGAACGGAAAAGACGGTGATCGAGCAAGCGACGCTCCGCGGCGTTTCGGGGACGGAAACCCCGATTGTGACGGGAGACGGCTGGCAGGCGTTCGCGTTCCCGCTGAAACAGTATTTCCCGGATTATAACGGCAAGCAAGCGAGCTTTGTGCTGGAAGTGACGGACGACATTTCCATAAAACTGGATAATTTCTCGATTACCGACCGTTTTATCGTACAGGGCGAGGATACGGTCTGCGAGGACGTCTATTCCAACGAATTTGAAAACGGCAGTACAGAGGATTGGATGCTCGGCGACCAATTCCAGACCAGCCAATATTATCATTGGGCGGCATATGACAGAGAGACCTTAAAGCCTAAAGGAACGTTGCAGGTGGACGCTTCGGACGGCGGCGGAAACGAAAAGAGAAATGGCAATACCAACGTATGGTTCGCGAAAAACGTCGTTCTGCCCGAAACGCAGGACGCGCTGAAAGTCTCCGTTGAAATTGCGGGCGGAGCAAAAGCAAAACTTTCGATGTACGTGGACGGCAAATATGTCGTCGTCATCGATTGGACAACGAGCAGTCAAATCAAGGCCAAAGAGGTGGATATTTCCGCGTTGTGCGCGGCTCAGGGAATCGAATCCCTTTCGGGCAAAGAAGTGACGTTCGTATTTGAAGTCCGCGACAACGCCAACGACGACAACGGAACCGGTCAGGATTTCAACCTGAGCTATTTCCGCATTGAATGGGCGGGAAAAGACGCAGAATGAGGCTCGGTCTTTGAATACAGGTTTTGAAAATATAGTTCGCGGGCGCAAGGCTGCGCCCGCGACGATATGGAGGAATATATGAAAAAATATCTCAGATACGGCCTGATTGTCGGACTTGCGTCCGTCTTTGCGCTCTCGGCCTTTGCGGGGTGCGGCGGCGGAGAAAATGAGAGCTCGCCCTCCTCGTCCGATTCGACTTCGGGAAATTCTTCTTCTGTCGAGGATACGGAAAATTATGAAGGATATTTCAAAAAAATGACGATTACTTCCGGCGATTTGCTCGTCTACGGCCGCGCGGAAAACCTTTCGACGGAACAACAGTTCTTGGCGGAATCCATTCAAGGACTGTTTGCCCAGAAGGGCGAATCCAAGTATTATCATTACCGTACAGGGTCTTATGAAACTTGGCTTTCGGAAATAGAGACGGAGTACGGCAAGAAAAACCGCGATGTAACTTTATCGGAAATGCTCCAAGATTATAAGGAGAATATCGGTACGGGTTACGTTTTGTTCGATAAATCGGTGAGCGCCTCGGTAAATTGCGCGCGCAGCATTGCGGGCGTGGAGGGACTCGCGATGATAGATATTTCCTTAAAAACTTGGGCGGAGGAAAACGGGCTCGTCCAGCGCTGCGACGCGACGACGATGAGCGAGGAGGAATGTTTCGATACCTGTAAGGACAAATTCGATAATAGCGGACTCGTTCAACAGAACGGCTCCAATATCTTCCTTACGGATTATGCGATAGCCTGTAAATATTACTGCTATTTCGTGACGGATAAAAAGCCCGCCTCCCTGACCTTCCGCAATAAAGTACAGGATTGGTGCCGTGAGTGTGCCGTCTATGGCTGGTGTCCCCTCGACGAGGGAACGGACGTAGCGTTCAGTTCTAGATATGGCAGCTTTACGCTGGCCTCCGATTATTGTCTGAACATGTCCGTATTCTCTTGTACCGACTTTTTCGGGATAGATTATCTCGAACAGCCCAACAAGGAAACGGAAAAAGAGTATTCGACGAATAAACACTACATTACCATCGTAAACAGCGACGGAGACAATTTGCAGTGCTGGTACGGCGGTACCTTCGAAGATAAAAAGTATATGGGCGCCCAGCGCGGGAATTTCCCGATGGGCTGGTCCGTGAGCCCTGCACTCCTCAGCCTCGGCCCGAATATTCTCAAACATACTTATGATAATGCAAAGTCGGGCGATCAGTTTGTTTGCAGTGTTTCCGGCCTCGGCTATACCTATCCGATGTCCTATTCCGCGGAGTCCTTAAAGCGATATTGTTCGATATTAAATGAATACTTGGGTGCCTTGGATTTGTCTGTCGTCAAAATTCTCGACAATGGTCTGCCCGAAAGCACGATAGAGGCCTATGCCGCTATGGAAAATGCAGAGGGATTTCTCTATTGCACTTATAGCGACAGCTATGTAGGAGAACACGGTTCCGTGTATTGGTCGGACAACGGAAAGCCCTTCGTCTCCTGCCGCGCGACGATGTGGAATTCCTCCCCCGAAGCGATCGCGCAGCAGATCAACGCCTATCCCGCCGACGCCACGACGATAGAGGGATATACTTATGTCAATCTCCACGTTTGGTCGATGGAATATTCCGACGTGGTGGAAATGGTGGAGCTTCTCGACGACGATGTAGAGGTCGTTACGCCTGAAACCTTTATTCGATTGATTAAAGAGAACGTCCCGCACGAGGACGTCGAACTCACCGAATAATTTTTGTAAAATATGGAAATTAAACAAGCAGGACGCAGGAAAAACAACGTCGGCGGCTTTCTTTCCGGCGGTTATTCGAGAAAATAGCAATATGAAGATACAAGGCATGTTACATTTGCATGCCTTGTATAATTTTTTCTTGAAAAATCCAGGAGAGTAAAAAGAATTTGTGAAAAAATTAAAAAATTTTCAAAAAAGACTTGACAACGCCTCTTTTCTGTGCTACTATTTTATTACAGAGATGTAAACGTATACATGAAGGAGCCGATATGCAGGGAAAGAAGGCTGTAACGATAAACGACGTGGCCCGCGTTGCGGGTGTATCCAACGCTACGGTATCTCGTTACATCAACAATAAAACGTTCGTGACGGGGGAGAAGGCGGAAAAGATAGAGCGCGCGATAGAGGAGCTCGCCTATCGGCCGAACCGAATCGCGAGGGGGTTGAAGTTACAGCGCGCCATGCAGATTATGGTGGTTGTTCCCGATATTCGGAACCCTTATTATGCGGGTATTTACGCAACGGTACAGCGTTTGGCGAACGATAAGGGATTTACCGCAATTCTCTTCAATACCAACGAGGAGGAGAAGAAGGAGCTGGAAGCGGTGCGGCTGGTTACCGAACTCGGCTGCGACGGCCTGATTTTCTGTTCCACCTCGGACGACGAGGAGATTATCCGCCAGCTCATGTCTCTTCCGATTGCGGTCGTGACTTCGAATACGTTCGGCGCGATGATTTTCGACACCGTGCACGGAATCCGCAGGGGGCAGGGGGTATATCTCGGTACCTCGCATCTCATCGATTATAAGCACGTTCGGATCGCCTATGCGGGCGGGACGCCGAATTCCATTCTCAACAAACGCCGCCTTTCCGGCTATGAACGCGCGATGAACGAACACGGGCTTCCCATACGAAAGGAATACGAATTTGCGGGCGCCTTCACCGTACAGGGCGGAATCGCCGCGGGGGAATATTTTTCCTCCCTTCCCGAAATGCCCACCGCCGTCGCCTGCGCCAACGATATGATTGCCATCGGGCTCATGCAGTATTTTCAGAGAAACGGCATACAGGTACCCGACGACGTCAGCGTGGTCGGCATGGACAACATCGAATACGCCGAGTATTTCAATCCCTCCATTACGACCGTCACCAACGACAGCGGCGAGTTTGCCGAAAAGGCAATGTCCTTGCTGTTCAGCCGTATAGACGGCTCCTATACCGGCGATCCCCGCGAGTGTCTCTGCGATCGTCGGCTGATTGTCAGAAATTCGACACGCCCTCTTTGAGCGTTTTTGTTTCCCGATCAGGATTCGGGCATTTTCTTTACTCTGAAATGTAAACGTATACAACAAAATGTAAACGTATACACTTATAAATAAAATAAGGAATAAAACAAAAAATAAATTGGTAAGGAGTAAGCTATGAAAAAAGTATTAACCAAATTGTTGTGTTTAACGATGGCCGTCGGCATGAGTGTGAGTATTCTTGCAAGCTGCGGAGGCGGGGAGGATCCCGCGGCGGGAAAGACGAAGGTTATTTTTTGGAGCCCGCAGTTTTCGGAGACGGAGACGCACGTATGGTTGCAGAAGTACACGAACTTATACAATGAGACGAACGAGAAGAACACGTACATCGAACTGTCGATTATACCGGAGGACGTTTGGGATCAGAAGTTGAAGGCGGCGCAGGAGAACGGCACGGCGCCGGAGATTATTTTCGTGAACTATGCGGAAATTCCGTCCAAAGCGATGCTCGGGAACTACACGGCGCTGGACGAATACATGTCGCCCGAAGTATGGGACGACCTTTCGGAGAACGTGCAGGAAATGGTGGAAGTGCAGGGAAAACATTACGTATATCCCGCCTTTCGAGCCGTATTCCATGCTGTTTTACAGCAAGAGCGCGTTCGAGGAAGCGGGGTTGGATCCGAACGCTCCGCCGAAATCCTGGGAGGAGATGTACGAATACGCGAAGAAGCTGACGAAGGAAGGGCGTTACGGAATCGAAATGCCCGCGGCGAAGGATCTCGGCTGGGTCATGTGGGGATTTCAGGCGATGAAAGGGGAGTACCTTCTCAACGACAATTGGGACGCTGCGGACGTAAATAATGATTATTACAGGGATTTGTTCACGATATTCAGAAAGATTTATCAGGAAAACCTGACCATTCGCGTGGCGTCGAGCAGTTATAAAGAAATCACGCCCTTGGGGCAGGGGAAGGTGGCGATGCAGCTGAGCGGCTCCTGGGCTATGGGGCAGTTAAAGAACGATTATCCCGATAAGGTGGACGATATCGGCTATGCGGTGTGTCCGACCTGGACGGGTGAGACGGAAGGCGTCACGACGGCGGCGCTCGGCGGCTGGGGATTTTCTCTGGACGGAAACGCCAAGCACCCCGAAGAGGCGGGGGCGTTTATCGAATGGCTGTTAGCGGGCGACCCCGAATATATGTACGAATTTTTCAAGGAACTCGGATTTTCCAAATTCACGGCGAGAAAGAGCGTGGACGAACTGCTGAACACCCGCGAGGAATCCAAAAACGACGCTTTCCGGGCCTTTACTTCGGAATACGTTCTGCCGTATGCGGTCGCGGAGCCCTGCTATCCGTGGGCAATCAGTAAAGAATTTGCCGACTCTCTGAACGCGGTGGAAATCATGGGAACGATAGACGTGAACAAGACGCTGGCCTCTTTGCAGTCGAAATTGGAGGGAATCATAGAATCGGACGGCCTCGCGGGTACGAATCCCCGCTATAAGGCCGAGGAGTAAAAAAGATGACGACGAAAACGGGAAAAAAGTCCGCTTGGAAAAAGGATGACCTGTTGACCGCGTACCTGGTATTGCTGCCTTCCTTTCTTTTGCTGGTGACTTTCGTGATAGCGCCGCTGGTGATTTCCGTCGTGAACAGCTTTTACGACAGCAGCGCCTACATGGACGCGATGTGGAAGGGCATGGGCAATTACACGAAGGTGCTCACCGACGAAAAGTTCTGGAAGTCGATCGGCGTGGGACTCAAATTTATTTTGTCAATCGTGCCGATTCAGTTGATTCTTGCGTTTTTTATCGCGCATCTGGTCATACAGCTTCCCAAACATCTCTCCTCGTTCGTCAAGGTGACCGTATACATGCCCTGCCTTCTTTCGGGGATTATCGTCGGAGCGATATTTTCCTATATTTACGCTTCGGACGCGGGCGGCTTCCTCAATAATTTGTTGAGCAAATTCGGGGTTGCCCCCATCGGCTGGACGGGAGAACCCCGCTGGGCGCTGTTCTCCGTCGCCGTGGCGGCGATATGGAACGGTCTGGGCTATACCACGCTGGTCATGCTGGGCGGAATTTTGGATATTCCGCGCGACTATTACGAGGCTGCAAAATTGGACGGAGCGGGATTTTTCGCACAGATGGTGCACATCACGATTCCTTCCATGCGCAATCTGGGGGTATATCTTCTCATATCCAGCTTTGTTTCCACCTTTCAGCTTTTCGAGCTGCCCTTCGTCCTGACGGGCGGCGGTCCCTTGGACATGACGCAGGGGCCCGTGGGGTATCTCTATTATCATTTTACCTGGGACGATACTTTGGGAATGACCTATGCGGGTTCGGTGTTGGTGGCGATTGTTCTGACGTCTATATCTTCCGTGGTATTCCGCGTCGTCAACTCCGAAAAATCTTTGGATTGAGGTGAGCCGCTATGCGTAAAAAAATAATTTCCGCGGTGTTGATTGTCTTGGGACTCATCATCGCGTGCATGGGATTGTTTCCCTTTTTGTGGATGGCGATTTCGGGCTTCAAGTCCAAAACGGAGGTTTTGGCTACACCCTTCCGCTTTTTCCCTTCGGAATGGAAGTTTGAAAACTATAAACTGCTGTTTACCTATCAGAATCTGGATTATTCCAATCCCGATTATTTCCTGTTCCCGCAGGGCTCGTCCTTCGTCGGAGCGCTGGGGTTAACTCTGACGGTAGCCTTGACGTCGCTGGTTTTGAGCTTATTTATCAATTCCTCCGCCGCCTATGTGTTTGCCCGATTGGAGTTTCCCTTCAAGAAGGTATTGTGGTCGATCTACGCGGTGACGATGTTCGTGCCGAATATTGCCATTTTAATTCCCTGCTTTCAGGTAGTCAGCACGCTGCATTTGACGAATAACGTCGTGGCGCTCATATTGCCGGGCGTGGTGTACGTGTGGTCGATTTTCTTCTATCGGCAGTTCTATCTCGGCATGCCGACGTCGCTCGAAGACGCGGCGCGGATAGACGGGTGCGGAAGGTTCAAGATTTACGCGAATATTTTCCTGCCCATGTCTGCCACTCCCTTTGTCATTATGGGAATCAGTGTCTTTCAGGGCTATTGGAACTCCTATCTTTGGCCCGCGATGGTGGTCAGCGATCCTGCTCTGTATCAAATCAATCAGCTGGTGGTGTATCTCAAACCCGACCGCTCTATTCCCTGGCATCTTTTGATGGCGGCGAGTACGGTGGCGTGTATTCCCCTCGTCATTCTGCTGTTGATTTTGCAGCGCTATATCATGCAGGGAATCAAAATTACAGGTGTAAAGTAAATTTATGAAGATAACCGATAAAATCGTAGAACAAATTTATGCGGGCTGGCTCGGCAAAGCGATAGGGATTCGCTACGGAGCGCCCGTGGAGATGTGGACGGCGGAACAGATAGCCGAAAAATATGCGGGCGAGGAAGGATATTTTGTCGATTACCGCGACTTCGCGGCCGACGACGACAGCAATGGTCCCGTTTTCTTCTATCGCGGCTTTCTCGACTGTCCCGATCTGAAAAACGTCACCGCCGCGCAAATCGGGGAGGGGTGGCTCAATTATGCGCCTTATCGGCATGGCTTTTATTGGTGGGGCGGGTACGGCGTGAGCACGGAACACACCGCTTATTTGAATATGACGCGGGGAATCCTCCCGCCGCGCAGCGGCAGTATGTTGCAGAACGGCAAACTGATGGCGGAACAGATAGGCGGCCAGATTTTCAGCGACATCTGGGGCCTCGTGTGGCCGGGCGAGCCTTGCGCAGCGGCGGATTTAGCGGAGAAGGCGTCACGCGTTTCCCACGACGGGAATGGCGTTTACGGCGGTCGGTTCGTGGCGGCGTGTATAGCGTCCGCCTTTACGGCAAGCGGCATAGAAGAAATTTTGTCCTCGGCGCTTTCGACGATTCCCTTCGACTGCGACTATGCGAAAATGGCGAGAGATATTATCCGTTTTCACGGGGAAGAAAATTCGCAGAAGGAATGTTTCGAATATATCCGTCGGCATTATTGGAAGGATAAATTCGGTGGAAACTGCCATATTATTCCCAATGCGGCAATTATGGTCATGTCGCTGTTGTACGGGGAAGGAGATTTTGAAAAGACGTTGAAAATCGCCAATTACAGCGGATTCGATACCGATTGTAACGCGGGAAACCTGGGCACGATTCTGGGCGTGTTCTGCGGCCTTGAAAAAATCGGACAAAAGTGGCGCCTTCCCGTAAACGATACGACGCTCTGTTCCTCTGTCCTGGGCGCCTCCAATATCGTGGATATTCCTACTCTGTCCAAGAGCATCGCCGCCGCGGCTGTGGAATTGAGTGGGGAAAGCTATGACGGCAGGTATGCGTTGAGGCGAGAAAATGTCTGCGATTGTGATAAAAATATCCGGGAAAAGGCGGCGGATTGCGGAAACATCGACGTTACGAGAAATCCCCCGACGATTAAGGCTTCGGATACGAAAAATTCTCCGACCGCCGGCAGATTCGATGCAAGATATTTCCCGACGGCTAAGGGGTTCGATTTTGACTTTGCCCTTCCGGGAAGTACGCACGGTTTCCGTGCCGAGGGCGCATTGCTTGAAAATATCGGAGGGAGGCTTAGAGTAAAGGCGGAAACGCAGACGCAAGTTTATATCAAGACATACTATGGAAAATCGGATTTGCATGACAACCGTTACGACCCCTGCTTTTCTCCCGTTGTCGTGCCCGGTAATACATTGTACGCGAAGGTGAAAGCGAAGGGCGGAAAAGTCCGGCTTTTCTATCGGGACCGACATACGGGCGAGATTTTCTGTTCGAGGGTCGGCGAGAGTGTACTGTCTTTGAAAATCGACGCCGGGCGGGAAATGCTGGTAGACCGCGTGGGACTGCTTATAGAAGGTGAGGCCTGTATCGAGCGATTCGGCGTTTTCGGCGGGGCTGATTATCGCATAGACTTTTCTCGCGAATATATCGAGGATTACTCCCTCGAACATAAAGAAGTCAGCGGCTGTACTTATTTCAAGGGACTCTGGACGCTGGAAGAGGGGAGCTTGTTCGGCCGCTGTTTTGACGAAGGGGAATTATATACTTCCCTTCCCCTGCGGGATTTTACGTTAAAGGCGGAATTGACGCTCTGTCTCGGGGACGCG
>ERZ779866.3430-NODE-3430-length-12876-cov-3.612823_pt1 | contig 12876 bp, 16 predicted proteins | sample MGYA00511248_ERZ779866 | MGnify/ENA primary metagenome ERZ779866 (study PRJEB29588, sample SAMEA2155758) | human gut metagenome | biome: human gut; feature: human-associated habitat; material: faeces | place: Denmark | collected 2008/2010 ... | reverse complement strand
AAGCCACACCCGGGATATGAACATTTCTATCCGAACTGCTTACTTCAATATCTTCAGCCTTTGCATGCTTTAAACGAATAACTTTCATCACAACATGCTCTTCTGTTGCGACATCAAATTGTCTTATTGCCTCTACAATCGTATCAACATAACTTTGAGGTCCTGAAACACTTAACATTCCGTTTGAATTGATTCTTACAGGCAAATTTGCAGAAATAAGACCTGAAGCTCTGACTTCATTTAAAAGCTCCTGTGCTGAAAGAGCCGAAGGTTTTACAACGCTTTGAGTTAACTCACTGTCACTGTAAAAATAAATATTTTTCCCTTTTATGTAATAACAGACGCCAAAAGCCGTCTTCATTCCGTCAATAAACAAATCGGGATCTATATTTTCAAATCTTCCGTTAACTTTTCCCGTCAAAGATGAAGACACATTTACCGAATATCCCTGTTGTCTTGCAAAATCAGCTAAAACCGAAGATATATCCTCTTGAGAGGAATAATGACTGTAAGGTTTATTAAACGCAAAAGAATAAGCAGGAATTATCATCAGCATAAATGCGATAACATACAGAGCTTTCCTAAAATGTCCCCACGTATTTTTTATGACGTTCACGGATTTACTCCCCAAAAATTAAAAGCATCAACACGCTCTGAGCTTTCATTTGAGTATAAATGCTCCACAAAGAAATCACAATCATCCAAGAAATTCTGACACAAAGATAAAAGTTTATTTTTATCAATTAATGAAACATCAACATCAAGTTCAAGACATATATCTTTATCTTCAAGCGTAAAATTTACTTTATGATCCTGCCATATAGCAGCGGTCATGGTTGCGCCTTTTTTGGCTATTTCAAATGCATCATCATCGTTTTGCGGCAACGTAAATAAAACAGCACGCATTAACAAAACATCAGAATTCAAGGCATACAGGCTGAACGTATAATTATCAAAAGCAATATCAATTTTACTTTTGTCCAAAGCCAAATCCTGCTGATTAAAGCTCCATCCGGCTTCCTTACAAATAAGCTCAATTGCATCACGTGCCTGCATGCCATAACTCCTTATTAGCCTAAAATGCGTTTATTCGCCTCAATCATTCCCTGAGAAATGGTTGATGACGTATCGATGGATTTTTGCACCACCGACTGCAATGACTCAGTAATGGATTTAACCTGATCGGCAAAAGCATCAATCTTTTTCTGATCCGCCTCAAGTTCTTTTAGACCGGCATCAACTAAAGCTGCACCATATTCTCCTCCGGCTTGAATAAAACCGGTTACGGACTTTGTGGCTTGCTCAAAAGCAGTAACAGCAGCGCTTTGTGCCATTTTCTGCGCGTCGGATAAAGCGCTGTTTCCTGCAATTTTAATTGACATACCCATCTGAATGCCGCTGCTTGCCAAAGAAATTACATTTGAAACGATTGAGCAGGCAAATTTAATTGTAGCCTGCTTGCGCATTTCGCTTGCCTGCTTTTCCATTAAATCAGCACTTTGCATCTGAGCTTCATAGGTCATATTGCGATTTTCTCTAACCTGCTCGGCAAGAGTCTGACTTATCAAAGCCAAAATAGTAGCTCCAGCTGATGCCATAGCCACCATGGAACTTCCAAGGTCGGAAGAATTAAATGACAAGCCGTTTCCGTGCAAATTAGGAATTGAATCAGCATCCTTACCCTGAGCACCTGGAATTGCAGAATTGTTATTGGTATTTATATTGTTATCAGATCCGACATTTCCATAAAAGGAAGTCTTTTCATTGCCGTTAACTCTAATCATAATTTTTCTCCTATGCCATCGCAGGAGCTGAACCGCCTGAAAGGACTGACTGCATGGTGCTATTGCAATCATCAATAACATCCTTTACGCCTTCAGCCATTGCAGTGGCCTTTTCCATAATCTTTTCTATCTGTTTTGTGTCCAAATCCTGAGCAATCTGAATTCTCATCAAAATAGCTTCAAGAAGCTTGGAATCAGCTTTGATTTCATCTATCTGTTTTTCATAAACAGCAGACGTAATATTTACTGCTGAGCTTGCAGCTTGAGTTCCTGCTGAAACAATGTTTGTTGCATTATTCATAATTTGCTGGAACTTAGTTAGCTTTGATACCTCGCCAAGCTTTGCCGCATCAGAAATTGTCTTTGCAGCACCTGCACCTGAAAGCACGCTTCCTGCAATTCCTATAGCAAATGACGTAATCATTCCGCAAATTGCAGCTGCCTGCTCATTTCCGCCGGTTGCTTTTGCCGCCTCCGCAAATCCGTTTTGCAAGCTAAGCTTTCCGTCAGATGCCGTAGACATAATCGTTTCAACAGTTGAGGCGATTAACAATCCGGCACCAATGATACTTGCAGGATTCGGCGCAATAACAGCACTGGCAAGGACGGCAACTGCGGCAATAGCTTGAATCACACAGCTTATGATTGAAAAAGCTTGCTTCAATTTGTCTAAAAAGCCCTGTTTTTCAGCTTTTTCAGCTTGTTCCTGCAGCTTTTCGATTCTTTCCTGATTTATCTGCTTGCGTTCCTCAGCATGTGCCTGCAACGTAGCCACGCCTGATGAAACAGCCTCTTTTCGCTCCTCCATGCCGAGCATGGACATTATTGCTTCTTCGCACAATCCCATAATTACACTCATGGGAATAGTATCATTCGGCGCACTTAAAGAAGGCAGAGAATCTAAATTGAGATCACCTGAAGAAACATCCGGAATCGACGAGTCTGAGCTTGAACTAAGACCCTTTTCTTTAATTCGGCTTAAGATCTCACTGATCTCTTGTGCCTGTGCTTTGCTGACATCATGAACATTATTCATATTCAAAACCTATTATTTTTCAGACACAATCTTTAATAAAGCGGCCCCTTTGTTTTTGAAGGTATCGTCTTTGGCATCACCTTCTTTACCCATAATGGACAAACTTTCAAGAGCCGCAACGGCATTTTCTTTTTCTCCGGCTTTAAGCAAGCAAACTGCCGCGTAGTACATCGGCTCGGGATCTACAAGACCGCTTACTACGGAAGCCAATGAATAAATATCTGCAGCCTTTTTATAATTTCCCAAAGCCTGTTCGCAGCCGCCAAGCCCCATAAAGTATTTAATTTCATTGTAATCATAAAGACATAGTGCTCTGAAAATGCTGGCGGCATCATCAAAGTTCTTGCTTTGATAAAGCTGATAAGCTAAAGCATAAAGTGCCTCTAAATGTTTTTTATCAACCCCTGCCAAATCAGCAACACTGCAGCCTTGACCGAATAATGCTACAAGCTCTGTTGCAGTAAACTGATGCTTTTCCATAAAAAACTCCTTACATTCTCACTCTGTCAATAGGTTGCACCGATATTTCAGGAGTTAATTCCTGATAATCAAGAACCGGTACGTTATAAAATTCGGTTTCAATAAGACGTCTTACGTAACGGCGAATATCTATTGAGGCAATAATCACCAAATTACGATTACGCTTACCTAAAGCCCTGCCGACTTCTTTTAAAAAACGTCTTGATGACTGCGGATCCAAAGCTAAAAATGCCCCCGAAGAAGTTTGACGAATTGATTTTCTAATCAATTCTTCTACAGACGGCTCTAATAAAATTGCAGGTAGAATATTTTGTCCGGCGCAATATTTATAGCTTATCTGTCTCTTCAAACAGCTTCTAATATATTCACATAGCATCACCTGATCTTTTTCTTTGGGCGCCCAAATAATAATTGCTTCTAAAATTGAGCGTAAATCACGAATAGAGATCTGCTCCTGAACAAGACGCTTAAATAGATCAGCAATTTTCTGCAAAGGAAGAAGTCTTGATACCTCATGTACTAAATCAGGGGCTCTGTCTTCCATTTTATCAAGCAGATACTTAGCCTCCTGCAAACCGATAAAATCAGAGGCATGTCTTGCCAGAACCAAAGAAAGGTTTAAAGAAATGACTTTAGAATGTGTGTAATATGAAACACCGATAGTCTTTAACTTGTCCTTATCTTCTTCTTTTATCCACCAAGTCTTTTCCGAAGGCAAAAAAGGACGACCTTCTTTTACTTCAACGCCAAGCATACGAATGTTGTCTGGATCTTCACGCACCATGACGCATCCCGGTTCAAGCTTACCGTGAGCTACCGGAATCTCATCAAGATTAAGCACATATTCATATGGCTCAAGATTAGGATTTTCTCTAAGATTAACCCCGGGGAAAGGAACTCCCAAATCAAAATATAAAGCTCTTCTTAATGCGGCAAGCTCGTCGTTTAAAGCACTAAAATCAAGGCTATCGCTTAGATTATTAGACAAATCCAAAATTAGAGGAACTACGGGAGCAAATTCTTCACTTCCAGCTTCTTTAGAAAAAGCTTTACGCTTATCCGTTGCCGAACGCAGCGTTTTTTGAATTTCAACTTTAGGATCAACCTTTAGATCTTTATTTTTCTGCATATATGACAGAGCATAACCTATAGCAAAAAGAATAAACGCTAAAGAAAACAGCTGCGGTTTAGGGAAGCCCGGGATCAAAGCAAAAAGGAAGACCAAAGTGCCGGCTATTTTTAAAGCCTTAGGCTGAGAAAATACTTGATCGCCGATTTGCTCGCCGACATTATCATTGTCACCACCAGATCTGGTTACAAGAATACCGGCGGAAATTGCGATTAATAACGAAGGAATTTGCGAAACCAAACCGTCACCGACGGTAAGCACGCCATAAAGCTGTAAAGCTTCTCCTGACGTCATTCCCATCTGGGTTACGCCGATAATCGTACCCGCGACAATATTTACGGCAGCAATTAAAAGTCCGGCAATTGCATCACCTTTTACAAACTTCATGGCGCCGTCCATAGCGCCATACATTTGACTTTCAAGGGAAACGGCGTTTCTTCTATTTTGTGCTTCTTCTGAATCAATGGAGCCTGCACGCAAGTCGGCATCAATTGACATTTGCTTTCCTGGCATTGCATCCAATGAAAAACGCGCTCCGACCTCAGACACACGTTCAGCACCCTTTGAAATTACCAAAAACTGAACAATTGCGATGATTATGAAAACTACCGCTCCGACAATAAAATTTCCGCCTACGGCAAACTCACCGAATGTGAAAATAATTTCACCGGCGTCTGCCTGCAGCAAAATCAAGCGTGTGGTCGCGATGTTTAAACCGACGCGAAATAAAGTCGTAAATAAAAGCAGAGTAGGAAAAGAAGAAAAGCTTAAAACATTCGGCGCATACATAGTCATCATCAAAATGACGAATGACATTGATATATTTGCGGAAATAAGCAAATCTACAAGCGGTGTAGGCAAAGGCACAACCATTAGGCATATAACCGCCACCACCATGCCGACCAAAAGAAAATCGGCATGCTTGGTTACAAGCGAGGAAGCAGTACGAGCGCTTTCAAGTAATATCATACTTTCTCCCTTAAGTTATTAATCATGGCGTTAGCTTCAGCTTCCCGCCCTGTTTTAATCAAAGCCCGTGCACGCAGAAGATAGACTGAACGATAGATATCTTTATCCTGACTGAATTCATTTATTTCATCAGATAACGACAATACTTTTTCGTATTCTTCTTTATTATCAGCACATAAAATCAACATAGCTTTTGCCCAGATATCTTTAGGATTTAAAGCTAAAATCGCTTTAGCTCCCCTATTGGCGCTGTCTACATGATTCATCTGAAAATAAAAATACGTCAGAATCTTAAGCGTATTATTCTCATCAGGAGTAAGACCTTTAATTTCTATCGATTCAGCCATCTTATCCCTCGACCATCATGCCTAAATAAGCTTTTAACAGTTCGCGATTTTCCATTAAAGGACTAAGATCTTCACGCAAAAATCTTCTTACATCGGCATCCTTAATCCCTTGCATTCTTTCAAAAATAGAATTTAAAGATCTATTTAAATTTGCCGGCTGCAAAATATCATTACTGGAGAGTTTCGGTTCTAATCCCTGCAAAGCGATTGCACTGAAACTATTTCCCTTATATAACTCATCGAGCTTAACTTCAGTTTCGTTTTGTACGACAATCTGCTCTACTTGCGGCAAATGTTCGCTCTCCGGCAGATTCATAACACTGCCAAGCCCGATATTGGAATTTAAAATATTGACGGAAGAACTCATAATTACTCTCCGTTTATGACTTTGTCATATATGGTTTTTAAATTAAGTACGGAGTTTTCAATATCCATAGCCGAAATGTCAGAAGACAATTTTGTCAAAAGCATTATTCTATCTTTGGCAAATCCTACTGAAAATTCAATAGAATGACGATTAAAAACTGAGCATTCACTTAAAAACATCATCAAAGTATGCTTATCATAAGAAGCTACCGGAAAAGATAAAGACATTATCAAAAACTCTTCTTCACCTTTAGATGACTCCAAGCAATAATCCAAACCATTCCATCTAAAGCTCAGAGGATTTTCTTTTGAAAAAGAAGAAAAGCTTACTCCCCAACGGCTTTCCAGTTCGTTTATTTCTCTATCAATCATCAGTTGCCTCCCTGCTCAAGCCACTCGTCTTCTTTTTCAATTAACTTATCGACAAGGTTTTGGACAGCATCAATCACATGAGCCCTGTTTTCGACTCCGAAAAAGACCTCAGAGCCTAACTCTCGAGACTTGTTAAGCAAATCCTGAGCCATCAGGACTTCAGTTTCAGGATCTTGCTTAGGAACTTCCGTATAAAGAGATCTGACTTGGGATGTCTGTATGAATTTCTGCTCAGAAAGCTTAAGCATGCGTTCAAGCAGAGAAAAACCGTTTAAATTACCTGAATCGAGATGATAAATCTTGTCAAAACGCTCAACAAAACCGTTTAAGATAACTGAAGCTCCGTTTATAGATCTTGCAAGAGATAAAGACGTACCGACACTCTCAAGCAAAACTTGTTCCTGAGACTGATTGACTGAAGCCAAATCAGCAGATAAAGCCTCAAACATAAAATCTATTCCGGCATCAACTTTATCTGCACCAAATTTTTTCTCAATATAATGGAGCATCTCTACCGGAGTTTTACAGTCATGACTTAGCTCACTGTATGACAGACATAAATCAAAAGAAGAAGATAAATCATTATGTCCTGCAACACTTATAGTATTAATGCAGGCATCAATTTCACTTTTTTCATCAGTATAAAGAGCCTGTGCCAGATCTTTGATTTTCTCCGCAAATGACGGATCTTTCTCATTATCGGCATACTGCAGTAAAAAAAAGTAATTAGAAGCCGGATGACCGCCTTGTTCTTTTAGGCGGTTTAACATGCTCTCACGATTTTCCTTGCCGGCTCTTAAATCTTCTAATAATTTACTTTTCTGATTGCGATCATCATTGTCCGTCTGCAATTCAAAAGCCTGCTTCATTTTCTCAATTTTTTCTTCTAAATTGAGTGCAGCCTGCTTTTGTTTGCGATCCTTTAATTTAGTTTGCTTTGAATTATCACGTGCAAAGGTAAGCTCTTCAGCGCTGTCGGCAAGAGACGCTTCGGGACTTTCGGCAACTTGAACGGCAGCTCCCGAAAGTTCTCCTACATTACTTTTTGCAGCATGGGCAGAAGATATTCCTTCCTGCACTAAACTTGCCGCATTGTTTATACCTCTAACGTCATTCATAGCAAACTAAATCTTCTAAAGTTAAGTAAAAAACAATCAGACCAAGTTATGAGAACCGCGGCGGCTGCTTAATGATACTTTGGGCTTGTCTTCAATTCCCAATTTATTCTTAAAAGCAAAAACGCGTTCATTTACAGATTTTTGAGTCTCACTCTTAATTTGAGTAAGCAATTCTTCTGCTTTGGCCTTATCGTCAGCAATAATATCAAGAGTCGGAGCCATAGTTTCAATCTGCTTGCGGGTGGCCTCATTTATGGCATCCAATTCTTTTATTTCTTTTTCAACATCTTTTAAAAATGCATCAATCTGCTCATTAGTAATAGCCATTTTATTGTCCTCTTGCTAAAGATTTCAAAGTCTCATTTGCAGTGGAAATTGCTGAACTTGCACCCTGCATATAAGAATTATATTGCCCCATATAATCCTGCACAAAAACCATCTGCTGCTGAATATCGGTTCCTAATTCTTCCTGAGATGATTCCAAATTTGAAATCCAATTTTTAATATCGTCAGCAGTCGGATTGCCCGATAGAGAAATCTTACTGTCACTTAATATTGAAGTTCCGGATACTGATGTTGAGGTCAACAAAGTCTCATAGGCCTTTAAAGCCTCTAAACGAGTGGAAACAGCCTCTATTCCGGCTTCAATCTCCGACAAATTATGATCTTCCTCTCCACCGACTCTAAGTGCATCAAAAGCTGAAGCTTCACCTGCCTTTATATATTCGTTTTTATACCAATAATCCGTGCTTTCCTGTTTTGTGGCCCACGTTTTATTTTTTTCATCATAATAAGGCTTATCGCCATCAGCATACTGCTCTAAATCCTCAAGTGCTGCAGTCGCAGTCTTAATCTCCTGCTGAATGGTTTCCAAATCAGTAGGCAGTTCACCATATTTTTCCACATCATAGTCAGACATGGTGCGAAGCGCATTTATCGCATCGGTATATGTTTTTGAATCGGTCTGAGAATCACGGATTGAATTAATTTTTTCCATTGCGGCAGTTTTATTGGTTTGAGACAGCTCAAGCTGAAGCAAAGCAAAAAGAAACTGAACACTTCCGGTTTTTTCCAAACTTGCAAAAGAATCATTAAGTCCTGCAGCCTGAGTCTGAATATTATTATTTATTTGAAGCGACATTTTATAAGCTCCTTTTACATAACTCTTAAACCGCGGCGCCCGAATGAACGACCAGAATTAGTTCTTTTAATGCCCAATTTATCTATAAGAGCATCTTTACGCCGGCAACCTTCAATTTCCGCACGTTCTTTTGCTTCTTGAGCCAAAGCGCTTATATCATGATTTAAGCCCAATTTTTCATAAAAAGGCTTCATGTTATCTGCAGCTTTTGCAAGTTCAAGATACTGAGCATCCAGACGATCAATCTCTGCTTTGCATTCTTGTAAGAACTCTTCAATTTTTTTATAGTCCAAAACCATCTCAATTCTCCTTTTAGCGACCGGTTGCAAGAGCAGTCAAAACCTCATTTGATTTGGAAATAGCAGAGCTTGCACCTTGTGTATATGAATTATACTGTCCCATATAATCCTGCACAAAAACCATCTGCTGCTGAATATCGGTTCCTAATTCTTCCTGAGATGATTCCAAATTTGAAATCCAATTTTTAATATCGTCAGCAGTCGGATTGCCCGATAGAGAAATCTTACTGTCACTTAATATTGAAGTTCCGGATACTGATGTTGAGGTCAACAAAGTCTCATAGGCCTTTAAAGCCTCTAAACGAGTGGAAACAGCCTCTATTCCGGCTTCAATCTCCGACAAATTATGATCTTCCTCTCCACCGACTCTAAGTGCATCAAAAGCTGAAGCTTCACCTGCCTTTATATATTCGTTTTTATACCAATAATCCGTGCTTTCCTGTTTTGTGGCCCACGTTTTATTTTTTTCATCATAATAAGGCTTATCGCCATCAGCATACTGCTCTAAATCCTCAAGTGCTGCAGTCGCAGTCTTAATCTCCTGCTGAATGGTTTCCAAATCAGTAGGCAGTTCACCATATTTTTCCACATCATAGTCAGACATGGTGCGAAGCGCATTTATCGCATCAGTATATGTTTTTGAATCGGTTTGAGAATCACGGATTGAATTAATTTTTTCCATTGCTGCTTCTTTATTAACAGCGCTAAGTTCCATTTGCAATTGCGCAAAGATCAATTGAATACTGGCATTAGAGCTTAATAAAGAACCTGAATTAATCTCTTTAACGTTATTTAAATTTACACCTTGAACCATTTTTCTTGTCCCCCAAAATTAGCGGCCAGTAACAATTGAAGATAGTACATCAGAAGCTTTGGATATTGCAGAACTTGCTCCTTGAGTATAAGAATTATACTGACCCATATAATCCTGAATAAACACCATCTGCTGCTGAATGTCAGATCCTGTTTCTTCTTGAATTGACTCAAGTTGAGCTATGATAGTATCAATTCTTTCAGTCTTAAGCTTATCTCCTGACGGCATTTCCAAACCATATTGCTCACAAACAGATGAAAGAGTAAGCATTGCAACGCGACCTTCCAAGTTCTTTATAGCTTCGTTCCACTCTTTCTCATTTTGTCTTGCAGACACGCCATAATCAGCATAGTCTATTTTTTGTGATTTAAAATAATTCTCCATATCCGCGGGCATCATTGTAGACTCATACTCTCCGCGTGCATTTTTCGCATTTTCTTGTGCTTGCTTTTTCCCTGCATCAAATGCTTCTACTGAGCCGGCCATGTTAATCTTTTGTGCATCCGTTAAATCGTTTCCCAAAAGTTGAGAAAATACCAGATACGAACCTCCTTTTGCTCCTAAAGCAGCTTGATCTCTAAGCTCTTTTGCCGAAGAAAGAAACTCATTTGTTTGTTGAATTTCTGCGTCAATATCTTCGACATTTAAAATTACCGACCTTATCAATATCAAGCTCATCATCTCCCATAAGTGACTTAATATCACGTAATGAGTTAATAGCATCAGTTAAGCGCTTTGATTCTTCCTGCTGTTCTCTAATATACTTAATTTTATCTAAAGCAGCCTCTTTATTAGCAATACCAAGTTCAATTTGCAGCTGCGCAAATATAAATTGAATACTTCCTGAATTCAGTCCACCTGCAACTGCTGAACTGATAGGAGAAGAACCTCCAACTGCCTCAACGTTACTCATGATCCATTACCTCTTAAATTATTGTTAAAAGTCTTGAGATTTTTTTACCTTAAAATCATCAAGCTCCTGATCTGCTAAATATTCTTCATATCTTTTTTCTTGAAATTGCCAAATTTCCCGATGCTTTTCAAGCTTAGCCAGGTCTTTTTGTACTGAATTTACGACCTGTACGGCTTTTTCGTATGCTTTTTGCGCATTTTCAAGATATTTTGCAAGCTGTTCAATTTCCGTTTGAAGATCAAACTCCTTGATATTTAAAGAAACCAGTTCATGATTAAATTTTGAAATCTCCTCCTGTTTCTTTACCTTACCGATTAATTCGTCATATCGACGGTTGATTTCCTCTTTCTTCCAAACTTTATAATCAGAAAGTTCTTGTTCTTTTCGCTTTAAGCTTAAACGCGCCTCTTCTAAACGTGAGATGCTTAATCTTAATGCGTTCTGCGCCTCATCTACTCGCCTCTCGCGCAACGAAACTAAAGAAGACAACGGATAAGCACGCATCAATTAGTCCTCATTTTGTCTATAAAACGAAGTACTTCAGCGACTTGAACAAGCAAATCAGACGGAACATATTGTTCTTCTGAGCCTTCGGCAAACAGCGCTCGGGCTAGAGGAGGCTGGCGCATAATAGGAATATGCTCTTCTTTTGCAATAGCTATCATGCGCTTGGCTAAATCACCCTGGCCTTTAGCTAAAATAACCGGTAATTTTGTTCTTCCTTCTTCATAGTCAATTGCAACGGCATAATGCGTAGGGTTGGTTATAAGGACTTTAGCCTTACGGGTATTGGCTAAAGTTGATTGATTCGCCATTTCCTGATGCAGCTGACGACGTTTTGATTTTATCTGGGGGTCGCCTTCCATTTCCTTATATTCCTGTTTAACCTCATCAGGCGACATCATGTGATCTTTTGTGTATTTGAACTTGGTATAAACAAAATCAATTGCAGCAAGGATTGAAAAAGCGACAATGGCATATATTGTTAAATCTTTTAATAAAACTGCACTAAGTTCCCATACTGATCCGATGTTTGAATTCTGAATCTTAAAAAACTCACGGAACGAATTTTTTGCCGCCATGTAAACAGCTACGCTCAATACCGTAACCTTAATAATATTTTTTATAAATTCAATAAGATTTTTAACTGAAAAGACCTGTTTAAACCATTTTGCAGGAGATAAATTTTCTAACTTCGGAATAGCACCTTTGGGTGCAAAAAGAAATCCGGTTTGCGATAAAAGAGCTACTAACGCAGCGCATAAAACAGCAGCGACAATCGGTAAAACAATACCTATTGAACAATCGATTACTGCAGCTCCAATCAATCTTAAAGCCTCATCATAGGGCATAGTAATTGAGTTTGAGAAAACATAATCAGTTGTAGATAAGAGCTTTTTAAAAATATTATCGGCATTTGCAATAAAAAAGAAGACAACTGCAATAACGGTGGCGGCTGAAACAACCTCCTGACTTTTGGCGATATCGCCCTGCTCTCTTGCATCCCTTAGACGTTTGTCTGTGGGTTGTTCAGTCTTTTCACCGCTCATGGTAATATTCCTTTATTGTTTGTAATAATATTTTACACTACAAAAAATAAATTTCCATAAATCTATAAAATTTTTTGACGTTCATCACTAATTAAAACAGATACTGCATAAATCATTAACATCAATTAAGACAGCATATTTAAAGTATTGCAAATTCCGATCATTAAAAACAAAAAATCCTCGTGTTAAAAGTAAAAACGAAGAGAAAACATATTGATACAGCTGTAAAAAATATTAATATTAAAACTTCGTCTTTCATTACACCGCTGATGCTTTTTCCTAAAACTCTAGCAGCAGTACTTATTTACAAATTTTGCGTTCTGATTAATGTTATGAAACTTTGTTTTAGACTTGAAATTAGTCGCTTAAATCACCAAGTTTTTTTAATATTTGAAAATTTTTCTTTTAAGAAAAGATAAATTTCATTAATAAAAACAAACCTTTTCTTAATACTAAGTCTCATTTAGCCCAACGCATTTATATAATTAAACATTATCGATAAACAGCTTATTTTTGTAAATTTTGTGACTACGTTCAATATTAATTTATGTATTTATT
>ERZ779866.3429-NODE-3429-length-12882-cov-9.125049_pt1 | contig 12882 bp, 8 predicted proteins | sample MGYA00511248_ERZ779866 | MGnify/ENA primary metagenome ERZ779866 (study PRJEB29588, sample SAMEA2155758) | human gut metagenome | biome: human gut; feature: human-associated habitat; material: faeces | place: Denmark | collected 2008/2010 ... | reverse complement strand
ACAAGATCGAAATTCTATAAAACTTCATTTCGTCTTGTCAAGAGCTTTTCGAAAAATTTTTTTGTTTTCTTTTCGCTCTTTATTGAGAAACGTAGCCTCTCAATAAAAAAGCTTCCTAACGGAAGCCTTTTGGATTTTGGTTGCGGAGGGAGGATTTGAACCTCCGACCTTCGGGTTATGAGCCCGACGAGCTACCGGACTGCTCCACCCCGCGATCCGTATTTCATCTCGCCATTGACTAGCGAGACTGTGGATATTAAAGAGGTTTCTTCTCATTGTCAAGTCTTTTTCTCAAAAAACTTGAATTTCCTCTCGCCTCCTCTGGGCCGTCCATATGTTTTTCCTTTTATTTCAGGCCGTTAGCTTCTGAGTCCCTTATTATCCCTCCTCTTAGCACTCCTTCCTCAAGTCGGTTTTCTGCCGATTTTTTGCCCGATTTCAGCAGCCTCGGTAAAATTAAGAGTTACGGTCGCGACCGATGCAATTGTTCGGCCTCTTATATAAGGAGGATGACGGAGAGCGGCGCGCCGCACACCTTTTTTCATCAACGGCAAATCTTCCAACAGGCAACAATGCTATACAAACTCGCCAAAAGCATCCTCTTTCAGATGCAGCCCGAGACCGCTCACCATGTCATCATGGCCAATCTCGATTGGATCACCACGCTCGGCTTGCACAAGCTTCTTACTCACACGCCTCCCGAAGATCCCGTTGAAGTCATGGGTATTCGCTTCCCGAACACCATCGGTCTGGCGGCTGGCATGGACAAGGACGGCGAACGCGTGAGCGCTTTCGGTGCGCTTGGCTTCGGTCACGTCGAAATCGGCACTATTACGCCCGTGGCTCAGCCCGGCAATCCCAAGCCCCGCTGCTTCCGAGTCATTCCTGCCGAAGGCATCGTCAACCGCATGGGCTTTAACAACGTCGGCTGTGAACAGGTTCTGCGCAACCTCAAGAGCGCCGACGCCTTCCACCTGCGCGGCGGTGTGTTGGGCATCAACATCGGCAAGAACGCCGTAACCCCCATTGAAAACGCAATCAGCGACTTTCGCATTTGTCTGGCAAAGTCCTACGACCGTGCCGACTACATTGCGGTCAACATTTCGAGCCCGAACACCAAGAATCTGCGCTCGCTGCAAGCCGAAGCCCCGCTACGCGAACTGCTCGGCGCTCTGCGCGACGAACGCAACCGTATCATCGAAACGGAAGGAGCTCCCTACAAGCCCATCGCCGTGAAGCTCGCTCCCGACCTCGAAAACGACGCCATCCTGCGCGCCGTTGACATCATCGTCGAACACGAGATGGACGCCGTCATCGCCACCAACACCACAATCGATCACTCCTCCGTTCAGGGACTTCCCAACTGGAACGAAACGGGCGGTCTTTCTGGTCGTCCGCTGATGGCCCGCTCCACCGAGTGCCTCGCCATGATTACCGATCACCTCAAGGGCAAGCTCCCCGTGATCGCCTCGGGCGGTGTCATGTCGGGTGACGACGCCGTCGTGAAGATGCAGGCCGGTGCAAGTCTCGTTCAGCTCTATTCCGGCTTTGTCTACCGCGGTCCGGAACTCGTGACCGAATGCGTGGAAGCCATCGCACGCTGGCGCAAGCAACAGAACGCCTGATCAACTCGATTTTTCGTTCACAAAGCCGCTCTCTCGCAAGGGCGGCTTTTTTCATTCATTTTTCACGCTGTGGAAATTGTTCAAAAATCGAGTTTGCCTTAACCGAGATCAAAAAAGTCGTTTCCGGCCTCTGCAACTCATATTCTTGGCCGAAGACACGGGCTCTTTTTTGCGCTATCGTAGCGACCTTCGATTAAATCGCATCTCGCGCCTGATGAAAATTTTTAAAGCGACATGCGAATATAGCTAGCCATATAACAACAACTTTCAAACGTCATGCAAGACCTTACACCGCTGCGTCCCGCCTTCTGGAACGTTCCCCTGTGGGCGGAAATCGGCGTATACGTCATCGGCATTGCCGCCGTCGTGCTCTGCATCGCCGGCATCGTGCGCGCCGTCAAGCAACGTCAAGCCACAACTCAACCCGAACCCCTTGCCGATCGCAACGCCCGGCTTGGCCGCACTCTTCTTGAAGTGTTCTGGCAAAAACGCATTCGCGACACCGCCGCCGGTAAAAATCATTTCGTGCTGTTCTGGGGATTCATCTTTCTTTTCTTCGGCACCGCCATTGCTACCATCGATTGGGACATTGCCTGGCTTGTCTTCGGCAAACGCATTCTGTCGGGCAATATCTACCTTGCCTACAAATTCGTTCTTGATCTCGCAGGACTTCTTGCCCTCATTGCTCTTGGTTTTAGCTTTTGGCGCCGCTTTGTTTCACACGACCCCAAAGTCGAAGCCAACTGGCGTTTCGCCTTGGTGCTTGGCAGCCTCGCCTTCATCATTCTCACGGGTTTTTTACTCGAAGCGCTGCGTCTTGCCGTTCAGCAACCGCAGTGGGCCGGCGTGAGCTTCGTGGGCAACGCCCTCGCACAGATTTTCATCGGCACTGACGCCGAAACGCTCAAGGTCTACCACACCTTCATCTGGGTTATTCACGGTCTGGCCTCCCTGGGATTTATCGCCTCTATTCCGCTGACCTATTACGCACACCTCTTCAAGACCCCGACTTCGATCTACGTCAAGAAACCCGAACCGCGCGGTGCGCTTGCCAAAATCGAAGACATTGAAGAGCAGGAACGTTTCGGCATTTCCGAATTCAGCCAGTTCGGTCGCATTGATCGCATCCGCTTCGACGGCTGCACCGAATGCGGACGCTGCACCTCCGTGTGTCCGGCTGTCGCCTCGGGTGCACCTCTGGATCCCAAGGCTCTCATCTTATCGCTCAAGGCCCGCATGAACGGCATTGATGCCGACAAGCCTCTGATTGACGGCATTGTTTCCAAGGACGCCCTTTGGAGCTGCACCACTTGCGGCGCCTGCACCAAGGTCTGTCCGGCTCAGATTCCGACTCCCGACATCATCGTTCAGATGCGCCGTCATCTGGCGCTTGAAGAAGGCGACTTCCCCGAAGGTCTGGCTCAGGCTCTGGAAAACACTTCGAGCGTCGGCAATCCGTGGGGTATGGATCCCGGAAGCCGCCTGAAGTGGGCCAAGGGACTTGACGTTGAAATCGCCAAGCCCGGCGTCGAGTACGACGTGCTCTATTGGGTCGGCTGTTCGGCTAGTTACGATCGCCGTGCTCAGAAGATTGCGCGCGCTATGGTGGAAATTTTCCACGCCGCAGGCGTCAAGTTCGCCGTCATGAGTGAAGAGCGCTGCCACGGCGAATTCGCCCGACGAGCCGGCGAAGAATACTTGTTCCAAACGGCAGCGGCCGAAAACATCGAGTCGCTTTCCAAGTACAACTTCAAGCAGATTGTGGCCGCCTGTCCGCACTGCTTCAACACGCTCAAAAACGAGTATCCGCAGTTTGAAGGCGGCACCTTCCCGGTCACGAGCCATGTGCAATTCATCGCCAAACTGCTCGAAGAAAAGCGCATTTCGCCCAAACTGGCGCAAGCCGGCAGCGTCACCTTCCACGACGCCTGTTATCTGGCGCGCCACAACGGAATCGGACGCGATCCTCGCACGATTCTCGAGACGATCGGCGTCAAGCTCAAGGACCCCGAAAAACGTGGCTGCAACGCCATGTGCTGCGGCGCAGGCGGAGCACAAATCTTCATGGACAAGCCTTCGCGCATCAACATCCTTCGTCTTGAGCAACTCAACAAAACCGGAACTGACGAAATTGCCGTTTCCTGCCCGCACTGCCTCACCATGCTCACGAGTGCACAGGCTCAAACCTGCGGACGGGACGAAACGCCCAAACCTGTACGTGACATCGCTGAAATCGTTGCGCAAGCTCTTACGCAATCGACCGCCAATCCCGAAAAGGAGTGCTAAGCCATGCCTTCCAAATCAGACAACGCTGAAGTTTCGAAAGCCTCCCCCAAGGACAAAATTAAGCAAGTGCAGGTGCTCGAGCGAGCACGCCGCATCCTGCGCACACTTGCCGATTGCCCGGCGCCGGTCAGTCTGCATGAAATTTCCGAGATGACCGAAATTCATATGTCGACCGTGCACCGTCTTCTGTGGAATCTCTGCCAGGACGGTCTCGTCGATCGCATGAACAACGGCCGTTGGCGCCTGGGGTTGACTTTCCTTGAATACGGCAGCCTCGTGCGCGATCGACTTGATATTCGCGAGAAAGCGATCGGCGTGATGCAGCTTTTGTTCGAGCGCACCGGTCAAACGATCAACCTCGCGATCCGCCGCAACGACTCGATCATGTACATTGAGCACGTTTATGCTCCCGGCACGGGCGTTCGTCTGGCGCGCCGCATCGGCGCCATGGCTCCCTTGCACTGCACAAGCGGCGGCAAGCTCTTTTTGAGCGATATGCCCCCCGAAGAAGTGAGCGCCTACATCAGCCGCACGGGACTGGCGCCGCGCACGCAGCACTCGATCTGCACACCCGAAAAGCTCATCATGGAAATCAACCGCGTCAAAGAGCTCGGCTGGGCCGACGACAAGGAAGAACTGGAAACGGGCATTCGCTGCATCGGTGCTCCGATTCGCGACAAGACCGGCCGCATTGTGGCCACCGTCACCGTCGCTTCGAGCATCGAAATGCGCCACAAGCCCGACTGGGTACGGCATCTTCTGAGCGCCGTCAACGCCGTTTCGGCTTCTCTGGGATGGCTTGCTCCGGACAACCGCATCTGACGTTCACAAAGACAAAACGGACGCCGGCTTTTCCGCTGCGTCCGTTCCACGATTTCAAACGGGAGTTTCTATGGCTCCCGTTTTCGTTTGAGCGTTCAGAGCACGCCGCGTTCGGCGGCTGCTTCCTGCGCCACCTTCACCACGCGGCGGGCCAGAGCCGATGTCGGATCAATGATGAAGACTTCCTTGCCGGCAATCGTCATGAAACCCTCATCAAGGATAAGCGGCAGTTCGGTGCACCCCAGAATCAGCACATTGCAGCCGTGCGTCTTGACGAGATACTCGGCCGCACTGCAGAGATCCTCGCGGCACACGCCGTCGGTAAAGCCCGCCTTGGCGCCCTGAGGTCCGTAAATGGCGGCCATCACGCGCGCCTGATGTTCGTCATCGGGCACGTACATGGGCATTCCCATTGCTTCGGCCTTCTGACCGTAGAGCCCGGAGCGCACCGTACCGGTCGTCGCCATCAAGCCGATCACAGCCTTGTCGCCGAACTTCTCCTGAATCTCCTGCATCGTCACCTGCTGCATATTGATGAAGGGAATGCCGACGAAGGGTTCGATCAAAGCCACAAAAGCGTGCGCAGTGTTGCACGGCACAATGATGCAGTCACAATCGTCTTCTTCAAGGCGCTTGGCACAGTTGTACATGGAAAGCGTCGGGTTGTCACCGCCTTCGAGCAAGCACTTCGTGCGATCCGGAATCTGAGGATTCTGTTCGACCACGAGCTTGAAGTGTTCCTGATCAGTCTTGGCGGGCGTCGCCTTGACAATCTTGTCGTACAGATCGACCGTCGCGGCAGGTCCCAGACCACCGATCATGCCCACTTTAAAGGGCTTGGGCAGCGGTGTGACGTCGGCGGTCAAAAGAGCCTGAGCGTACTCTGCGGCCGACAAGCGGCCCGAATCGCAGGCAGGGTCGATCAGACGCACAGTAAATTCCGTCTGCAGCTCCGCAAAGAAGCGATGAGGACATCCGCAGGCAAAGCCGATCACGTCGGCGCCGGCTTTCTGCAGTCGCTTTACCGCATTGAAGTTGTTGATCTTGCGTGCCGCTTCCTTGAGCGCATCCGTCGCATCGGCGGGTGCCTCCACGAAGTCGCCTTCGTCGAGCAATACCGTTACGGATGCATTCTTGGCAAGAATCGCCGCCTTGATCTCAAGAGCCGTGTCGCAATGGTGTCCAACCACAAGACCGATGGTTTTCACTTTTTCTCTCCTCCAACTCTAAGAGCGCACAAACGCCGCCCGCACCCTCGTCGTCGGGCTTCGTCTGTATCCTACTGAAAGGATAACCGCTTCGCGCCGAACTGTCTTCAACGAGCTCTTCAAATTCAGAGCCTTCTTAGGGCTTCCCACTGTTTGGCGAGTCGCTTGACACTCACTGGCATCGGTGTGCGTAATTCTTGTGCAAACAACGACACGCGAAGTTCTTCAATCATCCAACGGAAATTTTCCAACCGCTCGTCGACGGAACCCTTACGGGCCGCCATCTCGCGAGCAAGGGGCACGGCAAGCTTTTGGATTTCGGCAGTGTGCCCCGCGTCACGCGCCGGATCATTGCGCAGACGCTCCAGACGCACATTGATCGCCTTGACGTAACGCGGATAGTGCTTGAGGCGTTCAAAGGGCATGTTCAGCAGGAAATGCGGCACAAAGAGTCCCTGCAACTGACTTTCGATGTCCTTGACCGCCTCCGGAAAGGCGCGCGCGGCCTGCAGTCTCTTGTTGAGTCCCGTGAGTTCGGCCGCCACGGTTTCCATCAGACGCAGGTACTCACCGCCGATGAGCGTCAGACGCGAGCGTGCCTCGTCCTTTTTCTGTTGAAACTGCAGCTCATTGACCGGCCAGTCGCCTTGCATCGCAGCGGTCTCGACGGCTGCGGCCGTCAAGTCCGAACGCAATTCTTCAAAGCTCTCAAAACGCTTGGCGATCGGCGCAATGACGGCACACTGCATCTGCACGCGCTGCAATCCGTTCAGATTGCGCTCCAAATAACGCACTTGTTCACGAAGTTGCAACTGAAAAAGTCGCCGCAAACCGGCGCGATGCGCCTTTCGAGCATCCTGCAAATCGTCAAACACGTCCAGAGCACACGAATCTCCCTTGTCCACCAAAGCTGGATGTCCTATCAGCGTGAGCCCCCGGCGGCGAATTTCCATGAGTTCCGGCAATTCCCCAAACGTCCAATTGGTAATGTTGTCTGTCAGGTCCGCCGAAACGGAAGCGTCAGCCTGAGCCACATTGCGGAAAGTCTCCTGCGCCTGAGTACCGAACTCGGCACGAAGCTCGGCCAAATTTCGGCCCATTCCGATCTGCCGCCCGTGTTCGTCAAGCACCTTGAAGTTCATAAACAGGTGCGGCTGCAACATTTCAAGCTTAAAGTCGGTGCGCTCGCAAGTCGTCCCGGTCTGTTCTCGAATGTCGGCAATCAACGCGTCCACTAGCGTTTTGGCCTGTACCTGTACACCGCCCGTTCTCTCGAAAAATCCGTCGGCGTACTTGTCGATCGGCACACAATGGCGACGATAGCGCTGCGGCAGCGATTTGACGAGCGCTCTGACCTTTTCCTTGAGCATACCGGGCACCAGCCACTCGCAGCGCACAGCATCGATCTGATTGAGCGCGAAAATCGGCACGGCAAGCGTGACGCCGTCTCGGGGAGAACCTGGCTCGAAATGATAAGTGAGCGCCATTTCGATACCGGCAGCGCGGTAGGTCTTGGGATACCACTGCACGGTGACGCCGCTTGCATCATGTCGCATCAGATCGTCGCGCTTCATGAAGAGAACTTTCGGGTTCTCTTTTTCCGCGACACGACGCCACTTTTCAAACGTGGAGCCGCCCACGACCGATGCATCCAGAATCTTGTCGTAAAAGGCGTAGATCGTCTCGTCGTCAACGAGCACGTCCGGGCGACGCGTCTTGTTTTCGATCTCTTCGATTTCTCGCACCAAGCGCTTGTTGTGCGCAAAGAAAGGCGCACGCGTTTCGTACAATCCTTCGACCAGCGCCTGACGAATGAATATGTCGCGTGCCACGACCGGATCGTGCGGCGCAAATTGCACGCGGCGATCGGTGTACACGGGCAAGCCGTAAAGCGTACCGCGCTCAAGCGCCACCACTTCGGCACGCGTCTTTTCCCAATGCGGCTCGCTCCAACTCTTTTTGATGAGGTGGCCGGCAGCCCTCTCAATCCATTCGGGTTCAATATCGGCCACACATCGCGCAAACAAGCGGCTTGTTTCCACCAACTCGGAAGCCATCAGCCATTTACCGGCCTTCTTTGCCAACGCAGAACCCGGCCAGACCCAAAAGCGAATGCCGCGCGCTCCCAGATAAGGAGCCGCCCGCAGATCGGCTGACAAATCACGCATACCGAGATTGCCCAAAAGCCCTGTCAGAAGAGAGGCATGCAAGGCCTCGTAGTCGGCCGGTTCCTCACTCGTCTTCCAGCCGATTTCTTCCGTGAGTTCCTTCAGTTGACGCCACACATCGCGCCACTCTCGCATACGACGAGGAGAAATGAAGTTGCGATGCAGCTTTTCGGTGAGCTCTCGATTGCTTGTCTTATTGGCGCGCTCGGTCTCGAACCAATTCCAAATGTTGATATAGCTCAGGAAGTCACTTGACTCATCGGCAAATCGTTTGTGCGCCTGATCGGCTTGCTGCTGCGCGGGAAGCGGACGTTCGCGCGGATCCTGCACGGCAAGCCCCGAAACCACCACCAATGCTTCCTTGAGTGCTCCGCGACAAGAGGCTTCGAGCAACATACGGGAAAGCTTCGGGTCAACAGGCAGGCGCGAGAGCATGCGACCGACGTCAGTAAGTTCTCCGTTTTTCTCCAACGCATGAAGTTCCGACAGAATGGCGTAACCGTCGGCAATAGCTTTGGGCGGAGGCGGCTGCACGAAATCGAAGTCACGTACGTCGCCCAACTTCAAAGCCTTCATGCGCAAAATGACGGCTGCCAGATTCGAACGCACGATTTCCGGATCGGTGTAGTCCGGGCGTCTGGCCCAATCGTTTTCGTCGTAGAGACGAATGCAGATGCCGTCGGCCACGCGTCCGCAACGGCCGGCGCGCTGATTGGCCGAAGCCTTGCTTACGGGTTCAACCAACAGCTGCTCGACCTTGTTGCGGTAGCTGTAGCGCTTGATGCGCGCAAGTCCCGTGTCAACCACATACCGAATGCCGGGAACCGTAATCGACGTTTCGGCCACGTTGGTAGCCAACACAATGCGCCGGACGCCACCGCTTTTGAACACTCGTTCTTGCTCCTGCGCCGAAAGCCGCGCATACAGCGGCAATATTTCCACCAGTCCGGGTCGATTACGGGCACGAAGCACTTCGGCGGCTTCACGGATTTCGCGCTCTCCGGGCAAAAACACCAGAATGTCGCCGCGCCCGGCGATCTGCAGCTCATCACAAGCATCGGCCACGGCGTCCATCAGCGTCTTGTCGTCGGCCTCATCGGTATCGTCCACCGGACGCCAGCGAATCTGCACAGGATAGGTGCGCCCCGAGATCGTAAACACCGGTGCCGGTTTGCCATTGATTTCAAAGTGCTTGGCAAAGCGTTCGGCATCAATCGTTGCCGAGGTGATGATGACCTTGAGATCCTTTCGCTTGGCAAGTACCCTCTTAAGGTAGCCCAAAAGAAAATCAATGTTGATGGATCGCTCGTGCGCTTCGTCGATGATGATCGTGTCGTAGCGCTTTAACAGAGAATCGGTCTGCGTTTCGGCCAGCAAAATGCCGTCGGTCATCAGTTTGATGGCCGCTCCCGGCATCGTCTTGTCGGTAAAGCGAACCTTGTATCCCACGATTTCGCCGACTTCGCTTTCAAGTTCAGCCGCAATGCGTTTGGCAATGGAACTCGCGGCAATGCGACGCGGCTGTGTGTGTCCGATCAAGCCTTTGGTTCCTCGTCCTGCCAAAAGACAGATTTTGGGCAACTGCGTCGTCTTGCCCGAACCGGTCTCGCCGCAAACGACGATGACCGGATTTTCCCGAATGGCTTTGACAAGTTCTTCTCCGTGCTCGCTCACAGGCAGACCGGGAGCAAGCGTCACGGGTTTCGTAATCGGATTGGGCGGCACAAAAGGTGACCGCCGCGTCTGGGCAACGGGCATCAATTCGCGGCGAGAGGATTCGTTCGCAGAATCCGGCTGCACCGTTTTGAGTAGGCGCCTCTCCGCTTTCATCCGCATCGGCTGTGCTTTAGATTGATCCTTGACCTGCTGCGCTTTGCTGCTCGCACGTTTCGATTCGTGTTTTCGCTCGATCAATTGTTTTTCCGGCATCTTCACAGCCTGCGGCTCACGACGCACGGGATGTGTGCGCGGCGCCGGCTTGGTTTCCGGCTTAGCAGCCGGCTTCTCGGACTCGGGTTCTTTACGGTTCTGCTGGCGCGTACTTTCCTCAAAAGCCTTCTTTACCGACGCGTCCGCGTATCGCAAGGCTGCTGCCGTAAGCTTTTTGCTGCCTGAAGAAGTGGGCACCCAAGCCTTAGTTTGAATCTGTCCTTTTTCAACAAGGCTTTTGAGTGCACCGAATGGATTGTCGTTTTGACTCATGTAGTTTGATTTTGACAGACCGCTTGAGGTCTCGTTTTTGCAATTGTTTTAGTGTGCAGACGAAGTCTACCGAAACGCCGATTCGCCTTGCACCTCAACTTTAGATGCTCTTGTTTTTTTGTTAAACGTAAAACTTCGCTCAGCACTCTAAGTCTTTAGAATTTGGCAACCTAATTTCACCAATATGCTTTTTAGTTTTCACAAAAAGCGTTCGGAAACTGCCATGTCCGAAAAATACGAAACGATAGTCCCAAGCGAACCGGATGCCGGAGAGCGGCTGCAATGGGTTTCCTGGCTGCGAAGTGCAGCTCCTTATGTCCATCTGCATCACGGACGAACTTTTGTCATCAGTTTTGCCGGGGAAGTCGTTGCCGACAGGACGCTCCTCAATCATCTCGTGATGGACGTGAGCCTCATTGCCAGCATGGGAATGCGCGTTGTGCTCGTGCACGGTTCCCGCCCGCAGATTGAAGAGCTCATGAGTCTTCGCAAACTCGAAGGACAGTTTTATAAGGGTGTGCGCATCACCGGCCCTCAGGAACTTGAGTGCGTCAAGGAAGCGTGCGGCGAAACGCGCTTTGATATTGAAGCGGCCTTCTCTCAAGGTCTTCCCAATACTCCGATGCAGCACTCTCGAATCAAGGTGGTTTCGGGGAACTTTGTCACGGCTCGCCCCATGGGCATCATTGACGGTGTGGATTATCTGCACACAGGCGTTGTCCGCAAAGTGGATGCCGAGAGCATTCAGGATCTGCTCTCGCGCGGAAATATCGTTCTTGTAAGTCCGACGGGTTTTTCGCCCACAGGGGAAGCCTTCAATCTCACCACGGAAGACGTTGCTACGGCGATTGCCGTTGCAATACACGCCGACAAACTCATTTTGTCGGTCGGTGTCGACGGTGTGCGCATTCAAGGTGAAAAACAACAGGACCTCACGGCCCAGCAAGCGCAGGCCCTGATTCAGAGCAAACAAGTCGACGATGAAGACGTCTACAACCTCGGCTATGCTCTGCGGGCCATCAAAGGCGGCGTTGACCGCGTTCACATTGTGCCTTACGCCATGGACGGCGGCATTCTCACGGAACTCTTCACTCACGACGGCGTCGGCACCATGATTTCCACGGAAAACATGGAGTCGCTTCGCGAAGCCACCATTGACGACGTGGCAGCCATTGTCAAACTGCTCGAGCCGTTTGAAGCCGAAGGCATTTTGGTAAAGCGCCCTCGCGAAAAAATCGAACGCGAAATCAGTCACTTCACGGTTCTCGAACACGACGGCATCATCTACGGCTCCGCCGCACTGTATCCTTACCCCGAAGCTGAAATCGGAGAGATGGCCGCCGTGGCCGTGCACCCGGACTATCAAGGGGCCGGAGACGGAGATCGATTACTGCGCCGTATCGAACAACGCGCTCGAGAAACCGGCCTCAAGCGCATTTTCGTACTCACCACGCGAACGGCGCATTGGTTCATTAAGCGAGGCTTTGAAGAGGCCACCGTAGAAAATCTTCCGATTGAAAAGCAACGGATGTATAACTGGCACCGCCGTTCTAAGATTTTTATAAAAACGCTTTAACAAAGAAGGAGCAAACGACTATGGCACGTACCGTGCATTGCGCAAAACTCAAAAAGGACCTCCCCGGCCTTGCCTATCCTCCCGTTCCTGGCGAACTCGGCAAGCGCATCTGGGCGAACATCAGCAAGGAAGCGTGGGACGAATGGGTAAAGCTTCAGACGATGATGATCAATGAATACGGTCTGAACTGCGCCGATCCCAATGTAAGAAAGCACCTTCTGAGCCAGTGCGAAAACTATCTTTTCGGCGACGGCGTGGATCCGATTCCCAACCACGTCCCTGTGGAATAAGCAAGACTATCGGGTAGAGAGAGCCCTCACAGGCTCTCCCTCCCACACCGCACAGCCCCAGTGAGGGCTCGGACGTGCCGTTCGGCATCCGGCGGTTTTCGAACATAAGAGGCGGGCTAGACTTGCGTTAACAGGCTATACAGCCCTTTACTTTGGAAGAATTGGCTATTGAACGCATGCTGCATGTGCAGAGCGCCTGCGTTCCACCACGCGCCTCGTCCGTTCACCGACGACTTCCACGCTCGCTGGGGTTCTATTCCCCGTTTGATGAGGTTTCTCTCTCGGGTCTTCGGCTTCTTCCACGCAATCCATATCAGCTTGCGCAGATGGCGTCTTATGTGGATGTCCAGGGCTTCGAATATCCCTTTGCGTTCATCAAGTCTGAAGTAGCTTCTCCATCCTCGCAAAACCATGTTCAGTTTCGCAATCGTCTTGAGCAGGGACGTTCCCCTGGCTCGGAAGAAGATTTCCTTCAGCTTGTCTCGGAGTCTCTGAAAGCTTTTGGCATGGACTCGGGCTGCCCCGGTTGTGCCCACGAAGGTATACCCGAGAAATTTCGCTTTCGAAGGTCGAAACACGCCGCTCTTGTCGCGATTGACTCGCAACTTGAGCGTCCCCTCTATAAACGAAATCATGTTCTCAAGTGTCCTTGGAACTGGGACGTGGGCGCGGAATTTCGAATCTCGATAAAAAAGCCCGGATTAC
>ERZ779866.3428-NODE-3428-length-12887-cov-5.333853_pt1 | contig 12887 bp, 14 predicted proteins | sample MGYA00511248_ERZ779866 | MGnify/ENA primary metagenome ERZ779866 (study PRJEB29588, sample SAMEA2155758) | human gut metagenome | biome: human gut; feature: human-associated habitat; material: faeces | place: Denmark | collected 2008/2010 ... | reverse complement strand
AGTGGTAGCCGATGGCATACACCAGTATCATCCCGGTCAGCCGTCTGGACAATTCCATCACTTACATCCGAAATAAGGATAAGACCACAAAGAAAGGGCAGAGTGCCGGCTCTCTGGAAGAAGCCATCGATTACGCCATGAATCGGGACAAGACGGAGCGTTCCGTTTTTGAGGATGCCATCGGCTGCGTCTGTGAGACTGCCTATCAAGATATGGTAGCTACGAAGAAACGATACCACAAGATGGACGGAGTACAGGGGTACCATCTGGTGCAGAGCTTTGCCAAAGGGGAAGTCACCCCGGAGCTTGCTCACCAGATCGGCATGGAACTGGCGGAAAGGCTCCTTCAGGGAAAATACGAAGCAGTCATCACCACCCATCTGAATACGGAGCATTACCACAACCACATCGTGTTTAATTCCGTGAGCATGGAAGATGGGAAAAAGTACCACAGCAACAGCAGGAGTTACTATGAGGATGTGCGGAAAGCTTCGGATGCCTTATGCCTGAAATACGGCTTATCTGTCATCGAACCGAAAAACGGCAAAGGGAAATCCTATGCCCAGTGGATGGCAGAACAGGACGGAAAGCCGACCTGGAGAACCTCGATCCGTCTGGACATCCGGGATGCTGTGGCAGAGAGCTTCACATGGAAACAGTTTCTGGAACAGATGAAGCAGAGGGGATACCAGTGGAAGCTGAACCGGAAGTACATTGCATTAAAAGCACCGGGGATGGAACGGTATATCCGTCTGCGGAGCCTTGGGAAGCATTACTCGGAAGAGAGCATCCGGCAGTGGATCTTGCAGCCCAAGAGCAGGATACCTGCTGGAAAAGAAGGAGATTCCAGATCCCCGAAAAAGAAGTTAAAAGGGATACAGGCCCTGTACTATTCCTATCTGTACCAGATGGGTGCCCTAAAGCAGAAGCCGAAAAGGATCTCCCCGGTGCTCCGGGCAGACATCCGAAAACTGGATGCCAGGATCGAGCAGATGGAATTTCTACAGAAGCATCAGATCACTACCCGTGAAGAGCTACTCGCCTACCGCACATCGTTGGAAGAGAGGGTACAGGCACTCACGAAAGAGCGGAAGCGGCTCTACCGGAGCGAACCGGACAGTGTCAGGATCGGTCAGATTACCGAAGAACTGAAGCCGCTTCGAAAGGATATCCGCATTTGTATCCGGATCGAACAGCAGTCCCAGGAGATGGAAGAAAAGATGCGTCTGGCAGAGCAGATCCAGAGACAGGAAGAAGAACAGACGGAGAAAAACAGAAAACCGAGAACAGAAAGCAGGTGAACAACATGAATTATGGAGGCGATGCGGCGGACCAGATCGTCCGGTATTCCCTGGACGGCGTGGACCACGGGCTCAGGCTTTTGGGTACGCTGGCAAAGCATCTGGCGGTATTTGTTGCCGCCGTATTAAAAGACCAGAAGAAAACGAGGGGCAAGACCAGAATGGTGCGGATGTTAAAGGAGAACAAGCCATTGAAGTTCTTCACTGTGCCATCTGACCGCCTGCGTGAATTCTGCAGTGAGGGCAGGAAACGAGGACTGCTCTATGTGATCATCCGGGATAAAAAGAACCCGGAGATGAGCGAGGTCATGGTCTTTGCCGATGATGCAGCCAAAGTCAACCGTGTCATGGATAAGATGAACCTTGATTTTGTAAGGAGCGAAGTCGGGGAAGCTGTCCATGAGGTAACCGCCGGAATGGAAGCACCGGAAACCGAAGCAGTACAGGAAACTGTGCAGATGCCAGAGGGCGAGGTGCAGTTTGAAATCAGCGATCTGGACGAAGCATTCCAGGTCGGTGACATGGACTTTTCTGAAGAGGAAAAGAACCAGAATCATCCCGAAAAGGAGTTTTCCGAACCGGAAAATTTTATCCCGGTGCAGGAAGAGGGGGAAGAGAATCTGTCCGGCTCTTCCTTGCACAGCAGAAATATTTCTACCGGGCAGGAAAAAGGGACTGATGCAGGGCAGAGGGAACAGGAGCGTCCCAGTGTCCGCCGGGAGCTGGAGAATATCAAACGGGAGAAAGCAGAGGAATCCCAGAAGCGGAGCCGGGAAAAGAACCGTGGACCAAGGAAAACGCAGAAGAAAGCAAGAAAGAAACGAAAGGTGAAAGCGAGGTAGGAGATGGACCTGACAAAATTTTTAGGGCAGGACTCGCAGGAGCAGTCCGCCCAGCGGTTATCGAAAGAAGAATATGCCGCACAGAAAAAGCAGGAGAGGGAAGAAATCTGGGGTATGATCGATGGAAAGGCACAGGAGGTCTTCCAGAATGGGAACTCCTTAAAAGGATTCCTTGATTTTATGGGACAGTGCAAGCCGCAGAGGACAGACAACCTGTTCCTGCTTTATGCACAGAATCCGGAGATCCGGCAGGTCAAGACCTTTGAAAAATGGAAGGAAGAAGGCAAGGTAGTCAAGACCGGAAGCAAGGGATACAACTTCATTGTCGGACAGGAATATGAAAAGGACGGTGTCATCCAGCAGGGGTACTCCATCCAGAAAGCCTATGACATCAGCCAGATCCGTACCAAGCAGCCGGAAGAGGCAGAGCCAAAGCCGATGGACCAGATGATGGAAGCACTGCTGACCGACAGCGAGGTACGGATTCAGATCGCAGACAATCTGCCGGATAAGGTACAGGCACAGTACATCCCGAACAAGCGGACGATCTATGTCCGAAATGGCATGAGCGAAAATGCAACGTTCCATTCCATCAGCCGGGAGCTGGCCTGTGCATCCCTTGACCATCACGATGGAAGCTACAGCCGGGCAGGGGTATCGGCACAGGCCTATTGTGCGGCGTATGTGACAGCACAGAAATACGGCGTGGATGTCTCCGGTTTTTCCTTTGACAAGGTATGCCAGATGCAGGCATTCGGACAGAAAGATCCGAAAGAACTCCGCTCCTTTATCCAGGATGTAAAGAGTGCAGCCTATTCCATTGGCAAGCAGGTAGACCGCAACCTTGGCAAAAGCGAGCAGGAATTTATGACCGATGAATTTGCCATCCCGGAGGAAAAAACGGAGAAACCTGCCAAGAGTAAAAAGTCCCCGGAACGCTGATAAAAAGGGGCTTTTCCGGCTCTTTTGCAGTAGCTTTCCGGGAGGAAGTGTGGTATGTTGTGGTTGAGAAAAAAGAGGAAAAAAGGAGGCTCGCCTATGACAAGAATGCGATATGTAAAGATGGACCGGATCATGAACCACATGCTGATCCATGCACTCCGGGAAGTGTTCCGGCAGGAAAAAGAACAGGGGCTTCCGGTGGATACCACACGGGATCTGGTTCTGAAGCTGGCAGAGCAGGAAGAGGGAAAGCTCTACCTGACAGAAGCCGAACACAGCAAATCCGTGGAAGCCTTAAACCAGCTCCGGGACACATACCTGAAAAACGGACGCTATTCCGATGGGATCGACAGCGTCCTGTTAAAGATCATGAAATCCAGATACCGCCCATACCGTGGAAGGGGAAGATGAAGAAAGGATGTGGTACAAATATACAGAAATATGACACAAGAAAGAATAGAAGCCATGCGGAGAAGATATCCGCCGGGAACCGAGGTCACGCTTAACAGCATGGAGGGGGAGAGCCACATGCCACCCGGCTTAAAAGGTAAGGTGGATATGGTAGACGATGCAGGGCAGATCCACGTAAACTGGGAGAATGGAAGCAGCCTTGCCCTCGTTCCGGGAGTGGACAGCTTCCACATTACGGACCTGCCAAGAGCAGAGAGGCCCAAACAGCAGCCATCCCGGTAACAAACAGCCGGAAGTCAGACTGGGTGATTTGGCTTGCCGGACTGCCTGTCATCTGGTGGGTAGCAATCCTGCTTGCGGATGCCATCCAGCCGGGCAGGAATCTTTTCGAGCTGATGGAGGTTCTCACAGAAAAGCTGAACCATCCCTTCCAGTTTCATTATACGGAATATACCATCAAGTCGATGCTGGTCTGCACGTTACTTTACGCAGCCGGGATCGGCATTTTTTATTCCAGTCAGAAGAACTACCGCAGAGGGGAAGAACATGGCTCTGCCAGATGGGGCGATGCCCGGCAGATCTGTAAGAAATATAGCAAGAAGCCGTACTCCCAGAACATCCTGCTGACACAGAACTTCCGCATTAGCCTTGACACCCACAAGCACCGCAGATGTCTCAACATTCTCGTAGTGGGAGGCTCCGGTGCAGGAAAATCCAGAGGCTTTGCCCTGCCAAACATCATGCAGTGCTGCTGTTCGATGGTCATTACAGACCCCAAAGCCGAGCTGCTCCGAAAGACAGGCGGTCTGCTGGAAAAGAAAGGATATGAGGTGCGTGTCTTTGACCTCATCAATCCCGACACATCTTTTTGCTACAATCCATTCGAGTATGTCCACGATGACAAAGACGTGCTCCGTCTTATTTCCAATCTGATACAAAACACCACACCCAAAGGTTCCCAGTCCTCCGATCCCTTCTGGGAGAAGAGCGAAACCGCACTGCTTCAGGCACTGATGCTGTATCTGCTCCACGAAGCTCCGCCGGAAGAACAGAACTTCGCCATGATCATGGAGATGTTAGGCTCGGCACAGGTAAAAGAAGAGGACGAGGACTACGAGTCCCCTCTGGACATTTTGTTTGACCGTCTGGAGATGCGGGACCCGGACAGCATTGCCGTCAAGCAGTATCACATTTACAAGCAGGCGGCAGGAAAGACCGCCAAGTCCATCCTGATCAGTGTAGGTGTCCGGCTGGCAGCCTTCAATCTGCCGCAGATCGCCAAGCTGACCAATACTGATGAACTGGATCTTTCCAACATGGGAGAAAGAAAAGTTGCCCTTTTCTGCTGTATCCCGGATGCAGACACCTCTTTGAATTATCTGGTAGGCATGATCTACAGCCAGCTTTTCCAGACGCTTTATTACATGGCAGACCGTGTGCATGGCGGTGCCCTCCCGGTTCCGGTCAACTGCATCATGGATGAGTTTCCAAACGTATCCCTGCCAAATGAGTTTGAGAAGATCCTGGCAACCTGCCGTTCCCGTTCCATTTACTGCAGCATCATCATCCAGAACATGAGCCAGCTAAAGGCTCTGTTCAAGGACTCCTGGGAAAGTCTGGTGGGCAACTGCGATGAGTTTTTGTACCTGGGCGGCAATGAAAAAGAGACACACAAATATGTATCAGAATTACTGGGGAAAGAAACCATAGACACCAACACCTACGGGCAGACCAAAGGAAAATCCGGCAGCTACTCCACCAACTTCCAGCAGAGCGGAAGGGAGCTGTTACAGCCGGATGAAGTCCGTATGCTGGATAACCAGAATGCACTTCTGTTTATCCGCGGGGAGCGGCCCATACTGGATGCCAAGTATGACCTGATGAAGCATCCCAACATCCGGTATACCGAGGACGGAGGTGCCGGCCCGTTCAATTATGCGAAAGCACCGCTGGCGCATGACGATTTTACATTTGACGAAACAAGATATGACGATTACGAACTGCTTCTGGATGAGGACATCATCGGGGAGCTTTTTTGATGGGAGGAATGCCAATGAATTTACTGAAAAATAAGAAATACACAGAAATCAGGAAAGAGACCGCACCGCTAAAGATGAAGAGAGGGCAGAAGAAACTGTTTGCTCTGTATGCAGTCATGGTACTGTCGATCTGCATTGGGGCGACCTGCGTTTATGCCGCAGGCGATCCGCTGACCGTAGTCAATAACCTGTCCACGTTTATCTTTTCCCTGATCCGCGCCATTGGCCTGATTCTGCTGGGATTTGGTATCGTGCAGGTCGGTCTGTCCTTAAAGAGCCACGATCCAAGCCAGAGGGCAAACGGATTTTTGACACTGGCAGGCGGTATCATCATTACCTTTGCAAAAGAGATCCTGGACCTGATCATGGGATAGGAGAAGAGTCCAGAAGGGGAGCCATGCGAAATGCCGGCTCCCTGCTCACTTTTGAGGATGGGAGGTGAAACTGTTTGAGTGATAACTGGATCGTACAGAATCTAAATTCTGCCTTGCAGACCTGGAGCGACAAGCTGGCTGAAATCTGGACACTGCTGACGCAAAGCCCGGAGAATTTCAAGGGCGGGGCAATCTGGAGCGTGATGACGAACATCAACGGTGGACTGAAAGCCATCGGGTACGGCCTGCTGGTTCTGTTCTTTGCGGCAGGGCTGGTAAAAACCTGTGGGAGCTTCACGGATATGAAAAAGCCGGAACACGTAGTGAAAGCCTTTATCCGTTTTGCACTGGCACAGGGAGCCGTTATGTCCGGCATGGAGCTTCTGACAGCGATCTTTTCCATTGTGCAGGGCATCGTGACCAACATCATGTCCCACTCCGGGATGGCAGGGGGAACCGTAACGGAACTGCCCTCGGAGATCGTGGACAAGATCGAAGCGGTCGGGATGCTGGAATCTATCCCTTTGTGGATCGTAACTTTATTAGGAAGCCTGCTGATTACGGTATTGTCATTTGTCATGATTCTGACTGTATACGGGAGAATGTTTAAGCTGTATATGTACACAGCCATCGCACCGATTCCATTGGCAACCTTTGCCGGGGAGCCAACCCAGTCTGTAGGAAAGAACTTTATCCGTTCCTACGCCGGGGTATGTCTGGAAGGAGCCATCATCGCACTGGCCTGCATCATCTTTTCGGTGTTTGCATCAAGTCCGCCGGCCATCGGGGACACCAGCCTGTCCGCCGTGACCATTGTCTGGAATTACGTCGGGGAACTGGTATTTAACCTGCTGGTACTGGTCGGGGCAGTCAAGGCATCCGACCGTATCGTAAAAGAAATCATGGGATTATAGGAGGCGAAAAAAATGGAAGAACCAAAGACACTGAGCTACGACTGGCAGTATGGCCGGGAGGAATTATTTCTCAGGGTAGACAGTTACATGAGCGATGACAATCTCTATATCGGGCTTTACCATATGGAAGATGGATACCCGGAAAGCTTTGCAGACCTTACGGTAAACCTGCCTTTTGCTCCGCTGGGCGGTATCAATGAAGCCTATATCGACCACAATTTCAGCAAAGAAAAGCTTCGTTTTATAAAGCAGCATAAGCTGGGAACGATACAGCCGGATACCGCATCCTCCGGTTACTGCATTTTCCAGAGGGTTGCATTCGACCTGAAAAAACTGGCAGAGCTTGATCCGGAAGGAACAAAAAGATTTATGGAAAGAAATGGCATCCGGCAAAGGGATGTACCAAAACAGAAACAAAAGAAAAAACAGAGATTACAAAGAGAAAGGTAGAAAACAACATGGAAGTGAAAATGAATAAAGAAATCCGAGACTATCAGGAGTCAATGTTCTGGGGCTTAAGCTTCCGGCAGTGCTTATTTTCGGTACTGGCGATCCTGGCAGCCCTTGGAATCTATTTTGTCACCCGGAAATATGCCGGGGAACAGGTAACCGGATGGCTGTGCATCCTTGGGGCGGCTCCCTTTGCAGCCTGCGGCTTTTTTCGTTACCACGGCATGACGGCAGAACAGTTCGCATGGGCAGTCATCAAATCCGAACTGCTGTACCCGAAGCGGCTGGTATTTAAGTCGGAGAACCTGTACTTTTCCTGCATGGAAGAGAGCCTGCGGCTGGGTGAGAAAATGATGGGAAACGGAGCGGAACTTCTGGAAAAGAAGCGGACGAAACAGAAGAAACCAAAGAAGCGAAGAGGAAGGGGTGATGCCTTTGATTAAAACCCTGAGTCAGACACTGAAACAGGACAAGGAAAAATTTAAAGTACCGAAGTCTGTCCAGCAGGCCATCCCGATTCGCAAGATCTGGCCAGATGGTATTTTTCAGGTGGAGAGCAAGTATTCCAGGACATTCCGGTTTACGGATATCAACTATTCCATTGCCAGTAAAGCGGATAAGACGGAAATGTTCCTGGACTACTCTGAACTTTTAAATGCACTGGATTCTGGCTGTACGGCGAAGATCACCCTGAACAATCGTAAGATCAACAAGGAAGAGTTTGAGCAGTCCCTGCTGATCCCGATGAAAGGGGACGGTCTGGACGAGTACCGGAAAGAGTACAATGACATGCTCCTTTCCAAGATCTCCGGTACCAACAACAGTATCTACCAGGAACGCTATCTGACCATCAGCGTCCACAAGAAAAACATCGATGAAGCCAGAACCTATTTCGCACGTGTGGGAACGGACATCATCACCCATCTGGCCAAGCTGTCCTCTATTGGGGAAGAGCTGGATGCAGAGCAGAGGCTACAGATCTTCCGGGACTTTTTCAAGGCAGACGTTCCACAGAGTTTTCCATTTGACATGAAAGCCTTTGCGAAAAAAGGACACAGCTTCAAAGACTGGATCTGCCCGGACACGATGGAATTCCATAACGACCATTTCAAGCTGGGCGAGCAGTACGGCAGAGTCCTTTTTATGGAAGATTACGCCAGCTATGTAAAGGATGAGATGATCTCCGAACTGTGCAGCCTTGGCAGGAACCTGATGCTGTCCATTGATATCATCCCCGTACCGACAGACGAAGCGGTGCGTGAGATCCAGAACCGACTGCTGGGCGTGGAGACAAACGTCACCAACTGGCAGAGACGCCAGAATGCCAACAATAACTTTTCAGCCGTAGTTCCCTATGACATGGAGCTGCAGAGAAAAGAGACCAAGGAAATGCTGGACGATCTGACCACCAGGGATCAGAGGATGATGTTCGGCATCCTGACAATGGTACATATGGCAGACAGCAAGAAACAACTGGACTCCGATACGGAAACCCTGTATTCCATTGCGAGAAAACACCTCTGCCAGATGGCAACTTTGAAGTGGCAACAGGTCGATGGACTGAATACCGTCCTGCCGTATGGCCTGCGGAAAATCGATGCAGTGCGTACCCTTACTACAGAATCCACCGCCGTACTGATCCCGTTCCATACGCAGGAAATCATGCAGCCGGGAGGCATCTATTATGGGCAGAATGCCGTCAGCAAAAATATGCTGGTGGCAGACCGAAGGAAGCTGTTAAACGGCAACTCTTTCCGACTGGGTGTCAGCGGCTCCGGCAAGAGCTTCTCGGCAAAAGAGGAGATCGTAGACCTTGCCCTTTCCACGGAAGATGACATCCTCATCCTCGATCCGGAGTCGGAGTTTGCTTCTCTGGTGGAAGCCTTAAACGGAGAGGTCATCCGGATCTCGGCAACCTCGGATACCCATCTGAATGCACTGGATATGGATTCTGCCTATGGCAATGACCGAAATCCTCTGATTGAGAAGTCAGAATTTATCCTTTCCCTGTTTGAGCAGCTCGTAGGAGCCGGAAACCTTTCGGCAAAGGAGAAATCCATCCTTGACCGCTGCACCGCAGATGTGTACCGGGATTATATGAGGGGCGGTTACAAAGGGCAGGTGCCGACCTTAAAGGACCTGTACCGACAACTCATGCTCCAGCCGGAGGAAGAAGCCAGAGGGCTGGCTCTGTCTTCGGAACTGTTTATCAATGGCAGTCTGAACACCTTTGCCCAGGAAACCAATGTCAATACGAAGAGCCGTATCATCGACTATGACATCCGGGAGCTGGGCGAACAGCTGATGCCCCTTGGCATGCTGGTCACACTGGATTCGATTTTTAACCGTGTGATCCAGAACTGGAAGAAGGGAAAAACGACATGGATCTTTGCGGATGAGTTTTATCTGCTGTTCCGCTATGAATACAGTGCGGACTTTTTCTACCGCCTGTACAAGCGTATCCGTAAGTATTCCGGATTTGTAACCGGACTTACCCAGAACGTTGAGGAACTTCTGAAATCCGATACCGCCCGCCTGATGCTGGCGAACAGTGAGTTCCTGATCCTTTTGAATCAGGCTACCACCGACCGGGATGAGCTGGCGGCACTTCTGAATATTTCAGACAACCAGTTATCCTACATCACCAATGTGGGTGCCGGCCATGGTCTGATCCGCTGTTCCGGAAATCTGGTGCCGTTTGAAAATTCGTTTCCAAGAAATACAAAGCTGTACCGTCTGATGACGACCAAGCCGGGCGAAGCGTAAGAGCAGTACAGGCCGGGACTGGAGGTGAGAGATGAAGGATATCAAAACCAAAGAAGTTACAACAAAACCAAAGACCAAAAATCCTGCCTCCAGAATCCCCAAGGAGCTGATGCGGACGGCCATACTGGAGAGCAAGGAAAAATCCCAGACCATCGTAAATGCCAGGGACAATGACATGGGGGAACAGTCCCCATCGGAATACGCCAGTGGGAAAGTCGCATCCGCAGAGGAATGGGCTGCCAGAAAGACGGGCAGAACCGTAACCAGAGCCGGAAAGACAGCAGCACAGACTTCCTACGAGAAGATCAAACAGAGAGCCGCTGGCAAAAAAGAAGCGGAGAAAGAAACCGCCAGAGGAACAGGGGACACACAGACCGCCAATCCTGCCAGCCGGGAAGCTCAGGAAGCACAGATCCGGGAAGTACAGATCCAGGAAGCCCAGCGGCAAAAGGTGGTTTCAGATGCCGTCAAAACGAAAGAGCAGAAGATCCGGGCTGCCAGGGAGACACCAAGAATCCAGAATGGACAGGAAATGTCGGAAGGTGGATCGCTTTCCATCAAAAGACAAAACCAGAAAAGCAAGGCCGGAGATACCGCAAGGCAGAATGCCATCCGCCAGAAACAGCCGGAAACTATCCGGATCAAGGAAAAGCCACGGAAACAGTTGGAGCCGAAGACCATACAGCGGCGTACTATTAAGACCGCCCCTCCATCTGTGAAGATCAGCATCCAGCCAGAGCAGAAGCTCCGTGCGGCCAGCTCCAACGCCCTGACAGCCCGGATGCAGAAGCAGATGGAACGAAGGGCAGCGAAACAGGCGGCGAAGAAAGCAGCCTTGCAGACTTCTGATGGAATCCGTCGGATACAGAAAACGGCAAGGGCAGGGGAGAATACATTCAAGGCAGCTAGGGCCGCCGTGGAAGTGGCAGCGAAAACCGTGCAGTCCATGATGGCTGCACTGGGAGCCGCCGGAGCAGTTATCGTTCTTTTATTGGTTATCATGGTTGGAATCATTGGCGGTGCGGCATTTTCAGGAAGCTCAGAGAGCAACGAAGCACTCAGCCAGGAAGTCCTTTCTTATACGTCAACCATCCAGAAATATGCCAACCAGTACGGAATCCCCGAATACGTTTCCGTGATACAGGCGATCATGATGCAGGAATCCGGCGGCCGGGGAACCGATCCCATGCAGAGCAGTGAGTGCCCATACAACACTAGGTACTCCAACAGTCCCAATGCCATCCAGGACGCAGATTACTCCATACAGGTAGGAATCCAGTATTATGCAGACTGCCTGAAGGAAGCCGGATGCACCAGTCCACAGGATATGGATAAGCTGAAACTGTCCCTGCAAGGATATAACTACGGCAACGGATACATAACGTGGGCGATACGGAAGTATGGCGGTTACAGTGCAGAAAACGCCCTGCAGTTTTCCAATGAGCAGGCAGCTTCACATGGATGGAGTGCCTATGGCGACCCAGAGTACGTCCCACATGTCCTGCGGTATTATTCCAGCGGCGGATTGTTTGCCGGCCTGTTTGGAGGCAACGGCCAGATCGTATCCGTGGCACTTACCCAGCTTGGAAATGAGGGAGGCCAGAAGTTCTGGTCGTGGTATGGCTTTGACAGCCATGTGGCATGGTGTGCCTGCTTTGCCAGCTGGTGTGGGGATCAGGCAGGACTGATCGAGAGCGGCAAGATGCCGAAGTTCTCCCTGTGCGATGACGGAATCGCATGGTTCCAGAGCAAGGGGAAATGGAAGAGCCGGGGATATTCCCCAGCACCCGGAACCCTGATCTTCTTTGACTGGAACGGGGACGGAACCTCAGACCATGTGGGAATCGTAGAGAAAACCGAAGGCAGTACCGTATACACTGTAGAGGGAAATTCCAGCAATGCCGTGAACCAGAGAAGCTACGATATCAATAACGGAACGATCATGGGATATGGTATACTTTGAAAATAAAAATATAAGTTATAACCTATGAAAAGAAATTTGATATGTGTAAGTTGATTTTTTTATTTGATTGAAATTTTAATTTTATATGAAATGAAAAGAACCAGTGAGAGAATCGTTAAATTTCACTCACTGGCTCAATTCGTTTCAAATTTCTCGGACAACTCTGTAAGTTCTTTCATCGTTTCCTGGGTGTGATGCAACAGGGTGTCACGCATTTCTGGCGGACAGCTGGAATAAATCATTTTCATCTGATTGACACCCTCATCCTCCAGAGAAACATCTGGATTTATAAGTGTATCTAAAGAGATATGCAGGACCTTGGCCAATGCTCTCAAAATCAAATAAGAAGGATTCATTTTCCCCTTTTCAATATTGGCGATTTGCTTTACAGAAACATGGCTCAGATCAGAAAGCTCCTGCTGCGTCAGATCTTTATTCTTTCGGGCTTCCCGCATTTTCTGCCCTAAAGCAGTTAAATCATCAATCGGCATAATCATTCACCTCAATAATATTGTATCGTTCCGGTTTATATGATGGAATGACCTTATTATGCCTGAAAAACTGTACGATTATGCCGATTTTATAAAGCTGCGATTGGTGATAAACTTGTATTGTTCGAGACAAAGAACTATAATGTACTCTGTGGAGGTGCATAATGGATTATATGACACTAAAAGAGGCCGCCGAAAAATGGGGCGTGACACCTCGTAGAGTAAATTACTATTGCGCTGCTGGGCGTATCCCCGGCGCTGTAAAGATGGCAACTATCTGGCTAATTCCAAAGGATGCGGAAAAGCCGATTGATGGTCGAACAAAACAAGGAAAGGCAGAAAAGTATGAGTAATATATTACTTCTTGAAGATGATCTAAGCCTGATTAACGGGC
>ERZ779866.3427-NODE-3427-length-12888-cov-2.651290_pt1 | contig 12888 bp, 12 predicted proteins | sample MGYA00511248_ERZ779866 | MGnify/ENA primary metagenome ERZ779866 (study PRJEB29588, sample SAMEA2155758) | human gut metagenome | biome: human gut; feature: human-associated habitat; material: faeces | place: Denmark | collected 2008/2010 ... | reverse complement strand
CCATCCGCTGGACTTCGGAGATACCCTCATAGATCCACTGATCCAGGCACCGTACATAAAGCGCTCGAGGCGTTGATAAACCTCAAATTCACCTCGTCCAAGACACAGCTCCGGTCCACACGGACAGCCTTCCAGGAGAATGTCGCTGACAGGCACTCCCTCCGGGCCCATTTTCAGCTCGTACTTACCGCAGGAGATGCCTGGAAGGGACATGTCCAACAGAAAAGCAGTGATACCCTTGTCCCTCTTTTCCGGATTGGTTTTGGCGTAGAGTACTGCGTATTTTACGGAGGGGGCGAAGGTGATAAAGCACTTCCGGCCATTGGGTCGGTAGCCGTTGCCGTCTAGCTCTGCCTTGTCTACTTCGACCGCGATGGGCTCAAAGTCTTCTCTGCGAAATCCCGGGCCATCTCCTCTGTCCGTTCACCCTGGATGTCCTGCGTGCGCGGCCAAGAGCGAGCTGGTCACACCCTATTTTTTGGGTATGGTATCGAATCTATCAGGTCCGATGGCATTGTCCAAGTGTCCTCAATGATCCCGTATTTTATTGCATCAGCAGCAAGCTTTTCGTTGTTACCCTTACACTGTAGACACGCAATGCACACTGCGTTTATAATGTACAGGAAAAGGGGAATGAAAGGGAATCAATTTGGCCAAAACGCTGTCAGGTATAAGTGTACGGGCTGGTCCGTACATGAGGTACAGTTCGTGGAAGAGGGCTGTCAATCCTTTGAATGGAGAAGCAGGGGACCAAACTGCATGTCTGGTCCCCTGCTTTTTCTTATTTTTAGGTTCCATAAGGTACAGCACGGAAAGTTGTTTTTGCCCTATTCCTCTGAGAAATCTCCACTGGTTAGGTCAGCAAGCGTGATACCATCAAAGTACTCGTTTGTCAAGGCAAAGAATTTGCTCCACATTGGGAGTGTTTTACAACTGTCTTTTCGGCTACAGGGGACGGCTCCACAGGCGAGACAGGCCACAGGCGCAAGCGCTCCTTCCGTTAGACGCAGAATCTCTCCGACCGTATATTCTGCCGGCTTCCGGCAGAGACGATATCCCCCGCCCTTCCCATGTATGCCTTCAACAAGTTGATTTTTAGCTAAAGCTGGCAGGATACGCTCTAAATATTTGAGAGATACCCCTTGCCGCTTTGCGACTTCCTTCATGGGGACATATCCATCCTTTGCGTGCTCTACTAAATCGATCATCACCCGAAGTGCATATCTGCCTCTTGTGGAAATCATCATGGCAATTTACCCCTTGGCACAGTTTGTGCTTATTGCACTATAAAATTGATATGTGGTTCAAGTAGGACGCCTCTTTGCTCCTCTTCTGCAAATGATCCCCCTCCTATCCGCCTGACGCATGTCCATATGAGCCTGTACTGTTCGTGGCAAAGAAGAAGTTCCTTTCTTTTTGATAGCGGCAATCCTGGCTTACTTTACATGAAAGAGCCACTCTCTGGAAGGCCACCATAGCCTCCCATAACACATTTCGCAATTCTCAATACTCCCGGCAGCCACTCAATGGAGGCCATTGGCTTCTATTTTAATCTTCAAAAAGTGGAGTGGATAGGTATCGGTCGCCAGTGTCGGGCAACAAAACGACAATGGTCTTTTCTTCGTTTTCCGAACGCTTCGCCAGCTCTATGGCAGCATAAGTTGCGGCACCGGATGAGATACCCACTAAAATGCCCTCACATCTGCCGACCAGTCTGCCAGTGGCAAACGCATCCTCGTTAGAAACAGGAATGACCTCATCATAAATTCCTGTATCTAGCACATCTGGGATGAAACCTGCACCGATCCCCTGGATTTTATGCGGACCTGCGGTACCGGCGCTAAGCACAGGAGAGGACATAGGTTCCACGGCAACCACCTTGATGTTGGGATTTTGGGATTTTAGATACTGACCAACCCCTGTGATTGTTCCACCCGTACCGACTCCTGCCACAAAAATATCGATTTTCCCGTCAGTATCCTTGTAAATCTCTGGCCCAGTGCCTTCCCGGTGGGCCTTAGGGTTGGCAGGATTCGTAAACTGTCCAGGGCTAAAGCTCTCAGGTATTTCCGCAGCCAATTCCTCAGCCTTGGCAATTGCCCCTTTCATGCCCTTTGCCCCTTCCGTCAGAACGAGCTCGGCGCCATAAGCCTTCATCAGCTGACGGCGTTCTACGCTCATGGTCTCCGGCATGACTATGATGATTCGGTAGCCTCTGGCCGCGGCCACTGAGGCGAGGCCAATGCCTGTGTTGCCGGAAGTTGGCTCGATAATAACAGAGCCTGGCTTGAGCTTACCGCTGGCTTCGGCGTCATCAATCATTGCTTTTGCAATCCGATCCTTGACGGAACCAGCCGGATTAAAAGATTCCAGCTTGGCGAGTATCTTTGCCTTTAGTCCGTACTGCTGCTCTACATGGGTCAGCTCCAGAAGCGGAGTCGCGCCAACTAGCTGGTCGGCAGATGTATAGATGTGAGACATATGATATTCCTCCTAAACAATCCGATCCCCTGAGCTTTGTCAGGCGGTCTTTCTGTGGCCAGGGCCACCTCCCCTGCTGCGAGCCCTTTGCACCAGGCGATATGAAAAATATTTTTTTGATGATATGGGAGTTACTTCACCGCATCGAATCCATTTTGTAAATCGGCAAGGATATCGTCAATATGTTCCGTTCCAATGGACAGCCGAATGGTGTTTGGCTTGATGCCCTGGTCTGCCAATTCCGCTTTGGTGAGTTGGCTGTGTGTCGTGGTAGCTGGATGGATCACCAAGCTCTTTACATCGGCTACATTGGCAAGCAGAGAGAATATTTTCAGGCTGTCAATAAATGAGTATGCCGTAGCCATATCACCTTTGAGTTCAAATGTAAAAATCGAAGCGCCGCCCTTGGGAAAATAGTTCTGATACAGGGCATGATCTGGGTGGTCAGCTAGAGAGGGGTGATTGACCTTTTCCACCTGTGGATGAGAAGCGAGGAACTCCACTACTTTTTGCGCGTTCTCAGCATGGCGCTCCATGCGAAGCGACAGGGTCTCGATACCCTGGAGCAAAAGAAATGCGGAAAAGGGTGAGATGGAAGCACCGGTATCTCGAAGCAAAATAGCCCGAATGTAGGTGACAAAAGCGGCAGCCCCGGCGATCTCGACGAAAGAAACCCCATGATAGCTGGGATTTGGCTCCGCTATGGCGGGATATTTGTCAGAGGCGGACCAGTCAAAATGGCCGGCATCCACAATAATGCCGCCGAGGGTGGTGCCATGTCCCCCCAGAAATTTCGTAGCGGAATGAACCACAATGTCTGCACCATGTTCTATAGGACGGATCAGATAGGGAGTACCAAAGGTGTTATCCACTACTAAAGGCAGGCCATGCTTATGTGCCAGTGTGGACAAGGCTTCGATATCAGGGATGTCGCTGTTTGGATTGCCCAGGGTTTCTATATAGATCGCCCTGGTGTTATCCTGGATCGCCCTTTCGACCTCGTAGAGATCGTGGATGTTGACAAAGCTTGCGGTGATGCCAAAATTGGGCAACGTGTGGGACAGCAGATTATAGCTGCCGCCATAGATTGTTTTCTGTACAACGAAGTGCCCCCCATTTTGGCCCAGGGCCTCCAGAGTATAGGTAATTGCAGCAGCACCGGAGGCCAACGCAAGGGCAGCAACGCCGCCCTCCAGCGCTGCGACCCGTTTTTCCAAGACATCCTGTGTGGAGTTTGTCAGCCTGCCATAAATATTGCCTGCATCCTTCAGGCCGAAGCGTGCAGCAGCATGATCGCAGTTGTGGAACACATACGAAGTGGTGGCATAGATCGGAACTGCCCGGGCATCGGTAGCCAGATCGGGTGATTCCTGCCCCACATGGAGCTGTAGTGTCTCAAATTTATAGCTTGACATAATTATCATTTCCTTTCGGTGCATTATGACTTGACCTGAATGTATCGTCTGCCAATCACATTCGTCCGAAACGGAAATTTGCTCTAACAAGGGCTTCAAAACGGTTTTTCATGTTGGGCACCTTCCTAAAAAACCGGGAAACCCGGTAGGGTCCCCCGGCTGGAATGCATTGAATTCCGCATATATTTAAGCGGCATAATCTTCAATCTCAGCGCTGGAGGGCATATTGGCAAAAAGGGCACAGGTAACCACGCACATGTAACACATGCGCGTCTCTCTCAACATACTGCTCCCGGTGAAGAACTTCCTCATATGCTCCTCTCCTTTTCCGTTTATTAACCCACTTAATTGATAGGTTGAATGATACCATCACCTGCCTGTTTTGTCAATGGGGGCACAGAAAATTATTCACTTTCACCCCTTCCGTTCCAGCCGCATATGGTATCATCTTCCCCTGCCTTCCTCCTGTAAAGCTCTGGGCACTTATATCCGTAAGACATTGGTCCTTTTGCTTCTTTTCCTCCGTATCCATGGGAGTTTCCAGTTGAGAGCTCCTATTTTTTCTAATTCATATTGACTTGATAGGAATTAAGGGGTATAATTCTGCTCGCATATAGCGCTATGCTTTGTGCGCAAAGAATTGTGGGGCGCGCAGGCTAGGCGGCTCCGCCACAAAGCAAGCGGCAAACTTCTGAAAGAGAATTATACCGCAGCCGCAAAGCCTGCGGCGTGAGAAAGGTTGCACTGATATGAAACATTCCCAACTGCTTTCCGTAAAAGACTTGCATGTCAGCGTGGAAGAGAAAGAGATTCTCCACGGCGTTACTTTATCTATTGGAGCAGATGAGACCCATGTGTTGATGGGGCCCAATGGTACTGGTAAATCCACATTAGGCTATGCCATTACAGGCAATCCGGACTATATTGTAACGGATGGGCAGATTCTGTTCAACGGAGAGGATGTGGCGGGACTATCTGTAAATGAGCGTGCCAAGAGGGGTATCTTTCTCTCCTTCCAAAATCCCTTGGAGGTGCCCGGTGTGACTTTGAGTGCTTTCATCCGCAGCGCCCTGGAGCAGAGGACAGGAAGCCGTTTACGGCTGTGGGACTTCAAGAAGCAGCTCCAGGAAACCATGAAGTTGCTGGATATGGATGAATCCTACGCCGGGCGGGACCTGAATGTGGGTTTCTCCGGCGGAGAAAAGAAAAAGGCGGAAATCCTCCAAATGCTGATGCTGGAACCGAAGCTGGCAATTTTGGATGAGACTGACTCCGGCCTAGATGTAGATGCAGTGCGTACCGTGTCGGAGGGGGTTCGTCTGTTTCGGGAGAGGACCCACGGTTCCCTGCTTATTATCACCCACTCCACCCGGATTTTGGAGTCTCTCCATGTGGACGCCACTCATGTGATGGAGAACGGCCTTATCGTCCGGGAGGGCGGGGCCAGCTTGGTAGATGAGATCAACGCAAAGGGCTTTGGAAGGAATCTGTCGGAATAAAAGCGAGGAAACAGATATGAAAGAAAAAAGCTATGTTGAGGATATAGACCGCAGCATCTATGACATACGGGACGAGGAACACGATGCCTACCGGATGAAGGCCGGTTTGACGCCGGAAATTGTGGGGCAGCTCTCCAAAGAGAAGAACGATCCCGTGTGGATGCAGCAGTTCCGTCTCCAGTCCCTCCAAATTTACAATGGGCTGAGGGTGCCAGACTGGGGACCCTCCATCGAAGGTCTGGACATGGACCATATCGCCACCTATGTCCGGCCCAACGCCAAGATGCAGAATAGCTGGGAGAATGTTCCCCAGGATATTAAGGACACCTTTGAGCGCTTAGGCATCCCTCAGGCGGAGCGCAAGTCCCTGGCCGGTGTAGGTGCCCAGTATGATTCGGAGCTTGTCTACCACAATGTCCGGGATGAAGTGGCCGCCCAGGGCGTGGTTTACGCGGATATGGAGAGCGCCCTGCAGGGAGAGTATGCCGATATGGTGCGGAAATACTTCATGAAACTGGTTACGCCACGGGACCATAAGTTCGCCGCCCTCCACGGGGCGGTTTGGTCTGGCGGCTCCTTTGTATATGTACCCAAGGGGGTCCACCTTTCCATCCCCCTTCAGTCCTACTTCCGGCTGAACGCCAAGGGCGCTGGCCAGTTTGAACACACCCTCATCATCGTGGACGAGGGGGCCAGCCTCCATTTTATTGAAGGCTGCTCTGCCCCCAAGTACAATGTGGCCAATCTCCATGCAGGCTGTGTGGAGCTATATGTGAAAAAGGGAGCAAAGCTGCGCTACTCTACCATTGAAAACTGGTCCAAGAATATGTACAATCTGAACACCAAACGCGCCATGGTAGAGGAGGACGGTGTCGTTGAGTGGGTGTCCGGCTCCTTCGGCTCCCATGTAGGCTGTCTCTACCCCATGAGCATTCTAAAGGGCGATAACTCCCGCATGGAGTTCACAGGTGTTACCTTTGCCGGGGCCGGCCAAAATCTGGACACTGGCGCCAAGGTGGTCCATGTAGGCAGGAACACCAGCTCTTACATGAATACCCGTTCCATCAGCAAAAGTGGCGGTATCAGCACCTTCCGCAGCAGCGTGGTGGTGGAGAAGAGCGCAAAGGGCGCGAAATCCGCCGTTTCCTGCCAATCCCTGATGCTGGATTCCCTCTCCCGGTCTGACACCATCCCCGTTATGGAGATCCGCACCCGGGACGCGGCCATTGGTCACGAGGCCAAGATCGGCTCCATCAGCAATGACGCCGTATTTTACCTGATGAGCCGGGGCATAAGCGAGGAAGACGCCCGTGCCCTCCTTGTCAGCGGCTTTGCAGACAATGTATCCAAAGAACTGCCTCTTGAGTACGCAGTAGAGATGAATAACCTCATCCGGCTGGAGATGAAGGGCAGCATCGGCTGAGTAGGAAAGGAACGCAAAATATGGTTGATACAGTTTTAATCAATCAACTCCCTGTACGGACCTGGAACCGGCTAGGGGTAAATGAGACAGCCCTAGATTGGGGCAAAACGCCCGTCCAGGAGCCGGAAACGGAGACCTATACCGTCTCCCCCGGCGGGCAGAGGGTCGTCCGCCTGTCCATCCAAAACGGGGAGGATTACAGCGAGAAGCCGGTGGCCGTGGTTGCGGAACAGGGCAGTACCATCACGGTGTATGAGGATATGTGGGCAAACCAGCACCTGTTGGTGCGCACACAGATACATGCGGGGAAAGGTGCCTATGTCCGCCTGATTCAGTTTTTAGGTACGGGACAGGGCGGTATTCTGCGCAGTGAGGTAACTGGCTCCTGTGAGGAGGGTGGAAAGGTAGAGCTGCTCCAAGTCATCCTGGGGCGGGGTGATGTATACGCCGACGGCCGCTTTTCTCTCAAAGGGGATCATTCCGCTATGAAGGCGGACATCGGTTACTTGGGGCAAGCCAGGCAGATCATTGATCTAAACCTAGCTGTGGATCACTGGGGAAAAAAGACGGCCAGTGAGATCGAAGCCTCCGGCGCATTGAAGGATGCTGCGCAAAAGGTGTTCCGGGGGACCATCGACTTTAAGACGGGATCCAGCGACTCCGAGGGGAGTGAGAAAGAGACTGTCCTCATGCTGGGAGAAGACGTAGTAAATAAGACTGTCCCTCTAATCCTGTGTGCAGAGGAAAACGTAGCGGGCAACCATGGAGCCACCATCGGTGAATTGGACGAGGATACCTTGTTCTACTTCGAGAGCCGGGGGATCAGCCGGGATGCAGCGGAAAACATTCTGTCGCGGGCCTCCATTGAACGGCTGGCCCGGGTCATAGGTGACCAGGAGCTGCAGGAGAGGATCATCCACAGACTGGACAAGGAGCTGTAACATGGCATATGAGTATAAAAATGACTTTCCGTTGCTGAGGGGCACCGGCGTGACTTATTTGGATAACGCGGCCACCGCGCAACGGCCCCGGTGTGTCCTGGATGCGGAGGCAAAATTTTATGCCAGACACAACGCCAACCCCCTGCGGGGATTCTATCCCTTGAGCGTTCAGGCTACCGGGGATTATGAGGCTGCACGGGAGGCAGTCCGGGCGTTTCTGAACGCCGGGAGCGCCCGGGAGATCATTTTTACCCGCAACACCACCGAGGGCCTTAATTTGGTAGCCTTTAGTTATGGCCTGACCCATGTGAGGTCGGGGGACGAAATACTGGTGTCCATCATGGAGCACCACAGCAACCTGTTGCCCTGGCAGATGGTGTGCCGCCAGACCGGGGCCAAGCTGCGGTTTCTTACATGTACGATGGATGGTAGTGTGGATCTGAACAAAGCCGAGGCACTCATCACAGACCGCACCAGGGTTGTAGCCATGACCCAGGTATCCAATGTTCTGGGGCGCGAGAGCCCCATCCGGGCTATGGCCGACCTGGCCCACCAGAAAGGGGCGGTCATCGTAGTGGATGGCGCCCAGAGCACACCCCATATGCCCGTGGATGTGCAGGCCCTGGGAGCAGATTTCCTGGCCTTTTCCGGCCACAAGGCATACGGTCCTATGGGTATCGGCGCTCTGTACGGCCGGGAGGAACTGCTGGAAGAGATGCCCCCATTCCTCACCGGCGGAGAGATGATCGAGTCCGTCACCTGCGAGGGGGCGGTGTATGCCGGGCTGCCCCACAAGTTTGAAGCAGGTACTGTCAACGCCGCTGGTGCAGTGGGGCTCCACGCAGCCATTGACTATATCTATAAGGTGGGCTTTGATGTGATCCAGAGCCGTGAGCTAGCCCTTACACGCCGGGTAATGGAGGGCATGGATAAGCTACCCCATGTTCACATCCTGGGTTCTGACAGGCCGGAGGAGCACCACGGCATTGTGACCTTCACTGTAGATGGTGTCCATCCACACGATATCAGCGAGATTTTGGCCAGCGACGGCATTGCTATCCGGGCGGGCCACCACTGTGCCCAGCCACTTCTGGCCCACTTAGGCCGTCCCTCGGCCGCCAGGGCCAGCTTTGCCTTTTACAACACAGAGGCGGAGGCGGGCCGGCTGGTAGAGTGTATTTCTGCCATAAGGGGGCGTATGGGATATGGAGCATAGAAGCTTTTACAATGAGATTCTGACAGAACACAACATTCACCCGGAATTTAAGCACGACTTACCCGATGCAGATATCGTGCTAGAGGGAGTCAACCCAAGCTGCGGCGATGATATTTTCCTGAAGCTGAAGCTGGACGGCAACCTCATTGTAGACGGCGCCTTTGTGGGGGACGGCTGTGCCATCTCACAGGCCTCAGCGGATATCATGCTAGGCATGGTGATCGGACAAAAAAAGGAGGAGGCTTTAAAGCTGGGAGAGGCTTTCTTGAAAATGATCCAGGGAGAAGCGACCAAACAGGAGATGGATAGTCTAGGGGAAGCCGCCGCCCTGCAGGATATCGCCCACATGCCCGCTCGGGTGAAGTGCGCCGTACTGGGCTGGCGGACACTGAAAGAGGCATTGGCGGAACCTGGGGGATATAGTTGAGTGCGTGTATGAGACCTGCGGCAATTCCTGAAAGAGAGGCGTGTTGAAGCGTGACGCAGAAAGAGAGGGCTGTTTTCCCGTCATTGCACATGTTTTGATGATTCTGGTTTCAGGCGGGGAAAGCGAGGGCAAACTCCAGTCCCAAGGCATTGAAACTGGTAGAGGGGCCATCTAGTCCCTGTAACGTTTTAAGACCATAGGTATCTTGACATCCGCCTAGGTAGGCCCAGACAGCGGCCACTGCTGCAATACCTTTTTCCAAAAACTGATTGAGGGGGCCATCCAGCACTGAATGGAGCTGGACAGCCCCCTCATCCCCTTTTCAGGTTATCCCTCAGAATAAGACCTGTCCGCCAAATCATAATACGAGGAGACAGGAACTGGTAGTGTGTCACATCCCAAAGGGCAAGAAGATGTTTTCTCATCTTCCGTTGACAAAACTCAACTTTCGGATTATAATAACAGTGTTATATAACAATGTTATAACGAGGTGATACAGGGATGGAGGAGAGATCCACCGTCACATTGGAAAAGATCCAGCAGGCTGCCTTGGCGGAGTTTCTGGATAAGGGATTCCTGGGTGCGTCCCTACGGCAGATTGTAAAGAACGCGGGAGTGACTACTGGGGCTTTTTACGGCTACTTTTCCAGTAAGGAAGCTCTTTTCGCCTCCATCGTGGAGCCCCACGCCGCCGCTCTAATGGGCAGGTTCATGGAGGCTCAGATTTCCTTTGCTGAGCTGCCCGAGGGAGAACAGCCGGAGCATCTGGGGAAGGAGTCAGGTTCCTATCTCACTTGGATGGTGGACTATATCTGCGCCCACCGCGAGCCCATAAATTTGCTTTTATGCCGTGCGGAAGGGACTAGCTATGAGCACTTTGTCCACAACATGGTGGAAGTGGAGGTAGAAGCCACCCTCCGCTACATGGAGGTGCTGCGCCGTCTGGGGCGGAATCTCCCTCAGTTAAGCCAATCCCTGTGCCATATTATTGCCAGCGGTATGTTTAATGGTATTTTTGAAGTAGTGATCCACGATATGCCCCGTGACCAAGCGCTTCGGGATGTGGAACAGTTGCGGGCGTTTTATGCTGCCGGATGGCTGAAATTGATGGGGGATTGACCCCTATCTTTTTAGACATTAGTTACTCTACGCTAACTACAAAGGGGAGGTTTTTCCATGAAGCAAAAGAAAAAGAGTGATGTGGCGACGCTGCTGGACTACGCAGGCAGCCCTAGGGGTCTGGCCTTCTTGGGGCTGGCCTTGTCCGCAGTATCCATGCTGCTAAGTGTGGCGCCGTACATCTGCATCTGGTTGGTAGCCCGGGATCTGATTGCCGTGGCGCCTAACTGGACCCAGGCACAATATGTCACCCAGTACGGCTGGATGGCGTTTGCCTTTGCAGTAGGCGGTATTGTGGTGTATTTTGCGGGTCTGATGTGTACCCATCTGGCGGCGTTCCGCACAGCAGCCAATATCCGCAAGCAAGGTGTTGCCCATGTGATGAAGGCCCCTCTGGGTTTCTTTGATGCCAACGCCTCTGGTCTGATCCGCAGCCGGCTGGACGCGGCGGCAGCCGATACCGAAACCCTCCTGGCACACAATCTGGCGGATATCGTTGGTACAATTGTTTTGTTTCTGGCCATGCTGGTGCTGATGTTCATTTTTGACTGGCGCATGGGGGCCTCCTGCCTGTTGGCGGCGGCGATCTCGGTGGCCGCTATGTTTTCCATGATGGGCGGCAAAAATGCCGAACTGATGGCAGAGTACCAGGCGGCCCAGGACCGCATGACCAAAGCGGGCACCGAGTATGTTCGGGGTATTCCTGTGGTCAAGATCTTCCAGCAGACTGTCTACTCCTTCAAGGCGTTTCAGCGGGCCATCGAGGATTACAGCAGCAGGGCCGAGCATTACCAATCTGATGTGTGCCGGGTACCCCAATCCCTCAACCTGACCTTTACCGAAGGAGCGTTTGTATTCCTGGTCCCGGTGGCGCTGTTTCTAGCGCCTGGTGCCCTGGCTAGAGATGATTTTGTTGGCTTTGTCACAAACTTTGCCTTCTATGCGGTGTTTTCAGCCATTATCTCTACCGCACTCGCCAAGATCATGTTTGCCGCCTCCGGCATGATGCTGGCCAGTACCGCTCTGGGGCGGATCAACCAGGTCATGGAGGCTCCCACGTTACAAGTGCCCCAGCACCCCAAAATGCCCCAGGGCAACAAAGTGGAATTTAGAGATGTAAGCTTTACTTATGCCGGTTCAAAGTCTCCCGCCCTCTCCCATGCCTCGTTCACAGCGGAACCAGGCCAGACTGTGGCACTGGTAGGGCCATCCGGTGGTGGCAAGACAACTGCTGCCAGCTTGATCCCCCGGTTTTGGGACGCCACCTCAGGCGTGGTGGCAGTAGGCGGCGTGGATGTGACCCAAATTGACCCCCACGTACTGATGAATCAAGTTGCATTTGTCTTTCAGAGCAATCGCCTGTTCAAAGCGTCTGTCTTGGAAAATGTTCGGATTGCCCGCCCGGAGGCTACCCGGGAACAGGTGCTCTCAGCCCTGTTGTCCGCCCAGTGCGGGGATATCCTTGAAAGGCTGCCTAATGGCCTCGACACCCAGCTCGGTTCTGAAGGGACCTACCTCTCTGGCGGGGAACAGCAGCGCATCGCCCTGGCCCGGGCCATTTTGAAGGACGCCCCCATTGTGGTGCTGGACGAGGCCACTGCATTTGCCGACCCAGAGAATGAAGTGCTGATTCAGAAAGCCTTCTCCACGCTGACCAAAGGCCGCACTGTCATTATGATCGCCCACCGCCTTTCCACCGTTGTAAGTGCGGATAAGATTCTTGTCCTGGAAGAAGGACGTGTTGTTGAGCAGGGCTCCCATACAGAGCTCACAGCCGCAGGGGGGCTATATGCCCGGATGTGGGCTGAGTATAACCAAGCGGTTCAGTGGAAGATCACTCGTGAAGGGGAGGTGCGGTAAATGTTCAGTAAAAGGTTCCAACGAAAATATGCCCTGACCGACCAGGGAGTAAAAAACACAAAGAAAGGCACCCTTTGGACAGTAATTGTCAATCTGATCGTCTTGGGCGGTATCAGTATCCTGTATCTGGTCATGTCTGGTTTCATGGGGACCCTGACAGTCGGAAGTCCGCAGCCTAATGCGGCGCTTGTCATCGCGTCGGTGCTTCTTTTTATTATTCTATCTTTTGTGACCCATCTACAACAGTATAAAGCCACATATGGACTAGTATACAACGAAGTTAAAGCTACGCGCCTCAGCCTGGCAGAACGGTTGCGAAAGCTGCCCCTGGGATACTTTGGAAAGCGGGACCTGGCAGACCTGACAGAGACCATTATGGGGGATGTCAACCGCATGGAGCACGTCTGGTCTCATGTATTGGGGTATCTGTACGGCGCTTACATCTCTACAGCGGTTGCAGCCGTTTGCCTGTTCGTTTACGACTGACGGCTGGCCATTGCCTGCCTA
>ERZ779866.3421-NODE-3421-length-12904-cov-10.568527_pt1 | contig 12904 bp, 7 predicted proteins | sample MGYA00511248_ERZ779866 | MGnify/ENA primary metagenome ERZ779866 (study PRJEB29588, sample SAMEA2155758) | human gut metagenome | biome: human gut; feature: human-associated habitat; material: faeces | place: Denmark | collected 2008/2010 ... | reverse complement strand
CGTTTTCATCGTAAAGGTAAAAGTCGCGGGTGTAGTCCACGATTCCCTTGGGGTGAGGATAGGTTTCCGCCGTAATCGTCATTCCGGGGTAAAGCTTAACAAAACAGTCAAATTTGATTTTTGTGACTACCCATGCGATGTTTTTCTGTTTCATCTCCTCGAAACCCATTCCAAGCATTGTTGCGTGTTTTGCCGCAACGGTCTGGAATATGTCAAGGTAAGCGCTTGCCCGCATATTGTCGTTAAAGTCGAAATCAGACTCTTTTAACTTGTAATTCTCTTTATAAAAAATCATTTTGAGTCACTGCCTTCAGTTATAGGTTCACGACGAAATTATATCATCGTTATAAATTTTTTGCAACGAAAAATTCTTATTTGTTCTTATAAATTATTGACTTAACCAAACTAATATTCTATAATTTCATTGATTTGTTAAAGTTTAAAAAACCAAAAGCATCAAAAGGGAAAATGAAGGCGTAAAGGAGATTTTTTATGATTGAAAAATTTAAAACGTGCAAAAGTGCGCATTTACGGTTCAATAATATTGCATATTAGATAACAAAACGGGCACACTATAAGCATAAACGCTGAATTTTATTGCGCGATATTGACTGTATCTGACTGTTTTTGTATAATTAAGGCACAACAGAGATATCGGAGGTGTGAATATGCTTACAACCGACAGAAGAGCGCAGATACTTGAAATTCTGCGTCAGAACGGCTCGGTTACCGTTTCAAAGCTTGCCGAAAAATTCGAAACAAGCGAATCTACGATAAGGCGTGACCTTTTGGCTCTTTCCCAGCTCGGGAAAATAAACAAGGTTCACGGCGGTGCGACTGTTCTCGGGCAGGAATTTCTCCACAACGAGGAGGATTTCAACAAAAAATCGCTGATGAACATAAACGAAAAGGAAGCAATAGCAAAATATGCCGCTTCGCAGATAAATGATGACGATTTCGTTTTTATCGACGCAGGCACAACCACCTTTCTTATGACGAAATATATAACCTCTTCCAAAGCAACCTTTGTAACCAACGGAATCGCCCACGCAAAGGAGCTGACGGCCAATGGCTGCAAGGTTTTTGTTATCGGCGGTGAATTAAAAAGCACAACCGAGGCAATCATAGGCTTAGTAGCCGCTTCAAATCTTCAGAAATATAACTTTTCAAAAGCGTTCATCGGAACAAACGGAGTCAGCGAAAAGCAGGGTTTTACAACCCCGGACACCGAGGAGGCAATGCTGAAAGCTGTTGCCATAGAGCGAAGCTTTGTAACCTATGTGCTTTGCGACCACACAAAGTTCGGAAAAGTTTCGGCGGTATCATTTTCACCGGTTGCGGCGGCGTGTATAGTCTGCGACAAATGCGATGACGAACAGCTTAAATCAAAAACGGTAGTGAAGGAGGTAACTGCTTAATGGTTTACACCGTTACTCTGAATCCGGCTCTCGACTATGTGATGAAGCTCAAAGCTCTCAGAACCGACGACATAAACCGTACGGACGGCGAAGAAATCTATTACGGCGGAAAAGGCATCAACGTGTCGGTCATACTCACACAGCTCGGAATTCCCAACACGGCACTCGGCTTTCTCGGAGGCTTTACCGGAAAAAAGCTTGAAGAAATGCTCAAAAACGACAATGTTAGCTGCGACTTTAATTATCTTAAAAACGGCGATACGAGAATAAACGTCAAAATCAAGGCCGACAAGGAAATTGATTTGAACGCCTGCGGCCCCGAAATCACAAAAGAGGATATGCAGAGCTTTTTAAAAAAGCTTGACAGCATAAAGAGCGGAGATTATCTTATCCTCGCAGGCTCTATCCCGAATACCCTCCCCGATGACATTTACGAGCAAATACTTGAGAGAACCGGCGACAGAAATATAAACTGCGTGGTTGACGCAACGGGCGATTTGCTCAAAAACGTGCTCAAATACAAACCGTTTTTAATAAAGCCGAATCATCACGAGCTCGGCGACCTGTTCTCGGTCCAAATAAAGAGTGATGACGACATTGTGAAATATTCGAAAAAGCTTCAGGAAATGGGTGCTAAAAACGTGCTTGTTTCAATGGCAAAGGACGGCGCAATGCTTACGGACGAAAACGGAAGCGTCCACAGGATAGGCAACGCAAAGGGCAAGCTCATAAACTCCGTCGGTTGCGGAGACAGTATGGTAGCAGGCTTTACGGCAGGATATATCAAGACCGCCGACTACTCCTACGCTTTAAGACTCGGCTCGGCGTGCGGAAACGCAACGGCCTTTTCAGAAAAGCTTGCAACCCGTGAAGAAATTGAACGCGTCTTTAACGCGGAGTATAAATAAGGAGGAATACTTATGAAAATCATCGACTTATTAAAAAAGGATGCGATTGCTCTTAATGTTTCTCTCACCGACAAGGAAGAGGCAATCGACAAGCTGATTTCCCTGCACGAAAAGGCAGGAAATCTTGCCGACAAGGCGGCGTACAAGGAGGCTATCCTTGCAAGAGAGGCTCAGGGCTCGACCGCAATCGGAGAAGGAATTGCCGTTCCGCACGCAAAATCGGACAGCGTAAAGACTCCCGGTCTTTCGGCGATAACGGTTCCGAACGGCGTTGATTACGGCGCTCCCGACTCCAAGCCCTCGGACATTTTGTTTATGATTGCCGCTCCCGTTGACGGAGATTTACATCTCGAAATACTCTCCCGTCTTATGGTAATGCTTATGGAACCGGAATTTTGCGCGGCTCTACGGGGCGCAAAAACAACGGACGAATTTTTAGAAATAATCGATAAAAAGGAAGCGGAAAAATACCCCGAGGAAGCGGTAAAACCCGAAGTAAAGCCGAACGGTTACAGAATACTCGCGGTTACAGCCTGTCCGACGGGCATAGCGCATACCTATATGGCGGCAGAGGCACTTGAAAAAGCGGGCGAAAAATTAGGCTATCCGCTCAAAGCCGAAACCAACGGCTCCGGCGGTGCTAAAAACGTGCTCACAAAAAAGGAAATCGAAGAATGCGACGGAATAATCATTGCCGCAGATAAAAACGTCGAAATGGCACGTTTCGACGGCAAGCCCGTTGTAAAGACCTCGGTTTCAAACGGAATAAACAAGCCCGAGGAGCTTATCAAAAGAATCGTTGACGGAAAAGCCGCGATATATCACGCCGACGAAAGTGAAAAGCAGCCTATTGATGACGACGAAAAGGAAAGCGGCTGGCACAAACTTTATAAGCATCTCATGAACGGTGTTTCGCATATGCTCCCGTTCGTTGTCGGCGGCGGAGTTCTCATAGCTCTCGGCTTCCTGTTCGATACGCTTGCAGGCAATGCCGATGTCGGCGGAACCTTCGGCTTCACAAGTCCCGTCGCGGCAATTGTGTTCTGGATAGGCAAAGCGGCATTTGCGCTTATGCTCCCCATTCTTTCGGCTTATATCGCATCGTCCGTTGCCGACAGACCGGGTCTTTTGCCCGGTATGATAGGCGGCGTATTTGCGGCAAACGGTTACACCTTCAGCTCGCTGATTGAAAACCAAAGCCTTACCGGAGACGACAAAGCGGTGTCGGGCTTCCTCGGTGCTCTGCTCGCAGGCTTCCTTGCCGGTATTATTGTAAATCTCCTCAAAAAGGCATTTTCTTGGCTTCCGAAATCAATGGACGGAATAAAGCCCGTATTTATCTATCCTCTTTTCGGCACGCTTATCATGGGCCTTCTTATGTGTCTTGTAAACCCCGTTATAGGCGTTGTCAACTCCGCTCTTTCCTCGTTCCTCTCGTCGCTCGGCGATACAAGCAAAATACTCCTTTCCATAGTACTTGCGGCAATGATGGCAACGGATATGGGCGGCCCGTTCAACAAGGCGGCTTATGTTTTCGGCACGGCTGCAATAGCCGACGGCAACACATGGATTATGGCGGCTGTTATGATAGGCGGTATGGTTCCCCCGATTGCAATCGCACTTTCGACAACCTTCAACAAGAAGAAGTGGACATCGGAAGAAATCAAATCAGGCCCCGTAAACTATCTTATGGGTCTGTGCTTCATTACGGAGGGTGCTATCCCCTACGCCGCTTCCGACCCGGTCAGAGTTATCCCCTCATGCTTAGTAGGCTCTGCTGTCGCAGGTGCTCTTACATCGCTGTTCAACGTTACATGCCCCGCACCTCACGGCGGAATCTTCACATTTATAGTATGCGACCATCCGCTTCTCTATATCGTAGCCCTTATTGCAGGCTCGGTTGTCGGAGCGCTGATGCTCGGTCTTCTTAAAAAGGATCGTAAAGAATCCGTATAACAAACAATCAAAAACCGTGCCGAGGGGCATCATCCTCTCGGCAGGTATTAAACATAAGGAGAATTATTATGGTACAGAAAACTTTTACAATCACTAATAAAATGGGACTTCATATGCGTCCGGCAAACACCTTTGTAACAGAAATGTCTAAATTCTCTTCGGACGTTGACATTGTTTTCGGAGGTAAAAGGATCAACGGCAAGAGCATTATGAATATAATGGCAGGCTGCATCAAATGCGGAAGCGAAATCACCGTAGAGTGCAGCGGCGCAGACGAAAACGAAATGCTCAAAAAAGCCGAAGAGCTTATCACATCGGGCTTCGGCGAAGAATAATATTGCCGCGGCTTAATGAAAGGGTGGGTTTAATGCTTAAAGGAATCGGCGCATCTCAAGGCTTCGGAATCGGCAAGGCCGTCGTTATAAGGGACACAAACCTTGACTATTCATCCGTAAAATTTACCGATTCGGATCATCAAAAAAAGCGTCTGCACTCGGCAGTCGCCGACTTTTCCGACGAAACAAAATCACTTGTGGCGGAGCTTAAAAAGAATGCCGGAAATAAAGAGGCGGAGATACTCGAGGGACATCTTGTTATGCTTGAGGACCCGTTTATGCTCGCACAGATGGAAGAAGCAATCGACAACGGCTCTGTTGCCGAAGCGGCGGTTGACAGCATATGCACAATGTTTATCAATATGTTCTCCGGCGTTGACGACGAGCTTACGCGCCAACGCGCCTCGGATGTAAAGGATATAAGAGACAGCCTTTTGCGCATTCTTCTGGGTGTAAAAAGTGTGGATATTTCATCCGTACCGAAAGGCTCTGTTCTCATCGCCAAGGATTTCACCCCGTCCATGACGTCACAAATAAACAGGGAAAATGTTTCCGCAATTATCACCGAGGTCGGCGGTGTTACGAGTCACAGCGCAATACTCGCACGTGCCATGGGCATACCTGCCGTTTTGTCGGTCGTCAATGCGGTTGAAAAAATCTCGGACGGCGATATGATTATTGCAGACGGCTTCAAGGGAAAAGTATTTACAGACCCCACAGAGGAAGAGCTTGAAGAATACAGAACCAAGCAGGCGGCATATCTGAAGGAAAAAGAAAGCCTCAACGAATACTTTTCAAAAGAAACCGTTACAAAATCCGGCGTAAAAAAACATGTGTACGGCAACATCGGCAAGGCTGAGGACGCACAGAACGTATTGCAAAACGGCGGCGAGGGCATAGGCCTCTTCAGAACGGAATTTCTGTTTATGGACAGAGCCTCTCTTCCCACGGAGCAGGAGCAGTACGAAGCATATTCAACCGTCGCAAAGATAACGGACGGCAAGGAGGTTATCATTCGCACGCTCGATATAGGCGGAGATAAAGCGATAGATTACCTTAAAATCGAAAAAGAGGACAACCCGTTTCTCGGACACCGCGCGATAAGATACTGCCTTGACAACCCTAAAATTTTCAAAATTCAGCTTCGTGCGATTCTCCGCGCAGCGGTTTTCGGAAACATAAAGGTTATGCTTCCGCTTGTAACGACACTTGACGAGGTTCGCAGAGCAAAAGCCCTTATCGAAGAATGCAAAGATGAGCTTAAAAACGAGGGTCTTAAATTCGCCGATATTCCCGTGGGCGTTATGATAGAAACTCCGTCGGCGGCAATAATTTCCGATTTGCTTGCAAAAGAGGTTGATTTCTTTTCCATCGGCACAAACGACCTGACGGGCTACACCATGGCCGTTGACAGAGGAAACGCCGCTGTTTCAAAGCTGTATGACCCGATTCAGCCTGCGGTTCTGCGCCTTATCGAAACGACGATCAAAAACGCCAAAAAGGCAGGCATCCCCGTCGGAATGTGCGGAGAAGCGGCAGCCGATACACGTCTTATTCCCTTGCTTTGCAAATGGGGGCTTGACGAATTTTCGGTAACGCCATCTTCGATATTGCACACAAGAAAAAGTATATGCGAATGCGAATAACGCTAAGTCTCCCGCATCTTATTTTATATAATCAAGCAGCAAAGCCCTCGTGAAGCACCTCAAAACAATATATTTTGATACAGAAACGGCCAAAACCCCTCGGATATGCGTCTGCATTATCCGAGGGGTTAAGTGCATTATTATATGAAAAACCGTTTATTTTAAGCAAGACCTACTCATAACGTGTTAATAATCAACATTCTCTTGCTTTTTTGTATGCTATATGATATTATTGGTATGCATACTAATAATATTATAAACAGGTGATATATTTGCGTAGAAACAGCAGTGAAACAAAAAGAAAAATCTTAACGGCGTGCGTTCGGTTGTTTTTGGAGGAGGGCTACAAAAGCACCTCCGTCAGTCGAATAGTCGAGGAAGCAGGCGTCGCAAGGGGCAGCTATTTAAATCTGTTTCCGACCAAGGATAAAATCTTGCTGGATTTGACCGAATCGATGTTCGGCGGTCAATTTGACGTGGCGAGGAGTATTGCGGACAAAAAGCTGCCGCCCGTATACGCCTATGCGGTGGAAACGTCTCTTCAGCTCACGCTAACGGAGCTTAACGAGAACCTGCGAGAAATCTATATTGAAGCATATTCTCAGCCCGACACGGCGGAATTCATCTATCTGCACACCACGGCGGAATTAAAGCAGATTTTCGGAGCAAATTTTCCCGATTACAGCGAAAGTGACTTTTATGAAATGGAAATCGGCACGTCAGGACTTATGCGTAACTATATGGCTCGCAAATGTGATATTCATTTCCCGTTGGAGCGCAAGCTCAGCAGGTTTTTGACGGCATCAATGAGAGTATATCGTGTACCGGAGGAAGAACAGGCAAAGGTGCTTGCTTTTATCGGCTCGATTGATATTCGGGAGCTTGCCGTTACGGTTATGCATAAGCTGTTTGCCATGCTTGAAATGAAATATGACTTTAAGCTGTCTACGGACGGCGAAACGGAGGAAAGAAGATGAGAACAGGGAAAAAACTGCTCACAGGTATGCTTTTGGTGCTTTTCATTGTTTTTGTCGCAGGATGCGGCAAAACGGCAAAAACCAACGCCGCACTGCCGGAGGTGCGCAACAGCGGCACGGCGGTTCAGTGGAAATACAGCGATGAAGCCGACTGGCGCGACCTTGTGGCACTTACCGAGCTGCGAGGTGCTGCCGGAGAAAACGGCAAGGACGGAATTAACGGCACCGACGGAAAGAACGGCGTCGACGGTAAAAACGGTCTTGACGGCAAAGACGGCATTAACGGTCTTGACGGCAAAGACGGCGTTGACGGCAAAGACGGAGCAGACGGCAAAGACGGCATAGACGGAAAAGACGGAGCAGACGGCAAGGACGGCATTAATGCCAAAAACATAGAGGTGCAGCGAACCGAAACCCACATACAGTGGCGTTACGAGGGCGACGAGTGGCAAAATCTTGTTGCGATAGCCGATATAGAGGGCCCTGCCGGACAGAACGGAACGGACGGTGCAAACGGAAAAACTCCGGAATTTCGCGTAAGCGAAAATATCCTGCAATGGCGTTATGTCGGCGATGAGATTTGGCTTAACCTGTACGATCTTACCGCATTAAAAGGTGCGGATGGCAGAGACGGCGCTGATGGCAAAGACGGAGCCGACGGTAAGGACGGAATAAACGGGCAAAACGGCTCTGACGGCAAAGACGGTAAAACACCTTTTATCGGTGAGAACGGCAACTGGTGGTTCGGAGAAATCGACACCGGTGTAAAAGCCGCAGGTGTTGACGGCACAGACGGTGTTGACGGCACAGACGGCGAAAAGGGAGAAAAGGGCGACAAAGGCGACAAAGGCGATAAGGGCGATAAAGGCGACAAGGGCGACGCCGGTCAGAACGGCAGCTGCCCGGGCTATTTTTATGCAGAAACAAGAATTCCGAGAGTATTTCTCAATAACGGCAACGCAGCTTTAAGCGTTTATGAAAAGGTAAACAGCGGAGACCTGATATCCACTTATCTTGATAAGATTGCGCTCAAAAAAGGTCATGTTTACAGCGTCACCATAAGCGGCTCTCTCCAGGTGGTATCAAACGAGTCCAACAACAACGGTAATTACTCCATCCAGATGACAGACGGCTATGACGACGACCTTTGCCGTGAGGTTACACGCATAAAACGTGACGGCAAAAAAATAGCGCAGACAAACGACCAACATTCCTTTAATTTCACCAGAATTTACGACGCCTCGGACGAGGATATAACGCTGTACTTCATGTTTGAACAGTCGGCATACAATACCCGTCTCGAGAGCTTCAAAGGCACAATCACAATAACCGCCCTTGATTAAGTTTACATAACGGAGGTAGCAAGAAATGAAAAAACGAATACTCAGTATCCTGCTCACCCTATGTATGCTGTTCTGCCTTGTGCCGACAGGCGTATTTGCCGAGGGCGAGACAGCAACGGGCTCTGCTGCGATACAGCTTGGCACAGACGCACTAAGTAAAAATGTAAACACAGCGACCGCACCGACCGTGTATTTCGGGCAAGACCATGAAAATAATCCCGGTGCATGGCGCGTCATCGACTATGACGGAAACAGTGCAGCCGGCATAGCCGGGAATATGACCCTGCTTGCGGCAAATAACATGGGGTTGTCAAAGTTCGGTGCGAGCAACGCTTATGCGGACAGCGCGTTGAAAGAGGCAATAGACGCGCTTGCGGATAAGCTGACGGCGAAAGAAACCGATGCTGTTGAAAAACGGACCCTTGCAAGCGGAAACTACGATGAGGAAAATACCGACGGTGTAGCGGGTCCTGCGGTAAGCAATGCTGTTTTTTGGCCGCTTTCCTCAAAAGAGGCTAATGCGGTAAACAACGATTTGCGTGTCGTGGATCCCGAGCATCCGGGTTGGGCGTCAAGCTATTGGTGGCTGCGCTCCCCAGACGAAGACTATTCCACTGCCTTTGTGGCTGGTAGAGGTGAAGTCCGCTACTATGGTGGATACTCTACTTCCAAGGAGTTTGGCGTTCGTCCCGCTTTCGACTTGAATTTGGACTCTGTCCTCTTTGCATCCGCCGCCGTGGGCGGCAAGCCCGACGGAGGGCTGCAGCCCGTTTCCCCAAATTACACCGGAAACGAATGGAAGCTGACCCTTTATGACAGCAAGCGCAACGATTTCAGCAGAACTACCTGGGAGGTTTCCGCTTCCACCAAGGGCGGCACCGTAGAGATATCCTATACCGACGCAAAAACCGGCGCAAACGAATATATTTCCGCTCTGATCTTTGATGATGTCGGTAATGTAATCTATTACGGCCGCAGCAACGCCTCCCTCACAGAAAAAGACGGTACGGCACAGCTTACCATTCCTGCCGGCTTTGCCGAGGGTACCTATACCCTGAAGGTCTTCAACGAGCAGTACAACGGCGACCGCAAAACCGACCTTGCAAGCGGTTTCGCGGATGTTACGCTGACGGTTGAAAAGCGGGTCGACGAACAGTTCACCCTTGCCCCCGGCGGCACCTATTACTTTGACCTCTCGGCAATGGGCATCCCCGGCACGGTGAACGATGCTCTGCCGGACAAAACAATGGGCTATGTCCCCTTTACCTATGCTGGGACAGTGGACTCCTACAAGCTCACGTCGGAGATGGCAACCACAGAGGAGGATGCAGAGCAAAACCAATATCCCCACAGCCTGTTCGTGGCGGACTATGCCGTAACGCATACGATTAGCTGGGATGACCTGAACACCGCAAATCTGATTTTCGGCAAGAACTACACCGCCGGCGGTGTGAGCTATACGCTGCGTGCGCCGTCCGTGGGAAGCGATAGTGCAGGCTCGGGCGATTCCCAACACGGCACGCCCCAAAGCAACGAATGGGACAGAATACTGGATAAGAACGACGGATATATCAAAAACTGGAGCAGGATGCATTCGTGGGGGCAGGATATTTCGCGCTCTTCGTGGACGACCCGTGCGTTTCACGGGTACATTTCGGCCCGCTACTGGACCGCCAGCTGGTCCGAGAGCTCCCGCCCGTCTGTCGGCTTCCGCCCCGTCCTTGAAATCCTGAACCCCGGCACACTGGGCTCTGACGGACTGAAGGCCGTTACCCTTGACCTTGGCGGCGGCAAGCTGGGTAATAGCTTCAAGGATATTCAAATCATTGTGAAAAAGGGCAGCGAATTTACCGCGCCTGCGTCCGACGGTCTGACCCGCCCGGACGGAAATGCCGACAGTTATTTTCAGTGGCTTGGCAGCGATGGGAAACTGTACGCGCCCGGCGATAGCGTTCCGGCGGATGTAATCAAGCTGACGGCACAGTTTGATTTCAAAGAGCAGTTCACCCTCGCTCCCGGCGGCGTCTATTACTTTGACCTCTCCGGCGTGAGCATTCCCGGCACGGCAAACGGCTCTCTGCCGGACAAAACAATGCATTATGTCCCCTTTACCTATGCCGGGACAGTGGTCGCCTACAAGCTCACATCAGAGATGGCCACCACCGAGGAGTATGCACAGCAGAACGAATATGCCCATAGCCTGTTCGTGGCGGACTATGCCGTAACGCATGCGGTAAGCTGGGATAACCTGAATGCCGAAGGGCTGATTTTTGGCAAAGGCTACGCCACCGGCAGCGTGGACTATACGCTGCGTGCGCCGTCCGGGGGAAGTGGTGGTACAGGCTCGGGTGCTTTAGAACGCGGCACGCCCCAAAGCAACGAATGGGACAGGATACTGGACAAGGACGACGGATATATCAAAAACTGGAGAAATATAGGTTCCTGGGGACAAGATACTTTACCCAATACGCTATCGAACCGTGTGATTCGCGGCCAGGACGATTTGCCCCGCACATATGCCGGCGCCAATACTACGCTCTCCTTCCCGTTCCTCGGTTTCCGCCCCGTCCTTGAAGTCCTGAACCCCGGCACGCTGGGCTCTGACGGGCTGAAAGCCGTTACCCTTGACCTTGGCGGCGGAAAATTGGGAGGAAGCTCGGATACTATCCAGATCATTGTGAAAACCGGCGAGAGCTTTACCGCACCTGCGTCCGAAGGTCTGACCCGCCCCGACGGAAATACCGGCAGCTACTTCGAGTGGCTTGGCAGCGATGGCGAGCTCTACGAACCGGGAGATAACGTTTCGGCGGATGTAACCAAGCTGACGGCACAGTTTGCTCCCAGCAGCCATAGCGTGACCATCACCACGGACACCCTGCCGGACGGCAAGGTGGGCGAGGCGTACAGCCAGATTCTGACCGCCACCGGCACTACGCCCATCAAATGGAGCATCAGCGGTGGCGCTCTGCCCAAGGGCCTGACGCTGGACGAGAATACCGGCGAGATCAGCGGCACGCCTGCCGCAGAAGGGACCGCCAGCTTTACCGTCAAGGCCGCCAACAGCGCGGGCAGCGACACGAAGGAACTGCGCATTACCATTGCAGCTGCCGATCCGGTCGAGCCTGTGCCCTATCTGGACGCGGACGGCGAGGAGCAGGTCTGCACCGAATACACCGTGCTGAAGAGCAATACCGCGAACAGCATTCTTGATTTGGAGAACAAGTGGTACGAGCTGCCTGCCGGCTGGTACGTGGTGGAGGGCGACGTGATCATCACGCCCCGCGTGGATACGCAGGGCGAGGTCAATCTCATCCTGAAGGACGGCTGTCACTTCACGGCGGGGTGGGGCATCAATGTGAAGCAGGGCGATACCTTCACCGTCTATGCCCAGAGCACCGGCGAGGACACCATGGGCAAGCTGACGGCGTGCCTTCCGGAAGATTTCAACAGCGACGGGAGCGTTGATTATGTTGTATGGCCCGATGAAGGGCTGTCCGGTATTGGCGGGGGCGTGCGCTGGATGAAGGCCAACAACGCTATCTACGAAAGCGAGGGTACGATCGTCATCAACGGCGGCAATATCCGCGCCAGAGGACAAGATCGCGCATCTGCGATCGGCGGAACGTTCCAAGATCACGCAGGCGTAGACTCCAGCGGATACTCCTCCGAAAAGAGACTGGGCGGCAGCATTACCATCAACGGCGGCATCGTCCGTACCGAAGCGATTACAAGAGGAAACGCTATAACCGCTTTCAGCGTGGGAATTGGCAGCTGCTGTTCCGGATATGGCGGCAGCGTTACCATCAACGGCGGCACGGTCATTGCCAACGCCGCCAGCAGCGCGATCTCCACAGGGTGGGACGGCAGCATTACCATCAACGGCGGTACGGTAACGGCGACAGGCGGCATCAACAACTTTGCGGTCGAAAAGTATGCCCTCATACTCGGAAACGGGATCGGGCCGTATTGGACCGGGACGGTCACCGTCAATGGCGGCAAGATAAAGGCGTCCACCGCCGGACAAGGCTCTGGCATCGGCGGCTCCAGATCCCCAGCAAAGGTCATCATCAACGGAGGCGATATAGAAGCGGTTGCCAATCAGTACGGAACAGGTCAGAACGGAACAGAACCCATTTCGACGGCAGGAATCGGCGGAGTCGGCAGCGTCAGCATCACCGGCGGACGCATCTCCGCCACAGGAAACGGCGGCGCGGCAGGCATCGGCGGCGACGCTTCGGTCAGCATCACCGGCGGCGAGATCACGGTTTCCGCAACGGGCACCGGCGCGGCGATCGGCGGCGCGGCGGGGGAGGACTGCGGG
>ERZ779866.3411-NODE-3411-length-12934-cov-3.683361_pt1 | contig 12934 bp, 11 predicted proteins | sample MGYA00511248_ERZ779866 | MGnify/ENA primary metagenome ERZ779866 (study PRJEB29588, sample SAMEA2155758) | human gut metagenome | biome: human gut; feature: human-associated habitat; material: faeces | place: Denmark | collected 2008/2010 ... | reverse complement strand
CCGCCACGGAGCCGAGCAGGTCGCCCATCACGTGCAGAAGCGCCGCGCGCGTGTTCATATTCTTGCGGTCTCGGGAGAGGGACCAGGCAACGAGAATGTTGATCACCAGACCCACAGCCGCGATCGCCATGACGGAAAGGCCGGAGACGGGTTCGGGCGTCATGATGCGCGAGACGGCCTCGAAGAAGATCCATCCCACGACGCAGAGCATCACGAGACCGTTAATGAAGGCGGCAAGCACCTCGACGCGGCCGTGACCAAAGGAGTGGTCGTCGTCCGCCCCCTTCTGGGCGATCTTGTTGGCAACTAACGCGAAAAGCAGGCTCGCCGAGTCGGTCACCATGTGCCCGGCGTCGCCGATCAGGGCAAGAGAATTGCCCCAGAGGCCGCCCACAAGCTCGATGACGGAGAAGCTGAGCGTGAGCGCAACCGCGAAGCCCAGCACGCTCGTCTTCGTCTTTTCGGCCGCATGAAGCCAGTGGCTGTCTCCTCGGCCGTGACTCGAGAACTCGGAGTTGGGCTCGGGCTTTTGAAAAACGTCGTCGAAATGCTTCTGTTCGGACATGATGAATGGTGCCGTTATTGACCTCTGCTGCGCGCAGACAAGCGCAAGGCCCGGACATCCTCAGGGCTGTCCGGGCCTTTGTTCTGATTTGAGACGGATTATAAAGCCTCCGCCTCCGTCAGGCATGCCCTCGGGCGGCGACAGGACTTACTTGCCGGTGAGCCTCGCCACCGAGCCGCTGCCTGCGAGAAGCCCCGCGCTGGCGTAGATGCCGAGCTTGGCGCGCGTGTCCGTGATGTCGAGGTTGCGCATCGTGAGCTGACCGATGCGGTCGACGGCGGTGAACATCGAGTCGCCCTTCTCCATCGTGAGGCGGGACGGTTCGTACGTCAGGTTCGGGCTCTTGGTGGAGACGATCGTGTAGTCATTGCCGCGGCGCAGCTCGATCGTCACTTCGCCGGTGACGGCACGGGCGACCCAGCGCATAGCGCTTTCGCGGATCATCAGCGCCTGGCTGTCGAACCAGCGGCCCTGATAGAGGTAGCGGCCGAGCTTGATGCCGTTGATGCGGTATTCGGCGATCGTATCCTCATTGTGAATGCCGGTGACGAGGCGTTCGTAGGCAAGGAAGAGAAGCGCCATGCCCGGAGCTTCATAGATGCCGCGGGACTTGGCCTCGATGATGCGGTTCTCGATCTGGTCGGACATGCCCAAGCCGTGACGGCCGCCGATGCGGTTGGCCTCTTCCATGAGTGCGACGGGATTCGAGAACTTCTGCCCATTGATGGCGACGGGAACGCCCTCCTTGAATTCAACCGTGACCGTTTCAGGCTTGACTTCAACGTCGTCGCGCCAGAAGGCGACGCCCATGATCGGCTCGACGATCTTCATGTTGGAATCGAGGCTTTCCAGGTCCTTGGCCTCATGCGTGGCGCCGAGCATGTTCGAGTCGGTCGAGTAGGCCTTCTCGGCGCTCATGCGGTAGTTGAAGCCCTCCTTCTGAAGGAAGGCAGACATTTCGGCGCGGCCGCCGAGCTCGCTGATGAACTGCACGTCGAGCCAAGGCTTGTAGATCTTGAGGTTCGGGTTGGCAAGAAGACCGTAGCGGTAGAAGCGCTCGATGTCGTTGCCCTTGTACGTAGAACCGTCGCCCCAAATGTGCACACCGTCCTCACGCATGGCGTTTACAAGCATCGTGCCGGTCACGGCGCGGCCAAGCGGCGTGGTATTGAAGTACATCTGACCTGCCGTGGACACATGGAAAGCACCCGACTGAATGGCGGCGATACCTTCTGCCACCAATTGCGGACGGCATTCCACGAGGCGAGCCTGTTCAGCGCCATAGCTCATGGCGCGGCGAGGAATCGCTTCGTAATCATCTTCATCGGGCTGACCGAGGTTGGCCGTGTAAGCATAGGGAAGAGCGCCCTTCGTTTTCATCCAGCGCAACGCAGCCGACGTATCCAGACCGCCTGAGAAAGCGATACCGACTTTTTGACCGACAGGCACTTTTTGCAAAATGGTTTCAGACATAATTCCTCGTCTATCAAGTTTTAAGCTAAATTTTCCCTGCACATTGTGCAGACCTATCGGCTCAGTTTATTGAAAAGAAAGCTCAATGAACAGTCAAAAGTTTGAGCCATCTCAAACTCTTCCATAGTCGACAAATAGCCTGAATTTGTCGAATGTTAGATGCGCTGACCTTGCATATCTCCCGATAGGAATTTTTCGAGCCAATAAAGCCCCACCAATGTCTTCACATCAGTGATTTCGCCCGTCAGTGACATTTGTTTGATTTCAGCGAGAGGCAGTCGGAAAATATCCAGACACTCCCCTTCATCGAGGTGTCTTTCTCCCTGATGCAGACCTTTGGCTAAAAAGATTTCCAGGTGCTCATCGGAGTAACCGATGGCATTATGAATTTGCCCCAAGTAAAACCACTCATCGGCACGGTAACCGGTCTCTTCTTCCAATTCACGCTGCGCACAGACGATCGCTTTTTCATTCGGGTCGAGTTTGCCCGCCGGCAATTCCCAAAAAGCCCGCTCACAGGGCTGGCGCCACTGAAATTCCATCAGAATGCTCTCATCGTCAAACAAGGCAATGATGACAGACGCCCCCGGGTGTTTGATGAATTCTCTGCTGCGGGTCAGACCGCTTGCCGTCGTGACGGTATCTCGCTCAATATGAAGAAAGTTACCGTCAAACACCCTTTCACGTTTTTGCCGTACCTCTTTGACTCGGTTAATCATCTCTTCGGTTACTCTGTTCATTTTTGCTCTCCCTGAAAAAACCAATATCAGCAATAACGAAAATTGTAGTCAGCACTGCTTTTATCTGCACCAACGGAATAATTTTCGTTTAGACTAGGGGCTAGTGTTTTACGCCCGATTTATCGACCGAACCGATGCTTAATTTAAGAGAGCGCATAGACATCCTGATTCGCATCCTTTTTGGATCTGCAATCGCTCTCGGATGTTTTTTTGTTGTCAGACCTTTTTTGACGGCAATCATTATCGCTGCGATTGTCACAGTTGTGAGCTGGCCTTTATTTTTACGTTGTAAAAGAGGCTTGGGCAACCAATCGACACCTGCTGCGCTTCTGATTGTGACTCTTTTAGTGGTCTGCTTAATCATTCCGACAATGTTCCTGTCGGCGGCTATCGCCCAGCAGCTGCCCTCGGCCATCGCAGGCGCCACCGAATATATCCAAACAATTTCCGCGCCAGATTGGGTTAAAGAAATTCCGATGATCGGCTCCTGGCTCTACAGCCAGCTTGCTATTGTCTTTCAGCCTCAGGCACTTGCCGACTTCATGAAAAAAATGATCGACCCGATCACACGTGAAGTGCTCACGATTGCCATGGCCTTAGGCAACGGTCTTGTGCAGATGGCCCTGGTGGCTTTTATCGCGTTCTTTTTCTATCGCGACGGCGATACGCTCGCAAGCCGCTGCAATGAATTCCTGGAAAAAGTCTCCGGTGATTTAAGCAACGAACTGTCACACATTCTTGTCAACACCACTCGAAGCGTGGTTTACGGCATCGTGGGAACAGCAGCAGGTCAGAGTCTGGTGGCTTGCATCGGCTTTATTATTGTCGGTGCGCCGGGCACTTTGCTTTTATCAGTCGCCGTCTTTATTTTGTCGGTGGTACCGATCGGACCGCCACTTGTTTGGGGACCGGTTGCCATTTGGCTTTACGCTCAGGGAGAAATCGGTCTGGCGCTCTTCATGGTTGCCTGGGGAACACTTGCGGTGGCCAGCGTCGATAATTTCCTTAAACCGCTCTTAATTGCCCGCGGCTCCTCGCTGCCGCTTTCGCTCGTATTTTTAGGCGTTTTCGGCGGCGTGCTTGCCTTCGGTTTCATGGGGCTGATTTTAGGTCCGGTGCTTTTGGCCGTCGGCGTGGCTATGGTGAAGACCTGGCTTTCACAAAAAGCTCGCAAGCGCATTGCCAAAGATGTCTCCATCACGTTTGCGATGCCCAAAATTGATGAAGAGGAGCCTCCTCGGAAAGCCCCGGAAATCAAGAAAACGATTGAACCGAAAGTGAAAGGTAATCAGACAGCTCCCAGGCGCAATCACCCGAAGAGCTATCCGAAGAAAAAATAATTAATCATCAAAGACGCCTGGTGCATTAGCCCAGGCGTTTGAACATGGCCCGTTCAATGCGTTCCAGAGATTGAGACTGCTCGGCATACTCCATCGCTTCGCGAGGATCAATCTGCGCAGGCACAATGTCATCCCCATTGAGATTCACAATACCCCTGTAGCCGACGCCGCGAGGCGTGAAACCATAATAGGTCGGATAGTGGCGGTCTTCATGCTGGTGACCGTGAAAGAGGTACTTGACCTGCAGTTTTTTAGCCAACTGATCGATCGCGAGAAAACCTTTGCGATGGCAGCCCGGCGCTTCATGAGTGACGAGCACATCGGCGCGATGCTGCAGGAGATTATCGTAAGTTGACGGGAAAATAGAAGTGCGGTGTCTTCTCGGCAAACCGCCTCTCCACATATTGCCTCGGCCGATACGACGAATGAAGGCGCCCGCCGACATATAGTTCGGAGCCTGCGGAGGCATCCAGATCTGCCCGCGGAAAACGCCGCCAAGCCCGGCAATTCTTAAACCGTTAACGAGCGCTACGCGGCCGTGCAGATTGTGTCCCGCGAGCTCACTTCGCCAGAGTCTGTCGTAGAAAAGATCGTTATCGGTGTCGTGATTGCCGGGAATCCACCAGACATCCACGAAACTCAAAATATCGGCCAAGACCTCATGCAGGGGCGCGGGCGGCTGCAAATCACCCAAAATCACCATGGCTTTCGGGCGATGCTCCTTGGCTGCCTGCAAAATGTGATCAAAAGAACCGTGCGGATCGCCGCAAAAGAAAATCTCTTCGGCAACCTGCTCGGGAGATACTTTGGCGTTCACAGGTTTGCTGTGCGCCTCACGAGTCTTATGACGATAGTGATAGGTTCGATGAAATGTCACAGAGCTGTCTCCCAATCGATCACTTATCGTAGTTTTTCAAAGACGCTTTAAGTGCTTCGCAGACCTGCTCTTTGAGGCTTTCGGGCTCAACAACCTTGGCGGCCGGTCCATAACGGAGAATGTCACCGACTAATTCAGGGCTGTTGCCGGAGTACGGGATTGTGAGCTCATACAAATCATCTTTGAGCCAAAGTTCCATCTGATCGGGGTGCCAGATCACCTGGCTTGCAATCTTGGAGGCAGTCCCCGCGAAACGAATTCTCGCCCACTGCAGATCGCCCGAACGATACATACCGTAGTAGCGATCAAGTTCAGCTTCAACGGTTTTCATCGGAACAACCTTCACCCCCATCTGCATGATGTCGGCGTAACGAATGTTCTCAATGTTGAAACTTCTGAGCGCTCCCCGCTCGTGGCACCAGGCATCCAGGTACCAACGGTTGCGGTAGTAATTCAGACGCATGGGACTGACCACACGGCGTGTTTCCTCTTTCTTGTTTTCTGAGTAATAAACGATACGTACACGCTGACGGTGTACCAAAGCCTGACCGATCACCTCAAATGTCTCACTGACAATAGGTTTGCGTTTCGGTTCACGAATTTCAACCCGCTTCAGGAGCTCATCGGCGTTGGCCTGTTCTTCAAACATACTCGTGCGAATACGGGCAGCCATCTGACGCAAATCTTTCGTCAAATAACCCTTTCTGTTTTTTTCAAGCTCGGCAAAATCGTTTAAGGTTTTTACCATGCAGTAAAGTTCATCGGGGGTGAACCACATGGATTTTCTGTCGTAGAAATCGTCTCGCTTGGCCTCTGCGCGATTTTTAGCAAAAAGATATCCGCCCCGAATTCTGGAAAAGGTAATCGGAGCTTTGAGTTCTTCGCGCATATAACGAATATCACGCTTAACGGTAGCCGGTGCCGCACCCGTTGCACGCTGCAGCTCCTCAAACGTCACAACGCCCTTTTCACTGATGAGGCGATCTATTTTCATTAAACGAACTTTGAAATCCATTTCCAACACCTAAAAACAAAAATCAGTTTTATATAGTATCTGTTTTTGAGCCATTTCTCAATACACATTCGCCTTGAACCTGTCTTCGAATGCCTGACTAAGGCATTCAAAGAACCGGTTTTTAAAACGCATTAGGGGTAAGCTCAAGCGAAAAATTCTCAACCGGATCCAATCCCATATCAAAATTGTCGTTGATATTGGGAATTGTCGGAATCGAATCGTTATTGATGCCGATGTCAATTCCCGTATCAATATCAGCCTGATCCCATGTCACTATGTCCTGCAGAGTGTCATCACTTTCGATGTGCCAATACAAATTGTCCTCATCATAATCATCGCTAAGACCGGGCTGCTCATAAAAATCGTTTTCAAGCTCTCCTCTCAGATAATCCCCCAAACGGGTGAGTTCGCGCCAAAAATCTTTGAGACCGCCGCCATATAGAGACGAACCGTCATCAGGAAAAGACAAAAGCAGTTTTCTGTAGTCGGCTAGAGCCCGATCAAAGCGCTCATCCACGCCTCGGAATTGATCCATGAGTGTCGAAAAATTTTCAAATCGGGAAAATCGAACTGCGCTCATCATATCGCCGTCAGTTCCTTTGTTGCACGTGCACTCATACACCTTATCGTGCATCAGCACCATCAGACGCAAGCCGAAAGAGCGTTTGTCGGCAATGTTAAAAAGCCCCATTTCCCAAGTAAATCTGCACTGCGTAACCACTCTTTTGCTCACATCGCAGACTGCTTCTTCAGTATCGTCAAATTCGCTCAGCCGTGCCTGAAATCTCGGATCCTGAAGAAAAAGCTTTTTGAGTGCCGCCTGAAGCTCTTTTGCAAAAAGCTCGTCTCGGATTCTTGCGTAACGGCGGGCAGCCTCTTCAAGCTTCTCTTTCACTGCCAAAGCGTTTCTGGAATGAAAAACCCAGCCGTTAATATGTTCAAGCGCGAGGCTCTGCATCTGCCGATTGAGTTCAATCCCCACCAACGAGAGCAGGCTCTTGGAGCCGACCTCAGAGAGAATCTCATCGCTCACAGCTTTCCAACTTCTGCCGTCAGGAGTTGCGATATCAATGTTTGTCGGATGAATAAAAGCCTTAGAAAAAAGTGTGGTTGAATAAAAACTTGCCTGAAGAAAAGAAACTGTGTGAAAAGACATTTTCAAACCCCTTGTCCGGTTTTTGACTGAGTTTGAAAAAATCCTCAAAGGAATTTTGTATCTGATGTCTGCCGCTTCTCATCATTATTTGTGCCCGAAAGCACCCACCCATCGTCTTCTTACAAACCTGTAAAAACCGTATTAACCCAAAATCAATTACGTATCGGCAGTGCTCTTAAGTGTATAGAAAAAGACCGACGGTTTTCTTTGATTAAAATCAAACGCCGTCGGTCTTTTGTGAGTAAGGGACTCAAAAAGCTCAAATAATGAGCTTTTTAAACTGCTGCTTCGTCCGTTTCACCCGTACGAATACGAATGACCTGCTCAACATCGAATACGAAGATCTTACCGTCACCGACTTTACCGGTACGTGCAGCCTTGAGAATGGCTTCAATGGCCTGATCAACCAAATCCTCACTCATCACGGCTTCGATTTTGACCTTCGGTAAAAAGTCGACCATGTATTCAGCTCCGCGGTAAAGTTCAGAGTGGCCTTTTTGGCGACCGAACCCTTTGACTTCGGTTACCGTGAGTCCCTGAACGCCCACATCGGAGAGCGCCTCACGCACATCATCGAGCTTAAACGGTTTAATAATGGCGACAACTTGTTTCACGATTTCTCCTTTTTAATCTACTGTACAATCGTAGCCGCATCAGAGCTGTTTAGGCAAAAGACCTTCGAAAAATGCCTCGGGCAACCCCTTGATCGGACAAGATGAAAGCACCACGCCCTGAGGAGCCTGAGAGTGTTTAAAGCGCGCTCTCTTGACCAAATTAATAACACGAACGGCAAGTTCCGAGCCATATTTCTTACGCAGTTTTTTGCCGTCAAAGCGCCCCTCAAACAAATCTTTGAGTACGGCGTCGAGCTTGTCGTAGGCAGGCAGCGAATCCTCGTCTTTTTGATTTTCCCGAAGTTCTGCAGTCGGCGCTTTTTTGAGAATGTTGGCCGGAATCATTTTTGACAAATAACTCACCGTTTCGCACATACGGTATAAGTCGGACTTGTAGATATCTGCAAGCGGCGCCAAGCCGCCCACCATATCCCCGTAGAGCGTGCAGTAGCCCACGGCAAGCTCACTTTTGTTGCCGGTGTTGAGCACAAGCGAGCCGTCAGCGTTACTGACCGCCATCAAAAGCAGTCCACGAACCCGCGCCTGAAGATTTTCGTTCATCAAGTTTTTATTGGCCCAATACGGCACATATTGACCGGCCGTTTCTGACAAAAGTTCGACCGCAGGTTCAATCGAAAGCTCTCTGAGTTTGAGACCCAAATTGGCGGCAAGATCACGAGCATCGGTAAAGCTTTCCTCGCTTGTGTAACGCGAAGGCAAAATATACGCATTGACATTATCGGCACCGGCTACGCTCACCGCCAAAGCGGCGACCACCGCACTGTCAAGTCCGCCGGATAAGCCGAGAGAAATTTTTTCAAAACCGCACCGCTTCATGTAAAGCTTTAAAGCCATCTGCATGGCCGCAAAGCGTTCATGGGATTCATCCAGCCAAGTGATTCGAGAATCTTCGACGCTGAAACTTTCCGGATAAGCCGTGTAGTTTGCCTTAGTACGACCGTTTCTCACGATTCTGCACTGTCCCAGCCAAACCCTGCCGTCTGTGAAGCACTGTCCGTCTACCACGATGAGGTTGGACGAGTCGGGAATGTCAAAAGCTTCACCCACCGCTGCGGTTCTGAAGAGCACATCGTAATCCAGACCGTTCTTTTTAGCAGTGAGAAAAACGCCGCCCGTCACCCATTCGAAATCGAGACTGCGAATCTTGCCCTTTTCAATGCTCAGTACACCGACTCCCTCCGGCATAACAGCAGGAATAATCACTCGGACAGAAGTTTTAGATAAGTAGGCTGCCAGTTTCCCGAGCCAGTGAGCGTTTCTTTCCCGATTTTCCGGGCGACTTGTCCAAAAGTCTTCCACCGTGCCGCTTAAGGCATGAAAAGGAAAAAGCAGCACGTCGCCCGCATTGAGCGCTTTGTCCTTTGCCGCTGTCGTGATTCCACGAATGTTTCTCTCTGGATCATCAACTCGGAAAGGATAGGCATGGACATAGATCATGATCAACGGACCTTAAACAAAAAACCGGGGAAACTTCCGCAGCCTCACCCGGTTTGAACATTTCTCTTTAAAACCGATTAACGAAAGGCGGCTTCAAGGGCGGGCACCACCTGCTTTTTACGGCTCATGACACCGTCAAGCCAGAGGTTGCCATTGGCGAGTTCAGCCGGATCCTTACCAAAAGCAGCGGCAATCTTGGCACAGTCGTCCGAAGCCATGAGAAGCTCAGAGCCTTCCTTCATGATATCGGTGAGCAAAAGAAGCGCAGTGTGACGGCCTTCTTCAGACTTCACACGGGCAAGCTCGGCTTCAATATCAGCCTTCATATCGGCAACGATGTCCAAGGAAACGAGTTCCAACTGACCCACACCGACTTTCGTGCCGTTCATGTTGAAGTCTTTGAAATCGCGCATGATGAGGTCGCGTGCGGCAGTGGGATAGAAGGGGCGGGCAGCACCTCGGATCCGTTCCTCAAAGAGCAGGCCGAAAAGCGAGGAGGCGTCCTCAATCAGACGGGCATCATCGGTGAATTCCTCGAAAAGATTCCAGCACTCCGCGCCGTCCGGCCCCGCGGCGCGCTTGTCGTCCGCGAACACAACGTCGCCCTTCTGATAGAGGGCGTTGTAATATTCGCCTGCGGGATCAAGAATGACCAGCATGTCGTTTTCGGTCAGATTGGCGCGAAGGCCACGCGCCAGATGCAAAAGGAGATTGGTTTTCCCTGTGGCCGGGCTGCCCAGCACGAGCAGGTGCCGGTCGATGAGATTTGTTCCGATGGGCAGATAAACGCTTTTTCCCATGCCGTCTGAGCCGCCCAGCGCAAAAAGCGCGTCCGGCTCCCGGTAGGGGATATCGCGGGCGATTTGCAGCCCCTTGAGTACCGTTGCCATAGCTACCTCCGGCGGATCAGGTCCGCCCGTCAGGGTCGTTGTTCGTGGACTTTTTTTCCTTGAGAAGTCGGGCCATCATGGCGACTGGCGCAGCGCCCTTGCCGTTTGTGAGCTGTGTGAGCGAGCGGACCACATAAGGCTCTGGTGTGGGCGTGGACGCCTGCTGAGGCGCCAGTGACGGTTTTTCCTCAACGGGCGGGACGCTGGGCGTCTGGGTTGCAGAAAACATATCGATCTGTTCAAAGCGGGGCACGGGGGAAGGCCTGGGGACCTTTTTGGGCCTGGAGGACTTTGCCGGCACAGCCTTTTGCACAGGAGGGACGTCCTTTTGCACAGGCGGCGTCTCCGAAACGGGCTGAGGCAGCGGGGGCTGGGGGAGAAGCTCGTCGTCGGGGGTATCGCCCAGCAGATCCTTGAGCGCAAAGATCTTCACCGTGGCGCGCATGGCGTAGCCACTCTCGATGCACTGCTCGCGCAAGGCGTCGGGAGCGAAGAGGACGGGCTCCTGTTCCTCCTGCGGCACACATTCGCGGTGTCGCCACATCCGGCGCAGATAGTCGATGTCCGCGTCATAGCCGCTGAGCTGGCCTGAGGGCAGAGAAACGGCGGCGCGCTGCGCCTCGCGCTCGATGGCCTCCACGCGCCGGGTAAGCAGATCGTTGGCGCGGTCATAGGCGGAGGTTCCCACCTGAATCTGCGACAGCGCGCTTTCGCGGCGGTAGAGCGCATCCACCAGCCGGCCCTTCCATTCCTGCCAGCGCGCCATGGCGCGCATGCGCCGGTAGTCCTCTACGCCGACAGTGGCATTTTCGCAGGTCAGGGACGCGGGCTCCAGCGCCAGGCGGCGCTGACGCAGCAGCTCGCGGCTGTCGGGCAGGTAGACGAGTTTGTTGAGCATGCCCAGAGGGTTCATGCCGCTGCCATAGGCGGGATTGTTCAGCGCGTCGGCCACCAGAGGGCGCAGCTCGCGGTCGCGCACGGCGGCCACCCGCACCACGGTGGGATATCGCCCGCCGCGTGTGGCGGGGTCGTAGGCGGGGGCGATCTGAAACCCTTCGCACAGGGCGCGCACGTCCAGCGTCATGCGCTGGCGGTCGATATACTCGCCCGCATCCTGATAGGACACCCACAGATCGCCCGGCGCGGCATCCTCGTCGAAGGCCAGCTGGAGCAGGCGCGAGATGGCGCGCGTGACGGGCGATTCCTCGAAGGTATCGCAGGCATAGCGCCAGGGCGCATACTGACGCACGCCCTCAGCACGCTTGGCGTTGAGGGTGAAAAGCCCCTTCTCCTCGGGCGCGCCGCCATCCAGCCCGCGCAGGATGCACAGGTCCTGCATTGCGCGGCCCAGCTCCTTCTGGCGCACACACACGGCGCTCAGGCCGTTCAGACGCAGGTAATCCTCCTCAAAGCGCACGGGATCGTATTTTTCGCCCATTTCCAGGCGGGTTTTGAGATAGGCCATGTAGTGCGCGCAACGCGCCGTGACGCGCAGTTCCCGCTCCGCGCCCTCCAGAATTCCGCCGCCGCGGGGAAAGATGCTTTCCGGGACGGCCACGGCCTGATGTCCCCCGCCGATCATGTGAACGACCAGACGTTCGCCCAGAAAGGGCTGATACTGCGGAAACAGCGTGGCCCAGGCCCTGTCCACCGTCACCGCGCCGCCGCCCCGGTAGCGCCCCTCCGAATCGAAATTGCGCAGGGCATTTTCACCGGTGTACAGTTCGGGCAGCTCGGCGCAGAGCAGGCGGTGGTATTCGTCCGGATCGGTGGAAAAGCCCGCGGGCGATACCCTGGCCAGGTTGCGTTCCCGGCGGCCCACATAGCTCATATTCTGGACCAGCTCGATCGGAAAGATAGGCAAAAAGGACCGGAACCGGTCGGGCACGGGTTCGTCCGACTGGGCGAACATGCGCTTGGCGGCGGCCCACAGCGCGCCCTCCTCCAGACCGGCGTAGCTGATGATTCCCGTTTGTCGCGTGGTGAGGCGCATGGCCGCACTTCCTTTCCGGCAGGAGCGTCAGATGTCGTAGACGAATTGCAGCTTGGGCAGAAGGCGGTCTACACCCAGCTTGAGGTACAGCGGCGAGGGGTCGCCCGATGCATGCTGGATGAACGCCTGCCCGTCCTCGGCGCCGAGCATGAGCAGAAGCGGCTCCGCGCCGTCGCAGGTGGCGGCCATGCAGTAGGCCAGCGGCAGGGAGGGGTGCTCCCTCACGTAGAGCCCGGCCTCCTCAAAGGCGCGCGCGGGAGGCGCGGATTCCGTGTTCTTGTAGGTTTCAAAGGTACGGTTGTACAGAAAGCTCAGCGGGCTGTTCATGTGCGCCACCGGCAGGTGGAAGTGAATCTCCAGAAACTGGCACATGGACAGGTATTCCACGATGCTGCGGTGGAATTTTCCGGCCAGCGGTCCCAGCGGCACGTTTCCGTCCTGCCAGGGGATGGGCTGCCAGAAGGCGTAGCCGGGCCGCTGGCAGCCGGGCAAAAGCAATTTTTCATCCAGCGGGGTGCGAAGAAAGGTGAGGGGCCGGCGGCCCGTTTCCTTGATGGCCGTCTGCTGAAAGCGGATGAGATAGTCCCGCATGATGGGCGCAAGCGCCGTCTGCATGGTGGTTCAACTCCCTTTGGTATGGCGGAGAATCAGTCCTCCGGTATGTAGGAAATCAGCGCCGCCGACTGGCCGGTATACGGGTCGGTGGAGAGGAGCAGCTCGCCGAAGGGACAGCGCACGCGCACGCAGCCCATGGTGTCGGGGCATGGGTCCTTGAGGTGCAGGCGGCGCGTCAGAAAGGCGCGCTGACGGTCC
>ERZ779866.3410-NODE-3410-length-12934-cov-8.460750_pt1 | contig 12934 bp, 12 predicted proteins | sample MGYA00511248_ERZ779866 | MGnify/ENA primary metagenome ERZ779866 (study PRJEB29588, sample SAMEA2155758) | human gut metagenome | biome: human gut; feature: human-associated habitat; material: faeces | place: Denmark | collected 2008/2010 ... | reverse complement strand
TCCGGGGCTGGATTCAGGCGGGGGCGACGCTGCTGACCAACCTGCATCTGCCGAATTTTCTCAAGGGCGGACTGTATCAGGGCGCGGGGAAAACCGTCTGTGTGCCGGGGCTGAACTGCTACTCCTGCCCGGCGGCCTCCGGGGCCTGTCCCATCGGGGCGTTTCAGGCGGTGGTAGGCTCGTCAAGGTTCAGCTTCTCCTATTATATCACAGGTTTCCTCATTTTGCTGGGAGTCCTGCTGGGACGCTTTATCTGCGGCTTTCTGTGTCCCTTCGGCTGGTTTCAGGAGCTGCTGCATAAGATTCCTACGAAGAAGCTCTCCACAAAGAGACTCAGACCTTTGACGTACCTGAAGTACGCCGTGCTGCTGGTGATGGTCTTTCTGCTGCCGGCGCTTCTGGTGAACGATGTAGGCATGGGCGACCCGTTCTTCTGCAAATACCTCTGCCCACAGGGGGTCCTGGAGGGGGCCATCCCGCTGTCCCTGGCCAATTCCGGCATCCGGGCGGCGCTGGGCAGCCTGTTTACATGGAAATTCGGCATTTTGCTGGCGGTGATCGTGCTGAGCGTGGTGTTCTACCGTCCCTTCTGCAAGTGGCTCTGTCCGCTGGGAGCGTTCTATGCCCTGCTGAACAAGGTGTCCCTGTTCCAGATGAAGGTGGACAAAAGCAAGTGCGTCTCCTGCGGGAAATGCGCCAAAGCCTGCAAGATGGATGTAGACGTGACCAAGACACCCAACCACACCGAGTGCATCCGCTGTGGGATGTGCATCCGTGCCTGTCCCACAAACGCCGTGTGTTTCCGCTATGGCTTCGGAGACGGTGAACATAAACCTGCTGCGGCAGAAATGCCGCAGGAATCCAACGAACAACAATAATTAGGAGGAACCAAAATGAGCGCAAAGAAACTGCTGACCCTGCTGCTGGCAGCACTGCTGGTGCTGTCCCTGGCCGCCTGCGGCAAAAAGGGCAACGACAACATGGTAAAGTCCGACAGCGAGCCCAAGAACGCCCAGGAGGCGGCCGCTATGTACAAGGCTCTGATGGACCAGGAGAATGCCATTCTGATGGAAAACCAGTCCCTTTGGGAGAAGGTGTTCCTGTCTGCCGACAAGGGCATGACCATGCAGGAGGACGGCAAGAACTACGGTGATTTTCTGCTGGACACCATTGAATCCGCCAAGGACAAGTTTACCGCCGACGAGCTGAAGCTCCTGCGCCAGGGCGGCGAGAAGATCCGGGAGATCGAGCGCACCCTGACCGCCATTGAGGCCAAGTTCCCCGAGGCGGCTCCCAAGGCCCCGGGCAACGGTGACAGCATCCCTGCCGACAGCCCCACGACCCCCGGCGACGGCGACAAGACGCAGAAGTTCCCCGCCTTTGAGGGCAAGGACCTCAACGGCAACCCCGTCAAGAGCGATGACCTGTTCTCCAAGAACGCCGTCACCGTGGTGAATTTCTGGTTCACCACCTGCAATCCCTGCGTGGGCGAGCTGACCGAGCTGGAGTCCCTGCATCAGGAGCTGACCAAGAAGGGCGGCGGTGTCATCGGCATCAATTCCTTCACCCTGGGCGGCGATGAGGCTGCCATCTCCGAGGCCAAGTCCGTTCTGTCCAAGAAGGGCGTCACCTATCCCAATGTCTACTTCCCCGCCCAGGGCGAGGCCGGCAAGTTTGTGGAGAATGTGTTCGCCTACCCCACCACCTATGTGGTGGACCGCAGCGGCAACATCGTGGGCGATCCCATTGTGGGTGCCATCACCGACAAATCCCAGATGGAGTCTCTGAACGGCCTCATCAACAAGGCCCTGTCCGCTGACAAGGGCTAAGTGAGGACCGGGAACCCCAGCGCCCACGGCAGATCCCCGAATGGAGACTGATAGGTACGGGCACCTCCTGTACCTGTTTGAGAAATGATATTCCGGTGCATCCCCATCAGCAAAAAACAAGACGGCTGTTCTTCAAAGGAACAGCCGTCTCAGCCTGTCAAGGAGCCCCTGATTTCACGCGCTGCGCGCAGGTCGAGGCAGCGAGTTCTTGGGGCTGTCTGAAAAAAAAGAAAGCACCATCTTCTCAGATGGTGCTTTTCTGGAGCGGGCGACGAGGCTCGAACTCGCTACCTCGACCTTGGCAAGGTCGCGCTCTACCAGATGAGCTACGCCCGCGTATGGCGCCGGTATTCCAGCACCATGGTGCCTCCGGTCGGAGTCGAACCAACGACACGCGGATTTTCAGTCCGCTGCTCTACCAACTGAGCTACAGAGGCAAATGGCGACCAAGATGGGGCTCGAACCCACGACCTCCAGCGTGACAGGCTGGCGTTCTAACCAACTGAACTACTTGGCCATGAAATTTGGTGGGAACAACTGGACTCGAACCAGTGACCCCCTGCTTGTAAGGCAGGTGCTCTAACCAGCTGAGCTATGCTCCCGTCCTTGCCGCCGGGGCACATCAGCACCGCAGCGACAAGAGAGATTATACTAAAAAGAGGCTGTTCTGTCAACACCAAATTTCAAATTTTTAACTAATTTTTTCGGGCATCGGCAATGAGCCGCTCCAGCTGCTGCCGGTCGAACTCATACACCGCATCGCAGAACTGGCACGTCATATGGCAGGAGCCCTGGTCCCGCAGGATGCCCTCCAGCTCATCGGCCCCCAGGGACAGCAGCGCCCGCTCCACCCGCTGGCGGCTGCAATAGCACTTGTACGACACCGGGCACGTCTCCAGAACTTTCAGCTCAAAGTCGGACATCACCGCACGCAGCAGATGCTCCGGGTCCGGGTCCCGGTCCAGGATGGCGGAAACGGGACCGGCGGCCATAATGCCGCCCTCTACCCTGGCAATGGTGTCCTCTCCCGCGCCGGGCATCAGCTGAATCAGATAGCCTCCGGCGGCCCGTACCGTCTGGTCTGGAGAGATGAGCACGCCCAGGGCACAGGCGGTGGGGATCTGCTCGCTCTCCACGAAATAGGCGGCAATATCCTCGGCGATCTCACCGCTGATGAGCTGGATGGAACCTACGTAGGGCTCCTTCAGACCCAGGTCCTTGACCACGGTCAGAGTGCCGCCGGGACCTACTGCGGAGCCCACGTCCAGCTTGGCGTGGGACTTCCGGGGAACGTCCACGGCAGGGTTCTCCACATAGCCCCGCACATTGCCCATACTGTCCGACACAGCTAGGACGGTACCCAGCGGGCCGTCCCCCTTGACCCGCAGGGTGACGGAGCCGTCTTGCTCCTTGAGCATATTGCCCATCATGGAGGCGGCCATGAGCAACCGGCCCAGGGCGGCGGTGGCCACCGGCCAGGTGTCATGGATTTGCCGGGCTCGCTCCACCAGGCTGGTGCCTGAGATGGCCATGGCTTTGATGGGCGCGTCTTTTGCAATCACTCGAACCAATTGATCCATATTATGCTATGTTCCTTTCCTTTCTGCAGTGAAAAAGACCCGCTGCTCCCCCTTCCGGGGCGGGGTCATGCGCAGGTTTCCAAACTGCCGGATGGCAGTGAAGCCAGCCTCTCTCAGCCAGTCCTCCAGCTCTTCCATGGTATAGGCATACTCCTCATGGTACTCCTCTCCCCGGATCCAGCTGCCGTCAAGCTGTCGGACGAACAGGTCGATACCGTAGCCGCACACCCGGCGGCGGGGAAAGTATTCCCCCCGCCACACACAGTATATCTCCTCTGTTTCGTCCAGATAGATCTGGCCATCTGCCCCCTCTAGGGCGGAGGGGGTCTTGACGTCAAAGAGGAATATCCCCCCTGGATTGAGGGCTCGGTATACCCGCTGGAAGGTTCGACGCAGCAGGGATGGGCGGGTGATATAGTTTAAGCTGTCCAGGCAGCACACTGCCGCGTCCACCGGCTGGAGCAGCCGCAGGCGGGACAGGTCCTGGCATAGGAGGAGCACGTTCAGCCCCTGGCACTTCTGGTCCGCCTCACAGAGCATGTCTGCCGAGCGGTCCACCGCCGTCACCTGGTAGCCCCGCTGGGCCAGCAGCCGGGCCAGGCTGCCAGTGCCGCAGGCCAGCTCGGCCACCGTGCGCACTTCCCCCCTGTGGCGGCGAAAATGCCGCTGGATGTAGTCGGCCCATCTCTCATAGGGGACATCACCGGTGAGCCGGTCGTAGTACCGGGCAAGCATGGTATAGGCGTCCATCACTTCTCCAGGCGGGGAAGCACGGCCTTGTAGCCGCCCGCCCCGTATTGCAACGCCCGGTTGACCCGACTGATGGTGGCACTGGATGCGCCAGTGCGCTCCAAGATGTCATTATAGATCATGCCCTCGTCCAGCATTTGAGCAACCTCCAAGCGCTGGCTCATGGCACGGAGCTCGGATACTGTACAGAGGTCCTGGAAAAAGGCGTGACAGTCCTCTAGGGTGGTCAGGGACAAGATGGCCCGATAGAGCATGCTGTACTGATCCTGGCCGTTATTTTGCATATTGTAGTCCTCCTGTCAAAAAATATCCGGGGAAGAGAGAGTATCAGAAAGCGCAGCCACGGATGCGGAATGGTACCAAACCGATGGAATTTCCAAAAGACATTGTACTATGTTGCTTCAGGGAAGTAAAGAGGAAAAGAACATAAAACGGAAAAAATGTCCCCATAGGACGGACAATGGGGATTTCTGTCTGAGATTCGGGAGGAGAGCTGAGGTATTTTCCTTTAAAAGAGTTGCTTTTCCCGGTGGGAAAGGCTATAATAAAAAAGCTGCGGACGCAGTATGGAGCGGCGGAAAAGGCAAATCCGCATGGGCGGTTGCGAATCCCGGGCCGCGGAGGTAAGGAACATGGTAAAAGCGATTGTGGGCGCCAACTGGGGAGACGAAGGCAAGGGCAAGATCACCGATATGCTGGCGGAGACCTCGGACGTGGTGGTCCGCTTCCAGGGTGGGGCCAACGCAGGACACACCATTATCAATGATTATGGACGGTTTGCCCTGCACATTTTACCCTCGGGCACGTTTTACCCCCATGTCACCAACATCATCGGCAATGGTGTAGCCCTGGATATCATCAAGCTGGTAGAAGAGCTCAGGAGCATTACCAGCCAGGGGGTGCCCGAACCCAATCTGATCATTTCGGAGCGGGCCCAGATCCTCATGCCCTACCACGTCCTCCAGGATTCCTATGAGGAGGAGCGGCTGGGGGGCAAGGCCTTTGGCTCCACCAAGAGCGGCATCGCCCCATTTTACTCCGACAAGTACGCCAAGACCGGTATCCAGGTGTGCGACTTGTACGACGAGACGCGGCTGCGGGAGCGGTTGGATCGGGCAGTGGACGTGAAGAACGTCCTCTTTGAGCACTTGTACCACAAGCCCAAGCTGGATGTGGAGCAGCTGTACAGCCAGATGCTGGAGTACCGGGAGCTGATCCGCCCCTATGTGGGGGATGCGGTGGGCTTCCTCCATCGAGCCCTGCGAGAGGGCAAGACCGTCCTGCTGGAGGGCCAGCTGGGGGCTATGAAGGACCCAGACCTGGGCATCTTCCCCATGACCACCTCCTCCCACACCTTGGCGGGCTTTGGTTGTGTGGGCGCGCCGGTACCCCCCACCGCCGTGGAGGATGTGATCTGCGTCACCAAGGCATACTCCTCTTGTGTAGGATCTCAGACGGAACCCTTTGTCAGTGAGCTCACCGGCCCTGAGGGGGATGAGCTGCGCCGCCGGGGAGGCGACAAGGGCGAGTTTGGCGCCACCACCGGGCGGCCCCGCCGGGTGGGCTGGTTTGACGCGGTGGCCACCAAGTACGGCTGTATGGTACAGGGAGCCACCCAGGTGGCCCTGACCTGCCTGGACGTGCTGGGCTATCTGGACGAGATCAAGGTGTGCGTGGGCTATGAGATCGACGGGGAGGTCACCGATCAATTCCCGGTCACCCCCAGGCTGCTGCGGGCAAAGCCGGTGTTCACTACCCTGCCCGGCTGGAAGAGCGACGTGCGGGGGGTCACCGATTACGAGGCCCTGCCCGTCCAGGCCAAGGCCTATGTGGAGTTCCTGGAGTCCAAGATCGGGGTGCCCATCACCATCGTGTCTACCGGACCGGAGCGCCATGAGAACGCGATGCGCAAGTAAATAGCCTTGCCAGGCGGCGGCCGTTTGGCCGCCGCCTGTTTTGCGTCAAGGAGTCTGCGGGGATACGGGAGGGAAGGTTGGAAGAAGTGACGCAGGCCGGATGACCCGGCCCGACGCCGTGTCCCGCGCAGGGTGGAGACCCGGGAGGGGCGGGAGTAAATCCACACCGGGAGGCAGAGAGGGAGCCGGGGCGGTTCGCTATGAACGGACCCGGCTCCCTTTCCGCACCAAAGCGGGGGGCAGACATACAATGGGAATGGAAGAAAAGCGCGTTTGCCTTTTCCATTCCCCCATCAACCATCGGGAGGTACGATTATGGCTGAATTCATTGAGCCGGGCCCCATTTCCGATACCGCCGGTATCCGTGAGGCCGTATGCATCCACACCCGAAAGATTTACGACAGCTGCCGCGACAAGGACTGCGTGGAGGATTTGCGCCTGTATCCCACGGCCAGCTCCCAGGCGGTGATCGACCGGGCCATCAGCCTGAAGGCGGGCCGGGCCGAGCTGCTGTACGCTTACATTGACGTGGAGCCTGTGAGTTTTAACCGCGGGTTCTACACCGTAGATGTGCGCTACTTCTACCGGGTTACCGCCGATGCCTTTGTGGGCGGCGCCCGTCCGGTGTCCATCTGCGGGCTGGTGGTCTTTGACAAGCGGGCCATCCTGTTCGGCAGCGAGGGCTCTGCCAAGGTGTTCTCCTCCAACTCGTCCTGCGGCGACCTGGACGCCCAGAACCTGATGCGCACCAATCTGCCTGTGGCGGTAGTGGACGCGGTGGATCCGCTCATCCTGGGCATCAAGCTGGTGGACGCCTGCGATCCCCCGGTCCGGGACTGCTGCGACGCGGCAGATATCCCCACGGCCATCACCGGCTGCTTCCCCGGGGAGCTGTCCATGTCTGGCGAGGGTAAGCGGGTGTACGTCACCCTGGGCCAGTTCTCCATCATCCGCCTGGAGCGGGAGAGCCAGCTGCTCATCCCCGCCTACGACTACTGCGTGCCCAGCAAGGAGTGCCCGGGCAGCGGGGAGGAGGACCCCTGCGCCATCTTCCGGAAGGTGCAGTTCCCTGTGGATGAGTTCTTCCCGCCCAATACCACCCCCCAGCCTGAGAGCTACCAGGAGACCAAGAACCTGGGCGTGTGCACCTGAAGACGCGGTCAGGCGGGACACGGAAGACCCCCGGGGCCGGCATCGCCGGCCCCGGGGGCCTTGTTCAGGTATGGTACGGCTCAGCCGCCGAAGTCCACGGTGATGTCGCCCATACCAGTGTTGACGGTCAGGGAAAGCCCGCCATCTGTTTTGTGCTGGGGCCGGGCAAAGGAGGCTCCGTCAATGCGGACACTGCCCATCCCACTTTGTAAGTCATAGGCGCAGGAAGCGAGACTGCTGTCTGTGTCCACGTCCACGCCGCCCATTCCGGATTCCAGCTCGGTATGGGTGGCAAGAGGGCCCTGCAGAGTGATGTCTCCCATACCGTTGGCTATCGTCAGTGAACCCGCCGTCAGGTCACTGCCTTCCACCGTGCCCATGCCAAGATTGGTTGCGATCTTGTCAGCCTCTAGGCCATCCAGCTCGATAGAGCCTGTTCCGTTCTTGATGTCCACCTGCTCCAGACTCCACCCCTCAGGGACAGTGACTACCACCTGGCCTTCCACGTCGCTGCCCTCATCGGAATTCAAGCTTCTCGGAGTGCTCCAGATGGTGAGTATATGCTCTTCCAATGTGTAGTGGAGTAGATAGTCTTCCCCGTTCTGATTCTGCCCAGAGCTCTCCAGGGTCAGCCCCCAGTCAGCCCCGGTGCGTACCGTCACGTTGCCGACGCCAATCTCAATGTCCAGCCGGATAAAGTCCTCCGCCACCGGTGCGGATGGCTCGTGGCCAGATGCCTGGCTTTGGGAGGCAGAAGGAGAGGAGAAGCCGGGGAGAAAGTCAAAGTGGAACAGAAACTGGGCGTTGAGGGCCGACAGGGTGGCAAAGGTCCCTGCCAACAGTACGACCACCGCCCCGGCGATGCCCAGCATCCATTTCAAGCGGTTGGACCGCTTCGGCGGTTCCTGTGTCCCTTCCCCGCTGGAGAAGCCACCCTCCCGGGCGATCTTTTGGGCCAGCAGCACTGGGTCGCCCAACTCTTGGATCACCTCTGCCTCCCGCTCCGGCCCGGCCTCCTCAAAGTATTCCTCGTAATAGCGTAGGGTCTCTTGCCGCTCCCGATCTGGGACTAGGGTGGACAGAGCTGCGTCCAGTGCCTGGAGAAATTCTTGCCTATTCATCTTCCGTCCCCTCCAACAGTAAGTGGTCCAGGTTGTTCCGCAGCTGCTGCCATTCCCCTCGGATCTGCTCCAGCCGATCCTGGCCCCTGCGGGTGATGGCATAGTACCGGCGGTTTCGGCCCTGGTAAGGCTGGTCATACACCGACAGGCAGCCATCCTTCTGCAATCGTCTCAGAACCGGATACAGGGTGGATTCCGAGATGTCCAGCACCGCCTTGACCCGCTGGGTGAGGGCATAGCCGTAGAGATCCTCCTCCTCCAACAGGGCCAGCACACAGCCGTCCAGCAGGGGGGCTCCCATGGAAAGTGCCATACCACCACCTCCTTGCACCAATATTATATGGCATATAATATTGTCTGTCAATAATATATTTCTGTGGACGGGGACGGCTGGGGACGCCCTAATTTTTTCAAATCTATTCTCTTTTCCCTCCGGTTCTGGTATAATGTCAAAAAAGCCGGGCGCCGCCGCCTGGCTGGGAATGGATAAAGGCCCCGGCGGTTCATCCGCCGGGGCCCTGCCATAGGGATCGGGGCGCCAATGATCGACCGGACAGGTGTTACGCCTGCCCAGGGGGCACATGCGAGGGATAGCCGATCACCGCTTGGGATTTTTGGAGTCCTCAATGGAGCTGACAATGAACTGGGTGGCCGCCGCGATGGCCAGGACTGCACTCATGCTGGCATAGGAGTTGTTGTTGCCGTCAAGGAACATGCCGATTAAGCCGAAAACGATGACGACAAGGAAGGCGATCAATCCGCGTCTGGTAATCATAAAACCACCTCGAGACATTGATTTGTGATAGGGCGAAAAGGCAGTGCCATAGAATCAATGAGAGAGCGCCCAAAGAGATCCTGTAGAACCTTGATGCGAGATCAGCCAGATAAGCAGTGTGCGACGATTGGCAAGGCGGACGATTCATCATGGGCCATCGGGGACACAACCTTTCTCACAGATAGATTAACAGATACATACAATCAAGGCAAGGAAATCTGAGTGAAACGATAGAATTTATCGAAGAGTAACAAAAATAAAGCCGGGCATTTCATTGCTGAAAAGTCCCGGGGATGATATAATATCCACAAACCCTGCACAGGCCGGGGCGGCAGCAGGGATTCCTTTCCAGGAGGGACGAGATGACGAAACTGGATCAAATCTATGACCGTCTGTGCCGGGAGGTGCCCGGCCTGGAGCTGCGCCGGGACGAGCCTATGGCCCGTCACACCACCTTCAAGGTGGGCGGCCCCGCCACCCTAATGGCCCTGCCGGGGACGGAGGAGGAACTGCTGGTTACGGTCCGGACCGCCCTGGAGGAGGGGATCACCCCCCTGTTTGTGGGAAACGGCTCCAACCTGCTGGTGGATGACGCCGGACTGGACGCTTTGGTCGTCAAGACCGCTCCCCGGGTGAGCCGGGTGGAGGTTCGGGAGAATACCCTGCGCGCCGGGGCTGGGATCTCCCTGGCTCAGCTGGCGTCGGAGGCAGCTGACCATGGGCTGACCGGCTTAGAGTTCGCCCACGGCATCCCCGGCAGCCTAGGGGGCGCGGTGGTGATGAACGCGGGAGCCTATGGAGGCGAGCTGTGCCAGGTAATCTCCCAGGTACGGGCCCTGGACAGCCGGGGCCAGGTCCGCGAGCTGGCAGGAGATGCGTGCGATTTCTCCTATCGCCATTCCCGGTTCTCCGCCGGGGGCTGGCTCATCCTGTCCGCCACGGTGGAACTGGCCTCTGGGGACCCGGCGGCTATCCGGGGACGGATGGAGGAGCTGATGGCCAGGCGCAAGGCCAAGCAGCCCCTGGAGTACCCCAGTGCCGGATCTACCTTCAAGCGGCCGGAGGGGCACTTTGCCGCCGCCCTCATCGAGGGGTGCGGCCTGAAGGGGCTGACGGTGGGGGGCGCCCAGGTGTCGGAGAAGCACGCGGGCTTTGTCATCAACATCGGCTCGGCCACCTGTCGGGATATCCTGGACCTGATGGACCAGGTGCGGGAGCGGGTGTTCCGAGAGACTGGGGTGGAACTGGAGCCGGAAGTGAAGTATGTGAGATAGGAGGAGTGGCAGGAATGGAATTTCTGATCGTGTCCGGACTGTCCGGGGCGGGCAAGTCCACGGTGATGTCCGTGCTGGAGGACAGTGGCTTTTTCTGCGTGGACAATCTGCCGCCGCTGCTTATCCCAAAGTTCGCCGAGCTGTGTCTGGCGGGAACCGGCACCTATGAGCGGGTGGCCATGGCCTGCGATATCCGGGGTGGGGAGAACTTTGACGGCCTGTTTGAGGCGCTGGATAGCCTGAAAGAGATGCAGTTTGAGTACAGGATCCTCTTTGTGGAGGCGGACACCAAAACCATCATCAAGCGGTACCAGGAGACCCGGCGCAGCCATCCCCTGATGGCAGCGGACGGGGTCAACCTGGTGCAGGCGGTAGAGCGGGAGCGCAAGGCGATGGAGGCGGTGAGACAGCGGGCGGACTACGTCATCGACACCACCTCTTTGTCCACCAAGAAGCTGCGGGATCAGGTGCTGGAGACCTGCCTGCCGGATCGGGAGAGGCGGCATGAGATGAGTATTTCTGTCACCTCTTTTGGCTTTAAATATGGCATTCCCCTGGAGGCGGACCTGGTGTTTGACGTACGCTTTCTGCCCAATCCATTCTATGTGGAACAGCTGCGCCCCCAGACCGGCCTGGACGCCGGGGTGCGGGACTATGTGTTCGGCTATCCCCAGGCCCAGGAGTTCATGGAGCGGCTGACCAGCATGATTGATTTTCTGCTTCCCCAGTTTGTGGAGGAAGGGAAGAGCGCTCTGGTGATCGCCATCGGCTGCACGGGGGGGCACCACCGCTCGGTGGCGGTCACCCACGCCCTGGCTGAGCATATTCGGAGCCTGGGCTATGCCGCCGGCGAAAACCACAGGGATATGACAAGGGGATAATCATGACGAACGAGAGCAAGAAAGGCCCGGCCATTGTGGCCCTGGGCGGCGGCAACGGCCTTTCCGCCATCCTGCGGGGGCTGAAGCTGTATACCGAGGATCTGACGGCCATCGTCACTGTGGCCGACGACGGGGGAGGGTCCGGCACCTTGCGGGAGGAGTTGGGGATGCCTCCGCCGGGAGACATCCGCAACTGCATGGAGGCCCTGGCGGATACGGAGTCGCTGATGCAGAATCTGCTGGCCTATCGTTTCACTGAGGGGCGGCTGGCGGGGCAGGCTTTCGGCAATCTGCTGCTGGCAGCCCTCACGGGGATATCTGATTCCTTTGACCAGGCGGTGGCCCGGATGAGTCAGGTGCTGGCCATCACCGGGCGTATCCTGCCGGTGACAAACGCCAACGTGCAGCTGGAGGCCACCTTTGAGAATGGAACCAGCGTGTGTGGAGAGTCCAAGATATCCGTCTTCAAGAAGGAGCAGAACTGCCGGATTCACCATGTGCGGCTGCTGCCGGAGAATCCGCCTGCCCTGCCTGCGGCAGTGGAGGCCATCCGCAGGGCGGATGTGATTTTGCTAGGGCCAGGCAGCCTGTACACCAGCGTGATTCCCAACCTGCTGGTGGACGGAATCTCCGAGGCCATCCAGGATAACGACAGGGCCCTGAAAATGTATGTGTGCAATATCATGACCCAGGACGGGGAGACGGAGGGCATGAGTGCTGCTGACCACGTGGCGGCCCTCTTGGAGCATGGAGGTCCGGGGCTGGTGAAGCTGTGCCTGTGCAACTCCGCCCCGGTGAGTGGCCCCCTGCTGGAGCGCTATTCTCTGGAGGACGCGGAACCCTTGCGGGTGGACCGCCGTGAGGTGGAGCTGCTGGGGGCGGAGGTCGTGATGCGCCCTCTCACTGATGAGCGCTCCGACTATGCCCGCCATTCCGGGGTGAAGGTGGCTCAGGCGGTGGTGGAGCTGTACCATCAGACGGCGGATACCAAGATATTCTGACGAGGAGGATGTACGATGACCTTTTCCGCGCAGGTCAAGCAGGAGCTGTGCAGGCAGGCATTGAGCCGCCGCTGTTGCGCTCAGGCAGAAGCCTATGGCGTTCTGCTGTTCTGCAATACCTTTCACAGTCGCCAGGTGCGGATCATCACCGAGTCCTCCCAGCTGAAGCGGCGGCTTCCAGCCCTGTTCCGCAAGGCGTTCCGCCTGGAGTTTGACCAGCTTCCGGCGGAGAAGGGGAAGGGAACCTTTCTGATCGAGGATCCGGAAAAACTGCAGTTGGTTTTCTCGACCTTCGGACTGGATGCGGACAGCGCCGTATCCATCCATGTGAACTTTGCCCATTTGGAGGAGGAGCACTGCCAGGTGGCGTTCCTGAGGGGGGCGTTTCTGGCCGGCGGATCGGTGACAGACCCCATGAAGGGATACCATCTGGAGCTGGCCACCTCTCACTACCACGTGGGCCGCGAGGTGCCCGCCCTGCTCCGTGAGGTGGGATTCTCACCCAAGGCCACCGTTCGGAAAGGGAACTACATCACCTATTTCAAGCAGTCCGACCACATTGAAGACTTCCTCACCAAGATCGGTGCGCCGGTGTCTGCCATGGCGGTAATGACGGCCAAGCTGGAACGGGACCTGCGGGGGAGCGTCAACCGCC
>ERZ779866.3407-NODE-3407-length-12938-cov-6.059303_pt1 | contig 12938 bp, 8 predicted proteins | sample MGYA00511248_ERZ779866 | MGnify/ENA primary metagenome ERZ779866 (study PRJEB29588, sample SAMEA2155758) | human gut metagenome | biome: human gut; feature: human-associated habitat; material: faeces | place: Denmark | collected 2008/2010 ... | reverse complement strand
CAGGCCACCACCGACCCGGCGGTGCTGAAGCGGGACGCCGACGCCATCCTCCAGGAGTGCGTGGAGCTGGGCATGAACGCGGTGATTCTCCAGGTCCGTCCCTCGGGCGACGCTCTCTATCCCTCGGAGCTGTTCCCCTGGAGCAAGTATCTGACGGGCGCATCCGGCCTGGCACCTGAAGACAACTTTGACCCGCTGGCCTACTGGGTGGAGCGTGCCCACGAACTGGGGCTGGAGCTTCACGCCTGGATTAACCCCTTCCGCATCACCAAGGGCGGCGAGGCCGAGCTGGCGCCCCGCAACTTCGGAATTCTGATGCACAGGGCCTTCGAGCAGGCCGAGGACGAGCGGCAGATCCGCGAGGCCGTGGACGCCATGCGTGCCGACGGCACGCTGACGGACGACCAGGCCGCCCGGCTCGGAAAAGCCATCGACCGGGCGCTGGAGCTGCCCGAGGTCCGCGAATGGTTCGGCGGCGGATGGCAGGAGGTGCGCAACGAGCAGGAGATCATCCTTCCCCACCCGGCGGACGGCGCCGATTGTCTCCCCGGCGTCCCGAACGACACGACGAACGACACCGACGACCGCTCCGGCGCCCCGAACGGCACGACACGGAGGCCCGACCGCGTGATGATCGCCGGCGACAGGGCCGTGGTCGTGGACTACAAATTCGGCGACCGCGACGCCGAACGCTACCGCCGCCAGATCGGCGGCTACTGCACCCTACTGCGCGGAATGGGCTACGCCCGCGTCGAAGGCTACCTGTGGTATGTCCGGCGGGGCGAGGTGGAGCGGGTGGTATAACTTCGCCTCAGAATTCGCCAAAATATTTACAACACTCTTGCATTTATGTAAAATTTAATTTTTTTTGCAAAAAAACAACTTCCTTTATAGAAACCTAACCTAAAAATAAGTCCTATGAAAAGAATTTTTTTATCTGCAATCGGCATTCTTGTCTTAAGTGCTTCGGCAATCACCACAAACAAAGCCTTAAATGAGCAATCCAAAATCAATATCCTCTTAAGAGGAAGCATCATCGCTTTAACCCAAAATGAAGATTTATCCGGGAATGAAAGCGGAGGAGGATATCCAATTTGTACCGTAACATATAATTGTAGCAGTTTAGGTACCGTAACAGGTAGTATCAGTTGTACAGGTCATAAATGCGATAGAGGAACAAACTTTTTAGGAACTCCATATGTAGAATGTGATGGAGTAAAAACATTCTGTTAGCTCCTCTTATGAAAAAACATATATGGATTCTAATTTGGGTTCTCGCCGGAATGGGGTGTAATAAACCCATTCCAGTAGAATCCATAGAAATAAGCAGCGAAAGCATCAAAATCAGAATCGATCAATATGCCGACTCTTCCTATTTCTCCGCTATCAAGATGATGCAATACGACCGCGGAGCGGTCTATGCTCTGGACGTCAGACGGTGCGACATCGCCGTACTGGATTCGGCCTTGCAACTGCGGCATACGATCGGCCGGAGCGGCCGCGGCCCCAACGAACTGCTTATGCCCTGTGCATTCTACGAGCGGTGCGACACAACGGCCGTACTCGACTTCGGATCCCGCAGCATCAAACGATTCGCCGGGGAACAGTTCCTCTCGACGGACGTCCTGCCGAACGCGGTCGATTGCCGTTTCTTTTGGAACGACAGTCTGTACTATCTCCCGGCAGTCACCGAAGAGCATGTTTTCCTGACCATGCAACGGCATACCGCCGACGATACGCCCCCGCCGCATACCTATTACGGAACCCTCGACCGGAACGTCGAAACCGTATCCGGCGCCCTGCTTCGGAACAACCGTAACCTGCATCCGCATCCCACGGGTTGTTATGCCGTTCCCGAAGTACAACCTTATGTGGAGCGGTACGACTCCGAAAGCCTCGTATTAAGGGAAAGGCTCGACCTTTCGGAAACAGAACCTTACAAAAACAACCTCGCATTCGCCGCCTCGAAAGGTTACTCGGAAAAATCGTTCTATACGTATACTTCCGACTCCTATCTCGAAGGCGATCGACTGTTCATACTCTGCAACACATTGGGCGATTCCGGAGGGTTTCGGGTAAATCAGTTGCTGGAAATCGCGCTATCGCCACAAATGCATATCAAACGTATCTATAAACTTCCCGGAGAGATATATGATTCATTCTGCGTTTCACCAACCTATTTTTACGCATTCAACGCCATCGAATCGACGATCGAAGCGATTAGGCGGCCTCTATAAAAGTATTTGGTTGATACTCGCAATTTGCGGTACAGGTTGTAGCGGGACATCCGCTCCCCCGGCACAAAGTTAATTCCGGGTACTTCGACAGATTGCAAAATAAATACCTATATACCATAGACTCCGTAGTACCCAATCATGAATATTCAAAAATATTCGTATACTTATTTAATTTTCATGATTGTCAGCCATGTGTCACAGCGGGACTGCATTACGCAAAACAATTAGACAGCCTGTTGAACTCGGATGCTGTTGTTTGTATTGCATCAATGGTAGATCCTGCACCCTACCAAGCGGATGCCGGATATTTTAAATACATTTATTTCGATGCAGACGACCACATCCGAAGAGAACTAAAATTCGTTCCGACTCCACAATTATTACTTATAAATAAGGATCGGAAAATAGTCTCTGCCTTTATGCCAAAAGACACTATTCATCAACGATATTTTCTAAAAGACTTGCTCGAACAATACAGAAATCTACCTTGACAATCGTGAAGAATACCTCTCATACATAATAAAAGCATCTATCTCGAAAGGGATTAGATTCTGTCAACACTCCCTCCGGAAAATACAGACCCGCCCGGTTGCCGTAATGGCAACCGGGCGGGTCATTCATATATCGGGCCTTCACGGGAGGAAACCGGGTCCGAAGCAACAGGAAAAGCATTCAGGCTCTCCGCCTTGCTATCCACCTGCCCCCCGTCGGCCGACGGAGGTTACTCGCCCAGCGCGAAGCGCTTGTAGGCGATCACCGTGGCCTCCTTGTCGGCCTTGCGGATATACTCGGCGATGGTCTCCTTCTCACCTACGACGAGCTGGTTGAGCAGCGTGTTCTCCTCGAAGAACTTGCGCATCTTACCCTCGGCGATCTTCTCCAGAATGGCCTCGGGCTTGTTGGCGTTCTTCGGGTCCTGCTTCATGGCCTCCACGGCGATCTTACGCTCGTGCTCGATGACCTCTGCGGGGCAGTCGGCCTCCGAGATCGAAACGGGAGCCATGGCCGTAGCCTGCATGGCGACGGTGTGGGCCACCTCGGCGGGAACCTCCTTGTTGAAACCCAGCACCGTGCCGAGTTTCTTGTTGAAGTGCACGTAAGCGGCGCAGTAGGGAGCCTCGATACGGGCATAGTATGCCAGTTCGATCTTCTCGCCCGTCTGTCCCGACTTCTCGGTGACCATCTCCTCGACGGTGCGGCCCTCATCGTTCTTCGTAGCCATCAGCGCGTCGCGGTCGGCGGCGTCGTTCTTCACGGCCACCTCCAGCATCGCGTTGGCCGAAGCCGAATACTCGGCGTTCTGAGCCACGAAGTCCGTCTCGCAGGCCAGGCAGAGGATATAGGCCTTCTGGCCCACGATCTTCGTCACGACCACACCCTCGGTAGCGGTACGGTCGGCACGCTTGGCCACGACGAGCTTGCCCTTCTCGCGGATAATGTCCTGGGCACGCGCAAAATCGCCTTCCGCCTCCATGAGGGCCTTCTTGCAGTCCATCATGCCGGCGCCGGTCATCTTGCGGAGCTTCATCACATCAGCAGCTTTGATTTCCATAGTCGTATCTGTTTTTTTCGTTATTGTTCGGATTACTCGGCCTTCTGCTCCGCCTCGGCAGCGGGAGCGGTTTCAGCGGCGGCGGGAGCAGCCTCGACGGCAACCGGCTCCTCGAAGGGGGTCTCCACGGCGGCCACGACCTCGGCAACGGCAGCCTCCTCGGCGTCCACCGTAGCCTTCACGGCCTTCTTGATGCGGGGCTTGCCCTCCTTCTTCACGGCGCCTTCGGCCTCGGCCTCCTGCGCCTCCTTCTCCTTCTCGAGCTTGCGCTCCTCCGAACCTTCGGCGATAGCGGCGCACATGGCCTCTACGACCACGGCGATCGACTTGGCGGCATCGTCATTTGCAGGTATAACGTAATCAATGTCGGTCGGATCACAACAAGTGTCTACCATGGCAAATACGGGGATGCTCAACCGTTTGGCCTCCTTCACGGCGTTGGCCTCCTTCTGCACGTCCACGACGAACAGTGCGGCGGGAAGACGCGTCAGGTCGGCGATCGAACCGAGGTTCTTCTCGAGCTTCGCGCGCTGACGGGCGATCTGGAGCTTCTCGCGCTTGGAGAAATTATCGAAAGTGCCGTCGTTGGTCATCTTGTCGATGGTGGCCATCTTCTTGACGGCTTTACGTATGGTGGGGAAGTTTGTCAGCATGCCGCCGGCCCAGCGCTCGGTGACGTAGGGCATTCCGACGGCTGCCACCTTTTCGGCAACGATCTCCTTGGCCTGCTTCTTCGTGGCGACGAACAGCACGCGGCGGCCGCTCTTGGCGATCTGCTTGATGGCGGCGGCGGCCTCGTCGATCTTCAGCACGGTCTTGTGCAGGTCGATGATGTGGATGCCGTTCTTCTCCATGAAGATGTAAGGAGCCATTTTAGGGTTCCATTTGCGCTTCAGGTGACCGAAGTGCGCACCGGCTTCCAGTAATGTATTAAAATCTGTACGTGACATTTTAATTCAATGTGTTTAATAATTTTAATTCTCTTTTCTTCAATCCGGCGGGTAGCGGCCTTGCCGGTCCCGCGGATTTTCCGCGGCGGGGCAACCTGAAGGTAATACGCGATATATAAATATATAGGTAGTCGTTCCGGTTTGTAACCCTCGCCGTGCCTGCCGAAAATAGGTCGTTCGGATTAACGCTTGCTGAACTGGAACTTGCGGCGTGCTCCGGGCTGACCGGGCTTCTTACGCTCAACCTCGCGGGGATCGCGCGTGAGGAATCCGGCCTTCTTCAGTACCGGACGCATCTCGGCGTCGATTTCGCACAATGCGCGTGCGATACCCAGACGAGCGGCCTCGGCCTGTCCCTTGATCCCGCCGCCATCGAGGTTGATGACGATGTCGTAGTTTTCGACGGTGTTGGTGGCCAGCAGGGGCTGCTTCACCTGAAATTGCAGGATATCGAGCGGGAAGTATGTTTCGAGCGCCTTACGGTTGATTGTAATCTGACCTTTGCCCGGCTTTACGAAAACGCGGGCGACAGCGGCTTTACGTCGGCCTACGGTGTTTACAATTTCCATACTCTTCTTACTTAATCTCGTTCAACTTAATTGCTTTGGGGTTCTGCGCGGCATGGGGATGCTCCGCACCGGCATACACCTTGAGGTTCTTGAAGATAGCCTCGCCCAGACGGGTTTTGGGAAGCATACCGCGAACGGCCTCTTCGATCACGAACTCAGGCTTCTTCTTCAGGTAGTCCTGAGCGGTCGCGAAACGCTGGCCGCCGGGATAACCCGTGTGTCGTACATAGACCTTTTCGGTCAGTTTGTCGCCCGTGAGCTTCACTTTCTCCGCATTGACGACGATGACGTAGTCACCGCAATCGACGTGGGGCGTGTAGCCGGGCTTGTTCTTGCCGCGGAGGATCTTGGCGATCTGCGAAGCAAGACGTCCCAACACCTCGTTCGTCGCATCTATCACCACCCACTCCTTGGTGACGGTAGCTGCATTCGCCGAGATTGTTTTGTAGCTTAATGACTCCACTTTTTTACGTTTAAAAAGTTAATACTTGTGTGAATTATGTGATCCGTGCCCACATTTTGCGGGCCTGCAAAGATAGTGATTTTCCCGGAAATAAAAAAATTATCGCATCACTTCGGCAATTTAAGAGAAACGTAATTGAAAAAGCACGATAAAACGACATGAAAGCTGCCGGATAAAATTGGTCCGTGCGGAATATTTTGTTAACTTTCTGCAATAGAAATCCAATGGCGCCCCACCTTGGCTCCGTACCGCAAAACACAGCCGGCTGCACCCGAAAGACGACTTTGCCAGACACTAACCTAAACAACCCATACAGTTATGCATCTATCCCATTGTATATTCTGGTTGATTCTTCCGGCAACCGTACCGGCAGCGGATCCGGTCACGGCCAAACCTCCGGCGCACCCCGTTGCGGCAGGACCGGCGATACGTCAATCTACGCCTTCCGCTTTCAGCGAACAAACCTTTCAACGATTCGTCTCGATGTATGAAAAAGGAATCGCCGAAAAGCTCTACCTCCAACTCGACAAACCCTATTACAGCGCAGGAGAAAACATCTGGTTCAAAGGATACCTGGTGAATGCGGTGACACTGGCACCGATGCGGCAAAGCCGGTATATCTATGTTGAACTGATCGACCGGAACAACACGGTCCAGCAGCGCATCAAAATCAGAGCCGACGAGCACGGCTTCCACAACTGCCTGAAACTGCCGCCCGAAACCCCGCGCGGACAATATACACTCCGGGCCTATACGCAATGGATGAGAAACAGCGACGAGGCTTTTTTCTACAACCGCATCCTCACCATCGGAAATCCGATAGACAATGCCGTGTCAGCCACCATCCGCTATACGACCGAAGAAAACGGACAATGCACCGCCGAAATCGTTTTCACCGATTCGGAGAAAAAGCCCATTGCAGATCAAAAACTCACCTACCTGCTTGCATTGGACGGCAAAACCAAACGCTATTCAGCCCAAACTACCCAACGGGGAAAACTCCTCGTCGGATTCCCTATTCCCCAACAAGACATGGCGTCCAATTCACTCACAGTCACCATAGACGACCCAAACATGCCTTATGAAAAGCAATTCATCATACCCGCCTTCTCCCAAGATTACAGCGTCGATTTTTTCCCCGAAGGCGGACACCTGCTTCCACTCGGTATGCAAACCGTCGCTTTCAAGGCAATAGGAACCAACGGACTGTCGGTCGAAGTGAATGGGCAGATCGTAGACGGAGAAGGAACCCCCGTCACGACATTCAATACGATCCACAAAGGCATGGGCCGACTTTCGTTCGTGCCGCAGAGCGGGAAACGATACTTTGCAGAAACCCTCGACAGCGCCGGACTCGCCAAACGATTCGAACTGCCCCCGGTCTCCCCTTCGGGATGTACGCTTGCAGTAACCGAGCGCAATGGCTTACTCCTCTGCCAGGCAACAGCCACCCCGGATATCGATCCGGCGAAACTGGGGCTGGTCGTACATGTAAAAGGCCAGGTCATCGCCGTCGATCCACTCGCTTCATTCCCTTCCGTCTGGTCGGTTGGCAAACAGAGCCTTCCGCCAGGTATCGCGCATTTTTCCATTGTGGATCAGGATACCGGGCAACCGGTGGCCGAAAGGCTCTACTTTATACACGAGACCTCTTCACCTCAGGCAGCCTTTGCGACCAACAGCAACCAATACGGCGCACGTGAAAAAGTAACGCTAACAATTCATTTGAAAGACACGACCGGACAAAGTTCCGGATCGTTCGCCGTCGCCGTGACGGACAGACATGCCGTCCAACAGAACCCGGACGACGGCGACATCCGTTCGAACCTGCTGCTCACCTCCGATCTGAAAGGATACATCGAAGAACCGGGCTACTATTTTTACAACCGCACACTGCAGAAAGACCACAAACTCGACCTGCTGATGCTGACTCACGGCTGGACGCGGTTTAACATCTCCGACCTGCTGAAAGGCCGACTGCCGGAGGCAAAATTCCCGGTCGAAGAGAGCCAGACGGTATCGGGAGAGGTACTGGGGATGTTCGGGGGGGCGCCCAAATCGACGACGGTTACCATCTGTTCGCTGAAAGACAGTTACGTAGAAGAGTTGCCGCTGGGCAATACCAACAAGTTCCTTTTTCCCAACTGCGATTTTGCGGACAGTACGACCCTGCTGCTGCAGAGCAAGCGTGCGAAAGGAGGCACCACGGGACTCGAACTCAAAATCGATCCCGAAACGTTCCCGGATGCAAATGCCGGTATCCCATTGCCTAAAATCGGGGAGAATCCGACCGACTCGACCTTTATCCCGCTCGAATACCTCGACCAACTCAAAGAACAATACTATGCCGAAGGCGGCATCCGGATCATCAACCTTTCCAATGTAACGGTGACTGCCCAAAGAAAACATATGTTCAACGGACAATACGTCGAACGGGTCATCGGCCAGGAGATACTAAATCATTTCAAAGGCACCTCCCAACTGAGCGAAGCAATGAGTTATCTGCGAATGTCGAACGTCTATGACGAGATCACGGGAGAACACACCATCGTACCCAACAGGAGCGGAGCCGGTGCGATCGACTGCTTCGTCGTGGACGACCGCAAAGTCAGCGCCCAGATGTTTAACAATATCCCTCCGAACCGGGTGGAAGCCATGGGGTACCTCGAACCGGGCGAAGCGGGCCGGTATGGCGCCGAAGCCCGGTACGGCGCAATAGTGGTACGCCTGAAAGAGGGTTATACGCTCAACAACGTATTCGACACCCCTACATTGGCGACCGTCACGGTTACGCCGCTGGGTTACAAAAAACCGGAAGCGTTTTACGCACCCAAATACGAAACCTCTGCGGCGAAAGCCGACAACAACCCGGACCTGAGGACAACCGTTTATTGGGATCCATGCGTTAAACCCGACCGCAATGGGAAAATTTCGCTGACCTTTTACACGGCAGACAAAGCAACCGTTTATGACGTCATACTGGAAGGAATCACCGACAACGGATCAATCTGCCGGGCAACCACCACAATCGACCGGACCCGGTAAACATCTGTTCCACGAGCTTCAATAAGGACTTAGAACTACTAAAAGAGGTCGGCAAAGATTACAAAAACAGCCTGAAATGGCACGCACTGTAATATCCTGCATAGTGATGACCTGTATCCTGTCCGTGACACAATGGGATGCAGGCACCCTTCTATACGGCAAACCTCCGCATAAGCAGCAAAAAACTCTGCTACAATCCATCGGCCAGACACAGATCAGAGTCGACGAAGAAGATTTACCGAAATCATTCTACAAGTTTTCGCTCAACAAATTTATCGACACCTACAAAAAGGGTGTTCCGGAGAAACTCTACCTGCAGCTGGACAAACCTTACTATTGCGCCGGAGAAACGGTCTGGTTCAAGGGTTATCTACTCAATGCGGTGACACTAAGCTATCCCCGCCCCACTCGTTTTATCTATGTCGAGTTGGTGGACAAACAGGACTCCGTACTCAGGCGGATCAAGGTAATCGAAAATTGGAACGGTTTTCACAACAACCTCAACCTGCCGCGAAATCTTCCTTCGGGCCACTACCTGCTGCGCGGCTACACACAATGGATGCAGAACGAAGATGAAGCATTTTTCTTCAAAAAAGTCATCCCGATCGTCAATCCGGCTACACACGCCATTGCGGATCCTCTTTCGGACGGCTCGTCTCCCGTGAAAACACTCTCCAGCACAGAACACCCAATCGCTACAACCGACCTACAACAAACAACGGTACTTGCCTCGGAAACGGCTGACAACCAAGACGATTTCGACATTCAGTTCTTCCCGGAAGGCGGCCACCTACTTCCGCTGGGAGCGCAGGTCGTAGCATTCAAAGCAATCGGAACGGACGGACTTTCCGTTGAGGTGACAGGAAAGGTATTCGACAGTGCGGGAAGGTTCGTCACGGAGCTGGCATCGATCCACAAAGGCATGGGCCGTTTTTCGTTGACACCTCAGTACGGGCAACGGTATTACGCCGAAGTGACTGCGCAAAACGGCACCATTCGTAAGGTAGAGCTTCCGGAAGTGGAGCGATCGGGATGTTCGCTCACCGTTGCCAACTGGCGGCGGCTGCTCTGTTATATGTCCGCCACACCGGATCTCGATCCGGAACGTCTTGCCATCATGGTCCTGTGCAGGGGTAAAATCCTGGCATCGGAAGAGTTTCGTAAAAACGAATGGTTTAAAGAGATCGATACCGACTACCTGCTCCCGGGCATTTGCCATATCCTCGTGGTAGACCGTGTTGCGAAAATACCACTGGCCGAACGGCTCTTCTTCATCAGGGACAAGCAACCTGCCCGGGTTTCCGTGGCGGCTTCCCGTAAGCATATCGCCGCCCGCAAAGAGATCGCTCTGGACATCACGATCACAAACTATCGAGGTGTCCCGGCCGAAGGGCGTTTTGCCGTGTCTGTCACCGACCACGATTTAGTCAGGCAGGAACCATGGGAAGAAAATATCCAGTCCTACCTGCTGATGAGTTCCGACCTGAAGGGACATATCGAAGATCCCGCTTATTATTTCAAGGACAACGATCCGCAAACCGATTACAAACTCGATCTGTTGATGCTAACCCAGGGTTGGACACGCTTTGACATCAAAAAAGTGCTTCTCGACATTTATCCAGAGCATCCCCATCCGCCGGAAGTAACGCAAAAATTCACGGGCACCATCTCCGGCCTCTCCGGCAAACAGGTAAAAGACGTATCACTCGTATTTTCGATCCTGCGCTACAACTACTCCAAACGTTTCCACCTAAAAGACAGTTGCAGGTTTTCCTATACAGCCATAATTCCGGACAGTACCGTTTTCCTGGTTCAGGCATTGAACAAAAAAGAGCGAATGCGGGGGATTCAGCTCACGATGGACCAGGACACTTTCCCGGCCGTTCGTAACGCCGTCCCTTCCTGTCTGTACACAACAAGCAACGAGGTCGCAGCCGCCATGCAGAGTTATGCCGACAATTACCGACAACTGACCATTCCGGTTAAACAGGAACCGACCCTACCCAAACTGCTGGCCGCATCCGCCCCGCCGGCAGTCGTACGGGCATTGACAGTCCCCAAAGAGCGCCGTTTCTTTGGCCTGAATGCCAATACTACTACCCCTGAACATTTATCGGCATACAATGCATCCACAGCGCTGGACGCACTTAAAAAAGGTATTTTACCGGGCGTCAGTCTGAAATACACGACCGACGCAAACGGGAAGCGCCACCGTTACCTCGATTGCCTCGGAAAACCGATCGGACTGATCCTGATCGACAGCATGCCATACGCAGCGGACAATGATGGGATAGAATTGCTCAACACTTTACATGTCAGCATGATAGAATCGGCAGGTGCTATCATGGCAGGCGATCCGCAACTAAAGGCCTATCATCTGCAAGGAGTGTCCGGACTGCTCCTGGTCCGCATGAAAAGCGGCGAGGCCCTGGCTCAACCGATCGCCCCGCTTCCTTCCATGCTGATGTTCGCTCCGTTCGGCTTCAAACAAGAGACGGAGTTCTACTCGCCCAAATACGAAACAGCCCAGCAAAAGAATGATCCCGTGCCAGACTTGCGGACAACCCTCTACTGGAATCCGGAAATTCATGCGTCGGGTACCGTCTCTTTTTACACCGGAGACCGGCCTGCCGTATATGACGTAATCCTCGAAGGCGTCACAAAAAACAACCACGTATGCCGCTATATCACGACAATCGACCTGAGACCTGAATAGAAACGGCTGCAAACCCCGCACGCCAGGGAACTACTCCTCGTAGCCGAAACGCTTGAGTTGACGGTCGCTGTTGCGCCAGTCCTCGTTAACTTTGACAAAAAGCTGCAGGAAAACCTTTTTGCCGAGGAACTGCTCCAGATCGGCACGCGCTTCGGAGCCCACCTTCTTAAGGCGTGAGCCCTGATGGCCGATCAGGATACCCTTTTGACTGTCACGCGCCACATAGATCACAGCTGAAATACGGTCGATCGTAGGCTCTTCCTTGTACTCTTCGATCGAAATTTCGACACTGTAAGGAATCTCCTTCTCGTAATTGAGCAGGATCTTCTCACGAATGATCTCCGATGCAAAAAAACGCAGGCTCTTATCCGTCAGCGCATCTTTCGGGTAGAAGGGCTCCCCTTCGGGCAACAGTTCGAGAATACGATCGAACAGGCCGCCGATATTGAAATTGTGCGCAGCCGATACCGGGACGATCAGTGCATCGGGCAGTATGTGCCTCCACTCATCGACCAGTTGCTCCAGTTTGTCAGGTGTCGTCAGGTCGATTTTATTGATAACGAGGATTGTTTTAATCCCGCTGCGGAGGATCTTGTCCACAAATTCGTTCCGATGTTCGGTACCCTCGGTTACGTCGGTGACGTAAAGGATGATGTCAGCGTCCTTGAGGGCCCCCTGCACCACCTTCATCATCGACTCGTGAAGCTTGTAATTGGGTTTCAGGATACCCGGCGTATCGGAATAGACGATCTGGAAGTCGTCGCCGTTGACGATACCCAGAATCCGGTGGCGCGTGGTCTGCGCCTTGGAAGTGATAATGGAAAGGCGTTCGCCCACCAGCGCGTTCATCAGCGTCGATTTCCCCACGTTGGGGTTGCCGATGATGTTGACAAAACCTGATTTATGCATAATTCACCTTGTTTTTCAGAATCGTTTTTATACAGTTTATTTTTCCGATTTGTTTTCCCATTCGCTACTTAGTTACGTATCCGCCACAATTCACAGCCGTGTCCGGAAAAACGCATTTCCGACCTCATTTCCAGAAAGTGCGGTCCAGATCCCCTTCGACCCGCTCTTCGATGCTGTCGGGCAGGCGCCAAAAGAGGTCATAGCCAAGCTGCCGCTCCAGGTCGTTCACACTCAGCGCATAATCCCCGAAACCTCCTTCGACCCACTCCCGGTTCGGGATCAGGAATGCTATCGCGTGATAGCGTCCTCCGTGCCACACGAGCAATGCTTTGAAATAGCGCCGGGGAACCCCTACTCCTCCCTTGATCCGGGGTAATCCGGGCACCAGTTCGGGCCCTGTCACCACGTACAGCGAATCGTACGCGGCGGCCCATCGCCGCACCTGCTCCTCGAGTAAACGCCATGTCTGCCGATTCAGCCCGGCGCACTGCGGCGAA
>ERZ779866.3406-NODE-3406-length-12940-cov-2.777183_pt1 | contig 12940 bp, 8 predicted proteins | sample MGYA00511248_ERZ779866 | MGnify/ENA primary metagenome ERZ779866 (study PRJEB29588, sample SAMEA2155758) | human gut metagenome | biome: human gut; feature: human-associated habitat; material: faeces | place: Denmark | collected 2008/2010 ... | reverse complement strand
TGCGCAGGCGGACGAAAGAAGCGAGGCGCTGGCGGCCATACTCCGGGCCGTGGAACGGCACAAGCAGTATCCGCGGCAGGGAAGAAGGAGCGGCGCGGAAGGCACCTGCGTTCTTCGCGTTCATGTAGGCGCCGACGGCCGGGTGGATTCCTGCACGCTTTCCGAAGGGTCTGGGCGTTCGGTGCTCGACGCCGCGGCAAGGAGACTGGGGGAAAAACTCGTGGGGATTTCAGCAGGAACGAAGGGCGGATTCCACGTGCTGGTGCCCGTGCATTACCGGCTCACCGATTCGTAGACACTCTTCGGTCTCCTTGCGGAAGTTTCGGGCATCGCCTGTCTGCCGGAGGATGCGGAGACCGCAAAAAGGCCGCGACGACGGAATCGTTGCGGCCCTTTCGTGCAGGGGGGTCACCGGTACTTTCTGGCCAGTTCGTCCACCTCTTCCTGACTGTCGAGGGAGCCCATGTTGCGGAAGGTTTCGGCCATGGTGCCGAGGAGCTTAGGGCGTTCCGCGCGGTAATCTTCCTGCCAGTTCTTCCAGAAGTCTCTGCTGCGCAGGTAGAGAACGAACTGCCCCCAGCGGCGGATGACCTGGGGCGGCACCACATGTTCCAGTTCGCAGGCCACGGCGTCGGCCTGCGGTTTCTCAATCTGCAGCACATGCTCGAAAAATTCCCGGAAGATGATGTGCCGGTGCGCGATGTCCCGGCCGATGACGCGTCCTTCCTCGGTGAGATGAATGAGACTGTAGGGTTCGTATTCCACAAGTCCCATGGACCTGAGCACCTTGAGCGTGCTGGTCACGGTGGAACGGCTCACGCTGGCGGCGTCGGCTATGGCGCTTGCGCGTGCCGCGCCTGTTTTGGCTTCTTCCAGAAAGATGATTTCAAGATAGTTTTCCAGCGAGGGCGAAAGCGTTTTCTGCTCCGTCTGGAGAAGCGGTTCCCGATTCGGCTGTTCCGTCATGGATACCTCCATGTTTTCAGGCAGTCTGCCGCTTTCGCAGACCGTATTCAAGCCATTTTTTCCCGTGGAACATGTGCAGCGTCCAGAGAAATGCGGCCATCTGTCCCGCCGCTCCGGCGGCGTACACGCCCGCAGCTCCGAGGTGCAGCCAGAGGCCGAGGGCGAGGGAGAGGGGAATGCCCACAATCCAGCAGGTGACGGCTCCCACCCTGCAGGAAAGCACGGTGGCTCCGGCGCCGGAAAAAAGCGCGTTCATCATGCCCGTCATGCCGGTGAACGGACCGGAAAGACAGGCGAAGGTGAGAAAGAGACCGGCCTGTTCCAGCACGGCGCCGTCGCGGGAAAAGAGCGCCGCGGTCTGCTCTCTCAGCAGCCAGAGCAGAAGCGACGGTCCAATAAGCGCAAGACCGAGGCGGAGAACGGCACGGCGTCCGAAAAGGTACAGGTTTCCGCGCTCCCCGCCTCCCAGCAGATGTCCGCTCAGAATGACCATGGACATGTTCAGCGCTCCGAGAGGAAACATGAGTATGGCGTGCACGCGTCCGCCCACGCTCATGCCTGCCAGGGCGTCGGTGCTGTCCGGCAGAAGTCCTATGATGGCAAGCGTGGTCAGGCTGCCCAGATGCGTGATGATCTGTCCGGCGGCGGCAGGCATGCCCACCCGGAAGAGGTAGGGCATGGCGCGGCGGTTCCAGCGCCACGGCGCAAAGGTGGAGCGGCGCAGAAGTCCGTAGCGGGCCGCCAGCGCAAGATTGCTCAGAAGGCCCAGCACTGCGCAGCCGAAGGTGGTCCAGGCTATGCCCGCCGCTCCGAAGGACGGAAGGCCGAATCTGCCGAGTCCGAAGCCGAGGTCGCCGAATATATTGACCAGCGTCATGAAAAGAAGCGTGAGCAGCGGAAAGAGTACCTTTCTGTAGGCCCGGAAAATGGAATTCACCATGATGAGCACATAGTAGAAGGGCAGCTGACAGCAGTAGGCGGTAAAAAAGACGGAAAGCACCGGCTCAAGTTCTCGGGAAATGCCCATGGCCCGGAAAATGACGGGCTCGAGCATGAGGGCGAGGGCGGCCACGACGGTGCCCATGGAGGCCGAAAGCATGATGATGAGTCCGGCGTAGCGGTTGGCGCGGAGGCTGAGCCCCCCCCCCAGCGACTGACTCACCGTGGAAAGGCATCCGCTGGCCACCAGAGAGGTGAGCAGCATGAGCAGGGCGAATATCTGGGCCACCACGCCGGTGGCGGCCTGCGCCTCCGGTCCGAGCCTGCCCGCGGTCCACACGTCGGTCATGGAAATGACCAGATGGCAGATCATGAGCCCCATCTGCGGAAGAGTGAGCCGTACAAGTTCGGCTCGCGACAAAAGCGCACGCCCCGGAACGGGCGGAGCTGTCGGACGGGATGTTCCGGTCAAGAGAGTCTCCCCGGCTGGAAATAGGAAGGAGCTTTCAGCGTAGAGGGATAAATGATATTTGTCAAATAAAGTTTTATGAATAAAACTATTCGGAGTCGGGCTCGGGAGCGGAGCTCTTTCCCTTTTTCCGGGAGACGGGCTGCTGCTCCTGCACCTTTTGTTCGTGAGCCTTTTTCCATGCCCTGATGGCTTCCAGACGCTGCCTGCATCGGGCTTCCAGCCCCTGATCCGTAGGCATGTAGTAGGTTCTGCCGAGCAGGGAGTCGGGCAGACAGTGCATGGCGGTCAGACGCTCTTCGGTGTCGTGGGCGTACTGATAGCCCTTGCCGTAGTCGAGTTCCTTCATCAGCCTTGTGGGGGCGTTGCGTATCTGAAGGGGCACGGGTTCATCAAGCATGGAAAGCGCGTCCTTTCTGGCACGAGTGTAGGCGACGTCGAGACTGTTGGATTTCGGGGCGAGGGAAAGATACACCACGGCCTGCGTGAGATGCACGGTGCATTCCGGCATGCCGATGAAATGACAGGCCTGATAGGCGGAAACGGCCGTGTCCAGCGCGCGGGGATCGGCAAGGCCCACGTCTTCGCTGGCGAATCGTGTGACGCGCCGGGCGATGTAGAGCGGATCTTCTCCGGCTTCCAGCATGCGGGCGAGCCAGTACACGGCGGCATCCGGGTCGGAATTGCGCATGGATTTGTGCAGGGCGGAAATCAGGTTGTAATGCTCCTCGCCGTTCTTGTCGTACAGCAGGGATTTGCGCGAGGTGCACTGCTCCAGTGTTTCCTTCGTGACGTTGACGGTGTCTCCTTCCGTTTCGCCGTTGAGCACGACCATTTCCAGCGTGGAGAGCGCGGCGCGGGCGTCGCCGTTGGAAAAGACGGCAATGGCTTCCAGCATGTCTGGAGGCATGTCGATATGCTGATGGCCGAATCCCCGGGGATCGTGCAGGGCTCGCTCGAGCAGTGCCGCAAGGTCCTCCGTGGAAAGCTGATGAAGCACGAAGACCTTGCAGCGGGAGAGCAGCGCGCCGTTCACTTCAAAGGAAGGGTTTTCCGTGGTCGCGCCTATGAGCACTATGCTGCCCTTTTCCACAAAGGGCAGGAAGGCGTCCTGCTGCGCCTTGTTGAAGCGGTGGATTTCGTCCACGAAGAGCATGGTACGTCTGCCGTACAGGCGGTCCTTTTCGGCCTGCTGCATGACGGCGCGTATTTCCTTGATGCCGCTGGTCACGGCGGAAAAGTCGATGAAGTTCGATTTCGTGTGTCCTGCGATGATGCGGGCCAGCGTGGTTTTTCCCACGCCGGGAGGTCCCCAGAAAATCATGGAGGAGATCTGATCGGCCTCTATGAGCTTGCGCAGCACCTTGCCCCGGCCGAGAAGATGCTCCTGACCGAAAAATTCATCCAGCGTGCGCGGGCGCAGTCGTGCGGCCAGCGGCTGGGAGGCGTCGGTATCGAAGAGGGAATGCTGATCCATGGTTGCTCCTGCCCGGAAGTCGGCCCGGGCAGACATGGTACCCTTCTCCGGCGCCGGAGAAAAGTGGCAAAGAGGGGAAATTTGCCGGACGTCTGAAACCTGCCTCCCAAGCAGAGACCGCGGCCGCGCGGCTTCTGAAAAAGCAAAGACCGCCCGAAGGCGGTCTTTGCTGAACAGAGGCGGAAAAGACTTACATCAGAATGAAGGCCACGATGCCGACGGCGATGCCGTAGAGGATGAAGGGAATGACCGTACGACGCAGAATGTCGCCTTCCTTGCCGATGAGGCCGAGCACGGCGCAGGCAGCCACGATGTTGTGGATGCAGATCATGTTGCCCATGGCGCCGCCCACGGCTTGCGCGGCCAGAATTACATAATGGCCGAGGGGCGAGAAGTTCAGCGCGTTGGCGACATCCCACTGGAAGTTGCCGAACAGCATGTCGGAGACAGTGCAGGAACCTGTGATGAACGCGCCCAGGCCGCCCGCGTAGGAAGCGAAATAGGGCCAGGCGTTGCCCGTGAGATTGGCCACAAACTGGGCCATGGCCATGGGCATGGAGGGCAGGCCGTCGGCATTGACGCCGGAACCCTTGAACACGGAAACCAGCGCCACGGCCGAGATGAGAGCGATGGTGGGAGCCTTCATCTTCTTGAAGGCGGTGGTCCATGCGCCGCTTACCTTGGCCGGACTCATGGCATGCAGACCGATGGTGATGATTGATACGAGGATAAAGGGAATGGTGCCGGGCAGGTTGAGCAGGGCGAGACTTGCGCCCACACCTTCCTGACCGAGAACATTGCTTACGCCGACCACGCCGTAGGTGTTGATGAGCGGTTTGAGGCCGAAGGCGGGCACGCGGGTGAGGACAAGAATCAGACCGCACAGTACATAGGGCATCCAGGCGCGCGTCTGGCTCATGTGATCGGTGAAATCCGTGGCATCACTGGCCTTGATTTCCCCGCTCCAGTCATGATCCCATTCGGCGGTCGGGGCGAACTGCCATACTTCATCCCTGGGGATGCAGAAACCCTTTCTGGTGAGATAGACCAGCACGCCGAGGCCGAGCAGACCGCCTACCATGGAGGGCAGTTCGGGGCCGACTGTCCAGGCCAGAATAAGATAGGGCACGACAAAGCAGGTGGAAGCCATGAGGCAGTATTTCCAGGCGCGGAATCCTTCGGCCCAGGATTTGTTTTTGCCGAAGAAGCGGGTCATGAAGCCCAGCATGAAAATGGGCAGGATATATGCCATGGGCAGATGCATCAACGTGGCATACTCGCCCACGATCTTGTAGAACATGGAGGGATCGCTCAGACCGAGGGCGGCGACGCCGAAGCTTTCCACCGCTTTCAGGCCCTGGAGTACGGGAGTGCCCACCGCGCCGAAGGTTACAGGTACGCTGTTAAAGGCCAGACAGATAACCGCGGCGCAGAGAGGAGGAAAACCGAGGCCCAGCAGGAGCGGGGCGGCCAGGGCCGCAGGCGTGCCGAAGCCTGCCGCGCCTTCAATGAAGGCCGCGAACATGAAGCCGATGATGATGGCCTGAAGACGGCGGTCGGGGCTGATGCGTTTCATGCCTGCCTGAATGGTTTCCATGCCCCCGCTGTATTCCAGCGTGTAGTAGATGAGGAGGGCGCCGAACACGATAATCAGCACGCCGAAAGCGGTGACAGCGCCTTCAATGCACAGAGCGGCAAGGCGCAGAGGCGCCTGTCCCCAGACTGTGGCTGCAAGCGCGAGCGCGGCGAGCAGCGCGAGCGGCATGGCCCGGGTGGACGGCCAGCGCAGGCCGGCCATGAGAACGAGGGCGACAAGAATGGGGATGAAGGCGAAAAGTGCCAAGAGACCGATCGACATGGCTCCTCCTCCGTTAAAAAATACGCGACTGCGCGGCATTGGCCGCAACCCGGGCCGGAACGCCTTCCGGCGTTCTGTATGAGCCGGGCCGCCCTTTCTTTCGGGCGGCCCGGCGGTCACGCTCCCGCGCGGGGCGGGGTGCGCTTATTTTTTCATGTTTTCGGCAAGCAGCTCCGCAATATGCGAAACCTTGACGCCAAGGCCCTGCTTTTCCGCGCCGCCCCGGATCTGCATGACGCAGCCCGGGCAGTCCATCACCACGCGGGAAGCACCTGTCTCCCTGATGTTGTCCAGCTTCTTTTCAAGCAGCCGGGCGGAGATTTCCGGGAACTTCATGGAGTAGGTGCCGCCGAAGCCGCAGCACACTTCTTCCTCGTTGCAGGGCACATAGTCCGCCGCGTCCGCGATAAGAGCGCGGGGGGCTTCCTTCACGCCGAGGCCGCGGCAGATATGGCAGGCCGCGTGATAGGTCGTCTTCTCTCCGGTGTTGTTGAAGTCTTCCGGCCTGAGGCCGAGCACGTCATGCACGAAGGAGCTGAAGTCCGTGACCTTGTCAGCAAAGGCCTGGGCCTTGAAGATCAGGGGATCGCCCTGCAGGATTTCCGGATAGCTGTGCTTGAGGTGCGATGCGCAGCTGGCGCAGAGGGTGATCACCGCGTCGTAGTTTCCGGCGCTGAAGGCTTCCACGTTCTGGCGCGCCACTTCCTTTGAGGTGGGGCGCTGGCCCATCATTTCCAGGGGAAGGCCGCAGCAGGTCTGGGCTTCGGGATAGTCCACGGCCACGCCGTGGGCCGCCAGCACCTTTACCGCCGCTTCCAGTTGTTCGGGGTAGACGAAATCCTGCGCGCAGCCGCCGAAAAGGGCGACGCGGTATCTGGGGTTCTCCACCCTGGGGGACAGCGCGGGCCAGCGGTCACGGAAGGACTTGTCCGCAATGGCGGGCAGAGCCTTGAAACTGTGCTTGCCCAGGAACATGGCGGGCAGATGGCGCTGGAACTGCGTGCCGCGGGTGAACGGCTTCTGGGCGAAGGCGGCATATTTGAGCAGCCGGTGGAAGAGCTTGCGGTTCTTCATCACCGAGGAAAGCAGACTCATGGGCAGGGGATTGCCCTCTTCCGCCGTGAGGCGGCTGCGGATTTCGCGGATCAGGCGGGGCAGATCGATGCCGCCCGCGCAGACGCTCTTGCAGGCTTCGCAGCCCACGCAGTTCTGGCAGAGCACCTTGGCCTTGTCATGGCCGTGGAAGAAGTAGGTCAGGATAAGGCCGATGGCGCCGATGTAGATGTAGCCCATCTTGTGCCCGCCCACCAGACGGAACACCGGGCAGACGTTGGCGCAGGCCCCGCAGCGCACGCAGCGGAATATCTGGGAGAACAGCGGGTCCCTGGCGATTTCACTGCGGCCGTTATCCACAAAGACCACATGCATGATCTTCCTGCCGTCGGGGTTGGCCTTGCACTCTCCCGCGCCGTCCATGAGCGTGACGTAGGAGGTCAGGCGCTGGGCCGTGGCGTTGCGCGGCAGCACCTGAAGCGCGGTAAGCGCCACGTCGAGAGTGGGAACCAGCTTGTCCAGACCGGCAATGGCCACATGCACGCGGGGCAGGGTGGTCACCATGCGGGCGTTGCCTTCGTTGGTCACGGTGGAGACCGCGCCGTTTTCCGCAATGGCGAAGTTGCAGCCGCTCACGCCCATGTCGGCGGCGATGAACTTGCGGCGCAGCTGCACGCGGGCCACCTTGACCAGGCGCTGGATATCCTCCGCATCCTGCTTTACGCCCGTTTCCCGCGTGAAGTCCTCGGCTACCTGATAGCGGGAAAGGTGGATGGCGGGCATGACCATGTGGGAAGGCCCTTCATGGCGCAACTGGATGATCCACTCGCCAAGGTCGGTTTCGTCCACAATCAGCCCTTCTTTCTCCAGATAGGGGTTGAGCTGGATTTCCTCGGCGGTCATGGACTTGGACTTGACCACCCGTTTCACGTCGTTTTCCCTGGCGATGCGGGCGATGATGGCGTTGGCTTCCTCGGCCGTGGCGGCACGGTGGACATGCACACCGCGTTTTTCCGCCTGTTCCTTGAACTGCGCGTACAGTTCCTCCATGTGCCTGCAGGCGTCGTCCTTGGCGTCGGCAATCTGCGCGATCAGGCCGCGCTCGTCCACTTCCTTGAAGATGGTTTCGCGGTTGGCGCGGTAGGCTACGGCAAAGGTGTCCAGCGTGTTGCGCAGGAACTTGTCCTCCAGAGCCTCATCGAGCTGCTTGTGATATTCCGAGTAGTTTTTCGGCGCGCTGTGCATGACCTAAGCCTCCAGAAGAATGATGTGCAGTTCCAGCGGGCCGTGTACGCCCACGGCGGCCACGCGCTCGATGTCCGCCGTGCGGCTGGGGCCGGTGATGAACGTGGTGTAGGTCGGCGTGCCGTCGCCCATGCGCGCGCGGAGCTTTTCGGCAATGGCGGGCAGATGGGGGGATATTTCCGATTTCCTGAGGGCGATGACGTTGATTTCCGCAATCATGCCCGCCAGACGGCCTTCCTCGGAATCAGTGTTCACCATGCAGGTGCCGCTGGCGGCCACGCCGAGATCCGCCACGGAAAAGCCCACATCTATGCCGGCCAGATGACCGCGCAGGCCGCTGCGGATGCAGGAAAAGCCCCTGGCTTCACAGGCGGCGGAAAGTTTTGCATAGCTTTCGTCATCAAGGCAGGGCGCGGCCACGATGCGCTTCACGCGGGTGGGCACGCCATTGGGGCCGAGGGGGCCTTTCTCGGCGTCGGCTTCTTCGGCCAGCATTTCGCAGGGAGCCTTGGCTTCGCAGGTTTCCACCACATACTGCAGCGCCGCGTCGAGATCGGCGGCTTCACGCACCACGGCGTTGACCGCCTCGGCTTTGGCCCTGAACTCGTCGACGAGGGCCTGATTGATGGTTGGCATGTATTCTCCTCCAGGAAAGGTAGGTTCGGCTTACTTCAGGGTTTCCGCATAGATTTCCACAGGGTGCTTCACCACGATGTCGTCGTGGTTGTGGGAGAGCACGTCCTCGAGCTGCATCATGCAGGCCGGACAGCCCGTGGCCACGACCTTCGCGCCGGAAGCTGCCACGTTGTCACGTTTGCGCTGCCCGATTTTGCGGGAATAGTCGTAGTGGAACAGATTGAAAGAGCCGCCGCAGCCGCAGCAGCGGTCGGCCTCGCGCATTTCCTTCAGCGTATAGGCCGGATTGGCGGAAATGACGGCGCGCGGCTGGGCTGACACGCCCAGCGCCTTTTTCAGATGGCAGGGATCATGGTAGGTGATCGTGACGGCGTCTTCCGACGGGACGGCCGCTTCCACTCTGAGCACATCCACAAGGAACTGATTGATGTCCATGGTTTTGGCGGCGAGGTCGTCGGCCAGCCTCTTCATGCCCGCGCCGAGGCGATCGGCGTACATGGGCCAGTATTCCCTGATGGTGGCTGTACAGGAGCCGCAGGGCGTGACCAGATAGTCAAAGCTGCCCTGTTCCAGCAGTTCCAGGCTGATCTTCATCTGCGCGACCATGCCCCTGGCGTCTCCGGAGGAAAGCGCCGGAATGCCGCAGCAGGCAAGTCCCCTGGGCATGTATACGGCTACCTTGTGATGCCGCAGCGCCTTGAGGCAGGCTTCCGCCATATCCACGTACATCTTGTCGCCCATGCAGCCGGGATAGAAGGCGACCTTGAGGCCTCCCGCCGCGCGCGGCTCATCCACATGGCCGTAACGGGCATGCAGGGGCCTGGCCGCCATTTTGCGTATGTGCCGGTCGCCCAGCATGAAGTTGAGCATGGGGGCGCAGACGGTGTTCTGGGCGTCCCTGCTTTTTTTGAATATGAGGGTCTGGGCGGGAGCGCCCATGCGCATGGCGAGGTTGAACAGGGCCGGACGGGTCAGCAGGCCGCGGAAGATGACCTTCTTGACCGGCGAGAGGCCGATGTATTCATACACCAGCTCGCGCGCGGCCAGAAACACTTCCATGATTTTCACGCCGGAGGGGCAGGCCGCTTCGCAGGAGCCGCACAGCAGGCAGCGCCCCAGCTTGTCGACCACCGCCCGGGGGTCGCGGATCATTTCATGGGCAAGATTGCTCACCAGCGCGAGCTTGCCGCGCGCCACGTCGGCTTCCATCATGGTCGCGCCGAACATGGGGCAGACCTGCTGGCAGAAGCCGCACTTCATACAGGCGACGATACGGTCGTCCAGCGTCATGAGACGCCGGGCGAGAGATTGCAGATCGTTCATGCCGCGCCTTCCTTAAATGCCCACAAGCTTGGTGGGATTGAGCAGGCCCCTGGGATCGAGGGCGCGGCGCAGACGCTGGGAGAAGAGGATGGTGCCGCGCGAGGTTTCCTTCTCCATCCATTTGGCCTTGGCGGTGCCGATACCGTGTTCGCCGGACAATGTGCCCTGAAGCTTGAGGGCCACGTCGAACATTTCGTCCACGGCTTCCTCCACCCGCTGGAATTCTTCCTTGTCGCGCCTGTCGCACAGGAAGGTGGGGTGCAGGTTGCCGTCCCCGGCATGACCGAAGGTGCCCACTTCCAGCCGGTATTTTGCCGCGATTTCATTGATTGCCTTCATCATGGCCGGAATCCGTGAGCGCGGCACGGTGGCGTCTTCCAGCACGGTGGTGGGCTTGCAGCGGGCCAGCACGGGCAGAGCCATGCGGCGGGCTTCCCACAATTTGTTCTTTTCCGCCGCGTCCCTGGCCACATGCACGGTGACGGCGCTGTTTTCCTTGAGTACCTTTTCCACCACGACGGCCTCATCCTCAACCTGAGCGGGGTGGCCGTCCACCTCGATGAGCAGGATGGCGGCGGCGTCGCGGGGCAGACCGGCCCTGGTGAAGTCGTCCACGCGGACAATGGTGTTGTTGTCGAGAAATTCCAGCGTGCAGGGGACAATGTGCGCGGCGATGATGCCCGCCACGGCTTCGGCGGCTTTTTGAATGTCGTCGAATACGGCCATGATGGCCTTGGAAGCCTTGGGCGGCGGCACAAGCTTGAGCACCGCCGTGGAAATGACGCCCAGCGTTCCCTCGGACTGGATCATCATGCCGCCGAGATTGTAGCCGGTGACGCACTTTACGGTGCGGGAGCCGGACTTGACCAGTGCGCCGGTGGCGTCGAAGAATTCGATGCCCATGAGGTAGTCCTTGGTGACGCCGTATTTCAGGCCGCGCAGTCCGCCCGCGTTTTCCGCGATGTTGCCGCCGATGGTGGATACGCTCTGTGAGCCGGGATCAGGCGGATAAAGGAGGTTCTTCGCGGCAACGGCGTTGGCAAAGTCGGCAGTGACCACGCCGCATTCCACCACGGCGTAGAGGTCGCTTTCGTTGATTTCAAGAATGCGGTTCAGCCCGTTGGTCAGGATGACGACTGTATCGCTCCTGTCCGGGATGGTGCCGCCGGACAGATTGGTGCCCGCGCCGCGCACGGTCATGGGAATGCCGTTTTCATACAGCTTGCTTACACACTGCCCCAGCTGCTCGGTAGTGGTCGGGCGCACCACAAACGCCGGAACCACGGGATTGAGCACGGCGGAATCGTAAGAATAGCTCTGGCAGTCCGCCTCGGAGCTGAAAACGTTTTCCTTGCCGAGCAGTTGTTCAAATTCTTTGATGAGAGCCTGACTTGCCATGCTGCCTCCTTGAGCGATGTGAAAAAAGTCGGGCAAGACCGCTGAAAAATGAGGCGACGGAGCCTGTTGGATTTCCAGCAATCTTTCTATTATGTGGGAGATTTCATTCAAAAAAGCAAGAAATAATTTTATTTCATTGAGTACACAAACAGTACAGTCATTGGTTGCTCAATCAGCACTTGATCGGAATCATTTGAAATAGAGAGGAAAAACAGTTTTCCTTTTTTGATACGGCATACAAAAACGCGGCTCATATTTTTGAGAAAAATTACGCAAAACAGGAGTTCACTTGCGGCATCAGGTCCCGGCGGCTGATTGCCGGGCAGTGTCATGTCCGCCCTATGCGCCGATCCGTTCGCAGCCGGGGCCGTGCAGGGTGCTGACCCCACCCGTTCCCCGCGCGAGTTCAATGCGGGTTCCGATGCGATCGCGCAGAGCGGCAACATGGGAAATGACGCCGATAATCTTGCCGTCCCGGCGCAGGGACCCCAGGGTATCCAGCGCCACGTCCAGGGCTTCGGCATCCAGCGTGCCGAAGCCTTCATCCAGGAAGAGCGAGTCCACGCGGATTTTCCGGCTGGCGAGGCGGGAAAGTCCCAGGGCGAGGGCAAGACTTACCAGAAAGCTTTCTCCGCCGGAAAGGTTCCGTGTGGTGCGGACTTCTCCGGCCTGCCAGTGATCCCGGACCGCCAGCTCCAGACCTGCGCCTTCTCCATCCGCTGAGGGGGCGCGGAGCAGGGTATAGCGATCCGTCATGCGGACGAGCTGGCGGTTCGCCAGAGCGATGACCGCGTCAAACGTCAGCCCCTGGGCGAAAGTCCTGAATTTCGCTCCGTCATGGGAACCCATGAGATCATGCAGATCCTGCCAGCGGCGGTATTCAGCCTCCTGTCGCTGAAGGATTTCACGCTTTTCTCCCAGTTCCCTGTTCAGACGGGCGTCCGCTTCGAGCTGCTGTTCCTTCATGCCCATGTCGCGCTGAATCCGCGCGCGCTCGGCAAGCACGGCCTCCAGTCTGGCCGAAAGAGAGAGTTTTGCGGAGCCGTTCCGCGCCGGAAGGCGCGGACATCCGTTTTCCGGCGGAGGCGGCGGGGCAGGCAGTTCGGGCACGGCTTCATCCAGCGCGGCCCGGCGCGCTTTCAGCTCTTCACGCAGCGCGGCAAGGCGTTTTCCTTCGTCGTCCAGCTCCTGTTCTTTCCGGCGCAGTTCTTCCCTTTCCTCCTCATTGAGCAGCGAAGCCATGAACAGACGTTCGGGCTGCCCGCCGTCTTCGCCTCTTTCTCCGTTTTCCCCGGCAAACCCCTTGCGGCGGAGCAGTTCGGCAAAGCAGTCCTCCCGCTCCGCAAGATCGGAACACAGTTCCCTGCCTCCCTGTTCCAGTTCCCGCAGACGGGAAAGGGAAGCTTCCAGGGCGCGTTCCGCGCCTTCCCTGAGACTGAGCGCACGCCGCGCTGCCTGTTCCGCCGCGCGCAGGGTGTTCTCTCCGCGCATTTCCGCCTCGTCCGCTCCGGAGGCTCCGGCGTCCAGTTCCCGCAGGGTTTCGCGGCGGCTCGCCTCCGCCGCGTTCCGTTCCGCC
>ERZ779866.3399-NODE-3399-length-12959-cov-2.362523_pt1 | contig 12959 bp, 9 predicted proteins | sample MGYA00511248_ERZ779866 | MGnify/ENA primary metagenome ERZ779866 (study PRJEB29588, sample SAMEA2155758) | human gut metagenome | biome: human gut; feature: human-associated habitat; material: faeces | place: Denmark | collected 2008/2010 ... | reverse complement strand
TCGAATATCTGGCACAGGCAGAGCATATCGGTGATGTTGCATTTTCCAGGATCCTGGATTTTCTGAAACCGGGAGTCAGTGAACTGGAAGTGGCAGCAGAACTGGAATATCAGATGAAAAAAGCAGGAGCAGAAGATCTCGGATTTAATACCATTATTGCTTCCGGACTGAACTCCTCTATGCCACATGCGATTCCGGGCAGAAAGAAACTGGAAGCCGGAGACTTTGTAACGATGGATTTCGGGTGTAAGTATGAGGGATACTGCTCTGATATGACAAGAACTGTAGTAATCGGAAAAGCCAATGATAAACAGAAAGAGATCTACAACGTGGTTCTGGAAGCACAACTGGCTGGCCTTGCTGCTGTATACGGTGGAAAGCTGGCGGCAGACGCGGCATTTGCCGCACTGAGGGAACGGAAAAAGGCGGGACGCCCCCCCTCTCTTTTTTGTACCGTTGAACGCATGGGCATACGGACCGAAATGGTCCGGCTCAGTTGGGCGTCATGCAGGAAAAACTCCCAGTACGGGAACTTCCATGCTTACGTGTACCTATGAAAAGTCCTCGGCTTGCCGAGGACTTTTGGGGGAAGGGGAGAACGGATATGAAAAAGAAACTATTAGCAGGAACAGTCTTGAGTATTTGTCTTTTATCGTCAGGGTTGTCGGCTTGTTCATCAGAGGATAAGACGGAAAAACCATCTTCCGAGAATCAGCTTCAATCTGATTACATGGAAGTAGACGGTATTCTGACGAAAACGGAGAAGGGGAGTTTTTCGGTACATGACGGATTGATGTATTTTACGGATTATGAGACACAGACAAGTATACCGGTATGCGGAAAGCCGAACTGCCGCCATTTATCAGTATATGAAGATGAAAAGACGACATGCAATGCAGTTTGTTCTTCTTCGTATATGTTTCCGTATAAAGAGAAACTATATCGGATCGAGAGTGTAGATAATCAAGAAGGTAAGTTGATCGCTTCACATATGGATGGGAGTAACCCGAAAACAGTCGGTACGTTTTCTTCGGGAGATATGTTAGAATCGGCAGTGATTTTAAATGAGAATATGTACTATACCTACTGTGAATTACAAAATAAAATCCTGGCGGAACAGGAAGACGGACAGGCGCAAAGCGGACAGGCAATGGGATCTAATTGTTCGTTGAATCGTCTGAATCTTGACACGTTGGAGCAGACGGAAATTGTAAAGCTGGAAGATGTAAGCCATATTCTTATGCTTGGAGGAACGAAAGAGTATCAAGTGTGTGCTGTAGTGAAAGATGACGGAGTACAATATAACTTATTTGATTATGAGAGCGGAACATTGACTGAAATCTCGTTGAATACCGTTGATTATCAGCGTGTTGAAGTGACGCAGGATGGGAAGGGTTTCTATTATATCGGTGATGAAGGAAAGTCTCTCTATTGCTATCATATTGATTCAAAGGAAAATGAAAAAATTGTTCAGGCGGAAGAAGTTGGCGCTGAAAAAGTCACTGTAGAAGGTGTAAGTGAAGAAGGAATTTTGTTTCGGGCATTTCCGGAAAATGAATTATATGTAAAAAATGAGGAAGGAATCAGTAATCTGAAGCTGTCAGACCGACTTCCGACAGATCAGGCGTGGCTTAGTGGAATTAACGATATAACGAAAGACGGAGTTTATTTTACATATCAGGAAAAATATATCGGCGAAAAAGAAATTGAAGGAGATCTTCTCATGTACGACGCCTATATTGAGAAAGAAGATCTGTTTGGGAAAACAGGTGAAATGAAAGTGATTTATACGCCGAGAGTTTCTTCGGCGGGGAATATTGTAACTGAAGAGTAAGAGAAACAAAAAAACCTTGCCGGAGGGGAGGGATCGGATGAAATCTGTAATGTATGAATGGAAAAAGTTTCGTGCATTCCGCTATTTTTGGTTTTTGTGCTCGGTGTTTTTTCTTTTTAATATTTGGACGCTGTCTGAAAAAATGAAGATGGAGATGTACGATGCAGGAGCGGTGAAACAGATTTACGCAGATTTGAAGGCACAGCCGGAAGAAAAGCGTAAAGAGTGGATCGAGAAGCTTCCGGAAAAGAAAGTTCCTGTTTATACGGGGAATGAATATGCAGAAGAGATGTTGTACAACAAAATCTTTCAGGAGTACAGACAGGTCAACCGATACGACAAATATCTTGAGGAGATCAAGGAAAAAAGCGCGAGTATGTCCAGCGCTATTTTCTCGAATGAAGGAACGTTTGCTTATCGAAATGCACAGATTACCCCGGATGCGTATGAGAAACTGAAAGGACTGAAACTAAAGAGTGATGTATCGGACGGAGTGATCTTTGCCACAGAAGCAGAATTTACAGATCTTTGCATCGTTTTTATGCTTGCGGTGACAGTGTATTTTCTTGTGTTGGATGAAAAGAAAAATAAACTATATCCTTTGCTGAGATCCTGTTATCGAGGGAGAGGCTCTGTGATCGGGGCAAAGCTGACAGTGGCGGCATGTGTGACGGCGCTGCTCGTTCTTCTGTTTTACGGAGTCGATTATCTTTATGCGTGGCAGAAATATGGCTTTGGTGACCTCTCTCGTCCGATCCAGTCGGTAACTACGATGTACGAAAGTCCGTATATGATGTCCGTAGGAATGTTTTTATTTTTATATCTGATCGTCAAGATGGCAGTCTGCTATGTGATCATATTAGGAATGATATGGATTGCTCAAAAATCAGAGACACCGTCCGGCGCAATGATCGGAATCGGAGCGGTCGGAATTGCAGAGTATATGCTGTCTGCATTTCTTCCGTCGGTGTCTTATGCGGACGTGTTCAAATACGTTAATCTGGCGGAATATATGAAAGTGTATCCGCTGTTTTCTAAATACCATAATTTAGACTTTTTTGACAATCCGGTCAATGCGATGACTGTATTTCGGATTGTTCTTCCGGTAGTACTTGTTCTTTTTGTTTTGGGAAATGTGCGGAGGTTTTTCCGATGTGCCAAAACAAAGAGAAGATGGAGAAGGGAGAGAAAAAACAGCAGTCGGATCGGTTTTATTTCGGATAAATTATATTTTTACGAAAGTGTGAAATGTCTTTTCTCAAACCGTGCGATATGGGTATGTATCGCGGTCATGTACGGCGCCGTTCTTGTCGGGAATTCTATTCCGACATACAGGGATATCAAGGAAGAATACTATAAGTTTTATATGACCGATCAGCAGGGAAAGATGACAGAAGAAAAAGTGGAATACTTCAATGAGGAGCGCAAACGATTTGAAGAGATCTATTCTATGACTCCGGAAAATTCAGATCTGACTGCCGTTGAGATTGTTCAGAAGCAGGAAGAAAACAAGTATGCTCATGAAGGATTTTCCGAGGCGTACAGTCAGGTGATGTACATTATGTCAAATAATCAGGGAAAGGGAGTCAATGAACAGGAGTTGGTTTATGAAAAAGGCTATCAGCTTTTGTTCGGAGATAAGGCGGTGAAGGAACGTCTGATCGGGATTCTTTTATGTGTGATCGCTGCGGTGTACAGCGCATCCGGCGTTCTCGGAACGGAATATGATCTGAAAGTAATGAACCTGCTTCGCAGTACGAAGCGGGGGCGGAAAGAATTATTTTTAAAAAAGCTTGGCGTGTCATTCGGAATTACAGCGGTGATCTTTGTTTTAGTCAAGATTCCGGCGATATTAAAAGTTGTCGGGGAGTATCCGCTGGAATGTTGGGGCGCAAAGGTGCGTTCGATGATGTTTGCGGGACAGTCGGTTATAAATTGTTCGATCTTCGGATACGTTTTGATGCTGATGATTATGCAGCTTGTGACATTGTTTGTCATTGTATTTAGTACGATGGCATTGTCCGTCGTTTTGAAAGACTCTACGATGACGATGATACTTTCGCTTCTTTTGTTCGGCGGTCCGCTGCTCATTGAATGGGGCGGAGTTCCGATCGTACATTATCTTAGTCTGAACAGTCTTTTGGACGGGCATCAGATTTTACAAGGAAACTGGCTTGTACTTATTTCGGAAATCGTGATCTTTTGGGGAGCGCTTTCATTTGCGGCAGGATATGTTTTATATCGTGCTTATGAGAACAGGAGGTAGCAGGGATGGAAATTAAGATTCGGGAATTATGTAAAAGCTATGGGAAGAAAAAAGCCCTGCAAAATTTTGACGCGACGTTTGAAAACGGAATTTATGGCATACTCGGACCAAACGGGGCAGGGAAGAGCACGCTGATGAATATATTGACAGATAACCTCCTTCGGGATTCGGGGAGAATATTGTGCGGCGGAAAAGATATTTTGAAATGGGGCGCGGCTTACAGAAAATCACTCGGATATATGCCTCAGCAGCAACAGTTGTACGAAACGTTTACAGTGACTGAATTTCTCGCTTATATGGGAACGCTTAAAGGAATGAAGAAAAAGGAAATCCGCGCTCGGATGGAGCTTTTATTTCCTTTGTTAAATCTTGACAAGGTGAAACGTAAAAAGATCAAGGAACTGTCAGGAGGAATGAAACAGAGAGTGCTTCTTTTGCAGGCGCTTTTAAACGATCCGAAGATATTGATCCTCGATGAGCCGACGGCGGGATTAGACCCGAAAGAACGTATCCGCATCCGTAATCTTATTTCGGATTTGAGTCAGGATCGGATCGTGCTGATCGCGACGCATGTCGTGTCGGATATCGAGTTCATTTCCAAAGAAATTCTTCTGATGAAAAACGGACGGCTGATCGATAAGGCAAGTCCCGAACAATTACAGGCAAAGATTCAGGGAAAAGTGTTTGAAATGAGTGTAGGGCAGCAGGAGCTGGAAGAAGTGAAAGAAAAGTTTGAAATAAGTAATCTGTTCCGAAAAGACGGACAGATCATCGTCCGCGTAGTGACACAGAAGCGCCCGGAAGGTTATAATGAGATCAGGGAAGCCGCTCCGACATTGGAGGACGTTTACTTGTATGAATTTGAGGTGAAGGGAGCTATGCACAAATAATGCTGTTAGAAAAATTGCAGGAACATAAAAATTTTACGGCTCATGAAAAAGATGTAGCGGAGTATATTTTAAGTCATTTAGATCAGATTTCGGAACTGTCGGCAGGAGAACTGGCGAAAGCGTCTTACACGAGTAAGGCAACAGTCGTGAGGCTGAGTCAAAAGCTTGGGTTAAATGGTTTTCAAGATTTGAAAATTACTCTTACTGCCGAGATCAATCAAAAAAGCGGATCGATCAACTGCTTGCAAACGAGCCGGTGACTGCCGAAAGTACATATGACGATATCGTAAAAACACTTCCGGCGCTCTATGATAAAGCGGTGACGAATACAAGACTTTCTTTAGATAAAAACAGTATGAAACGGATCAGTCAAGTATTGCAAAAAGCAGAGTGCATCGATATTTACGGAACAGGGATCAGTTATATACTTGCACAGTCGGCGGCGTTTAAAATCAGTACGCTCGGGTTGGAATGCTCGGCATACGAAAGTATTAATTCTCACTATCTGGCGGCGCGTAAGCACAAGAAAAACATTGCTTTTTTGATCAGTCTGACAGGATCAAATCATACGGTGATCTGCATGGCAAAATATTTAAGGGAGGCGACAGAAACTTATGTGGTCGGAATTGCAGGTCCTTATCATACAGAACTTAAGAAATGGTGTCATGAGATTGTGGAGATTCCGAACAGGGACGCGCTGCTAAGCCTGGATGTGATTACTTCTTTTTCGGGAGCGACTTATATTCTTGATATTTTTTTCGCGCTTCTGTTGTCAAAGCGATATGAAGAACATGCAAGATCCTCTATGGAAATGTTGAATCATTTAAGTCTGCTTTGGGATGAAACGTATCATACAAAAGAGAAAAATGAGTAAATTTGGACCGCTGTTTCAAAAAGCAGCGGTTCTTTTTCATGATTTTTGAAACGCTGAAACAATCCGGTCTATGTGAATTGTATGATGGGAAGATGCATGTTATTTTCTAACTATCAAAAAACAGTTATAGGAGGAAAAGAAATGGGAAAGTATGAGACGCTGGCAAAAGATATCGTAAAAAATGTCGGCGGAAAGGAAAACGTAACAGGACTTGTTCACTGTATCACAAGACTTCGATTTACGTTAAAGGATGAAAGTATCGCAAAAGACGATGTTCTGAAAAAGATGGACGGGGTTGTGACTGTAATGAAAAGCGGCGGTCAGTATCAGGTTGTGATCGGAAATCATGTGCCGGAAGTATTTGAAGATGTGATGGCGCTGCTCGATTTGAACGAGAATAAAGCGTCTGCGGAAACAAAGAAATCAGGGAAGCTCCTGGATCGTGCCATCGATGTAGTGTCCGGTATTTTTCAGCCTATTTTAGGGATCATGGCTGCCTGCGGAATGCTGAAAGGTCTGAACACATTATTCGTTACACTTGGATTGTATTCTGCCGATTGCGGAGGATATATGATTATCAATGCGGCAGGCGATGCGTTGTTTACCTTTTTGCCGCTGTTCCTTGGATATACAGCAGCTAAGAAATTTCAGTTAAAACCGATGCTCGGTCTTGCAATCGGAGCGGCAATGTGCTATCCGGGTATCCAGTTATCTGCATTGTCGGCAGGAGCAGAGGCTGTAACGACCGTTTTGGAAGGAACGCTGTTCCAATCTCCGGTATATATAGACTTTTTCGGAATTCCGGTCATTTCGGTAGATTATACGGGAACGGTGATCCCGGTCATACTGACTGTATGGTTTGCGTCGAAGTGTGAAAAATTATTTAATCGGTTTGTGCCGGATCTTGTAAAGTTTTTCTTTGTGCCGATGCTGACTTTACTTGTAACTCTTCCGGTTGCAATGATCTTCCTCGGACCGGTCGCAACCTTTGGATCTACGCTGATCTCTGAATTTACGCTTATGATCAGGGAATTCAGTCCGCTTCTTGCAGGCGCGGTCGTAGGATTTACATGGCAGATTTTGGTAATCTTCGGAATGCACTGGGGATTTATTCCGGTTTATATTAATAATGTGCAGACGTTGGGATACGACAATGTTATGATGCCGTTTTTCGCCTGTACATTCGCTACATCGGCAGTAGTGCTTGCGATGTTTTTCAAAACAAAAGATAAAAAGATAAAAGAGATGGCGATTCCGAATTTTATTTCCGGTATTTTCGGTGTAACAGAACCGGCGATCTATGGTATGCTTCTTCCGCTAAAAAAACCGTTTATCATAAGCTGTATTGCAGGAGGAATCGGCGGAGCATTTTACGGACATTTTAATTTCCGTAAATTCATTCTCGGTGGCATGGGAATTTTTGAACTTCCGAATATGATCAATCCTGACGGAACAAACGGAAATATTATCGTAGCATTTATCGGAATTGCAATATCCATGGTTGTCGGTTTTGTTCTCACGATGATCTTTTACCACGATGAGAAGACCGGAAAAACGGGCGAAATTGATATGAAAAAGAATAGAGAGAAAGAAGATAAGATCGGTAAGATTGAGAAGTTTGATAAGAATGAATCGGATAAGATTGACAGGAAAGAAAGGAAAACAGAGAAAATAAGCAGTCCGTTGAAGGGAGAAGTTATAGCGCTTTCAGATGTTCAGGACGAAGCTTTTTCATCGGGAGCGCTTGGACTTGGAGCGGCAGTTGACCCGAAAGAAGGAGTTTTGTATGCACCGGCAGACGGAACAATCTCTGTGTTTTTTCCGACAGGTCATGCAATCGGGATGACAACGGACGACGGAGTGGAATTGCTGATCCATGTCGGAATGGATACGGTACAGTTGGAAGGAAAGGGATTCCGTCCATTCGCCAAAGAAGGAGATCGCGTAACGAAAGGACAGAAGCTTTTAGAATTTGATATGGAACTGATTTGTAAGGAAGGGTACTCTCTTGTCACTCCGGTTCTTATTACAAATACAGATGAATTTTCAGATATTTCAATTACAAGTGAATGTCATATAGATCCGCAATCGATCTTGATGACAGTTACTCGATAGGAAAGGATTGTTGCGTATGAAAGAACAGTTTTTGTGGGGCGGAGCAACAGCGGCAAATCAGTTTGAAGGAAGCTGGGATAAAGATGGAAGAGGGACTGCACTCGTTGATGTGATCCCTCACGGAGAGAATCGTCAGGCTGTCATGGATGGAACGTTCGATTATAGGAAACTTCCGAAGGAATCTTATTTTCCGGGAAGAAAAGCGGTCAACGGTTTTGAAAATTATAAAGAAGACATTGTGCTTTTAAAAGAACTGGGATGTAAATGTTACCGTTTCTCAATTTCATGGTCGAGGATTTTTCCGACCGGAGAGGAATCACAGCCGAATGAGAATGGATTGAATCATTATGAGAATGTGATCGATGAGCTGAATAAGTATGGAATTGAACCGATTATAACAATCTGTCATTTTGATATTCCGCTGGCTCTTATAGAGAAGTATGGTTCATGGAAAAGCCGCGAAGTGATCGATTGTTATCTTCGTTACTGTGAAGCTTTGTTTCACCGTTTCGGGAAAAAAGTCCGGTATTGGATTACATTTAATGAAATTAATATGCTGATGCATCTGCCGTTTATGGGAGCAGGTATTCGTCTGGAAGAAGATGAGAATCCAATGGAAGTAAAATATCAGGCAGCTCATCATGAACTTGTTGCTTCTGCACTGGCTGTGAAAATGGCGCATGAGATATGCCCGGGCTCACAGGTCGGATGTATGCTTGCGGCGGGAGACGTCTATCCGTATAGCTGTGATCCGAAAGACGTATGGGCAAGCGTGGAAAAGAACAGAGAAAATTACTTTTTTACAGACATACAAGTCAGGGGAAATTATCCTTCTTATGCTGAAAAATTATTTGAACGGGAAAATATTCGGCTGAAGATGAAGGAGAATGATCTTGAAATCTTAAAAGAGAATACGGTTGATTTTGTTTCGCTTTCGTATTATAACAGCCGCTGTGTGAGAGCGGACGGAAAAGGCGAAGCCGCAGGGGGAAACGTGTTTGCTTCTGCGAAAAACCCGCATCTTACCAACAGTCAGTGGGGATGGCCGATCGATCCTCTCGGACTGAGGATTACGTTAAACACGCTGTACGACAGATATCAAAAACCATTGTTTATTGTGGAAAACGGACTTGGAGCGAAAGATACGCCGGATGAGAACGGGTTTGTTGATGATGATTATAGAATAGAATATCTTTCTTCCCATGTGAAAGCAATGATGGATGCAGTGGAAAAGGACGGTGTAGATCTGATCGGGTATACTGCATGGGGGTGGATCGATCTGGTCAGTGCAACGACCGGAGAGATGTCGAAAAGATATGGGATGGTTTATGTGGACCTGGACGACTTCGGAAAAGGAACGGGAAAACGGCGGAGACAGCTACACGGGGATTTATACTCCCGCCCTCGGCATGGATGGAATTCCGGAGGCGGGGGAGGAGAACGCTGTAAATACAGCGGGAGGCGGATCTCCATATGACGGTAGTTCAGCGGAAAAGGACTACTCCGACACCAACAACCAGGTAGAGGGAGTACAGGAAGCGGATATCATCAAAACCGACGGAGAGTATATCTACGCCGCAGTGGATGGAGATGTGTATCTGCTGAGGGAAAACGGCGGCAATCCGGAAATCCTTTCGAAGATCGAGAAAATTGACACCGTTTCTGAAGAGGGAGAGAATATCTGCGGAATCAGCGAACGCATCAACGACATCTATATTGCCGGAGACCGCATGGTATTGATAAAATATGTTGCGGATTACGACGCTTACTACGACATGATGGAGGACGCGGCGGAAACGGACGCAGCTCCGGCAAACGGCTGTGTAATATATGGCCCTCCGGCGGGACTGGCAAAATATACCGCGGCCGTTTATGATATCACCGACCGGTCCCATCCGGTTTTGCTCAACGAGCTGGGGCAAAGCGGCACCCTGATCGATTCCCGTATGGTGGGCGATATTCTGTATCTGGTCTATAGCTACTATGTCCCCGGCGAAATCGATGAAACGGATCCGTCAACCTATGTGCCGGCCCTGTATCTTGGAGACGCCAAGACAGAAGTAGCAGCCGACGACATTATGCTGTTGGGTGAGCCGGGCGCGGCCCAATATCTCACCGTCAGCAGTATCGACGTCGGCAGTCCCGCTGAGTTTTTGGATACCCAGTCGATTCTGGGATGCGGCAGCGATATTTACTGCAATTCCGAAACCTTGGTGGTGGCGCTGACCACTATGGAAGAAACAAACGACGTTTCTAAGGATAAAACGGAGCTGTTCCGTTTTTCCTTAAAGGATGGCGCTGTTACCATGGAAAGCCAGGGCTCGGTGCCCGGATATGTGCTGAATCAGTTCAGCATGGACGAGTACAACGGCTATTTCCGTATCGTAACTACTGAAAATGTAACTCACTATTTTAACGGGGGCGGCATAGCTTCTGCGGAACAGGAAAAAACCAGGAACCATCTGTTTGTGCTGGATGAATCGATGAATATCGTAGGCAGTATAGAGGATCTGGCCCGGGGCGAGTCTATTTACTCCGCCAGATTTATGGGAGATACCGGCTATTTTGTCACCTACCGGCAGGGTGACCCGCTGTTCACCGTCGATTTGTCCACTCCCTCGGAGCCGAAGATTTTAAGCGAGCTGAAGGTGCCTGGCTTTTCCAATTATCTCCACCCATTTGGCGACGGATTGCTGCTGGGCTTTGGACAAAATTCAGATGAGGAAAGCGGGGAGATTCAGGGCCTCAAGCTTTCTATATTTGATACCTCCGACCCGGCCGCGGTCGCAGAAAAGCATTCCGAGCTGCTGGGAGAGAAATATATGTGGAGCAATGCCATTGGCAACCATAAGGCTATCCTGGTGGATTCGGAAAAAAATCTCATCGGGTTTCCGGCGGAAAATGAGTATATGCTTTATTCCTATTCCCCGGAATCAGGCTTTCAAAAAATTGCTCAGTTAACGCTGGAGGCCGACGGCCCCGGCGATATGGATTACGACCTGCGAGGCTTCTACGTAGATGATGTGTTTTATTTATACAGCCCCAGCGGTTTAGCGGCCTTTTCTATGGAAGATTTCTCCCGGATTTCAACTCTGCTGTGGGAGGAATAAGAGAAGGTTATTCCAGGCAGGCGCGGTCAGCCGGCACCGCAGTGCGGACCGCCGGCTGATACCTGGGCTGGAGCGGGAAGCCTTACCCTCAACCCCTGAATGGCGGGAAGCGGCAGAAGTGAAAAGAGGAGCCCCGCGCTTTAGACGATGAGGCGCTAAGCGGGCCCCAGGGCTCAAAAAAGCAGTTGTCTGCCGATCCGCCGCAAAAAACGGAAGCCGGTAAATCGCAAGGCTGTTTTTCTACGAGGAGTGAAAACAATGCGTATAAAAGGTAAGCTTATTTTTACATGGATTTGTCTGCTTTTTGCGCTGGCCCCTTCCAGCTGCGCCGCCCCCCGCCCCCTGGGCCTCCCTTTCTCCGTTTCTCAGGTTGAGAAAATAGAGCTTTACCGTTTTGTGATACCGGCGCAGGCGCGGAAAAAAACTATTTCGGAGGCCGGAGAGATTCAATGGATTTACGGCGTCCTGGCGGAAGCGGAGGCGGCGGACAATACCTTGGAGCCGGAATCAGGCGCGCAGGTTACCAGTTTCCGGTTTTGTCTTAGCGGAGGCTCGTCATTTGAGATGGCTTATATCTCTCACGAAGGGAAAACCGGGGAACTAAAGGGAAAAAATATCAATTATCAAACGGCGGAGGACGTAAGCCGTCTATGGGATGGCTTCAGCGACGAAGAGGAAACGCCTGCTTCGGTATCGGAACTGCCAGCCATATAAATTATCCCTGAAGCTCCGCCGCTTCTCCCAGTTCACTTTCCGGGCCCGGATTTATTATGGCAGCTTGCTGTTTTTCCATTTGTGCCGCGTCCGCTCCGACTCGCGATGGGACTCTTGGATGACAGAGTTGAAAAGAAAGCGGCCTGCATTTTGGTTCGCGGCAGTAAGCGCGTTAAATTGAGAGCGGCAGGCGAAACGGCGGCTGCGCCATTTTGAAAGTGTGAAGGTAGTGTGCTGGCGGACATTTGCGCATGAATGTAATCATTCGGAGGGATTGTTATGAAAAGAAGAAAGCTTTTGTCCCTTTTTTCCGTACTGGCCTTTGTTCTCTCAGTCCAATTCAGCGTGCTTGGGGCGTCTGGTCCGGGGGCGGAGGACGCGCCGGCAGATATGAGCGGCACAGCCCTTAACGCCCAGGAAAGGGAGGCTTTCCACAGAAACGTTGCGGACGACGAGGCTTTTATCCATTTGGTGACGACGGCGGCGGAGCATAAGGGAAGGGACGTTTCCCTGAAAGGGGTGCATCCTGATAAGTGCCTTAAGCTTTACGGGCTGAAAAGATCGGAACAGAGCCTGATCGAGTCCCTGTGCGGCGTTTACGGGGAAACAGGAAAGATAGAAAGCTTGTTCAGCGATGATTACGGCGTACTGGTTCTTTATGTCAATGAAAATGATGAGTATGTGGACTCCTTCGTGTTTACCAGAAAGGAGAATCTGCCAGGCGCCCAGGATAAAAACGGCTGGGTTCCTCTCGGCTCAGGCAGCCTGACAACGGACGAGAATTTTCTGGCTCAGTACTCAAAAGATGGCGATCTGAGCAAATATATAACGGGCTTAGGTCTGAAAAATACCAGCCGGCTGATCCTCACCACCGCGATACCGTATCTGCCGACCTGTATCTATTTTGTGCAGGAAAACGAAGAATTCCTGCTGCCTCTGGAAGACGGCCGCGCCGGCATTCAAGGGCTGCAGGTCTATCGGGTGAGCGATATCGTCGAAACCTTTTTAATGCCTATTTTGGAGTTTCAAATAGAGCAGGCAGAAGAATATAGAAAGATGAATCCAGATTCAGAATATTTGCCGGCAGGTGCGCCACAATTTCCTGATAATTTACCCATGCAGGCTGCTGTGGATTTAAACACTTACTTTGCGGCCG
>ERZ779866.3395-NODE-3395-length-12965-cov-7.742370_pt1 | contig 12965 bp, 13 predicted proteins | sample MGYA00511248_ERZ779866 | MGnify/ENA primary metagenome ERZ779866 (study PRJEB29588, sample SAMEA2155758) | human gut metagenome | biome: human gut; feature: human-associated habitat; material: faeces | place: Denmark | collected 2008/2010 ... | reverse complement strand
GGGTATCATCATCACCGGTGGTGGTGCCGCTCTGAAGAACCTGCCGGAGGTGATCCGCGAACGTCTGAAGATGGACGTGCGTTATTCTGCCGTGCGTAAGGGTATCGTGGAAAGCGGGGAAATGATTGCCAACAATCCCGAATATGCCGTTGCTGTCGGTTTGCTGGCAAGAGGAACAATAAACTGTGCCCTTTATATACCGCCCAAGGTAGATCCTATACCGGAGAAGAAAGAAGAGCCGGTGGAGGAAGAACCTAAAAAGACTCCTGAGCCACCTAAGAAGAAACCGGAGAAGAAGAAAGGTCCCGGTTTGTTTGGACGCCTCACCAAAAGTATAGACACGTTTGGTAAGGGTTTGTTTGATGACGAAGACGATATAAAGTAACAACAGCGAATGTAATAAAACCGGAAGACAATGGACGACACAATATTAAGTTTCAATTATCCGACAGATACTCCTAAGATCATCAAAGTAATTGGTGTAGGTGGCGGTGGCGGTAAAGCGGTTCCCGGCAGTTCCTGTGCTCTGCCAGGTGACGCCCTGTAGGGTGAGAGTGCGTCCATTGTCCTGGATGGTCTTGGGGATGTTGGCAGTGTCCTGATTGGCCAGATTGGGATAGGATCGGGTAGCAGAGACCTCCCGGGTGGAAGTGCCGTATCCGGCTGCCTCCACATTTACGGTCTCCAGCTGGAGGGAGAGTGTACCGGACAGGCCGTCTTCTGTGATGAACTCTTTTTCCGGGGGCAGCAGGGCCAGCACAGACTCCATATCCTTGCTCTTGCTCTCCAAAGTCACTGTTTCGGTGTGCTGCCGGCTCTCGTGCTCCGGTAACTCTTGTTTCAACACGTCTACCAGAGTGTAGTGGAAGCCGTCCTGCTCAAAGTCGGACCGGGGAATCCCCGCCGGGTCATCCTCCGGCCCCAGGTCGTACATTTTTCGCAGTTCTGCGCCATCCTCACTTTGAGTCACCGCAGTGGGATAGCAGACCTCTACCTGAGTGGGCTCCGCCGCCAGCACTGCGGGAGAGAGGGCCATAGTCAGGCAGAGCACCGCGGCCAATAAGGCGATCTTTCGTTTCATGCAGATATTCCTCCTCTCTACATGCCCATGCCGCCCATCACCGGGCCGGACTGGACGGGTTCCTCTTTCTGCCGCAGCTCCATCTGGTAGGCCTCCAGCACCGTCTGGTCAAAGGCCTGCTTGAATTCCTTGGTACAGGGGAAGCAGACGTCCCGGTACTCGCCCTTGACCTGACGGCTGGGCATGGAGACGAAGGGGCCGTTTTTCCCCTCCCGGATCTGGATCCCCCGGATGGCGAAGCAGCCATTCAGAGTGACCGAAGCATCCGCCAGGACTGGTCCTTTGGGACTGGGACGGTAGATCTTCACCTCGACCTCCATGGGACTGTGTACCTCACTGGGGTACAGCGCGTTTTTCTGCTGATTCATCGTTTGCATCTCCTCTCTGTTTTTGCCGCTCCAGGGTGCGCTGGAGCAGCAGCGTATACTCCCAGGGGGCCACATCCAGCGGAATATAGGCTCCCTGTTCCGTAAGACCGTCCGCCTGGTACTTGAGGACCAGAATGGGGCGGTCGGTACGGCGGTACAGAATGCTGGGCGGGACCCAGCCCTTCCCGGCGGCGTATACCCACCGGATGGCGGAATGTTCGTCCTCCCGGACGTTCAGCCACAGATATTTATCCTGCAGACGCTTGGAAAGCGTTTTGAACTGGGAGACGGGGACCAGCACAGCTCCATCCACCCGGTAGCGGGGGTGAAATGCAGTTTCGCAGGCTGCCTCTGCCTGAGCAGACTCGGGCCGCTCCCGCCACAGCGTCAGGGTCCGGTAGTCCGATGCCCACACGGTTTCGCCCTCCACATCGTCTGGATAAGGAGGCAGGCACTTCACCAGCTCCAGCACATGAAAGCCGTCTGTGATGCCCAGGGACTTCTCCCCGGTGGCGGGCAGTGCCTGATAGTGGGAGATGGCCGTTTCCACCGTATCAAAATTCCGGATGGTGTACCCCTTCCGAAACAGCCGCTTAGGGGGCTGTCTCAGATCGTCAATGGTGTAATAAGAAATTTCCATTTCAGTTCCTCATTTCATCGTCATGTCGGTGGAGAATGCAGGCTGTTCCTGGCCGCGCAGTTCCTCCAGTTTCTCCTCCGCCCAGTCCGGGAGAAATTCCTCCCTCAGCACACCAATAAAATCCGTCCGGTTCCAGCGGGTCATCTCTCCATCTCCCAGGCAGGTACAGCGGATGGAGCGGCCAATGGCGTGGGGGCTGCACCCAAATCCGTCATGGGCGTACCAGAGCTGGGCCTGGGGCGTCCAGTAGGACTCCTTCAAGATATCCGGGGAGAGCACCAGCACCTTCCCTTCATAATCCAGGCTGGAGTAGGAATTTGGTTCGCACTGCTCCGGGCCGAAGAGTCCAAGCTCCTGATATATCTTGCGGTACTGATCCACCACCCCGTCCAGCACAGCGGGGTGGCTGGTCACCACAAATTCCGGGCCGTGCCGTTTGTCCCACGGGATGGGGAATTGCTCCGCCCACGCCTTGTTCTTGGGGCTGAACCGGCCGTCCCACTCCAGCTGCTGGAGGGTGTTGGCCAGCACCCATGCCGTCCGCTTGTAGCCGAACTCTTGGAACACCCCAGTCAGACAGTCGTTATCTAGGTGAGAACCGTCAAAGTGCTGCCGGACGGCCTCCTCGATGGCCTTCTTGCAGGAGATGTTCTCCTGGTGGCTGGGCCGCCACAGGGACAGCTCATCCCGGCGGCGGGCCTCCTCGGAGGAATAGGGATAGAGGTAAACATCATTCATCCTCAGATTCCTCCAAAACCAGAAGCATTCTCAGACCGTCCAGGTCCGCGCCGCAGTCTACCAGATTCTCAATCATATCCTCATCAAATTCATCCAAAGGGTCCCCACACTCCTCGGGCGGGCTGGCGATTTTGTTACTGGCCTCTACCAGCTGCTTCACCAGGCAGGTGGTCACCTGATCCAGGTGAGTGACCGTCTTGATGGCCTCTCTCGTGGAGAGATGGTCGTGACTTAAAAGGATGCACCCCTCGTCGGCCTGGAGGGTCAGCTCCTTCCGGTCAGCCAAACCGGCGATCTGCATGACGGAATAGGGGATCTTCTGGAGCTTGTTGCTGGGGTCTCGGTGTAAATTGAATTTCATGGCATGTTCCTCCTAAAAGTAAGATTTATGCGCTCAAACCAGGTTCATGGATCAGTTCATAGTGCAGGTCGTCCTCGTCGGCTTCCTCCCAACCTGGGAAGAGAGTGAGCTGACGGCCGTCTCCCTCCGTTTTGCGGGGGTCGTAGTTGGTGATGATAAGCTCCTCATATTCGCTGTCCGCAGTCTGGGACATGCTGTTGGGCCGTGTGGTGTAGAAGATATAAAACTCCTGATAGAGTTCCAGAATGTAAGGACAGTAGTTGTAAGACACCATGACATACCCTTTGCACTTCAAAAGCACATCATGGAGCCGCCGGTGGTCCTCTTTGGGAAATTCCACCGCGTAGCAGCTCTCCGCTTCAAAATAGGGGGGATCGCAGTAGAAAAACGCGTTTTCCCGGTCGTACTGCTGGATCAGACTCTCAAAGTCTTTGTTCTCAATGACGACACTGGCCAGCCGGCGGGAGCACTCCCAGATCAGGTAAAAGAAACGCCGGAGGTCACAGGACCGGCCGGCAAATGATTTCCCACCGCCGCTGAAGCTGTATCGGATCAGCTTGAAGTAATCAGCTGCCCGGCGGACGTCACCCCGGGGAGAGCGCTCCAGCATCAGCTGTTGGATGGCTTCCCGCTTTGGTGGCTCCAGGTAGATTTGGGTCAGCTCCAGCTCTTCCTCCAGGTAGTCGTCTGCAAACTCATCCTTGGAGAAGAATTTATACAGGACATTGAAGTCGTCTCTGGAGTTGAGGGGAAGAAACCCCAGCTCCTTCAACAGGGCCATGGTGCGGTTTTTCACACAGCAGAACAGGTTTGTTAGATTGCTGTTATAGTCGTTGTAGACCTCCAGACATCCCTTTCGGAGGGGGCGCCCGAGGGTCACAGTTCCGCTGCCGCCGAACACATCGATGAAGCGGGGGTACCAAGGCGGGGCCAGCTTTCGAATCAGCCAAAGAAGTTTTCCTTTTCCACCTACCCATGGAATAAAAGACTTGGCAATGTGGCCTCACCTCCCCACTGGAAAATCGTCTAAGGACTGCTCCATGCCCTGGATGGCCGCTTCCAGGCCGTTGGCCATTTTCCGGAGCTGCCGGATAGTGGCGTAGGCTTCACCAGCAGTCTGGGCATAGAAATAGCCGGACCGGTCGCTGGCAATGGGGATTCCCCTCCGGCGCAGCCGATTCACCTGTTTCTGCAGTTCTGCAACGCTGATTCCAAGCGTATGTGCCAGTTCTCTGCCGCTCACGCGGTAGGCTCGGCCAGGACAGGCGCCTTTCAGGTAGGCCAACAGTTGTTCTTCTCGTTTCATAATTCATCCCTTCCGGGACGTGTTTTCCCGAAAAAGGGCGCAAAAAAAGAGGGGCCGCTTGCCCCTTTCGGGAAAAACGGCCCCTATTGCTTATCTACGATCTTTTATTTTTCTGTGCAGCGGTCATATCATCCGCATCGTTGGGGAGGATCTCTGCTCCGGATCGCTGTACTCATAGGATAGCTCACCTCCATTCCAGGCCACATAGCCGTGGTCTGTGACCGACAATCCAGTTTGATCCATGTACGCCTCAGCGTAGGCTTTGCAGTCAAAGCAGTCCGCCAGCAGACCGGATGCTGAGATAACACCATCCCGGACAGCCAGCTCCCGGCCATACTCCGCCAAATCCACACCTCGAGGGATGACGGCGTAATGCTGAAGGTTCTGTGCATAGTCCAGTGCCTGATCCAGCCGGTTGCAGTCTTCCAGCTCCAGCACTGCCTGCCACTTGTCCAGCCAGTGGGGTTCTCCCTGACCCTGCTCCGCCCAGACATAGCCGAAGTCGATGGCATGGCGTACCAGCTCGCCGGCGGAGTCATACTGGGATGGGATGTCCCTGAGCTGAGGCAGACAGCAGTCCACCTCCAGTACGATGCACTCCTGCAGCGTTTCCGCCTGGAGCGCGTCCAGTCCCAGCAGCAGCTCGTCCGGGTAAGCAACATCCATGTGCTCCCCGGTATCCGGGAAGCCCACCCACACGCCGTCCATGTTGCTCCGGCTGGCCAGCTTCACCCGTATGGCGTAGTCTCCGACCACCGGCTGGAGAAGTTGGGACTCCTCTGGCCTGGGAACCGTGGGGGAGGATCTCCGCAGGTAGTGGCCCTGGCAGAAGATCCCACTGTCCTGCTCCTGGTAAGCTGCGCCCACCTGTCCCACATGGAGAAAGGGAACCGCCTTTGGCGAGGGCCGCTCCAGATACTCCAGGACGAACCGCCCCAGGGCTTCGTTGTCACCGGCTCCGTAGTAGAGGTCGAAGCGGGGAAGCTGATTGGCCAGCTCCATAGCGCGGTCAATGCGTTCTGGATGCTCCAATGCCAGCGCGCCGGCAAACAGCAGGCACTCTTTGGCTGTCATATTCTCAAATCGTCGCTCCAGCCAGTCATGGTCTGCTTTGCCCATCTCCATGCCGTCCAACAGATGAAAAAGTCTCTCCTGCTGCTTCAACGATTCATTCCCCCTATCTCCAGGTGCGGTTTCTCCATAGCTTGAATGGGCTGCCCATCTCGGCGCTCCAGCAGGCCGTAGTCCGTCTGGACACTGTTGTTATCCTTCATCAGCTCGCTGCCATAGGCATATAGGTTCAAGTGACTGGCCACCACCTGAGCATCCGCTTCCGGCAGCATGGCAGCGAGCTCGCTCCGGGCCTGGTCCTCTGGAGAGAAGATTTCCGGATCCAGTATGTATTGATCCAACTGATTTCTCAGCTCCAACGCCTGGGAAATCTCCGTACAGTTTGTTGCAGACAGGACTGCCTTATATAGTCTCACATCCAGTTGATCTATCCTGGAAAGCCCTGCAGCCAAGGCCTCCACCGCGGCAAAGTCGGAGGAACTCTCGATGATACCTGCCAATTCCGGAACTCTGCAATCCAGGCATCTCCACCCGTATGCTGTCTGATAGGGCGAATTGAGCGCTTTCAGAATTTCTATCGAGACTCTTTGATACAGCGGCAGCTCTAAAAGCAGCGGGGTTACATCCGGGGCATAGTCCGTGCCGCGTAACAATTCCAACAAAACCGTGTACTTGGGTGCCTGGGGGACCTTATTTGTTAGTTTTGGAGCGATATTCAAATCACTGTTCTGGACCACATAGCCGTAGTCCGTAAACACACCGCCCTCGCCCTGTTGGGCCCGACGGCCGAGGAGCTCAAAGTCCAGCAGCTCAAATACAGAGTCCGGCAGGCTTTCAATTTCCGGGACAAAACCGTTTTCCGCATAGAATCTGCCTAATTGAGAGGGGCTCCTTGCTTCCCGCACTACATGGCAGCAGTCCGCGCTTTCCGCCAGGTCCCGGAGCCGCTGGAGCGAGATCGTCCGTTCTCCTTTGGCCTCATCCATGCGCAGCAGACCTTGAAAGGCGATCCGCTGGGTATCCGACATCTCTGAGAGCCGTACCGCCAGGTCGTTCAATTCCATCAAGCTGATCTGATCTGCGGACAGATGGGGTTCCAGCTCCTCGCAGTCATAGTAGGTGTCAATCTCCAGAGAGAGGTCGTCACCATTCTGATGCCGCACTTTGTCCAGCGCGTCCAACAGAGCCCAGGGCCGGGCCGGCAGGTCCAGCTCGGTATATAAGGCTTCCCCTGCGTCATTCGTCTTGGCCAGGCAGACTTGAAAAATCTTCTCACCCAAACTTCATTCCTCCCATCTGTTCCTGCTGCTCATAGTTTTTCGGGTCAGCTCCAGGGACAGTCCAGCCCGCCATGCTCCCGATCTCCATGGCCTGACGCTGGGCGTTGGTAACGCCCAGCTTCTCGTTGAGGTCATCGGCCAGATCCACATTTTTCATCTTGTCTCCAGTGTCCCATTCGGAAGGGTAGCAGCCGCTTTCCCCGCGTTTGATACAGATGAGCTGTCCTGTGGAGGGGAGGGTGGAGAAACACATCTCCGGGAGGCCATCCGCAATTTTAGGGCTGAACTGCTCCTGTTCCGTCTGGATGCTCCAGTCGTCCGAATTCCACAGGTGAACATACAATTCACCGCCATCGACCTCGAGTTCTCTCTGCTCAAAGCCTTCGCCCCAGCCGTCTGCTGCCTGGCCGCTGAGATAATCCTTCAAGTCTTTCAGTTCTTCGGGAGTGAGCTGCCCGACCACTTGGCATTCGGCCACGCACCAGAGACGTCCATCCCGAACTTCCGCAGTGAACTCGGCGGAGCGGACCTTGGCCTCTACACTGTCCCGTTCTTCATACCAATACATGAGGCCGCGTTCTCGCTCCTCCGGCATACGGTTCTTGACCAGCGCACCCAGGATCATATCCGAATACGGAACCAGATCTCTGCTGTCCAATTCTGTGCTGTCGTAGGACATATCTCCCCATTCATCACGCTCATATAGGTCCGCGGTCATCGGCATGTAGAGTTTGAGTAAAGCCGGCTCAGGAGGTTGAACGGAGAATTGTTCCTCTCCCAATGTCAGTTTACGAATGGTCCCATCCTCCAAGCGCGTGTGGAACCGCCCTTCTTCATCGATCTGTTCCAGCGTCCCGATGGATATGTGTTCTGGGTCATCCAGTTCCCAGCTTCTAACTTGGCTCCCTTTTGGAAATTGATCCCGCAGGAAATCCAGCCATGCTTGATCCACTTTCATAAACTCATCCCCTCCATCGTAATAGATTGCCGTTGACTCTGCCTTTGCTGTTCTTCCGCCAGAAATGCCTCCGGCAGCTTGATTGCATATTTCTCACAAAATTCACACAGGGTGATCGGTTCCTTATAGAGCAGATACTTTCCCCTCGGCATCCGAAATGGATCAGATGGACGTTTGAGTGAATGGGGGGAAATGAGCGCGGCAATATATCCCTGCTCCGGACATTTGTCTACAATCCTTATACTTTTTATGTCTCTGTATAGGTGATAGTAGTGCCATCCCTTTGGAACAATACTGGTCGGAATCATATCATAAGGCAGATGTATGATAGGTTTTTTAAACATCTCACCCTCCCAGAGAGGGCCGTTGATCATTTGATAAAACAGGGGATACTGGGTTGTCCCCGCCCACTCCTCGTTCATTTGTTCTGCCAGGCTCATCCACTGACGCACCTGTTCCCTGTTACCACAGGATTCGGTCAGTTCCCGCATGTGGATTCCGATCCCATAAAAGATCTGTTCTTTGGTTTCCGGGGCAATACCGGGGGCATTCCCGGTGTGTCTTGCTTGTTCGACCGCTTCATCAAAAGGCCCCATGTACTGGGTCAGAAATTCGTCCCACGGCATTTCTGTCTCACTGATCGGGCCGTAGCCCTCCCAGATCCAACACATATCGATCAGCAGCTCCCGCAGGATACCTACTGTGTCATCCTGACCCTTGGCCGACTGAGATGCGGCATAGCTTGTGAGTCCGGATATGGCGCTCAACATTCGTTGAGAGTATTCCTGATACTGTAAATCACTCTCTGTCCAAGGACTGCTCAGTTCAAATCCTTGCGTTTCAACGGTTTGCTCCAGCTCTTGCTTGAGTTTCTCCACCGCACTGGCGATGAAAGGATCATTTTGGAAACTTCTCAATTTGCGGTGATCCTCAAAGAACTGCTGCTCTCCATCCAGGGAACGAACCAGGTCCACCGTTGCAACTTCGTCTTTTGTAACCCCAATGCGTTTCTCCTGGCAGTCGCTGGCTTGATAGATCTGGATAGCCTCCTCTAAGGTCAGATCCCGGAAAATCTGTTCCTCCAGCGTATTACAGTCCGTCAAGACGAACCAAGCATAAGTGTGGGGGCTGTCGGGGTCCGCCGCATCCCGCAGAGCTTGGTTTCCGGCCTCGGTCAGGCCATAGTTGCAGGCCCGACGGGGATTCTCCTCGCCGGCGAAATCCAACAAGATGTTATCCACGGCCGTTTTCACCTTGGGATCATCTGTCAGCGTCTCAAAGCGGAAACCCGTTGTATCCCGATAGGGAAGTTCCTCCCGGATTGTCTGGAGATAATGCTGGACAACGGTAAACGTCTGCTGTTCACCGCTGGCGTAGGTCACCTGGCCCACCGGACAGTTTTTCTGAATTTGCTGCTGCCATAGGTCATAGCAGTACAGGTGCCCCTGATATTCAAACGGACTGGGCGTGCATCGAAGGCAGAAACGATAGCGCTCTGTTTCCCAAATATACCCGTAGGTCTGCCCATCCTCTGTGATAGCCCCACCGTGTTTCTGACAGTAGGCTTCCATAGAGGATAGACTTGCCAGCGGGCCGTTCTCCTGCATGGCCTCCAAAAACTCTCGCAGGAGCATCTTAAATTCCAGCGTATCGAATTGGTCATCATTGTGGGGATAGCATGTAGACCTTAACGGTAAAAAGCCGTGTCCGAAGTCCAGTCGGAGATGGCCCACTGTGCCTAGAGCCTCATCCTGCTCATCGTTGGAATAGAAAAGGCCCGCCTCCTCAATAGAAGCGGGCCGCAGGGCAAAGGAATATTCCTGATCCATCTTATTTTTCATCTTCGTCACCTCCAGTTCTGTGAACACAACCAATACCACAACTTGGGGGGAAAGTCTATCCCAAACATCGGAGAAATTCAGATCATCTGCATTCCTTCCTTCTGCTCTTTCTGATATTGCTCTGCGGGGCCTCCCTGCATCAGGTCCTCCAGCGACAGCGTCCCCTGATAGGAGAGATATCCCTGCTCCGTAAACACACCTTCCTCCTGCTCAACATGCTGACGTCCATACTTCCCGTAGTCATAGAACTCGTCCAAGTTGTCATCATAGTCGAAATGACCAGAGTCCTGGATCATATATCTGCCGTACTCCTCCGGAGTATGGACATTGGGGACGAAATCAAACAGGTCCAGATTTTCTGCCAGGCGGCGGATCTCTGCGGCGCTCTCCGGATTTGCAAAGATAATCACAGCATCCAATTTGGCTCGATCTGTCTGCGCCAGCTTTGAGATGGCGGCGCACATAGCATTGAGATCAAAGACACTTTCCTGCTCTAAGGCACAGGCCGTTTCAACAGTGGCAGGCAAGTTGTTGATTTGGATTTCTAATTTTGCAAAGTCTTCACTCTCCACTCCATCCCGCCAGAGCATCCGCTTGATCTGGCAATCAGATGTAGGGAGATACAGCCAAACCGCCTCACGGCTGTCGTCGCTTTCGTGGACGGATCGCAGTGAAACGGTCATCAGGCTCTCCTCATATAGATATTCCGGGAAGTTTCTACCCTGATAGATCTGGCTGAGCTGCATCCCGTTGGCGTAGACCACACCGTAGGGGGTGATGGTACCCTCATTTTCTGTGATCAGGAGAAGGGCTGTCTCCACACCATCCAGCTGCTCCAGTTCCTCTATAGAGGCTCCTCCGCCATAGAGATTCATGTAGTGCGCCCGACCGATTCCCTCCAGATCTGAGAAGTCGGTGATCACCGTGGCCTCCTGACAGCAAAAGGTCAGATTAATAAGGCCAGTCATGTTGAGCTTGCCCAATTTAAACGCCATAGCTTGGAATTGAGCAATTTCATCATCTGAGAAACTGTCCAGCCGCTTGACCAGATAATCCAATTCATCCACATTGATCTGAGTTCCCTCCAAGCATTTCAGACTGGGAACCGGCCCCAGAACTTCTCTCACCGTGCAGTCCCTTTCCCGCGGGTCCCCAATGTCAATTGCCACCAGCATTTTGATGGTGCTGTCGTACTGGTCTTTCGGGATAGGAAACGGGATGGTGACAATGCCATATTCCAGATGGTCAGCGTTATAGAGCGCCGTTTTGATCTGCATCATTTTTCTCCTTGGCGTAGATTTTCTCCATTCTAGTCCGCAGGCAGTCGCTGTCGCTGCTCCAGCAGAGAAAGCCGTGGGCCGGATAGGGACAGCCCTCACAACGCGCTGAATGCCGGCAGACAGGGGGAGGAACAGGTTCCGATGCATATTGCGGAGCGGGCGGGTTGTGAGTATACAGCCAAGACGGAACTTTCCACAGGGTAAAATAAAAGGCAGCGCCCTTTTTCGCGGCGCCGCCATTACATAGACTGTTCAAAAGTATGTCCCTCCAGTTACAATAGATTTACGGTTAAAGGCACGGCAGCCAGCCGTGTCTTTTATCGTCTTGTTGCCCAAGCTGTTAGAATGAGAGAGCAAGCGGCCTGACGGATCCCCTCCAAGGACTTTGCGTCCGCAGGAATGTCAGTCAGCCGTCCTCTCATTCGCAGCGTTCGATTTATGCAGGTAGAGCCACCACGCCGGTGCGTTCGTGTCACCAAACTGATAGAATCGGCAATGAGGAATGGGCGGTCTGCCAAATTGCAAATTCAGTGATGGGAGTGTTGAGCATGAACGCAGTTGGTATCGATGTCTCAAAAGGGAAAAGCATGGTTTCCGTGCTCCGGCCCTTTGGGGAAGTGGTGGCAAAACCTTTTGAAGTTCGTCACACCGCCGGTGAACTCAGGGCGTTGGCAGATTACCTGAAAAGTCTGGACGGTGAAACAAAAGTCATCCTGGAGTACACCGGGCGGTATTATGAGCCTGTGGCCCAGCTGCTCCACGACGCCGGTTTGTTTGTCAGCGCAGTGAACCCCAAACTTATCAAGGACTATGGGAACAACTCGCTGCGCAAGGTCAAGACGGACAAGGCCGATTCCCGGAAGATTGCCCGGTACGGTCTTGACAACTGGGTAGAACTGCGTCAACATACTCCTATGGATACAATTCGTTACCAACTGAAAACCATGAACCGGCAATATGGCCTGTACTCTAAGACCAAGGTCTCCATGAAGAACAACCTGATTTCCTTGTTGGATCAGACCTTTCCCTGTGTCAACACCCTTTTCTCCAGCCCCGCCCGTGAGGACGGCAGCCAGAAGTGGGTGGACTTTGCCGCGTCCTTTTGGCACCTGGACTGTGTGCGGGGCCTGAACCTCGCCGCATTCACTCAGCGTTACCAAAAGTGGTGCAAGCGGCATGGCTATAACTTCAGCAGCGGGAAGGCCGCTGAAATCCATGAAGGCGCTAAAAACCAGATCGCTTTGCTTCCCAAGGATGCTATGACCAAGATGTTGATCCACCAGGCCATTGAACAACTCAACGCCACCTCCAAGACAGTGGAATTACTGCGCACGGAGATGAACCGTCTGGCACAGCAGCTCCCGGAGTATCCTGTGATCATGGCGATGGGAGGCGTTGGCAAGTCCCTCGGCCCTCAGCTCATGGCTGAGATTGGAGACGTGACCCGATTTGCCCACAAGGGCTCTCTGGCCGCTTACGCTGGCGTAGATCCCGGGGCCAACCAGTCCGGCACGCGTGAGGCTAAAAGCACGCCTTCTTCCAAGAGCGGCTCCCCGGAACTGAGAAGAACACTGTTCCTGGTGATGAGCGCCCTGCTCCAAACCTCGCTTGCAGATGACCCCGTGTTTCAGTTCTTGGACAAGAAACGTGCCGAGGGTAACCTTTACTACGTCTACATGATCACTGAAGTCAACAAGTTTCTTCGTATCTACTATGGCGGAGTGAAGGAATACTTGTTATCTCTGGAACCAGCATGACTTATACCAACTCTCGCATTTAGGCTGGCACTTTAGCGATGATTTTTTATGTTATTGTTCCCTATGTCTACAAATTTTTCTCAACTTTTACTTGAATTTTTATTGCAGATATTACATCATGCGCGATGCGTTGAAATATGCAATGAAAGTAGAGGGGCACGGACGCGATAGAAAAAATGAAAAAACTGAATGCTATTGGAGAGATAAGGCGGAGAGAATGTCGGGATGTAGGGCTGGCGAAAAGGTTGTACTTTGAACAAAAGCAGATATCATTGTAGTGGCGG
>ERZ779866.3392-NODE-3392-length-12976-cov-2.752186_pt1 | contig 12976 bp, 6 predicted proteins | sample MGYA00511248_ERZ779866 | MGnify/ENA primary metagenome ERZ779866 (study PRJEB29588, sample SAMEA2155758) | human gut metagenome | biome: human gut; feature: human-associated habitat; material: faeces | place: Denmark | collected 2008/2010 ... | reverse complement strand
AGATATGAGAAAAACCGCAAAGCAGAATATTTTATATGTGATAGCCGGTATGTCGGCGATTTTTTTGCTCGTAGGTCTTTGTTTCGGAATAATATGCCCGACGAAAATTATTCCGCTTAATGTGATGAATTTGTTTTACAACGGATATACGATGGCCGGAGCTTTAATAGATCCGGGACCTTCGACAATAATTAGATCGATATTGGATATGTATGGAATCGACTGGCTTTATTTTATCATAGTAGTCGTAAGTTCACTTCAATTAATCGCCGGAATCGTAATGATTGTAACATTGGCATGTCATTATTTTTTCTCCTGCAGAGGGAAACGTATGCTAACAACGGTTTCGGTGATTTCAGTTGCGTTCAATATTCTTTATGCGATACTTGGAATAATTTGTTTTAGTATTTTCGTTAATTCGTCTATTGCCGATATTATTACAGATATGTACGGAATAAGCCAAAGCGCGGCCGAAAGTTTATACGGAGATCTTGATTTTACTACGGTATGCTGGATTCCTGCGCTGATAACCGCGTTGTTGTTTTTATCATATTGCATTGTCAATACTTTCGTTCCGGACGATCTTGTTTTTTTTCACCGCGCGGGCAATCATATTCCGCCCGCTCCGCGCCGCACGGGTTCGTATGCGGAATACGATAATACGGCCGACACTCGTTCCGATATGGAGACGGCGGGTGCAGACCGATGTCAGCGAGGACGAAAAAATACGATTGCTTACAAAATATAAAGAATTGTTGGACAGCGGAACAATAACTCAAAGCGATTACGACGCAAAGAAGAAAAAACTGATGGAATAAAAAACGGGCGTTGCAAAAAAAATTGCAACGCCCGTTTTTTGTTTGTTTATCTGAATTTATGGCCGCAGTAGGGGCAGAATTTTTCGTTGCCCTCGATCTGCGCTCCGCAGGCGGGGCAGTGCGCGCCGTCGGGTGAAACGTCCTGCGTGTTTGCGTACGCATTACCGTCAGAAACGCCCGGGCTTCCGCCGTAGGACGCGGGCTCGTCGTGCCCGCCCAGCTCGAAAGGGTCTATGTTATGAGTGCCGACGCCGGGAGGCGTGTCGAAGAAGTCGCGGCTGCCGCTGCCCGGACTGCCGTTATAATAATGCTGCGGCGGCGGACGGCGGTCGCGGCGTTTATTGCGTTTGATCCTGCGCACGGCCGTTACTATGGACGAGATCAGTATGGCGATGAACGCTATCGCGAAGATGACGAAATATACGACGAACATACCTTCGCTGAGGCTCGTATCCAGAAGCGATGACGATGAAAGAATAATATCGTGTATCATGTTTCCTCCGTATTTCAGTATATAACGGCGGCGGCCGTTTTGTCAATTATCCGAAGCACTTCTCTCCCAGGCGGCTTATAAGTTCGTCGATTGCCGCCGTGCTTTCTCTGAGCGCCCCGGCCTTAAGCGGATCTTTCAGTCCCGCGCTCTCCACAAGCTCGCCGAACGGCAGTTCGCCCGCTTTTTTCACGAGGCCGACGTATCTGCCGAACGCGTCCGCATAGTTTTCGAGGGACGCGACGAGGAATTGGTGCGCAACGGACTGGGAAAGGCAGTAGTCTATATAGTACATCGGGTTTTCGTATATATGCATCTGATACTGCCAGCGCGTGCCCTCTTCGATATACGGGATACCGTCCGTCGAGAGGTACGGACGATAATAAATGTCCAGTTTTTTCCATTCTTCGTTGCGCTCGCGCGGGGTCATATCCGGATTGTCGTAGCATACTTCCTGGAACTCGTCGACCATGGTTCCGTAGGGCGGGAAGGTCAGCGAGGAAAGCAGGTGAGCGTATTTGTAATCCTCGGCGCGCTTTCCGAAGAAGGACGCGGCGTACTTCCAGGCGAAGAATTCCATTGCCATGGAATGGATTTCCGCCACGGACATGGTGCCGAGGCCGAGCTCGTAATCGGCGCCGCTGCGGAACTGCTCGTAGTACGCGAAGGCGTGGCCGGCTTCGTGCGTCAGCACGTCCACGTCGCCGCTCGAACCGTTGAAGTTGGCGAGCACGAAGGGCTGCTTATATCCGTCGATGGACGTGCAGTATCCCCCGCCCCACTTGCCTTTTTTTGCGAACACGTCGAAGGCGTCGGCTCCCAGCATTTCGTCGATGAACGCGCCCGTTTCCCCGCCCATGTCGCGGTACATTCCGCGCGCGGCTTCGAACATTTTTTTCGCGCCGATGACGGGCTCCGGATTGCCGCCGGGGAAACAGATTTCGTTGTCGTACAGCATTATTCTGTCGATTCCCAGCCTGTCCGCGATTTCCCTGCGCCGCTTCGCCACCACGGGGACGACGTCTCGCTTTATCGAATCGCGGAAAACTTTTATCTCCTTTCGGCCGTAGGAGTACCTGCCCATCTGGCAGTCGCCCATCTCCGCATACGAAGAAAAGCCCATTTTTTTCGCCATATTCGCGCGCACGTGCACCAGACGGTCGAAAATACCGTCCAGATCGCCCGAAATTTCTTTAAGCCCCTTCCCCAGCACTTCCATGGACGCGCTCCTGACGCGGCGGTCGGGGTCGTCGAAATATTTGCGAAGCACGGACAGCGGCAGCTCCTTGCCGCGGAAGCGGAAGGTTTTCTCGCTCATCAGTCTGTCGTATTCGGTGACGAGCCGGCTCTCTTCCACAAGGTCGGGCACGATCTTCTCGTCCATCGTTTTAAGGGACAGTTCGTATACTTTTGCGACGTTGGGATTTATGATTTCCAGCGCCTCGTTTACGTGGGGATTGGCGAGAAAAGCACGGTTCAGCTCGGTGGCCGCGGCCGCGAGCGCGGGCGTATTTTCGTCGTAATATTCCTTTTCTTTCAGATAAAATTCGTCGCTCGTATTCAGCGTAAATCTTATATAGCACAGCGAGGACATGGTCTGTACTTTGACGGCCTGCGCTATGCTTTCGTTTCTGATTCCGGCCATTTCGCGGCCGCTTGTCGCCGCGGCCATGCGGCGGGTGAGTTCGCGCATTTTTTCCGCCACCGCGGCAAGATCGACTCTTTCGTATTTCATTTCTCCGACTTTCATACGAATATTTTACCCCATTTATCCGCAAATGTCAATCAATGTCCGAAATGCGATTAAATCCGCCAAATAAGATACATTTGCGACAGAATGGTACATAAAAATCCGTTATTTATAAATAACTAAAAAATATCAATAAATTTCCAAATTTTTAATTAGCTCGGCATCGTTGCAAAATAATATCAAATTGATTAGGTAATCAAAAATATATCATTTTGAAATTATGTGATTATTAAATAATAACTATGTGAATCGAATTTTTAAAATAGTAAATAGAAGATCGCCGAATGAATTTTTGGAAGCAAAAAATCAAAAATCGAAACAAATAAGTATAACGATCTTAATGTCGGCTTGTGATATTTATAATGCGCTCGCGTGTGTGAACATTGTATCCGTATGCCGGCCGCTTTCGCTGTTTTGCTCATGATAAAATCATGCGACATGCATGGACAATGGGTCGCCGAATTTTTTTATAATTTGCGCTCAGGGGTGAAAAAAGGTTATGAAATATAAGCTACGGATGTGAAAATTTCCGATAAAGGCGACGGTAAGTCTTTTTGCCCGGGACTGCGGCTCGGGTCAGGAAATAAGGTCGTCTGAGGCGGAGCCGGTGCGAAATTCCGCGTCCGGCCCGAAAAGTATTCTACGCAAAATCTCAAAAATTCGGTATGGTTCGCAAAAGTAACGTTATTATATAATAACAAATGGATAAAATCCGATTTATGCCCGGGTATTTTATCATTCTCACTCCGATTTTCAGAATTAAGTTATGTTTTAATAATTTATTGGTGCGGATAATTTTGCGTTTTTTTCCGCATGTTGCCGGATGTGGATAACTTGTGGATAAAATTTCGCATAAATTGTGACGAAGATATGATCTTTGTATAAAAATTTTGCTTTTGTCTATTGGCGGGATTTTCAATTTTATTATTTCGCTGGCAGTTGGGGCGGGCATTGTAATAACGGTTGTCCCCGGCGGGCGATAGCGGACCGACAGACAATCCCGGCAAATGACGGGAAGACGACGGAGAAGTCCTCGAATCGCGAATTTTGAGCCAAAAACGGGCAAATTTCGGCCGGGCAAAACGGAAAATTTTTCGAAAATTTCAAATAAAGTTATGAAATAATAATTATATTATGTCAAAGAAATATACGTCTGCATAAATCGTGCTCAATTTCGCGTTAAAATCCGCGGTTTTTGCTCCTAAAATTTTCTTATTTATGCACAAAACGTCTGAAAATTATAAGCCGCGGTTGTGCAAAGTTCAAATCAGGCCTTTTGAACTTTTGCAGTGCTCGTAAGCGTGTAAAATTGTTCGGTTCAGCTTTTTCGCCGACACGCTAAACCGAATTCGGTTCCGAGTATTTGAATGGGCTTTCTATGAATGATACCAGGTGCATTGACGTTGGAGCGGCTCTGCTTACTGACTGTGCCGGTTGTTTGTTTTTCCCGACCGGATCGATTTTCGGGTCATTTGTATGCCGAATTTGTTTGCCGGGCCGGCGCAGATATCGGCAAAATTTTTTGCAGATCTTTTGTTTGAACGGTTATGCGTCAGTCTGTTTTCGGCGACTTCTTGCCGCTGAACTTAGGGTCGGATTTCCTTATGATTCCGAGCCCCACCGTCCTTAAATGTCCGGATTTACATATATTCTTGCGCCCGCGTGGCGCATATTGATCTGCGCGCAAATACCGATCCGTCTGCCGCGTAGCCATCGGCCGTCCTATGAAATCGGCATGCAATAGTTCTGGTTTTGCTTCCCGGTATTATCCGAATTTTCGGGGATTTTTCCTGCGGTGTAGGCGTAAAATGATCCCGTCTTGCGACGATCGCCGCGCGCCCGGTTGCTTTGACTTTCCCGGACCGGCGGTGCAAGCGCTTGCGCCGATACGGTTGTGCTTTATCTGCGGAGCGGCTTCCGGGAGGCTTATTGTTTTTCTTGAATCACCGAGAGTCTGTGCGAAACGATGTGCCCGGTACCGTGAAATTAACGATTTCGCGCAACCTGATTTTATGCGAAATTTAATCTCGCGTTGCTGCGCTTTGCTGTGAGCTGCGGAATATGCCGCGCCCTATTTTCCTATATCTCCGCGATTCTTATGCAGCATTGGTGCTGGATATCCCGTGCGGCGGCAGACTTTGCTCTGTTAGGTCGGTCGAGCCTTTATGGCAATAGAAATATGATCCCGTACCGGCATGTTTTATTTTTAGGAATGTTTCACGTGAAACATTTTGATCCGCCCAATATAGATACAATATGCCGAAAAAACCTGCAATTTTGCCGAAAATACGGTAAAATGCATTAAAACGGGCAGTAAAATCTGCCCGATTGTTTCACGTGAAACATTTTCCGACAATTGGCGTGAAACAATTTATATTATTTGCCGCACCATAGCGCGCATCGAAACATACGGTGTTTTACACACATTATTTAGCAACGGTATCGCGCCGAGCCCGTAATTGAACGCTATAAGCAACTAAACATAATAAACGTCAGAACCCGTTTCTGCGCAGGCGCAGCGCAACCCTTTTGGCAAATAAATCACCGGAAGTGCCGGGGCTGTCATAGCCGAAGCTTCTATATATAAAATTCTTATTTTGCATGTCGAACGTACCGAAAATGCGCCGAACTATACGGTAACGGCCGGAATATTTATCCGATAGCAAAAGCCCCGGAGTATTCCGGGGCCGCTCTGCTAAAATAATATTTTATATCGGGTTTGCGCCGTCGGATCGTTTCCGCCTGGGCGCAATTATTCTTTGTCCGCGTTCTGGCGCTTGTATTCTTCCAGCACCTGCATCATCTGATGTATGCGGTCGAGGTCGTCGGCGGAATAATAATCGATGAATATGCGGCCTTTGCGGTCGTTGCCGAATACCGACACCTTGGTGGAGAAAACGCGCTGCAGCCGTTCGACCATGTCGCGGAGCTCGAGTGACTGCGCGGGCGGCTTCGGCTTGGGCGCGGGCGGATTGACGTACGACTTGACGAGTTTCTCGAAGTCTCGCACCGTAAGCTTGTCGCCGATCGCGCGCTTGGCGATTTCGAGCTGCTTATCCGGATCCTTGATGACGACAAGGCAGCGGGCATGACCTTCGGACAGCTTGCCGAGCGCAACGAGGTCGATGACGGCGGGCGAAAGCGTGAGCAGACGCAGGGTATTGGCCACCGCCGGGCGGGATTTGCCTATGCGGTCCGCGACCTGTTCCTGCGTGTAATCGTATTCGTCCATGAGCTGCTTGATCGCGTTCGCCACTTCGATGGGATTGAGATCCTCGCGCTGCAGGTTCTCGATGAGCGAGATCTCTTTGATCTCCTTGTCGCTGTAATCGCGCACGATTGCGGGAACGGTTACCAGCCCGGCCTTGCGTGCGGCGCGCCAGCGGCGTTCGCCCGCGATAATCATATACTCGTCGTTGTTCTTGCGGACGAGTATAAGCGGGGAAATGACGCCGTGCACGCGTATGCTGTTTGCCAGTTCGAGCAGCGCCGCTTCGTCGAAGTTTTTGCGCGGCTGGTTCTCGTTGGGGACAATCTGGGAAATGGGGATTTCCTGCGCGGTATTTCCGCCGCCCGCGGTCTTGTCGTCCTCGTCCAGATCTATATCTCCGAACAGGGCGCCGAGCCCGCGGCCGAGTCCGTGTTTCGATTTCGTTGCCATGTGATTTTCCTCCGTGGATTTATATATGTATTATATAATGAATCGCCGCGGATGTCAAGACAAACTGGAAAAATAAGCGTGATTTTCGGGCTGTCCACACTGTGGATAACTTGTGGATAAATATAAATAGGTATTAAATCATAACTTATTTGCAGGAGAAAAACTGTTTGCCCGGGAGAAAAACAAGCTTCGCGAAAATAAGTAATTAAATAATAACTTTCTGCGCCGGAAGCTCTGCCGGAGAAAAGCCGGGCGGCCGGTATTCCGACCTCGGTTTGGTTATCCACCGTTTTTGTGGATAACTTGTGGACAACTTTGCGGAAGTCAATCACTTTACTTTTTCTGCCGCGTGTGATAAAATTTCGGTATGAACAGAGTGGTAGTTATTTCGGGGGCGACCTCGGGCATAGGCAAAGCGCTTGCGAAAAAATTCGAAGCGGACGGAGACATCGTCTGCAATCTGTCCCGCTCCTGCACGGACAACGGTTTCGATTACAAATGCGACGTATCGGACGAAGCGCAGGTCAACGCCGCCGTCGGAAAGATCGGCGAGCGCTACGGCCGCGTGGACATTCTCGTCAACAACGCGGGCATAGGTATTTCGGGAGCGACCGAGCTTATTCCCATGGACGACATAAAGAAGGCGATGGACATTTCGTACTTCGGCGCGCTGTATCTGACCCGCGCCTGCCTGAAATTCATGAAAAAGGGCGCGCGCATAATTTTCATGAGCTCGATCGCCGGACTGACCGCCATTCCCTTCCGCTCGGTGTATTGCAGCGTCAAAGCCGCCGAACTCATGCTCGGCGAGTCGCTGCGCATGGAGCTGTCGCAGACGGGCATATCCGTCGTGACTCTGTGCCCCGGCGAAATCAAGACCAATTTTTCCGCCAACAAGCTCGCGGACGTAAAGACGAGCGAGCGTTACGGCAAACGCGTCGAAAAGGCGCTCGAAAAAGTCACGAGCCGCGAGGAGAAGCGCATGTCGATCGCTTCCGTCATAGATAAGATATATAAAATCTGTGTGAGCGGCAGAAAGGCGATGTACATCATCGGCGGCAAGTACAAATTCCTCTATTTCGCAAAACGCGTGCTGCCGACGACGACTTATCTGAAACTCACCGATTCCATGCTCGGCGGCAGAGAATAAAATCGACGAGGAGGGAATATGCGGACGAAATCAACTTACATAATAACTTTTTTGCTGATACTCGCGCTTGCTGCGACCGCCGCTCTTTTTGTTCTTTCGGCGGCGCGGACGCGCACGGCTGAGGTTTTCGCCGACGGCGAAGAGGGCATACTGACCGTTCACTTTATAGACTGCGGCCAGGCCGACGCCTGTGTCATCGAATTCCCCGACGACAAGACCATGCTTATCGACGCGGGACACACGAGTTCGGCAAGCTACGGCAACGTGACGGCGTACATAGATTCGCTCGGCATAACCGAGTTCGATTATTTCATCATGACGCACTCGGACGCGGATCATGTGGGCGGAGTGCCGCGTGTGTTCGACGGAACGCGTACCGCCAAAGTCGTGTACCGACCTTCTCAAGTGAGCAGCTGTGACGGATACACGGATCCTGTAACGGAGGAGACCGCCGATACTTATTATTACGCGGTCTACGAGGCGGATGAATCCAATCCGACCGATACGAGGATGGAGGATACCGTCACGCAGCTGACCGATCTGCTCACGGCCAGAGGTTACACCGAAGCCACGGTCGTCAGACAGGGCACGAACCGTATCCGTGTCGAGGTTCCGGACGTCGATAATCCCGGAGAGATATTTACTATCATAGGCGAACCCGTCGATCTCGAGTTCGTGCTGTCCAGCGACGGTACGACGGACGGGGAAACGATTTTTACCGGCGACGTCGTCACGAACGCACGGGCGGGCGTTATGGCGTCGCAGTACGTCGTGTCGCTTTCTCTCAATGCGGAAGGTACGCAAAAATTTTCCGAAGTCACCTCTGCGCATGTTGGCGAGTATATTAAAATTTACCGTGTAAAGGACGGCGTGCGCGAGGAGCAGCCCATATCTACGGCGCAGATAAACGAAGCCATCATGAACGGGCAGGCCATTATATCCAGCAGCTTTACGAACGAAGAAGCCCAGACGCTTGCCGATCAGATCATGAGCGGTACGTTCTCCGTATCTCTCAGTCTTATAGAGAGTTCCGTCGAAAAAAATAAGTACGGATTGCCCTACGACCCGGATGAATATTCGGATGCGTATAAACAGTCCTCGCAGGCATACAGAAATGCGCTTACCGCAGTGTACGAAATGACGGACGAAGTGTACGTCACGGATCCCGGCAACGACGAAATCAACCATATTGAAAATACGGTAACGGTGGACGGGGAAAGTTTTACTTATACTTTCGATTTTTACTCGCCGCTTAATCCGCCTTATCGAAACGAGATGAACGACTTTTCGCCCATAATGGTACTGTCGTACGCCGGCCGCAACATAGTGCTGTCCGGCGACGCAGAAGCACAGAACGAGGCGGAGTTCGTTGCCAAAGTCCGGGACAGCAACGACGACGAACGGTACGACCGCTTCCGCCGCGGCTTTGACGCCGACGTCATAAAAATGGGGCATCACGGCAGTTCGACATCGTCGAGCGAAGCGTATCTCGGAATCATGTGCTCGACCGAATCGGCGCGCTGCAACACGTACACGGTGTTCAGCTGCAACGACGAGTCGTACGGCAACAAATACGCTCATCCTCACAGCGAAACGCTCGAACGCCTTATGGACATGAATTTCAGCCCCGAAAGGATAGAGCGCACCGACCTCAACGGCAATATCCGTTTCGACATACGTTCGGGCGGCGAGCTGACCCGCACCCACGACCGCGACGCGACCGTGACCCAGCTTCTCACGTCGGGCAGCAGCGACACCCGTCCCGAAACGGTTATCGAGGACAACGGCGTCCGGCCCACCGAACCCAACGGTTCGCCGGTCACCCGTCCCGAGCCCGAGCCGGAACCCGAACCTGAGCCGGAACCTGAACCTGAGCCGGAACCTGAACCTGAGCCGGAACCTGAACCTGAGCCCGATCCCGAAAATCCGTTTGCTTTTCTCGGCGAGCTTACCACGACGCAGATCATAATTATAATCGCGATTGCGGTCGTCGTACTGATCGTAATAATCATAGTGTGCGCGGCGGTAAGCCGCAGGTCGAAAAAAAAGAAGGGGCGCAGGCGGCGCTGAGTCCGCCGCCCGGCCGCTCATGCGGGTTTTTTACCCCGGAGATACAGATTTTCATAAATTGTCGGCGGGAAAAATAAGATTTTTATCCGAAAACGTATTGACAATTTCCGATTTTGTGATATAATGGTTACGACATGATGATAGGTGTGCGAAAATGAGGAGGATTTGCGGCCGCAATCCGTTCTGTCGGATCGCGGTTTTTCCCGTTTCGAACGTAATCTTCGATATATAACGCGCCGCACGGCGTCGTAGTTATATAACAGTAAAAAATCCAATGCAGAAGGAAACGATGATGAAGTACAAAGAACTCATAAGCAAACTTACTCTGGAAGAGAAGGTTGCCCTGACCTCAGGCAAGGACTTCTGGCAGTCTTACGGCGTCGACCGCGACGACGTGAAAGTGCCCTCGATGTTCCTGTCCGACGGCCCGCACGGCATACGCAAACAGGCCGCGGCCGCAGACCACCTCGGTCTGAACGCGTCCATACCCGCGACGTGTTTCCCCACTGCGGCGACCATGGCTAACAGCTGGAACGACGAACTGGGCGAGGAAATGGGCAAGATGCTGGGCGAAGAAGCTGTGGACGAGAAAGTCAACGTCCTGCTCGGCCCCGGCACCAACCTCAAGCGCAACCCTCGCTGCGGCCGCAACTTCGAATATTTCTCCGAAGATCCGCTGCTCGCCGGCAAGATGGCGGCGGCTTACATACGCGGAATACAGTCCAACGGCGTATCCGGCTGCGTGAAGCATTTCGCGCTCAACAACCAGGAAGAGCGCCGCATGGTCGTCGATACGGTAGTGGACGAACGCACCATGCGCGAGCTGTATCTGACCGCGTTCGAGATCGCGGTAAAAGAAGGCAAGCCGTGGACGATAATGTCCTCTTATAATATGGTAAACGGCACCCACGTCAACGAGAACCTGCACCTCATGCGCGACATTCTCCGCGACGAATGGGGATACAAGAACGTCGTCGTTACCGACTGGGCGGGCAGCAACGACAGAGTGCAGGGCCTCATCGCCGGCAACGAGCTGGAAATGCCCAGCTGCCTGTACTCCAACCAGGATCTGTACAAGGCGCTCACCGAAGGGTATAAGATACCCGACGAGCTTACGCCCGACCGCCCCGGCGATCAGTACGACCGCATCGTCGCGGCGTTCAGGGACGGCAAGCTGGACGAGAAATATCTCGATGAGGCGCTCGACCGCCTGCTCGACCTCGTGTTTACGACGGAAAAGGCGTTCGAAGGCCGTCCGGAGGACAAGCCTCTGCGCGTCGTGAACGTGGACGCACACCACGAAATGGCAAAGAAGTGCGCGCGCGAGTGCATCGTGCTGCTGCGCAACGAAAACAAAACGCTGCCGCTTGCCGGCGGCACGACCGTCGCCGTCATAGGCGATTTCGCCAAAGTTCCCCGCTACCAGGGCGCGGGCTCGTCCGTCGTCAACCCGACCAAGCTCGACTCGCCCCTCGTCTGCCTCGGCTTCGGCATAGAAAAATACGAGAAGAATCCGCTGCCCGACCCCAAGGACAAGGTCACGAGCATCGGGGACAATATATTCGGTCTTAAAATCGCGGGATATGCGCCCGGCTTCGACCGCTACGGCAAGAAGAACGACGGCCTTATCAAGGAAGCGTGCGCGCTTGCGGATAAGGCGGAAGTTTCCCTCGTCTACCTCGGCCTCGACGAAGTTACCGAGGCGGAAGGTCTGGACCGCGGCGACATAAAGATTCCTCAGGCGCAGATCGACCTCGTCGACGCTCTGGCCAAGAAGGGCAAGAAGATCGTCGTCGTGCTCAGCTGCGGCTCGGCGGTAGAACTGCCGTTCGCCGACAAGGTGGACGCCATCGTTCACGCTTATCTCGGCGGTCAGGCCATAGCGGAAGCCGTGCTCGACGTCATCGTCGGCAAGGTCAATCCGTCCGGCAAGCTCGCGGAAAGCTATCCTTACGAATACAAGGACTGCTCGTCCGCGTCGCATTTCCCCGGAAAGCAGAGATCCGTCGAATACCGCGAAGGCATGTTCGTGGGCTACCGCTACTACGACACCGCCGGCGTGCCCGTGCGTTATCCGTTCGGCTTCGGTCTGTCGTATACGACGTTCGAATATTCCGATCTCGCCGTGGATAAGAGCGGCGTGACGTTCACGATCGCCAACACCGGCGACCGCGACGGCGCGGAAGTGGCGCAGCTTTACGTCGGACTGCCCGGAGCGAAAGTGTTCCGCCCCGCAAAGGAACTGCGCGGATTCAAGAAAGTGTTCGTCAAGGCGGGCGAGAGCGTCAAGGTCACGATCCCGTTCGACGATCGTACGTTCAGATATTTCAACGTCAAAACGAACAAGTGGGAAATCGAGGGCGGCGCCTACGATATTATGATAGGCGCGTCCGTCGAGGACATCAGACTCAAAGCTTCCTTCGAGGTCGAAGGTACGACGGACGTCATGCCGTACGACCCCGCCGCTCTGCCGTCCTATTACAGCGGTAATGCCGCCGATGTCGGAACGGAAGAGTTCAGAGCGCTCCTCGGCGCCGACGAGTTCGACGCGGCGATAGAAAAAGGCGAGAAACCGCCCGTCAATACCTATCCGCTGCCCGACCCCGGTTATAAATTCTATAAGAAAAACAGAATGGTTATCCATTATAACTGCACGGTCGCAGACCTGCGCTATTCTAAGCGCTGGTTCGGACGTCTGTTCTCGGGCGCGATACGCTTCGGCCGCAGCCTGCTGTGGAAGATGGGTCAGCGCACGCTCTCCAACACCATGGAGATGGGCGTCGTTCACCAGCCCATCCGCGGCATGGCCAAGTTCGGCGGTATGAACCGCGCGCAGATGGACGGTCTGATCATGATGTGCAACGGTCATCTGTTCAAGGGTCTGCGCCAGCTCTCCAGCGGCAAGACCAAGGAAGAGCGCAAGGCCGCCAAGGAGCTGCGTAAGCAGGGCGACGAGAACAAGAAGAGCGAAGAGAACTCCAACAAAAACGCCGAGTGATCGCGCGTATCCGTGTATCGGGAGCGGACGGCTCAGCCC
>ERZ779866.3391-NODE-3391-length-12979-cov-2.307413_pt1 | contig 12979 bp, 9 predicted proteins | sample MGYA00511248_ERZ779866 | MGnify/ENA primary metagenome ERZ779866 (study PRJEB29588, sample SAMEA2155758) | human gut metagenome | biome: human gut; feature: human-associated habitat; material: faeces | place: Denmark | collected 2008/2010 ... | reverse complement strand
AAAACCCGAATGCAAAACGTTATTCCACGATTTCCTTCGACCAGGTGCTGTCCGAGCAGCTGGGTGTCATGGATATGACCGCAGCTTCTATGTGTCGTGACAACCACATCCCGGTTCTGGTATTCAGTCTGGAGGATCCGGACAACATCCTGCGCGCAGTAAAGCAGGAAGATGTTGGCACACTTGTAAAATAATTACCGAAATAAATTCTATGTCCGAACCTTTTCGGGCAGAACGGAGGCAGTTATGAAAGCACAGTACAAAGAAATTGAAGAAAAAATGAATAAAACTCTCGACGCACTCTACCGTGAATTCGGTACCATCCGCGCAGGCAAAGCATCCCCATCGGTGCTCGACCGCGTGACCGTTGATTACTACGGAGCAGCGACTCCAATCCAGCAGCTGGCAACCATCTCCACTACCGATGCACGCACTCTGATGATTCAGCCATGGGATAAATCCACCCTCAAGCTGATCAACAAGGCAATCCAGGCATCCGATGTCGGCATTAACCCAACAGACGACGGCTCGGTCATTCGTCTGGTGTTCCCGGCTCCAACCGAAGAACGCCGTAAAGAGCTGTGCAAGCAGGTTTCCAAAGAGGGCGAAGGTGCAAAGGTTTCCATCCGCAACATCCGTCGTGACGCTGTGGACAAATTCAAAGCACAGAAGAAGGCAAACGAGCTGTCTGAGGACGACCTGAAAGATGCAGAGAAGGATGTGCAGGAGCTGACCGACAAGTACACCAAGCTCATTGACAAGGCAGTCAAAGAAAAAGAACAGGAAGTTATGTCCCTGTAAGAGGGAAGGTTCAGCGCCAGACATCGTGCATACGGTGTCTGGCTTTTTAAAAGGATAGGAGAAGCGCAAATGGACAATATGCGAGCAGGGCTGGGCTTACAGCACATCGGCATCATCATGGACGGCAATGGGCGCTGGGCAAAGAAAAGAGGATTGCCCAGGAAATACGGTCACCGCGAGGGCGCAAAGACGTTTCGCAGAATCGTAGAATACTGCGACAAACTGGGATTGCGCTATCTGACCGTCTATGCCTTTTCCACCGAAAACTGGAAGCGCCCCGAGGATGAGGTCAATTCCATTATGCAGCTGCTGGAGCAGTACATCGACGAGGCGTTTGAACGGCAGGATGAAAACGATACGGTGCGCACCCGCTTTATCGGGGATGTCAGTGCGCTGAGCGAGACACTGAAAGAAAAGATTGCCCGCATCGAACAGATGAGCCAGGGCAGGACCGGCATGACGGTCAATGTCGCTTTTAACTATGGCGGACGGGATGAGCTGGTGCGTGCAGCAAGACAATTAGCGATTCAGGCACAGCAAGGCAAGCTGGACCCGCAGCAGATCAATGAACAGATGCTCAGCGACCATCTGTACACAAGCGGTCAGCCGGACCCGGATTTGATCATCCGTCCAAGCGGTGAGGAGCGCTTGTCCAACTTTTTGATTTGGCAGGCAGCCTATTCTGAATTTGTCTTTATGGATGTTTTGTGGCCGGACTTCACCCCGGCACACCTGGACCAGGCGCTGGAAATCTTCAGCCACCGCAATCGCCGGTATGGACAGGTGTAGCGTATAGCTGCTGATAAAACGAATCTCAGAGGGAAATACCCTCAAAAAATGACCGGTTTTTAATAAACCGGCTGATAACGGAAATACCTGCGTCAGCTGCGCGGGCAGTTCTGTGCAGTGGACAAGGCGCATACCCTGTACCAGTCCGCTGTTTATCCTTTGACGATAGAATGGAGATGTTTTTATGAAAACAAGAGTGCTTTCCGCACTGGTTGGGATCGCAGTGCTGATTGTTGTGCTCAACTTTTTTGAAACACCTGTACTCAACGTCGCCATCATGGTCATCGCTTTGCTGGCGGTGTACGAATTTTTGACGGCGACCAAAATCAGCCACAACAAGCTGTTGTCGGCGGTGGCATATCTGGTGGCAGCGACCTTCCCGTATATTGGGTTAAAGAAGGAGATGAATCTGCTGCCCATCTTTCTGCTGCCGTACATCGCGCTGCTGTTTTTGATTTTGCTGCGCACCCACAAGGATACGCGGGTGGAGGATGTGGCGATGGTGTTTATGATGAGCATTGGTATCCCGCTTTCGCTCTCCTCCGCCATCTATCTTCGGGACAACAACGGATATACCATGGGATTGTTCTACCTGCTGCTGGCGCTGTGCTGTGCCTGGTACAGCGACACCGGCGCCTACTTTGTGGGCAGGGCATGGGGCAAGCATAAGCTCTGTCCGCAGGTCAGCCCACACAAGACGGTGGAGGGTCTGGTCGGAGGACTGGTGACCTGCATCCTGCTCAACCTGCTGACTGCCTTTATCTTCCAGAAGGTCAGCGGCTATCTGGGCGTTCCGCTTCAGATCAACTACCTGCGCCTGCTGCTGATTTCGCCTTTGGCTTCGCTGATCAGCGTGTTGGGCGACCTGAGCTTCTCGATGATTAAAAGAGGATTTTCCATCAAGGATTTCGGCAACATTATGCCGGGACACGGCGGCGTGCTCGACCGGTTCGACAGCGTGCTGTTCACTCTGCCGTTTATCTACGCCACCACCCTATGTTTCCCGGTGGCAGCCGTTTAATTTACAGCAAAGGAAAGGATCAGGATGAGTAAGATAGTTTCTATTCTGGGTTCCACCGGTTCCATCGGTACCCAGAGCCTGAAGGTATGTGAAAAACTGGGTTACCGACTGTATGCGCTGACGGCGCACGCCAACTGGCAGCTGATGGAGCAGCAGATTCGACAGTTCCATCCGGCGGTCGCGGTGATGACCGATCCGCAGGCAGCGCAGAAACTGCAGCAGGCGGGGGAGGACTGCTCCACCGCTGTTCTGTGCGGGATGCAATCGGTGGTGGAGGCTGCCGAATACCCACAGCAGGATGTGGTCATCAATGCGCTGATGGGTGTGGCAGGACTGCTGCCGACGGTGCGCGCCATCCAGGCGGGCGATGATGTGGCTTTGGCAAACAAGGAAACGCTGGTCGCCGGCGGCAAGCTGGTGATGCAGCTGGCAAAGGAAAAAGGGGTGCGGCTGACCCCGATCGACAGCGAACATTCCGCTATCTTCCAGTGCTTGCAGGGCAACCGTGCGCAGGCGGTGGAGCGGCTGATCATCACCGCTTCGGGCGGACCGTTCTACGGCAGAACACGCGAACAGCTCAAGGGGATCAAAAAAGAGCAGGCGCTTCGCCACCCAAACTGGAGCATGGGAGCCAAAATCACCATCGACTCCTCTACCCTGATGAACAAGGGATTGGAATTTATCGAAGCGATGTGGCTGTTTTCCATGCCGCCCGAGCGCATTAGCATCCTGGTGCATCCGCAGAGCATCATTCATTCGATGGTCGAATATGTGGACGGCTCGGTGATGGCACAGCTGGGCGCGCCGGATATGACCCTGCCGATTCAGTATGCGCTGACTGCGCCTGAGCGGGTGGAATCTCCGGCAAAGAAGCTGGATCTGCTGCAATGCACTTCGCTGACCTTTGGCGAGCCGGACCTGCAAACCTTTACCTGCCTTGCCGACTGTATCGAAGCGGCAAAGCGCGGCGGGCTGTATCCTTGCTTGCTCAACGGAGCCAACGAAGAAGCGGTCGCACTGTTTTTGCAGGATAAAATCGAGTATCTCCAGCTGTTTGATCTGGTGCGGGAAACATTGGAGCATTTTGCTGCGTCGGACTACCGGACGGTGGAGGAGGTACTGGAAGCGGATGCCAAAGCCCGAGAGTTTGTACGCAGCCGCGTCGGACAAAAACAGTTTGGATGTGTAAAGTAAAATTCCCCGGGGAATACTAAGGTGCGTTTTAGATTGCTCCGGCAATTTTGTCGGGCAGATTTTGCAGCAGGTGTATTGCCCGCTGCAAAGGGAAGGGCTTGTTGTAAGCGGTAAACGGTATCGAAGATGGGAGGAATTTGATGAATCTGTTGGTGACCATCCTGCTGGCGGTGCTGATCTTCGGCGTGATCATCATCATCCACGAGCTGGGACACTTCCTGACTGCAAAGGCGGCAGGGGTGGCAGTGCCGGAATTTTCCATCGGCATGGGTCCCAAGCTGTTCCAGATTAAGCACAAAGAAACAAACTACACCCTCCGGTTGCTGCCGATTGGCGGCTATGTGGCAATGGAAGGGGAGGATGAGGAAAGCGACGACGAGCGGGCGTTCTGCAATAAAAAGCCGCTGCAAAAGATTTTGGTCATCGCAGCAGGAGCGACGATGAACCTGCTGCTGGGCTTTTTGATTATGGTAGGCATCACCGCCTCGGAACCGGCGGTATCCAGCACCCAGATTGGCTACTTTGCGCCGGATGCCCTGAGTGCCCAGAAGCTGGAGCTGGACGACGAAATCATCAGCATCAACGGACACAAAATCCACACGGCAAACGATTTGATCTACGCCTTTGTGGATGTGGGTGACCAGCCGGTGCAGATGACCGTGCAGCGCGACGGACAGAAAATCGAGTTGCAGGATGTTCCCTTTGCCCATGAGCAGGTGGAGGGACAGACCATCGTCCAGCTGGATTTCAAGGTCAAGGGCTTGGAAAAAACACCCTTGCGGGTACTCAAGCAGTCCTGGTATATGACCACCGGCGTAGTCAAGCAGGTGTGGGGTTCCTTTGGAAAGCTCATCAGCGGGCAGTATCAGCTCAACCAACTGTCCGGTCCGGTCGGGGTGACCCAGATGATCGGCGAGGTGGCTTCCGCACGCGATTACTCCAGTTTCTTTTTTATGACAGCGTTTATCACCATCAATATCGGCGTCTTTAACCTCTTGCCGCTGCCGGCTCTGGATGGCGGCAGGCTGCTGTTTTTGTTCATCGAGCTGCTGCGCGGCAAACCGGTCCCTGCCAAATACGAGGGCTTTGTCCATGCGGCAGGTCTGGTGCTGCTGATGGGTCTGATGCTGATGGTGACCTTCAATGATATTGTACGTCTGATAAAGGGGTAAGGATATGCAACAGTACAGAAAATCAAAACAGATCATGGTGGGTGGTCTGCCGATGGGCGGCGGTGCGCCGGTCAGCGTGCAGTCGATGCTCAATACACCCGCTTCCGACATCCCCGCCAGCTTGGAGCAGGCAAAGCGTCTGGAGGCAGCAGGCTGCCAGATCATCCGGGCGGCGGTGCCGAATATGCAGGCGGTGCAGCTGATCGACCGTCTGAAGCAGACAGTGTCGGTGCCAATTGTTGCCGACATCCACTTTGACTACCGCCTTGCCATCGAATCGGTGGCAGCGGGTGTGGACAAGGTGCGCATCAATCCGGGCAACATCGGCGACGACGACCGGGTACGGCAGGTGGTGCAGTACTGCAAACAGCATGAGGTGCCCATCCGCGTGGGAGTCAACTCCGGCAGCCTGGAAAAAAACATCCTGGCAAAGTATGGTCATCCGACCGCACAGGCGATGGTGGACAGTGCGCTGTACCATGTTTCGCTGATTGAACGGTACGACTATGACCAGGTTGCCATCTCCATCAAATCCTCCAACGTTCCCACGATGATTGAAGCCTATCGTCTGGCTGCCAGCCAGTGCGATTATCCGCTGCATCTGGGTGTGACCGAGGCAGGAACCGCCCGCATGGGTCTGATCAAATCGGCAGTCGGCATCGGCTCGCTGCTGTGTGACGGCATCGGTGACACCATCCGTGTATCACTGACCGATGACCCGGTCAACGAGATTGCAGCAGCCAAGGACATCCTGCGCTCCATCGGGCTGTGCAATGAGGGCATCACCTTCATCTCCTGCCCGACCTGCGGAAGGACCAAGATCGACCTGATTTCCCTTGCCAATCGAGTGGAACAGCGCCTGAGCGGCATCAAGGCTCCGCTGACGGTGGCAGTGATGGGCTGTGCGGTCAACGGTCCCGGAGAGGCGCGAGAGGCGGACATCGGAATTGCAGGCGGCGACGGCTGTGCCATCTTGTTCCGAAAGGGAGAAATTTTGCGCAAGATACCGGAGGATCAGGTGGTCGAGGAACTTGCAAAAGAAGTAGAACAATTAGCTTTACATAAGGAAGGATAAAAATTATGGCTGAGAAAAAGAAAAATATCAAACCGCTCATCATCCTGGGTGTCGTGCTGGTGGCAGCTCTGATTGGATTTTTGATTTACGACGAAGTAAAAACTGCAAACTATAAAAAAGAGTTGAACCTTGCCATCCAGAACACCTACGATTTGGAATCGGGCAGCTGTGTGGGTCAGACCTACAACTATCAAAAGGAAAATCCAGAAGAGAAGAGCGAAGCAGTACGCCAGGCAAATTTTGTTCGTACAGACGATGGCTTGATTTTCCACGAAAGCACCGGCAATGAGGACGGTTCGGCGCTGGTGTCCGATGTTTTTGTTAAACCGGGCGAATATTTCTATCTGGGCGAAGATGCAAAATGGGTGCGCACCGAAATCGACAAGAGCTTAAATACCCGTCCATACAGCATGGCAACCATCTCCCGTTCGATTGAGGATGTTCAGTTTAAACGCATCCATCCGGTCGAGGTGCCGCAGGGAGTGGAGGCAGACAAAGCGTATCAGGTTGTTTTGACCAGACAGTGGATCAAAGCAAGCTACCAGGGAGAAGGAGAGCCGCTGACCAGCAGCATCACCTACCTCATCCGCTATGAAGAGGATACCCCTTACATCACACAGGTCAGCCAGACCTTTGACCTGCGCACCACCGATGAGGACGGCAAGGAGCAGATTGAAGTGGTCGAAGAGAGAGCAGAGTTTACCAAAGGAACCACCGCAGACGGCGGCGACGTACAGCAGGCACTCGATAGCTTCTTTAAAGAAAATATCGAAGGAAACTATGTAGAAGCAGAAACGGAAGAAACCGAAGAGAGCACCGAACAGACAGAGGGTGAATTGACCGTCGGCGAATCCGCTGAAAAGTAACCGGCAGCTCTGTTCTGCTAGCAATAGGGAATAAAGAAATTTTGACAGCTTCCGGCAGAACTCTTCCTGCCGGAAGCTGTTTGACAGAATTAGCATACAAGCGAAAAGAAACAGAAAGGAGTCGTCTGCGGTGAATCGTTTTGAGGATGTCTTTCGCCCGTTTTTGCAGGGAAATGCGGCGCAGCAGCTGATGCGTGCGCCCATCCATCATATCGACGCCAAAAGAGAAAAACGGCAGATCACCGTCGAGCTGCACCCGGAACAGCGCATCCCGATGGAGGAGATTACGCGGGTGGAAAAGCAGATCATGCAGACAGCCAATCTGGCGCTGTTTGAGATTATGACCCGCTACCGCCCGGAGCTGTTCTGCTGCGAGTCGATGGAGGATATTCTGCACGAGCTGCGCAAACGGGGATACCCTGCCAACGGCATCTTCGAAGGCAGCGGGCAGAAGCTGGAGAACGGGACGCTGACCATCAGCTTGCGCCACGGCGGCTACAACCTGATTCAGCAGAGCGGCTGTGATAAAGCCATTCAGCACCTGATTGGTCAGCAGTACGGAATGGCGGTCGATGTTCGGTTTGACGGGGTGCTGTCGCTGGACGAAAATCAGCCGGAGTACCACAAGATTATCGGCGCACCCAGCCTGTCCCCCGAGCAGCAGGCAGCATTGGAACGACCAAAGAGCGCACATCGCCCGACTGCATCGGTAAAAGAGGGAGGGAAGTCCTCCCGACAGGAGCCGAAGGTCGGACAGCTGCTGTTCGATTGCTCCGACCTGCCGCTGTGCGAGCAGGAGGCTGTGGTGGTGCTGGGCAAGCCAATCAAGGAAAAACCCATCCCGCTGTCGCAGGTGGACGGCGAGACCGGTCAGACCACCGTCTGGGGAGATATTGTTCGCAAGGAATCGGTGACCTCCAAGGACGGCAGGTGGGAAATTTTCTCCATCGACATCACCGACTACACCAGCTCCAACACCCTCAAGCTGATTTTGCCCAGCGACAAAAAGGAGGATGTCGAGCAGCTCAACGAGGGCGATACTCTGGTGGTGCGCGGCGATGCTGCCTTTGATAAGTACGAGCACGACGTCACCATCCGTCCGGTCGCCATCACCCTGACCAAGAAGAAGCGTAAAACCGACGATGCGCCCGTCAAGCGGGTGGAGCTGCATCTGCATTCGAATATGTCCACCATGGACGGAATGAACGGCTCGGCAGAGCTGGCAAAGCTGGCGCACGCCTGGGGACACCGCGCAATGGCAATCACCGACCACGGTGTTGTGCAGGGCTTTCCCGATGCGATGTACGCCAGCGAAAAATGGGACGACTTCCGCATGATCTATGGTCTGGAGGCATACTTTGTCAACGACATGGTCGGTGCCGTCAAGGGAGGAGCCCGTCAGGAATTTGACGGCGAATTTGTTGTCTTTGACCTGGAAACCACCGGACTGTCGGCAGGCAGCGACCGCATCACCGAAATCGGTGCGGTAAAGGTGAAAAACGGCGAGGTGGTGGATGTCCTCAACACCTTCGTCAACCCCGAACGCCACATACCGGAAAAGATAACCGCCCTGACCGGCATCACCGACGCCATGGTCAAGGATGCGCCGGACGAGGAGCAGGCGCTCAAGCTTTGGGAGGAATTCTGCCCGAAGGATGCGGTACTGGTGGCGCACAATGCCGATTTTGACTGCTCGTTTATGAGCGCAGCGTTTGCCCGACAGGGAAAGAATTTCAAAAACACCTACATCGACACCGTCACCATCTCCCGCGCTTTGTACAAGGAGCTGAAAAACCACAAGCTGGACACGGTGGCAAACTACCTGAAGGTGGGGGACTTTAACCACCACCGCGCCTGTGACGATGCTGCCGTTTTGGCAAAAATCTTCGTCAGGATGCTTTCGGACATCCAGCAGCGCTGCGGCATCAACACCATCCAGAAGATTAACACTTCCCTTGCCGGAGGCGACCCGCGCCAGCTCAAGAGCCACCACATGATTTTGCTGGTCAAAAATCAGACCGGCTTAAAAAATCTCTACCAGCTGGTGTCCATGTCCCACTTAAAATATTTTAAAAAGCATCCGCTGATTCCCAAAAGCGAGCTGATCCGCCACCGGGAAGGACTGCTGGTGGGCAGCGCCTGTGAAGCGGGTGAGCTGTTCCGCGCGGTGGTAGCGGGCAAGAGCTTTAACGACCTGCTCAAAATTGCCTCCTTCTACGATTACCTGGAGGTGCAGCCGATTGGCAACAATGAGTTTATGATGCACAACGGCACCGTCCGCTCGGTGGCACAGCTGCAGGACTTCAACAAGACCATCATCCGTCTGGGGGAGCGGCTGGAAATTCCGGTGGTAGCGACCGGCGACGTTCATTTTATGGAGAAAGAGGACGCCATCTTCCGCGCTATCCTGATGGCAGGACAGGGCTTTAAGGATGCGGATAATCAGCCGCCGCTGTACTTCCACACCACCCAGGAGATGCTCGACGAGTTCGATTACCTGCCGCCGGAGAAGGCATATGAGATCGTGGTCACCAATACCAACCTCATCGCCGATATGATCGAGCAGGTGCGACCCTTCCCCAACGGAACCTACACGCCGACCATCGACGGAGCGGAGGAGGACCTGCGCCAGCGCACCTGGCAGCGGGCAAAGGACTGGTACGAATTTGAAGGCAAGATCCCGCAGGTGGTGTCCGACCGTCTGACCAAGGAGCTGGAGTCGATTATCTCACACGGCTTTGCCGTTTTGTATGTCATCGCACAAAAGCTGGTGTCCAAGTCGGAGCAGGACGGCTACCTAGTAGGCTCGCGTGGTTCGGTTGGTTCCTCCTTTGTCGCCATCATGGCGGGCATCTCGGAGGTAAATCCGCTGCCGCCGCACTACCGCTGTCCAAACTGCAATCACACCATCTTCTTTACCGACGGCTCGGTCGGTTCGGGCTTTGACCTGCCGCCTAAAAACTGTGAACACTGTGGCACACCTTATCTGCGGGATGGTCACGACATTCCGTTTGAAACCTTTTTGGGCTTCCACGGGGACAAATCGCCGGATATTGACTTGAACTTTTCCGGTGAGTACCAGTCGAAGGCACACAAGTACACCGAGGAGCTGTTCGGAGAGGGACACGTCTTTAAGGCGGGGACCACCGGTGCGCTTGCCGATAAGACCGCCTATGGCTATGTAAAAAACTACCTGAACGAGCGGGGAATGACCCTGCATAAAGCGGAGGAAAACCGCCTGAGCAAAGGCTGCACCGGGGTCAAGCGCTCCACCGGTCAGCACCCGGGCGGCATGGTCGTTGTGCCGAATGATTACGATGTGTTCGATTTTACCCCGATCCAGCATCCGGCGGACGACGTCAATTCGGACATCATCACCACCCACTTCGATTTTAACTCGCTGCACGACACCATTCTCAAGCTGGACATCCTCGGGCACGATGTGCCGACCCTGTACAAGTACATGGAGGATTTGACCGACACCAAGGTCACCGATGCGGATATGTCGGACGAGCAGGTGTACAGCCTGTTCACCTCGCCGCAGGTGCTGGGTGTGACACCGGAGCAGATCGACTGCGAAACCGGCACCCTTGCCATCCCGGAGATGGGCACGCCTTTTGTCCGGCAGATGCTGCTGGATTGTAAGCCGAAGAATTTTTCGGATTTGTTGCAGATTTCCGGTCTGTCCCACGGCACCGACGTATGGCTGGGCAATGCGCAGGATCTCATCAAAAGCGGCACCTGCGACATCAGTCAGGTAATCGGTACCCGTGACAGCATCATGCTGTATCTGATTTACCACGGGCTGGACCCGTCGATGTCCTTTAAAATTATGGAGATTGTGCGAAAGGGAAAAGCACACAAGTTGTTGACCGAGGAGCATGTCAGACAGATGAAGGAGCATGATGTGCCGCAGTGGTACATCGACTCCTGCTTTAAAATCAAGTATATGTTCCCGAAGGCGCACGCAGCGGCGTATGTCATCGCTGCCATTCGTCTGTGTTGGTACAAGGTACACTACCCGCTGCAATTTTATGCGGCACACTTTACCGTGCGCGGCGAGGATTTTGACGCGGCGACGGTGATGCAGGGCAGAGAGATGGTCAAGCTGCGGATGAACGAACTGCGCAACCGGCAGGATGCCACCGACAAGGACAAAAAGACAGCAGACTGCCTGCATATTGCATTGGAGGCACTGTGGCGCGGGGTGGAATTTCTGCCCATCGACCTCTACCGCTCGCACGCCACCCGCTATCTCATCGAGGACGGAAAGATTCGCCTGCCGTTCTGCTCGCTCAAGGGCTGCGGTGACACCGCTGCCAACAGCCTGTATCAGGCAGCGCAGCAGGGCGAATTTATCTCAATGGATGAGGTGGTCAGCCGCTCGGGTGTTTCCCGCACCATCGTAGAAAACCTAAAAGAAGCGGGCGCGCTGGGCGATCTGCCGGAATCCAGCCAGATGAGCCTGTTTTAAAGAGAAAAACGACAGAGCATTTGCTCTGTCGTTTTTTGGTTGGAGGGATCTTGCTTTAAAAACTGCGCAGTAAGCGGCTTAGGAAGGATTGCCGATGAAGAGCGGGTGCGTTTTGCACGCTTCCCACAGGCGCTCGAAGGCAGGCAGGGAACGCTCGAGCTGTTCGGGCGATACACAGTAGGAAAGGCGGAAATGTCCGGGACAGCCAAAGGAACTGCCGGGCACCACTAGGATGTTCTGCTGTTTTGCCAGCTCACAGAAAACCTTTTCATCGCGCAGCGGAGATTGCGGGAAGAGGTAGAAAGCGCCCTGCGGCTTGACACACTGAAAGCCCAGACCGGTCAGGTGGTTGTAGATGCGGTCACGATTGTTTTGGTAAACGCTGACATCCACCTGCACGTCGAGGATGCGGGCAACCACCTTTTGAAAGAGGGAAGGTGCATTGACAAAGCCGAGGATGCGGGTGGCAACATTTAAAGAGGAGAGGACGGCAGAAAGCTGGTCCATTTTTGGATTGACTGCGATGTAGCCGATGCGTTCACCGGGCAGCGACAGCGATTTGCTGTAGGAGTAGCCGATGAAGGCGTTGTCAAAATAGTCCAGCATGAAGGGGACCTGTGCTGCATCGTAGACAATCTCGCGGTACGGCTCGTCCGAAATGACATAGATGCTGCTGGAAAACTTCTGTTCACAGCGGCGGAGCAGCTCTGCCATCTGCCGGAGGGTTTGTGCCGGATAGATGACACCCGAAGGATTGTTCGGGGTATTCAGGATGATTGCCTTGGTGCGGGCGGTGATTGCCTGCTCTAAAAGGGCAAGGTCCGGCTGGAAGGTATCGGGACAGCAGTTGACCACCACCATCTTTCCTTCGAAGTTGGAGATGTAGTTGGCGTATTCCCCAAAGAAGGGAGCCAGCACGATGACCTCGTCGCTCGGGTCAAGCAGGGTCTTGAGGATGACGTTCAGTCCGCCTGCCGCACCGCAGGTCATGACGATGTGCGAGCTGTCCAGCGTACAACTGTGCTGACGGTTGAGGTGGTTGGCAATGGCGGCGCGAACCGATTCGTAGCCGGAATTGTTCATGTAGCCGTGCAGCAGCAGGGGCGGTTCTTCCTCCAGACAGTCGCAGATGGCTTGTGCCACCTGTGGCGGCGGGGTGACACTGGGGTTTCCGATGCTGAAATCGAAGACGTTTTCTGCTCCGTATTCTTTGGCAAGGCGGGCGCCTTCCTCAAACATGGCGCGGATGACCGAACTGTTTGCGGTCATTGCCTGCATTTTTTTTGAAATCATAATCAACAACTCCTTATGGACAGGATAGAATAATGGAAGTTTACCCCTCAGGCGACAATGTCGCCAGCTCCCCTGGGTTAGGGGAACCTAAAAGGATGGGTCTTTAGTTAGACGGTAGATATGAAAGCGGTTTTCGACCCCAATTTGCTCAATTAAGTTCAGCCGGCGCAGCACCTGAATCACATAGGAAACAGCACGCGGACGTGCGCGGGTCAAGCGGCGCAGTTCAGCTGAGTGGAACTGCTCGGGCAAGGGCGGCAGCAGGGTCAGCAGGTCCGCAGGGCAGCTCAGCTC
>ERZ779866.3384-NODE-3384-length-13000-cov-3.808497_pt1 | contig 13000 bp, 14 predicted proteins | sample MGYA00511248_ERZ779866 | MGnify/ENA primary metagenome ERZ779866 (study PRJEB29588, sample SAMEA2155758) | human gut metagenome | biome: human gut; feature: human-associated habitat; material: faeces | place: Denmark | collected 2008/2010 ... | reverse complement strand
GTCACGTTAAAAATGGCAAGACAAGAAACTCAATTAAAGGCGGTCTTAACCCTTGTTGACCGAGTGTCCCCGGCCCTCAAGGGACTTAAAAAAGAGATGCGCATTGCCAGTCGGGAGATGCAGAAGGGAATCTCGCAAATTGGCGATGCAGCAAAAACAGCGGGAGCTGCGATTGTTGCTTTGGCAGCGGTTGGAGGGACAACCTGGGCTGCAACCGTAGCTGCAGCTGATGCTTCTGTTGCTTTAGAGTCTTTTTCAAAGCAAATCGGTATCAATGTTGAGCGTTTGCAGGCCTGGCAGAATGTGGCAGTTTCTACCGGTATGGAAGCTGAAGAGTTCTCTGAAGCTTTGAGAGACATGAATATCGAGCTCTCTGATGCTGCAACCGGTGGCAAAGATGAATTAGCTCAGCTTTTGAAACGAGTCGGCATCTCGGCACGTGATTCAAGTGGAAACATTCGTAATGCGAATGAAGTATTCCTTGAGTTTGCGGACGCGGTTGCTCGGCAAACCGATCCGATGATTCAATATCGCATGGCTATTCTAGCTTTTGGTGAAGATACTGGAGCGAGAATCCTACCGGTGCTTCGTCAAGGCTCAGCTGCTTTTCGTGAAAATGAAGAGGCAATGAGAGCGGCGGGGACTGCTATTTCTGAACGCCAGATTGGACGGTTAAAAGAATTTCGCAATCAGTGGAACTTGCTCAAGCAATCGGCAACATCGTTGACAACAGGAATTCTTTCGGGTCTCGCTCCGTCTTTTGGCAAGTTAGCTCAAAAAGCCACAGAAGTTTTGGAAAAGATTAGGCCGCTTTTAAATCTTTACATTGAAGATTGGGCTAAGCGCTTAAGCCAATTAGTCGATGAAATTCCCTGGGATAATATCTTCAAGAAAATTGATGCCCTGATTTCTGGTGGTGACAAACTCAAACAGGAGTTTGGAGCCCTTGGTCAAGCTCTAGGTTTCGTTTTTGAGAACTTAGGCACTATTATCAGCGTTTATCTTGGTTACCGAGTTGTTAAAGATGTAGTAGCGTTTGGCAATTCGCTTATATCATTAAGCAGAGCGATTCCGTTGTTAATTAAAGCTGTTGCTCCGCTAATTGGAGCTGCCAGTCCATTTTTGTTGCTTGCAACAGTAATGACGGCTGCTGCAATGGCGATTATTGATAAATGGGATCAGATCAAGGCAGTTGTAATGCCTATTATCAATGGTATTGGTGATGCGATTAAATGGCTCATAAGTTTAATTACAGACGCAGCTCAGTGGATTGATAACAAAATTCAAGCGTTAATTCCTGACTTTTTAAAGAAGGGTACAGATATTCGAGTGGCATTTGATAATGCAACTCAAAATGTGGGTACTGATGAGCAAACAATTCCTCAGTCTATCGACTCAAGGCAAGAGTTCTCTTCTTCAGTGGAGCAAACAATTCCCCTGTCTATTGACTCAAGGCAAGGTTTTTCTGCTTCAGTGAAGCAAACGCCATCACAATCTTTTTATTCGACTCAGGGTTTTTCTATTCCGACAACTCAATCCCTACAGGCTTTTATGCCTTCGGTGATTGAAAACAGAATGAGTGGACGTGTTGATGTGACTTTCAATAATGCGCCGGCTGGGCTTTCAATTGAAAGAACGTCAGGATCCAGCGGTGTGGCAGTTGATGCGAGAGTAAATCGTGCAGATACCGGTCGTGGTCCATATGCTCCGACTTTTGCATTTGTTGGAGGTGACGCATGACGAGACTTCAAGCATCATTTAAGGGTGTTCAGTTTTACGTGCAGGCTTCTGACGCTTCTGGCGGGCGTCGAACAGTTACGCATGAATATCCGCAACGCGATGAGCCTTTTACTGAAGATCTCGGTCGTGCTGCCAGGCGTTACCGTTTTGAAGCATTCGTTCTTGGACCAGATTTTATTGACCAGGCCGAACGCTTAAGGGATGCGATTGAATCACCTGGCGCCGGAACATTGGTTCATCCTGAATTTGGAGAAGTTCAGGTTGTCGCAGTTGGTGGTGCCACTGTTTCATTCTCTCAATCAAATCGCATAGCTCGATTCTCGCTAGAGTTTGTTGAAGCAGGTTTGAATGCTTTCCCGCAATCAGATTCCGCTACTCAGACATTAAGCAGAATGACGGCGGATCGGTTGGTTTCTTCAGCAATTGATTCTTTCGCAGATTCAATCAATCTGGACAAAGTGACTGATTATGTGAGTGCAGCGCTTGATGGTGATTTACTGGACATGATTGACACTGTGGCCAGTTCTGAGATCGCTCAGGTCTTAGGCTTTGCAGACAAAGTTGCAGATCTTGCTAATGATGTAATCAGCTTAGTTGATACAGATCCGAGGCAATTTGCTCAAAAATTTATGGGTGCCATCGGTCTTTCGGGTTTGGCTACCACGGCAGCTGGTTGGAGTCGTGCAGCAACTAGATTGAACGCATTAGTGGGCAATCTTCATGGAGAGCATGAAGAGCCGCTTTATTCCGATGTCAAACCCGATTCTTCGGCCATCATTGAAAACAACCGGACATCGGTCTATTCACTGGCTCGTCAGGGGATAGCTGCTCAAATTGTCGGTGTGACTACATTGATCGGTACAAAGTTAGATACGACCGTTCAAACAACGGAAGTGATGACAGAGGACGCTACAGAGGTCGAAGAGGAAAACGCATCTAACCAGGCTCCGACTGTTTCATATGACGAAATGATTGAGGCCAGAGACATGATCGTAGCGACTCTTGAAGAAGAAATGCTCAATGAGTCGGTCAGTGACGACATGTACATGACGCTTCGTGAAGCGGCAACAGCAGTCTCAAAAGATCTGTCTGAGCGAGCTCAAGGAAAGGGGCAACTTTATGAATACGATGCCGGAACCTCAATGCCAGCATGTGTGATCGCAATGGAGCTCTACGGCGATGCGACTCGCTCAACTGAGATTTGTGTTCGAAATTCTGTAAACAATCCAGGCTTCTGTCCGAATGTAATGAAGGTTCTCAATGAATGATGAAGTCAGCGTCCGTGCTAACGGTGTCGATTTAAAAGGTTGGACGGATGTTTCTATTACTGCCGGCATCACGATGGCAGCCAGGACGTTTTCCGTAGGAATTACGTTTTCTTGGCCGCAGGCAAAAGATGTTCTGACTGCAGTAAACCTTGGAGACAAAGTTGAAGTTCTGATTGGATCGGATACGGTTTTGACGGGGTACATTTTTTCTTCTCCGATTTCTTATTCCGGTCAGTCGGTGACTGTTTTAATTACCGGCAGATCTAAAACGGCAGACATTATCGATTGTTGTCCGATTGCTTCAGCAATTACTAAACCCGCAGCATCGAGTGGGGATGGTTGGGCTGGTGCCGGAGCGGTTCCCGCTACCGGTTCTCAGTCGGCTCCGGAAACTCCGGCTGTGTCTCAATGGAAAGATAAAAGCATTGAGCAGATTGCGGCAGACATCTGTCAACCATATGGGGTTGATGTGATCGCAGAAGCTTCAACGGGAGATCCGATTTCGCTTCATGCTATTGAAAACGGGGAAACCTGTTTTGAATCGATTAGCAGACTTCTGACTGTCGGTCAGCTTTTTGCGATGGATGACGAGGCAGGGCGCCTTGTTTTGACTGAGCCCGGTGCAGCAGGCCTTGCAGCAGGGGGATTAGAACTAGGCGTCAATATCTTAAGAGGCGCCATGGATCGTGATGCAACAGATCTATTTTCTGATTACGTTGTTGAAGGCCAGAGAGCTGGCACGGATGAATCTTTCGGAGCAGATGCTTCGCATTTGAATGCTGAAGCTACGGACGGTGAATTGAGCCGTTATCGATTGATCGTTCTTCCGCAGTCCGGAGCTATGACTTCAGATCTTTGCCGGCAGATTGCTCAATTTGAACAGCGCCGTAGGCGGGCTCTCTTGAAGTCCGTTTCTTATGAAGTAGTGGGCTGGCGTGATTCCTCTGGGAAACTTTGGCGACCGAATACTCAAGTGCATGTAAAAGATTCTCTGCTAGGCATTGATGAGCTTTTGTTGATTGCCGAAGTGACCTATTCACTATCTTCGAGCGGGATGCTTACGCGTTTGAATCTAGCTCCGATTGATGCGTTTGAAGCATCGCCGACTGCGCAGCAAGAGGCTCAAGCTCAGGATTCTGGCGGTGGTAGCTCGTGGATGGATCAAGTGAAATGAAGTTCGTTTTAAAGCTTATTCGTTCGCTTTTGGGGCGTGGTGTTCTCACGTTAACTCATGAAGAAGCAAAGATTCGTACGATAGATGCAGAGTTTTTGCCCGGTGACAAACGCGAGGGACTTGAGCATTTTGAGGCCTATGGGTTTGGATCTCGAGCGCATCCAGGGGCTGAGGTGTTTGCTGCCTTCTTCAATGGAGACAGATCACACGGAGTTGTCCTGGCAACGGCAGATAGGCGCTATCGCTTGAAGCTTGAAGAAGGTGAAGTGGCAATTTTTGACGACATAGGTCAAAAAGTTCACTTAAAAAGGGACGGGATCTCGGTTGTGACTCCCAAAAACCTCACTGCAGAAGTCGGTGGAAATTTCGCTGCAACCGTAACCGGGACTTCAACTTTGACGACAAACGGTTTGACGATTGACTCGCCGTCAACTCAAATCACGGGAACTTTGACTGTTCAAAAACTGATTACAGGTCAAGGCGGCTTGGCAATCTCCGGTGGCTCCGGAGCTTCTGTTGACGGAAATCTTTCGACAACGGGCGATGTCAAGGCAGGCAGCATTAGTTTGCAAAATCACACACATTCCGGCGTTCAGCCTGGATCTGGCAGCACAGGGAAACCGCAATGAGAGAACTTCAAATCAATGGGAAGCTTTCGGAGCTTTCTATGTATGCCGATGATGAACTTACAAGGGCTGTGATTATCAGCCTTTTTTCATGGTCTCGCGCTCGTGATGATGACCCTGTAGAGGGAAGTAGACGCTTCGGTTTTTGGGGTGATACTTATGACGCCGCTGGTCAAGAAACAGGGTCTAAGCTTTGGTTGATGTCTCGAACAAAAATCCTTCCGGACACGGTTGAAAAGTGTCAAAAGTATGCGGCGAAGGCGCTGCAGTGGATGGTGGATGACGGGGTTGCGGATTCTGTTGATGTCTATGCAGAGCGCAATGGAGTCGATCGAATTGATATGTCGGTCACAATCAATCGAAAGGATGATGATCGTCGCCTTCATTTTTCGAATGTTTGGGAGGTTTTGAAAAATGGCATTTAAGGTTCCAACTCTCCGTGAACTGATCAAACAGATGACGGAGGATGCGGAAAGAGAGTCTGGTAGCGCACAGTTGAGAATGTCAAACCTTCGGGTTCTTCCGAAAGTTTTTGCTTTTGCAGTCTACGGTCTTTATGCATACATCCGTTATATCGCGGCTCAGTTGTTCGCTGATACCGCAGAAGATGAATATTTGATTCGTCAAGCCTCTATTCAGGGATTGTACTTGCAGCCTGGGGAGAGCATGGAATCTCTCAAGCAGCGCTTGCTTGATCGATTAAGAAATCCGCCTCGAGGGGGGACAGCTTCAGATTATGTCTACTGGGCGAAGGAAATTGAGGGTGTAACCCGTGCTTGGTGCTTTCCGAAAGAACAGGGAATCGGGACTGTTGTTGTCCGTTTTTGTACTGACGGTCTGACAGAAAACGGGATCCCGACAGAGGGAAAAGTTGCTGAAGTTCAAGCACACATTGAAGAAAACGCTCCGATCCCGGCATCAATCACGGTTGTTGCTCCTCAGGCTCAAGTTGTCAATTTCACGATTAGTGATCTTTTGCCATCAAACGACACTATCAAAGAAAAGATTAAAGCTGAACTTGAAGCGCTGCTGATTCGAGAGGGCGCTCCAGGACAGATACTTTACCGCAGTCACATTGAACAAGCCATCAGTTCAGTAGATGGCGAAGAAAATCATGTTTTAGTGAGTCCCTCTGATGATGTGGTTTGCGGAAACACAAAAGTGCTTGTGATGGGGGAAGTCAGTTATGTTGAAACGTGATTTCAATGATCTATTGACAAAGCTTCTTCCTCCCGGTCCTGCGTGGCACAGGAAGGAAGGTTCACCAGGCAACGCGGTTTTAAAAAGTGGTGCCAATCAACTGCAGCAAGTCGATACTTACGCAGATTCCCTAGTAGATGAAGCGGATCCACGAACGGCCAGTCAGACATTCTCCGACTGGCTTCGTGTTTATGGTATTCCTGATGACTGTTTGAAGTACCTCGAAAACGTCACAGATTCTCAGTACCGACAGTATCTGTTGGTGAAGGTAAGAAGAAGCGGTCTGACGGCCGCTTTTTATAAGGAGCTGGGTGCAATTTTCGGAATCGATGTTGACATCGGTTATTGCAGAGCGTTTCGCGTCAGTTCAAGAGTGAATCAACGGCTTTACGGTCCTGAGTGGGGTAACGCATTCCTCTTCATCGTAACAGCCAATGTTCAAAGTCAAAAGGATTTCTTCCGCGTCACTTGGCGCACAAACAACCGTTTAGCAACCTGGGGCATCGAATTCCTCGAATGCTTGATCAAGCAAAACGCTCCAGCACACGCACAAGTTCTATTCCGTTACGAATAAAGGTGAAAAAATGGCAACAAATGTCACTGCTGATCAATTAGTTGAAAAATACCAAGGGGATGCAGTTCCCACACTTCCTGACTATACAAAGCTTGTTTCCGAAGGCTTTCCGAGTGACGGCAATCCTTCAACTGGCATGGTTGCAACATTGCCAGGCGCAGCTTGGTTTGCTCTTGTTTCCGCAATGCGCATCAGCGTGATCAAGGCTGCAGGTCTGACTCCGGCTTCAACTCCAGATCCACTCCAATTTTTGACGGCATTGCAGTCAATGGCGTGGATGCAAAATAAGAAAATTACTTACTCAATGTTGGTTGATGCTCTGACTGCAACCGGAGATAAAGCGAAGGGGCTTTCTGCCAATGATTGTTTTTTAACGCCATTGTCATTGCAGTCTGTCCTTGATGTGATTTGTCCTCCGGGCATGTTTGGCTTCTTTCATGCAACAGACGTTCCAGAAGGGTGGTTACTCTGTAATGGGGCAACTGTTTCGAGAACAACCTACTCCCGATTGTTCGCAAAAATTGGTACAAAGTATGGCGCGGGAGACGGATCTACAACTTTTACTTTACCTAACTTAGATGGTCGGGTTTTGCAGGGAACTACAAACACGGGAAACGTTGGTAACTACCTTGAAGCGTCGTTACCAAACATAACAGGCGATTTTAGAAGCTTCGATGTAGGAAACTTCGAGGGAGCTGTTGGTGCCTTTTATGTCATCAGAGAATCTCAGAAGTCAGGGGCCACGGGAACAACGTGCGGAACAGATTATGTTGTTGGTATAGATCCGTCTCGCCAAAATTCACTGTACTCTGGCGATTCCATGCAACCAAAGGCTATTACTGCTTTACCATGTATCAAAATTTGATACATGCGAGCACCTGAAGCGCTGGACTTTGCACTTTTTGGCTAGATTGATAAATCGATGAAGATCTTGACGCATCAATTCCGATGTTATGAGCACCCTCGAGATACGGTTCCGAATAACCGTGACCAACGGATTCTGTCGCATATAAAGATCCAACCGAATCGTCTGGGTTTTGCCACAGTGGCGCAGCTATCGCAACTGTGTAGCCTGTGATGTTTGGGGTTTCAACTTCACGCCGAAACCCCGTTTTATCGGCACAGGAACTCGGTGCTCAGCACAGAGCCATTTTTGTGCCAGACACTGCGAGATCGCCCGCAGGCATTGAAAAGTCGGTCATAATTCCAGCACTTGCGGCACAGAAAAGCACATACGAGCACCAGCGCTCCATGACGTTCTTTCGTGACTCAAGAAAATCTGAGCGTTGATATGCTCTGTAAACATGGTCGCCGACAGCATGAGAAAGGCATGCTTCAGCGATCTCAAAGTTGACGCCGTTGTCAGCCATCCAACAGCGGGCGATTGATCGAAGACCGTGTGCGACAAGTTGACCTTTTAGACTTGAAGAGTGCAACCATTTTGCCAATGCCTGCTTGGATATGTGGGAATTAGAAGCGCGGCCGGCAAAGATGTATTTATTTTTAGGATGAGGAGAAAGCATTCGCTCACGTTTAAGTAGCTCTTTCATAAGTGAAGTGACAGGCACTCGTTGAGGGCGGCCCTTCTTCATCTCTGAAGCGGGGATGTGAATCACATCACCTATGATCCAAGACTTTTCGAGCTTTGCGACTTCTCCAGGTCGGAGCATGGAGCAGAGGCTGAAAAGGAAGTAGTTCTGCATTCTGATTGGTGCGTCTTTGATGATCCGCATCACCGAAGGCAGATCTCTCCAGTCAACCGACGGCATTGCTTTTGATCGAGCAGGTGCGAAGACACGGGAGACTCGATGCAGCGGATTTGTGTCGATGTAACCTGCGCAGACAGCAAGCTCCATGATTTCACGCAACCGCATGAGGATTCTTTTGAGTGTTGACTGTTTGCCGTCTCTTTCAATGACTTGAACTGTTTTAATGACAAGAGGTGCAGTAATTTCGTCTAATTGTCTGCTCCCGATGTGGCGCATGATGTAAAACTCGATGCGCTTTTTTTCGTCTTTGAAGCTCACAATCCGACCTCGTTTGAGGTTGCACCAGAGTACGAAAGCATCTTTCAGTGTATAGCCACCAATCGGCTTTACATCAAATTCTTTTTGCTTACGCCTTGCTGCTTGTTTGGCTTGAGCAAAGCTAATGTCCGGAAAGCGTCCAAGAGTGATGTCGACATTTCGACCATTTTGACTCACTCGGACTAACCATGATTTTGAACCGGACGGATGGACTCTAAGAGTCAGTCCGTTCTCTATCGCAACCGAATATCTTTTTTCTTTCGGCTTTAACGCCGATATTTCTTTACTAGAGGATATTTTCATGCTGATTCCTATCTACTACTTTGATGATGAAAAATACTTCGCTTATGAAGGCAAAGCGCAGAAAGTCGGTGATGACATTTTGATGCCTGACGACGCCACGCAAGTAGCTCCAGACACTGAAAAGCTTGCGACGCACTTTGGTAAGTGGAATGAGAGGGCCAAGATGTGGGAGTATGAAGCAAAACCGACATCTGCAGCCGATTTCGTAGCTAAACAGGTCTCTCACAGGAGCCAGTCTGCTCATGACATCGAAATGCGTCAGCTCTTGCAATCTCTTGTCAACGCAGACTCCACGCACTACAGAATCATTAGAGGGAGCGAAGAAGATGGCCTGTGGTGGGGCGTGGAAGTGATTCCCGAAAAGTCTCAAGACGAAAAAGACCTAGAGCAAGCTAGAGCAGATGAACAGAAAGCTCTCGCTTACTTACGCTCGACCGATTATGTTGCCGTCAAGCTTGCTGAAGGCGTGGCTACCAAAGAAGAATACGCCGAGGTACTTCAGAAGCGAGTTGAAGCACGTGAGGAAGTGAATTCGCTTCGTGCGTCTCAAGAAAATTTGATGGCAAAGATTGCCGAGGTCAAGGCATGATACGACTAATCGTCAAATGGGTGCTTCTCGCACCCGTTTCTTTATTTATGGCCGTGTTCGCACGGCTTTTGTGTCCTGTCCTACCGCTCTTTGCGAATGACGAGGGTTACCTACCCGAGTGGCTTTGGTGGTTTCAGACGCCTTTCGACACTTTGGACGGCGATAGCGGGTCATGGGAACGTCATCCTGGGACGGGCAAGTGGCAGACGTACTGGCGAAGAGTTTGCTGGTTGTGGCGCAATGCAGCGTATGGCTTCGATATGCGAGTTTGCGGAATCAAAATTAACCCTGACACTGACCGAATTGTTTACGAAGGCAATCCGGACATCGGAGATAACAGTGGGCAGTCAGGCAAGTGCAAGTGGTTTGCATACAAGGGTGACACAAACGAGCCAATTGCTTGGCAGTGGATGTTTGTACAGCACTACAACTTTCTGAAGTTGCACAAATGTATCCGGATCGGCGTCGGATGGAAAATCTGGGATGTTGAAAAGTTACGCTCTGAACCCGCTCAATATTGGCTTTATTTCAATCCTGTCAAGTAAAAAAGGGGAATCAAAATGACAAAAGAAGAACTTAAGGCTGCTTTGAAAGATTTCGGTTTGAAAGGAAAAGAAATCGCTGATGATCTCTATGAGAAGCTTGAGACCGAAAAAGAAGAGCTTGACACTGAAACACGCCGAAAAGTTCGTGCTTTCTGGCTCCCGGTGGGCTTCATTCTAGGTGTTGTTGTGACAATAATCGCTCAACTGGCATTGTGATAACCATGAGGGCGTGAGATGTTAAACACGCTAAGTAATTACTTGCCTGCAGCATCAGAGCGGGTTTTGATGACTATCGGCGGTGCCGTTGGTGCCGCTTTTTCTTTTGCTTTCGGGAACGTCGGACCGTTGATTGTTTGGCTGAGCATTTTTGTCTCGGTTGATATGTGTCTCGGGGTTCTTGCTGCCGTTCACAAAGGGAGATGGCAGGCACGGGTCATGTTCTGGGGCGTGATCAGAAAGGTAACAATGTTCTGTATTGTCGCTTTGGCACACGGACTCGATATCACATTGCACGACTTGATACATATTGACTTTGTGCAAAGCATTGTCATTGTCGCATACACGGCAGCCGAATTTGGTTCGATCATCAAGAATCTTGAGAAAGCGGGGCTCGGGAGCGTGGTTCCTCCGATCCTTCGCTACATACTTTACGCGATCAATGATTATCTTGAAGAACGAGCAAAGAAGACAGTGCCGGTCACGTTAAAAAAGGAGAAAAAAGATGGTGAGTAACTTTCGCCCGTTTGGATCATTTCAACCCGCACAGGCTGCGGGTTTTATTTCGCAATTTGAAGGCTGCAGTTTGACAGCTTACAAATGTTCTGCCGGTGTCTGGACTATCGGTTACGGTCACACAAAAGGCGTCAGCGAAGGTGATACGTGCACTCAAGAACAGGCGGACGCATGGCTCATTGATGACGTCAAAGAGACACAGACCCTTCTTGCTCACTACGTCAATGTACCTGTGAGCGAAGGAGAATTCGTTGCTCTTGTTTCACTCGCATTTAATGTTGGCGTCGGTGCGTTGATGAAATCCAAGCTGCTTCGAAAGTTGAATTCTGGAGATCGAGACGGTGCAGCTGAAGAGTTTCTAGACTTTGATCTGGCGAATGGCAGGCGCATAGAAGGTCTTACAAGACGACGCAAACAAGAGCACGATCTTTTTCTTTCAGATTCGCTCGAAGCTCAACTTCCAAATATCGTTTGATCATGATTGATACTTTGAAAATTGGTGGTCTTGGTTTCATCGTTGGGCTTCTTGTCGCAGCTATTGCTGCTCACATTTGTTACGACACAGGGTTCGATCATGGGGCTGCAGAAGTGGAGGCAAAACAGGCTGAAGCAGTCAAAATTGCACAAATGGAGGTAAAAAAAGACTATGAAAAGCGCATTCAAGAGCTTAGCGCTTCTCTTGAGCGCCTTCGCATTGATAATGCTCAACGGTTGCGCGAGCTCGACGAGTTCAATAACGCCAGAACAAGTTTGGCAGCCTGCCACCGTGACCGCCGCGACCTTGCAAGTCTGGCAGTCGAGGCAGAAAGCTTACTCGGAGAAGCTGACAGCTATCTTAGAGCGCTCTCAAAGTAAGTAAAATTGCCAGGGCAATGCCCTGGCATCAGTTATTTTTTTATTTGTGAAAAGCAAAAATCAGCCCATTGCTGCATTACCGGACGCCTCAGTTCTAGCAAATCAGATCGTTGATAGGCTTGTTCGACTTCGTTGCCAGTCGCATGGCTTAAGGCTTTTTCTGCCAAAACCTTGTCAATGCCGTTTTCAGCGCACCAATCGCGGAACGTGCTTCTGCATCCGTGCATGGTAATGACATCATCGTTCGCAGCCAGTCTCAAATATCGAATTGGTGACTCTTTTGAAATGTGTCCTTGTTTGTCGGGAGGGCAGAAAATGTACTCTCCTTTGAGAGTATCTCTTAAGCCTTTAAGTAACTTCACTATCTGCGTAGGTAATGGGACTCGGTGAGGGTATTGTTTTCTGTCCTTTCTGCGCTCTATCGGCATAATCCAGACATTGTTGTCAAAATCTATCTCATCCCATTTTGCTTCCACAAATTCTTGTATTCGGCTTGCGGTTACAATCCCGAAAATGGTCGCATATCGCATTGTTAAATCATCGTACTGAGTTACGTTACCGGATAGTAAATTTTTAATGACCTCGGGGACTCTTTCCCACTGTAAGGCAGGGTGATTGGTGACTTGTTGCACCTTGCCAGGCGAAGGAAGAAATTGGTCAAGTCCTGTTTTCCAACGTGCTGGATTTTCTCCGATCCAACCTCTTGAAATAAAATAGTCAAAAACACCGGAAAGCATTCGTTGAAGCTTTGCAGCGGTTTCAGTTTTGCTATCCCAAATGGGATTCAGGATTTTCAAAATATGATCCCGATTGATTTTAGAAATCTCAATATTGCCGATAGTAGGGACGGCGTACCGCTCAATAGTCTTATACCAACGCATTGATTGTCTGAAGCTAGTCCATTTCCTAACGCGTTTAGCGTTTTCTATGGCTTCTGCATAGTAATCATTAAAACGTCGAACAGAAATCTCTATATCAATTTCTTTCTTTTCTTTTTGTTTTAATTCAATTGGTGTTATTCCATTGGCCAATTCCTTTTTGATTTTAAATACCTTTTCTCTTGCTTCGGCAAGGCTGACAAAACGAAGGGAACCAAGCCCCGTTTTGTGAGTTTTTTTATTAAACTGGTACCGCAAGACCCATGATCGAGCGTTGCCTTTAACATGCAAGTAAAGTCCATCGCCGTCAGGGTAAAATCCGTCCGGTAGAGAAGCTAATTGTTTAGCTTTTAGCTTTTGTTTTGTGGCCATTTTTAATCGAAGGTTTTTTGTACAAAAAATTGTACGAAAAATTGTACAATGAATCTTGAATAAAAATGAATAGGACTGAATCAAATTGAATAAAAATTCGGAATATCCTGTTGATAT
>ERZ779866.3381-NODE-3381-length-13005-cov-3.125637_pt1 | contig 13005 bp, 15 predicted proteins | sample MGYA00511248_ERZ779866 | MGnify/ENA primary metagenome ERZ779866 (study PRJEB29588, sample SAMEA2155758) | human gut metagenome | biome: human gut; feature: human-associated habitat; material: faeces | place: Denmark | collected 2008/2010 ... | reverse complement strand
AATCAAATTATACATTATCAGCTATATATTGTTCAGCCTTTTGCCCCGCAAAATTAAAAATAGCAGATGGTATTTGAGGGGAATCTATTTTGTAATATTTTATTTCTTTTGTATTTTAATTTATGTGTGGATTTAGTTTTTTTTGTAACCAAATAAAAAGCTCTAAAATTTATTTTAGAGCTTTTTTTATATGACAAAGGGAAACATAATGTATGATAAATTGATAAAAGGAATTTATAAGTACGGAAAGAAAACAATTAAGCGAAAAATTTTTATGATGAGTCACGAATAAAAATCCTTGACTTCTAAATAAACGCGTACTACTAATAGTATTATCACTAGCTATAGGTGTATCTAAAATCTGTAATATTTTATTGCAGATTTTTTTATTTTTAACTATAATCCGTAAGAAAATAATAGCGAAAGTAACGATATGAAAATAAATTGGCAAAAACATCTGAGAATAATAAAGAAAGTTACAATATTTATTATTGGAAGTTTGGTTGTATCCTTAGGAATATCTGTTTTTTTATATGAATATTTAGGAAATTATTTGAACCAGCTTTCTGAAGCGCAAATAAAAGAAATGGCGGCAAATCCTTTTAGTGAAATAACCAGAACTTCTTTTAATATATATTTGATTGCCTATATTTTATTTGGTCAGTTACCGGATAAAATAAAAAAGGCAAGTGCTTTTCCCAGGTGTATTTACTTTTTATTGTTTTATTTGTTTTGTTATATTGTATCAATATGGATTTAACTTTGTTAATAATACTGTACAGCTCTCAATTTGAGAGCTTTTTTTATATAAAAAAGGAAAATATGATGAATTGGAAAAGAAAAGTTGCATCTGTGACGGGAGAATATCTGGGACGAGATTTTATGAAAAAATTATCAGATATTACAAATGAATTAGAAACTTGGACCAGCAAAAATCCATTAAACGGAAGAAATGCCAATCCCGCAAACGAAGATGAATATATGAAAGAGTATGCACAAAAAAAGAAAAAATTTAAATCAGAACAAATAAACTTACAACCCATACAAAGACCGGTATCCACTTGGAATAAAAAAGATTTGGATACCGTAATGCAAAGTAAAGACTATCTTTATGATGATTATACAAAGAAAAAAGTTCAAAAATATTTTGAATGGAAATATCCGGGAAAACAGAGATTGGATGCAACGGGCAGGCCATATTAAGAAGGCATCGGTTCTTATGCTGACATTTCATTTGAAAAAAGAGGAAGTTTCAAACTTCCTCTTTTTTGTGTTCCTGAAGGGGATATTGTCTTAATATTGCCCGTCGCGGCCGAATTTCCGGTACCATTTTTTCATCACGTCAACAGCTTCGCCGCGGCATTCCTCAATGGCAATTCCGTAAACGCCGTCTTTGAGCAGTGCGTAAAGTTCATCGTCCTTAAAGCCGATATCCGCCGCATCTTTGCGCGTTGCCGCAAAATATATTTTGCCGATATTAGCCCACTTACTGGTCATCAGGCACATCGGACAGGGTTCGCAGCTGGTGTAGAGGACGCAGCCGGAAAGGTCCCAGGTGCCGAGAACCCGGCAGGCCTCGCGAATGGCCTGAACTTCGCCGTGTGCTGAAGGATCATGGTTTGCCAGCACATGATTATAGCCGCCGGCAATAAACTTTCCGTCTTTGTAGATTACGGAACCAAACGGTCCGCCGGTCGGAATATTTTCATCGTTCAAAGAGGTTGCGGAGGCCTTAATCGCCTCTCTCATGGCCGCAATATCCCCTTGGTCATAAGCTTTGTTCATAGACATATCCTTTCTTATACGGCAATCTTAATCAGGTGGTCGGGTACAATCAGGTCCGCGTCGGTAGAGGCAATGACCTCGTCGAGAGAAAACAGCGGATTGATTTCCTTAAGGAGCAGTCCCTGAGGCGTCACTTCTATGACGCAGCGTTCGGTAACGATTAAATCCACTTCGTTGGCAGCGGTCAGGGGCAGGGTACAGTTCTTGACAATCCTTGATTGGCCTTTGCTGGTATGTTCCATGGCAATAATCACCCTTTTGGCGCCGACAACCAAATCCATGGCGCCGCCCATTCCCGGTACAAAAGCGCCCGGAATCATCCAGTTGGCCAAATTGCCGTGCTGATCCACCTGCAAGGCGCCGAGTACGGTAGCGTCAACATGTCCGCCGCGGATCATTGTAAAGGACATCTGCGTATCAAAAAACGCCGCGCCGGGCTTGGTTGTGACGGCCATTCCGCCGGCATTGATTACCTTGGGATTGTCTGCGGCCGACAAGTCGCGATGGCCGACGCCGAGCAGACCGTTTTCGGATTGAAAGATAACATGAATGTCATGCGGAATGTGATTGGCGACTTCGGTCGGAAGTCCGATGCCGAGCGTAATGACGTCGCCTTCGGAAAACTCCTTGGCAATGCGTTTGGCAATGATCTCGCGGCTTTGTTCTTTAGAAAGTTCCATCAATCTGTCCTCATGCAACAATATAATCAATAAAAATGTTGGGAATGGTAATTTCGTTCGGGTTAAGCGGTTCTTCCGATATCTGGTCGGCTTCGACGAACACGGTCTGTGCGGCGGTTGCCATAACCGTATTCAGGTTGCGGGTAGTTCCTTCCAGAAATGCGTTGCCGAACTTGTCCGCCTTGGTGGCGTAGACGATTGCAAAATCGGCGCGCAGCGGTTTTTCCAGAAGATATTTCCGGCCGTCCATTTCCATAACGGTTTTGTCTTTTTCCACCACGGTACCCACGCCGGTCGGCGTCAGAAAACCGCCCAGTCCGGCACCTCCGGCGCGAATACGCTCAACCAGAGTGCCCATCGGCACCAGTTCCACTTCAAGTTCGCCGGCGTTAAACTGCCGCCCGGTTTCGGGGTTGGTGCCGATATGTGCGGCAATAACTTTCTTAACCAGTTTATGGACAATAAGCTTTCCGCGGTCATAATCGGGTGTAGATGTATCATTAGCAATCAGCGTCAGCCCCGAGGTATGGTTCTTAACCAGTTCGTCAATGATCCGGGTAGGTGTTCCGCAGCGCAGAAAACCGCCGATCATCACCGAGGCATTAGCCGGAATAAGTCTGCCGGCTTCGGCTGGCGATATAATCTTTTTTACCAATATTCTTATATCCCTGTTAATTAATCCAGAGCACTATAACTCTTTTTTTTGCAAAAGTCATCAATTTTTATCCCGTATGAGGAGAAAATGCAAAATTTTGTCTCCGGTTAGACAAATATTGTTTTGCCAAAAACTTAAAATTATTGTATATTTAAGATAAAAAACGGGCAGGACAACATGGCAAATTTGTGGAAAAAAATCAAAATAAGGTTCAATAAATACAAAACCCGGATGCTGGCGGCGGTTTTGGCCGTGGTTCCGTCGTTTTCCAGCGAGCTTCCGCACCGGGAGCTGCCGGAATTTAAGCTTGCAAAGGAAATAAATCTCGACTTGTCGGCCGACACTATGGAAGAAGCCTTTAAAAAGGGAAAATGCGCCGACCTGATGTCTTTTGTTGAAAAAAGCCCGCATATAAACGATACGGTTGTCTTGAACTGCAAAAACGTAAATATGCGCCTTTGCGCCGGCGTTTATCAGCAAAAGGACGATAAAGTCCGTTTGAAATATTTTGTGCCGGATATTAGCGGTGCCGATTCCGCCACGGCCAGAAAGATTATCCGCTATACCAAAGCCTGGAACGACGAGTTTTATCGAATGTCAAACAAGGCGCACGAATATAAGCACCGCCATACCCACAAGAGCGGAACTTTCAAGACCGGTGTCTGCATGGAAGACAACGCGCGTCTGAGCCAGCATAACGAAATCGCTTCTTATATCACCAATCTTCTCTACGAGCGGGAAGTGTATCTGGCAATGTCCCGCAGCGGAATTTATGCACGGGAATATCTTGACGACATTATATCAAGCCGTTTTCAGGGATATAAGGACGCCGTAAAGCAAGGCATTGTAAAACCCGGCAGTACCGATCCCCGAATGCAGGAAATGGAAAACTTTCTGATCGCCAAGACCGTCAGCGAATGGTGGATAAAAAAAGAGCAGAACGTCAACGTTGGCGTAACCCTGAAACGGCTGAACTGGTTTGTTAAGGCCTATCCTTGGCTGGTGCGGAAGAAAAGAGACGCCGGGACGCTGCGGGCCTATGTCAGAGCTTTGGACAAATGCTATACCTTTATCAAAGACGGCAGACTGGTCAATCTGAACTATTTTCAGCGCGGTCCGTTTGACTATAATCCGCCGGAGCAGCCGGAAGCCTGGAAAAACTGGCCCGGAGCCGAGCTGTTCGGTCCGCACAAACTGAAAGACGTGGAACTCAAAGACACGGTCAAAATGCGGATTGCGGAACTGCGCGGAGAAGCGCCGTTCAAATTTCAGATGCTCAAAGATACGATGCAGAGCCGCTGATTTTAAAAATAAAAAAGGGTCGTAAATCGCCCCTTTTTTATTGCATACGCTTATGCAAAACGATGTTTGATTCTGTAGATTTTAAGCATAATCTCGTTTTCGGGGGCATAAAGTCTGGCTTTTGCCTCGTCAAACAGGTCATAGCGGTCGGCATACTCCCTGAACAGGTTATAATCCCGGAGTTCAATCATTTTTATTTCCGCGTCGGCATAGCGTCCGTATTCGTGCAGCGGATCTTTTTCGATGCACAGGCGGATGAGGTAAGCGTGAACGCGGAAAGCGAGTTGAACGCGGGCATCATAGCAGAAATGATGATGCTTGATATACAGCCGGATAAGTTCCTCGTCTCCAAGGTCTATCAGCCGGAACTGCGCTTCGGCAAAAAGCTCGTGGCGGCAGATGTAATCTTTAATCAGATTTTTGCTGTTTCTCTCCAGAAGCTTGATCTCGGCCTCGGCATATCTTCCCGGCTCATGCAGAGGTTCGTGAAGAATAAGCCTGCGGAGCTCATGAATTTCCGCAGTTTCGGCCATCCTGATTTTTTCTTCGTAGGAAAGGCCGGAAACAAAGGCTGTTTGCGTCGTGTCGGTAATAATCTTTTTCATAAAAACGGATTTATAGAATTAAACAAAAGTGTCTCATGAAAATATTCGCTAATACTTTCACAATAATATCTGAATGACAGACAATATAACACATTTAGAGATTTTTTCAACTTTATAATTTATGCGGCATATCGGCTGTCGCCCGCTGTTTGTTATTTTTTAAGATTTGCAGACTATATTGAAACAAAATGACATTATTGGAAAACGGCAATGATTTGTGATGAATTTAAGATAAGCGACGCGCTGGGCATAATCCTTTTCAATCCGCTGAAACTGGGAAACGCAATGCTGGAAAAAGGCCGCCGCCTGCAGGAGGAAGACATCGTCCAGCTCAAAAAATACGGCGTGGAAAAGGTTTTCGGTGCCGTTATGGAAGAAGGCGACATCAGTTTTCAAACCGCGCTGGGAATTGTCGGCGCCAGGCTTTGCGGCAAAAATACGGCCTATAGTGTCGGCAATGACGGCGTTTGCCGGATTATATCGACCATTCGCGGCGTTTTTATGGTCAATGATGACCGTGTAGCCAAGTTTAACCGTTATAATCGCAATGTCATTTTGAATATTGCGACGCCGTATGCCTTTGTTGAGGAAAACGAGATTATTGCCGAGCTGGAACTGACGCTGCCGCTGATTTCGCAGGCGGATGTGGATGAACTTGTCTTCAAACTGTCGGGAAACGTTGATATGTTGTCGGTGCACGATGTCAGCAGCAAACGTGCCGGGCTGATATATACGCGTTTTTTGAACAACGGTGACGAAACCAGACATTTTACGGCGGTGGTCAAACGTCTGGTCAAAGATTTTCCGCAGATGAATATGAATTTTGTGCATGAGTATGAAACGCCGCATACGGTTGAAGACATTGCCGGCACGCTGCAAATGTCGCTGAAAGATCATATTGACGTTTTGTTTGTCATCGGCGGACAGCGCAACAGTTGCAGCCGGGACATCTTAATGCGGGCGCTGCAAAGCTTTGTCGACGAAATCGTCTGTCCGTCGCTTCCGCAGGTCGGCGCATCGGATTTGATTATTGCCGCCAAAAAAGAAAAAAAGGTCATTGTCATTCCCTATAATTTCGACAAGCTGGATACGGCCTATCTGGAACGTTATATCGTTCAGGCGATTGTTGCGGACAAGCTTAATGTGTTTGACTTCAACCATCCGCAGAATTTCATTATGAAGAGCCGCGGCCGGCTGAATGACGAACGCTCGGAACGGCTGATACGTTCGGCCGGAAACGAGACTTCCGAGAAAGAAGCCGGAATCGCCGCCGTGGTACTGGCTGCCGGCGTGGGCGCCCGAGCCGGACGCAATAAGCTGCTGGCCGAAGTCGGCGGCCGCCCGTTGTTTTTGAATGCCCTGGAAGCTGCCGTAAAATCCAAGGCCTCGCCGGTGTTTTTGATTACGGGCCATCAGGCGGAAGATATGGAAGAATATCTCGAAGACATTGATGTTAACGTCATTTACAATTCGGCCTATCGTTCGGGGGTTCGCACCTCTATTGATTTGGGCGTGAAATCGGTTCCCGGTTTCTGTGACGGCGTTATTCTGATTCCGGCCGATATGCCCAACATTACGCCAGAATATATCAATGAGATGATTAAAAGCTTCCAAAAAGGAGAGGGGCGCCAACTGGTTATAGCCTCGCGTCACGGCATAAAATGCAATCCTGTCATCTGGGGAAAAGACCTGTATGAATTTGCCGACATGGTTCCCGAAAACGCCGATTTGCGCCCTGTGTTTGTCGAGCATTCGGACTATACCAAACTGGTGGAAGTTAAAGACGAAAATATTGTTTTTGACGTCAATTACCCGAGTGATATTGAAACGGCGCAGAAAGCCGCAATTGGTAAGGATAATAAGCCGTAGTTTTTGTCATCCTGAGCCTTTTTTCTTATTGTCATGCTGAGCCTGTCGAAGCATCTCAGCCTTATTAATATTGCTGAGACCCTTCGACAAGCTCAGAGTGATCCAACGTGGGCGCGCAGCGCATTTTATAAAAAGCCGTGAGACAGCGAACCATCGCTTGCCCGATCAGACCAGTTCGTCAACCTCTTCGACAATCTCATTTTTTTCGTAAAAATGCTTAAGATACGGATGGCTGTTCCGTTCCTGTTGATCTTCTTTAATAATGGACTGGTTATTGTCATAAACGCCGATTTTGTGAGACGTATTGGCTTCGCTGTCTTCTTCAGCCTGTTCATAGACGCCGCTGGCCGCCAGAGCCTCTATGGCGCTGGCAACATAAGCCGGCGCGGAAGAAATGTTGCTTTTTTCTTCTTTTTTGTTTGGTCTTTGGAATGACTGTTCGGACTCATTGTGGTGTTCATTGGAATCGTTATTGATTGACACGTTGTTTGTTGTGTCAATATTTTCCACAAAAGCTTCTCCCTGTCCGCCGACAGCGTAACTTCTTTCTGTTCTGCGGGCAGGAGCGGTTGAGCTCGATACTTTTCTAGTAGACGATATACTCATAGCCGTTCTCCAACATAATGTATACCCTATATATAACACGTAAACGGCTAAAAATCCACAATAATATGAATTATCCCGCAAAAAAAACGCCCGAAACGATCATTTCAGGCGTTTAATCGGTAAAAAAATCCGCTTAATTTTCAGAATCGTCAGACTTCGCGTTTTTGTCTTTAGACTGTTTGCTTTTCATCTGAGCTTCCAGCTCGTTTTTCTTTTCTTTGGCTTTTTCCATAATTGCCTTGGTTTTTTCATCCATATATTGTTTGAGCTTGGGCAGATCGCCGGCATAGAAAATTGCCGCTACGATCAGCGCGATTAAAATCCATTCAAACATCAGTTTATCTCCTCGCGTTGGCTTGCATCATTTTGTGCAAGACTTCGGTTGCGTCATAGCCGCCGTCATACTCATCGATTTTGCCGATAATGCTCTGATATTCCGCGGCGGTTTTTTCAATATTTTTTTTCTGGAGTTTATTTTTAATAATATTTTTTATTTTTGCAAATCTAATCATTGATTTATCCGTCATAAAACCGCAATGGGCAATAACCTCTCTGAGACCGTCGGTCTCGCCGAAACAATAGCACACGCAGTCGCATCCGGCCTCAAGCGAGCGTCTGGTGCGTTCGCCGAGCGAACCTTTGAGCGCGTGCATGTCAATGGCGTCGGAAATCAGCAGCCCGTCAAAGCCGATAATGCCGCGAATAATTTCCTTAATGCCCTTGGGACTCTGCGTTATCGGATTTTGGCTGTCGACCGAAGGAATCATAATGTGCGCTGTCATGCCGGCCGGAGCGTGTCTGAGCTGCCGAAACGGATAAAAGTCTTTTTCCAGTTCCTGAAGCGAATGATTCAAAACCGGCAGGCCGAGGTGCGGATCGCTGGTGGCGCGTCCGTGTCCGGGCATATGTTTTATGCAGGGGCAGATACCGTTTGCCGTATATTCTTCAACCATCAGTTTTCCGCATGCGGCAATCTCTTTTTCGTTTCCGCCGAAACAGCGATTTTTCAAAACCGGAGTCGTGTCGTCAAAAGCAGTGTCCAGACAAGGGGCATAGTTCCAGTTAATGCCTGTGTCCTGCAAATCGGCGCTTATCAGAAAAGCGTGGTCTCTGACGGCTGTCTCCCGCAGTTCGGCATCCGCTATTGAACCGAGGGCTGCCTGCGATGCATAAGGGCGGAATTCCGGCTCGCTTAGGCGTCTGACCCTTCCTCCTTCCTGGTCAACGGCGATAAGAACGTCTTCGCGGCCGATGGTTTCTCTGATTTCTCTGGTCAGCAATCGAAGCTGTCCTTTGTCTTTTATATTGCGGGCAAACAGACTGATGCCGAGCGGGTTGGCCTGTTCCAAAAACTTTTTTTCTTCCTCGTTCAGGCGCGTCGAGGCAATGGAAAGCATAGCGGCGGATATTGGTTTTTCCATAATCTTATCCTATCAGCAACGAGATAAAAAATTTTGAAACTTTGCTCATGTACAAGGCAAAAAAGTTCCAGTCTTCGCCAAGGTTTTTGCCTAACACCGGCAACACCAGAGCCGCGGCGACAATAATGAGCATTCCGGCTTTTTCGGCATAAATATATTTTTGTGCCCAAGGTTTCATAATCCATCCGAACAGGATTTTGGAACCGTCCAGCGGCGGAATAGGCAGCATATTGAATACTGCCAGAATAACGTTATAAACGACCATGTTAATCAGAAACACATTGAGAATGCCCAGAACAATTCCTTCGGGAAAGTCGGGAATGATTTTAAGCAGCAATGCGCAGAAGACGGCCAGAACAATATTAAGCGCAATTCCGGCCGAAGCGACAATAACCGTGTCGCGCCGATAATTTCCGAGATTGGAAAAATTGACCGGAACCGGCTTGGCCCAGCCGAAAACAAATCCGACGCCGGAATATATCAACAAAGCCGGCAGGATAACGGTTCCTGCCGGATCAATATGTTTAAGCGGGTTTAAAGACAGCCGGCCGTTTATTTTTGCCGTATCGTCTCCCAGCTTCCAGGCAGCGTATCCGTGCGCAATTTCATGCAAAACGATCGCCAGCAGCAGCGGAAGAAAATTTAGTATAATGCCGATAAGCTGTGCCGTCATATCATTTTTTCTTTACGATGCAGGTTCCGCCCAGAGCTTTGATGTCGTTGCACAAGCCATCTGCCAGGGTTTTGGCCTTGAAAGCGCCGGCTTTCAGGCGATAATAGATGCCTTTGGCACCAAGATCCGCGGTTTCGATTTCATAAGGCTGGTTTTTCAGCGAAGCATATTTCTTGCTGAGCGTCTGCCATGATTTTTCAACCGCAGACCGGTTGTTGGAAGACATCAGCTGAACCTGCCATACGCCGGCCGGAATTTTCAAATCAAGAAAATCTTCTTTGATTTCGATTTTTTCGGGTACGGGTTTGGCCTCCGTTTTCGGAGTTTCGGTCTTAGCCGGCGTTTTAGGCGCAGCTTCCTTAGCCGGAACCGGAGATTCGTTCATCGCCTGAGAAAGGGGCTTGGGTTCGGGCTCGGGTTTCGTTTCCTGAACCGGTGCGGCTTTGGGCGCTTCGGCCACTTCAATGATTTTTTCCGCTTCCTTCAGCACGTCTGTTGCCGGAGCCGCGGACGGGTGTTCAACCTCGGCAACGCTTTCGGCCTTGGGAGCTCCTTCCGTCGGAACGATAACCGGAAGCTTGGGTTCTTCCGGCGGCGGCAACAGGTTTTCCACCACTTTTTTGTCTTCCTCTTTTTTATCCAGAATACCGTAAACGGACTTATCCTGATTCAAAATTTCCATTCCGCCGGGTTCGGTCGGCTGAACCTTGATAGCCGTCTGCGGTCTGCGGATAACCGGAATCTCGGCCGTGCCTTCCTGAGCATAACGAGGAGACAGCACAAACCATCCGACGATGCCGGCCAGCACGACGCCCGAGACGGCACCGATAAATACGCTTTTGGAACGGTTCAATTCGTTTTTGCGCTCTTCAAAAGAGGTTGTGGGCTGTTCAGCGATTTTCTGACGGAATTCGTTCAAAAAATCTTCGTTTTTATTGTCGTCTGGAAATTCTGGAAACATTGCATTTCTCCCGCAAAATAAAACTGTTCTGCCCACAATTTAAGGCAAAAAGCTTTATAATCACTTAACAATTGCCCGTAATTTAACCTCAAACTCCGGCTTTTCACCGTTTTTTTTCAAAATCTTGTGTGAGGATCGTAAAGTTTTTTGTGTTCTTCAATGGCGCACATATCCGTCATATTGGCAATATATTCGCAGACAATGCCTGCAATTTCCTCTTCTTTGCTTTGCGGACTGATTTGCGCGCGGATATCCATCGGCAGCAGCTTCCAGTCGCCCATAAACACGCTGAACAGCTCTTCGACGATTCTCTGCGACTTCATGTCCATCCGGCACACGGAAGTCGTGGTATAAAAATGTTCTTTCAGAAAACCGCGCAGCATTTTGATTTCGCCGTGCATTTTTTCGGAAAAGTCTACCGTAAAGCACTTCTGACGGCGAATATCTCCGCTGGTTTTGATTTTAAGTTTTTTGATGTTGCTTTTGGTGTTGTCCAGAATGTCAAAGATCATCCGCGCAATCATATTGCGGGTAACGGCATAAATCTGAATGTTTTTGTCTGCGTTGGGGTTTTCCTTTTCAAAACGGCGCATGATTTCGTCGATAAACGGCAGCTCGCGCAATTGTTTCATATTGAAAAATCCGGCGCGGAAACCGTCGTCGATGTCATGGTTGTTATAGGCGATGTCGTCGGCAAAAGAGGCCACCTGCGATTCGGCGGAAGAATAGTTTTTCAGGTCCAAATCAAACTGTTGGTTAAAACTTTTCAGAAAACGGTTGGATATTTTCTTAATCGGGCCGTTGTGCTTGACGGTGCCTTCCAACGTTTCCCAGGTCAGGTTCAGCCCCTTGAATTCGGGATAGTGGATTTCGGTTTCGGTCATTATTTTCAGCGAATGAATGTTATGGTCAAATCCGCCGAATTTTTTCATGGCGTTTTGCAGGCCGCGTTCTCCCGCATGTCCGAACGGAGAGTGTCCGAGGTCATGAGCCAGGGCAATGGCTTCGCCGAGTTCTTCGTTGAGCTTCAGACATTTGCACAACGTACGCGTAATCTGCGCCACTTCAATGCTGTGGGTCAGCCGGGTACGGTAGTTTTTGCCCTCGTGATAGGCAAAAACCTGCGTCTTTCCGTCCAGCCGCCGAAAGGCCGAAGAATGAATCAATCGGTCGCGGTCACGCTGAAACGGAGAGCGGATAATGTTGGTAAAGTCGGGATACAGGCGTCCCAGGCTTTGTTCCGGCTTGGTGGCATAAGTTGCTAAGTCCATCTTTTTTTTCGCTTTCAATAAGTTTATTTTTAATATACAATCAAAAACAAATATGAGTCAAAGGTATAAGATGAAGATTTCAACATATAATGTAAACTCCGTAAACGCCCGGATAGACAACCTTTCTGATTGGCTGAAAGCCGAAAGTCCCGATATCGTTCTGTTGCAGGAAATCAAATGCGAATTTGACGCTTTTCCTTTTTTCGAACTGCAGAGCCTGGGCTATAACGCCAGAATTTTGGGCGAAAAGAGCTATAACGGGGTTGCGGTTCTGAGCCGGCACAAAATTGAAGTGACGGCGGAAGGACTGCCCGGCTTTCCGGACGAACACGCCCGTTTTCTTGAGGCGCGGATTAAGGCGGACGAAACCGTCTGGCGCGTAGCTTCAATCTATATGCCCAACGGCAACCCGCCGTACAACGCTCCCGACGATGTTTCCCGCTTTGACTATAAAATCCGCTGGATGCAGGCTTTTTATCAATATGCGGTCCGCCTGCGGCAGAGCCGCGAGCCCGTCATCCTCGGTGGTGATTTCAATGTCATTTTGACCGGGCGGGACGTTTATGATCCCGAGGCTTTCAAAAACAATGCTTTGTTCCGGCCCGAGGTCAGGAAACTGTTGAAATCGGTTGAGTACCTTGGTTTTTACGATGCCTTTCGTGCACAGCATCCGGCCGAGACGGCTTATACCTATTGGGATTATGCCGGCGGCGCTTTTCAAAACGATCAGGGGCTGCGGATTGATTATCTGCTGATGTCGCCGTCCGCCTTAGACCGGCTGCAGAGCATCAAAGTCGACAAAAATCCCCGCCGGGCAGCCAAACCTTCCGATCATACCGTTCTTACCGCCGAGTTAAAATAATGAGTAAAAACAAAAAACAAATCCCGGACAGACTGCCGGAAAACTGCCTGCTTGAAATTTCCGAAATCGGCAAATACGGCGATTATATGGCCGTTCCCGTTGATCCGGCCGACAATCCGGCCGGGCAGCTTGCGCATCATGGCGTGGGTGGAGGCCATAAAGCCCAGGTAGGGGCCGCCGAAGGACAGGGGCATGCCCAGGGGCTGGCCCTCTCCTACGGCGATGTCGGCCCCGCACTCCCCCGGGGTCTTGAGGACGGCCATGGCGATGGGGTTGACCCCCATGATGAACCTGCCGCCAGCGGCGTGGACGGCC
>ERZ779866.3380-NODE-3380-length-13009-cov-13.955458_pt1 | contig 13009 bp, 10 predicted proteins | sample MGYA00511248_ERZ779866 | MGnify/ENA primary metagenome ERZ779866 (study PRJEB29588, sample SAMEA2155758) | human gut metagenome | biome: human gut; feature: human-associated habitat; material: faeces | place: Denmark | collected 2008/2010 ... | reverse complement strand
GGATGTTCCGGTTGCGTGCCGAGAGCCCCGCCTTGCCGGTCTCGATCATCGAGAGCGCCGCCTTGCCGATGCCAAGCCGCTGTGCCAGTTGTTCTTGCGTCATCCCCAACTGTTTCCGTATCAGTTTTACCCGTTCGTTCATAGCTTTTGATCGGAAAATTTTATATTAAAAAATTGAATATTTTATTTGGAAATTCAATATTTGAACTTATCTTTGTCCTGCAAAGTTAAACAATTTATTTCTGTCTGCAAATTTATTTGCAAAAATCTTGCTAATTATCAATTATGTATTCGGTTTCACCTGAACTTTACCATGAGGCGGCGGCACGGTTGTCGGACGCCATCGACGGCGGGAACTATTTTTCGGGTTCGCTCGCGTTCCGCTTCGGCGATACGGACTGCCGCCTCACGGCGTCGGTCATCGTCTACCGCGGTCGCCTTTCGCTGCCCGAAGGGGTGCAGCACCCTGTTACGGATCTCGTGCCCGTCTGGTGGGAATTCCACACCACGCAAGCCGGGGGCGAAGTGCTCAACGACTTCGACTTCTCCGAGCTGAAGCGCTGCGTGTAATCCGCTTCATCCGTTCCGGCCATCCCTCCGGGCCCGGCGCAGCCGCCGGAACGGCATTTTCTTCCGAACCTCCCGCCGCGGCGCCGCGCATAGGGTTCAAAAATCAAACCAATGTCTGTTAAAACCGACCCGGCCTCTGCGGAAATTCCTTCCGCAGAGGTTTTCGTACCTGCCGCCATCCTCGATCCCGATTTCCCCGGCCTTCGCGCCGCGCCCGGCCAGCCCCTTTCCTGCGTCCAGTCTGTACTCTCCGGTCAGCCCGATCCCTCGGGATCTTCCGTTCCCTGCGCCCAATCGGTTCCCTGCGATCAGTCCGTTCCCGGCGATATTTCCGTCGCCTCCGGTCAGCCCGTCACACCCGGCCTTCCAGCTGTGTCCGTCCGGCCTGTTTCCCCCGCCCAAGGTGCCATTGCCGGCCGGCCCGCCGTGTCCGGGTACGGGGCGGTCTGCACGGATGGAGCCGGGCCGTCCGGGGCTCTTCCCTCCGTCGCGGGTGTGCCCCCTTCGTTCGGCGCATTCGCGCTGGCGGTCTATCCCTTCCTCGAGCTGCAACCCTTCCACCGGGCGTATTACCGTGTGCTGGAGGCTTTTGCGGCCGGGCGCATCCGGCGTCTGATCGTCACCATGCCTCCCCAGCACGGCAAGAGCGTCGGCGCGACGACACTGCTTCCGGCCTACGTGCTGGGGCTTGATCCCGACCTGCGCGTTGCGATCGCCTCCTATTCCGGGGCGCTGGCTTCGAAATTCAACCGCCGCGTGCAGCGCATCGTCGAATCGCGCGAATATGCCGCGCTTTTTCCCGCCACGACCATCAAACAGGGTGCGAAACCGCCCGGTTATATCCGTACGGTCGACGAAGTGGAGGTCATCGGCCGCCGCGGCGGACTGCTCTCCGTCGGGCGCGAAGGCTCGCTCACGGGTAACCGTGTCGACTGCTTCATCCTCGACGACCTCTACAAGGATGCCCTCGAAGCCAATTCGCCCATCGTCCGCGCCAATTGCTGGGAGTGGTATACCTCGGTCGTGCGGACGCGCATGCACAACGCCTCGCGCGAACTGATCGTCTTCACACGCTGGCACGAGGAAGACCTTATCGGCACGCTCGCCGCGCGTGAACCCGTCGTCGAATTCACCCGCTGGGCGCAGCTCGACGGGCTGTCTCCCGACACGTGGCTGCACCTGAATTTCGAGGCGCTCAAGGCCTCGCCGCCCACCGAGGTCGACCCCCGTGTCCCTGGCGAGGCGTTGTGGGAAGGGCAGCAGGGGCGTGCGTTGCTCGAAGCCAAACGGCGGCTCGACCCGCTGCAATTCGAAAGTATGTACCAGGGGCATCCCTCGTCCCGCGAGGGTTTGCTCTACGGGCTGAACTTCGCCGAGTACGACCAGCTGCCGCACGAGATCGTCCGCCGCGCCAACTATACCGATACGGCCGATACGGGCGACGACTACCTCTGTTCGCTCTCGTATGCAGTCGATGCCGACGGGGTGGTCTACATTACCGATGCCGTCTATTCGCGCGAACCGATGGAGGTCACCGAACCGCTCGTGGCCGGGATGCTCCTGCGCTCCGATACGCGGCAGGCGGCCATCGAAAGCAATAACGGCGGCCGTGGTTTTGCACGCTCGGTGCAGGCTTTGGCACCCTCCGTGCGCATCGAATGGTTCCACCAGGGCGCCAACAAGGAGGCGCGTATCCTCTCCAATTCGGCCACGGCGCTGCACCTCGTGCGCTTTCCCCGGGGCTGGAACCTGCGCTGGCCGGAGCTATACGCCCACCTGACGACCTATCGCCGCCGGTTCCGCGCCAATCGCTGGCACGATGCCGCCGACGTGGTGACCGGTATCGTCGAGCGCGAAGCCCCCGGCCGCAACCGCGCCCGGGTGAGAGGTGTCCGGTTCCTGTAGGTTGGGATCGGGTTTTTGCGGTCTAAAAGTAATATTTGAAACCGACCGTCGGGCTGATTCCGAGCTGGAAAGAGACCCCGTTCACACCCGTTCCCGAATATGACAGGTAGCTGTAGTCCAACGTCAGAAGGCTGACTGAGAGTCCGATATGGGCCGACGGCCTGATTTCGAACGCTCCGAGCGACAATCCTGCATCGAAGCCGTATCCGCTGGTCCCGTCCGTCGATGCGAACGCGAATCCCACGGCCAGCTGCGGCGTGTAGTAGAAGCGGTCGCACAGTCTGACGTAATAGGCGAGGCTGGGACCTGCCGTCAGCCCGTGCGTCGTTTCGCCGTCGGATGAAATCAGTTGGTAGCCGATCGAGCCGCCGACGCGCAGTCGGTCGGATGCGAAATAACCGAATTCGGGTGCAAATCCGAATGTCGTCTGCGATGCGGAGGAGCCGTCGATGCTGATCGACGTCGTCGTTATGCCGATTATTCCGCCGACATATTTGTCACCCCTGCTTTGGGCGGAGAGGGTCGGAATACACAGCATAAGGGCCAGAGCCGGAAAGAGAAGTTTTTTCATGCTTGTCGATTTAAAGGTTAGCGGTTGAGTGACGTTTGCGCTTCCAAGTTAGAAAAAAAAGCGATATCCGCCGTTTTTTTGCCTGTAAAAAATGCCGCTTTTCACTTCCGGACAGCCGGCCGGCCGCGGCTTCCCGCCCCGAAAAGGCGGCCGCTGCGGCGACGCAATGTGAAGCCTGCGTTAAATTATCTTCCCGTGCGGAACCAATCGCCCCGATTTTTCGTACCTTTGGCCCCATGGTTATTTAGTTCGCACTAATCCCAATTTAACATGAAAGCATTGAAAATCGGAAATTTGCTCGCCACCGTCCCTATCGTGCAGGGCGGCATGGGCGTAGGCATATCCCTCTCCGGACTGGCTTCGGCCGTCGCCAATCAGGGCGGCGTCGGCGTCATTTCGTCGGCAGGTCTCGGAGCCATCTACAACAACTATTCGAAAGACTACCGCGCAGCCTCGATCTGGGGGCTTAAGGAGGAGCTTCGCAAGGCCCGCGAAGCCACGCGTGGCATCGTCGGCGTAAACGTCATGGTCGCCATGTCGAACTTCGCCGACATGGTGAAGACCGCCGTCGCCGAGAAGGCCGACATCATCTTTTCGGGCGCCGGGCTGCCGCTCAACCTGCCGTCGTTCCTCACGGAGGGCGCCAAGACCAAGCTGGCCCCGATCGTGTCGTCGGCGCGTGCGGCGAAACTGTTGTGTCAGAAGTGGTTATCGGAGTACAAGTACATCCCCGACGCCATCGTCGTCGAAGGTCCCAAGGCGGGCGGGCACCTCGGATACAAGGAGGAGCAGCTCGCCGACGAGCATTTTTCGCTCGAAGCCCTCGTTCCCGAAATCGTCGCCGAGGTGCGCGCTTTCGGTGCCGAACACGACTGCCATATTCCCGTCATCGCGGGCGGCGGCATCTATACCGGCGAGGATATCTACCGCATCATGCAGCTGGGCGCCGACGGCGTGCAGATGGGCACGCGCTTCGTGACCACCGAGGAGTGCGATGCCGATCCGGCCTTCAAGCAGACCTATCTCGACGCCAGACCGCAGGACATCGAGATCATCAAAAGTCCCGTCGGCATGCCGGGGCGGGCGATCCACAGCTCGTTCCTCGACCGGGTGAAAGAGGGGCTTAAACGCCCCAAGAACTGCCCGTTCGACTGCATTAAGACCTGCGACGTGACGCACAGTCCCTACTGCATCATGCTGGCGCTCTACAACGCATTCAAAGGCAAGCTGCAGAACGGCTACGCCTTCTGCGGCGCCAACGCATGGCGCGCCGAGAAGATTCAGTCGGTGCGCGACCTGATGGCTGCGCTCCGGGAAGAGTACGATAACTTTTCGCTGAAGGGAAAACTCTTCGGCGCAAGATAAGCCCCCTCCCGGTTTGCGGGATAATATTTCGGCAGGCGTTCCCGGACGCCTGTCTTTTCAGCCCCTAATTTATTAGGGGCTTTTTATTTGGCGGTGAATTTTTTTCGGCGTCCGCGTTCCACCGGGTTGATTTTTTATTATATTTGACTCCCGGTTAGGTTATTGATGGTGTTTTGCCGGACGATCATCGAAAACATTATTGGGCTTTTTGTCGTGAGTCCGGAGAGACTGCTGTCGGTACTGCCGTATTATTAATTCTTAAAACTTGGTTTATGAGAAACTTTTTAAGGAAATCAGCTTTGCTGATGGCTGCATCGCTGGCGTTTTTCGCCTGCGACGACGATGAGAAGAAGGTCCCCGAAACGGTCGTGACGCTCGACCGTACGGAGCTGAATCTCAATGTCGGGTTTTCCGAAACGCTCGTGGCGACCGTTACCCCCCCCCTGCAGGATGGCGTGACGGTTGCTTGGTCTACTGACGACGAGGTGGTTGCGAAGGTCGAGGACGGTGTGGTCACCGCTCTTGCCGCCGGTGAGGCCACTATCACTGCCAGCGTAGGCGAGAGCAAGGCGACCTGCAAGGTGACGGTGGCTTACGTTGCGCCGAAGATCGGCGACTATTACTATTCCGACGGTACGTGGAGCGACGGCGGACTGGTAAGCATCGAGGCCGACGGACTGAATCCCGTCTGGGCCGACACCAAACCCGCTCCCGTTGCCGGTAAGACCGTTATCGGCATCGTCTGCCAGACGAACGAAAACCGGATCGCCGCCGGCGACAAGGAGAAGGGCTATACGCACGGGTATGTCGTAGCTGTAAAAAATGCCCATAGTGCCGACAGCCAGACGGTTCAGTATTCTACCGACAATGATTTCGCAAGCACTCCGAAAGCGAAAATCGCAAGCACGTGGTATGGCAATGTCAATGGTTACGAAGAGACGATGAAAACCGTATCCGATTATGGACCGAACCTTGCTACATGGTGCCCTGCTTTCGATTTGACGGTTAATAATTTCTCGCTCCCGGCTCCCGAAACGTCGAGCGGCTGGTTCCTGCCGAGCACCGGGCAGTTATGGGATATGGTGGCCAATCTCTGCGGCCATGAAGCTGCTCTGCTTCTGAAAGAGTGGCAGACTTCGAGTTACAATGTCTATTACGGCTACAACTCCGAAAATGTAAGCTATGACGTGATTGCGAAATTCAACGAGACGCTTGCGATGATTCCTGCCGATCAGAAGGAGGAGCTGTTCGTGACGGACGGCACCCATTACAATACTTGTACGCTGTGGGCTACGACCTGCTTTGAACCCGGCGAGACGGCATGTATCATTCATATCGGCGGTTCCGAGAAACATCTGGTGGAGCTTATGTGCGAGTATATCGATTACGACGGTATCGCCCGTCCGATCCTTGCATTCTAACATAGATCGCTTTTGCGGAAGTGCGGAGTGTTTTTCCGCCGCTTCCGGACCTGCTCCCGGCCGTTCGGCCGGGGGCTTTTTTGTGGCCGGCTGCATCCGGCTCATGCGGCTTCGGCGTCCGGTTTCTGCCGTTTCCGCGTCCGGTTCCTACAGCTCCTGCAGCCGCGCCACGGGCGAGACGCCGAGCGACGAGAAGTCGCCGTGCTGGTAGCGGTAGTAACCCGCCATGGCGATCATCGCGGCGTTGTCCGTCGTGAACTTGAATTCGGGCAGGAACGTGCGCCAGCCGCGTCTGCGGCCCTCTTCGACGATCCCGTTGCGCAGTCCTGAGTTGGCCGAAACGCCGCCCGCGATGGCGATGTCGCGGATGCCGAGGTCCTTGGACGCCCGCACCAGCTTGTCCAGCAGGATTTCGACGATCGTCCTCTGCAGCGAAGCGCAGAGTGAGGCCTTGTTGTTCTCGATGAAACCGGGATCGTTGGCCACGGCGTCGCGCAGCGTGTAGAGGAACGAGGTTTTTAGCCCCGAAAACGAGTAGTCGTATCCGTCTACGTGGGGCCGTGCGAACCTGAACGCCTTCGGATCGCCCTCCTTGGCCAGTTTGTCGATCACCGGGCCGCCGGGGTAGGGCAGTCCCATCACTTTGGCACACTTGTCGAAGGCTTCGCCCGCGGCGTCGTCGATGGTCGTGCCGATGATCTCCATTTCGAGGGGAGAATCCACGCGCACGATCTGCGTGTGGCCGCCGCTCACGAGCAGGCAGAGGAACGGGAATCCGGGGTGCGGCAGCGCGCGGTCCTGAAGGTCGATGAAATGCGAAAGTATGTGTCCCTGAAGGTGATTGACCTCGACCATCGGGATATTGTGCGCGATGGAAAGCCCCTTGGCGAACGATACGCCCACCAGCAGCGAACCTAGCAGTCCGGGGCCGCGCGTGAAGGCGATGGCGTCGATCTCTTCGGGCGTCAGTCCGGCCTCCTTGAGCGCCGTGTCCACCACGGGAATGATGTTCTGCTGGTGCGCCCGCGAAGCCAGTTCGGGGATCACGCCGCCGTATTTTATGTGCACGGCCTGGGAGGCGATCACGTTCGACAGCAGCAGGTTGTTGCGGATCACGGCAGCCGACGTATCGTCGCACGAGGATTCGATGCCGAGAATTGTAATATCCATCCGGTTTTTCGTTTTTTTTAACTATTTTAGTTAAATTTGCAGGTTATAACGACCTATCAATGCGCAAAGGTATAAAAATATTGGGAAAGGTGTTATCGGCCGCTGTATTGTTGCTGATAATTCTGCCTCTGGCGCTCTCGTTGCTGCTCGACATTCCGGCCGTGCAGAACTACGTGGTGCAGAAAGCCGTGCGCATGGCGTCGAAGAAGCTCGAAACCACCGTCAGCATCGACCGCGTGGACATCGGGCTTTTCAGCCGGGTCAAGATCAAGGGTTTCTATGTCGAGGATTACCAGCGCGACACGCTGCTCTACGTGGGCCGTCTCGACGCCTTCGTCACCGGACTGGGCATCTTCGGCGGGGGTCTTTCGCTGAGCCGCGGCGAGATCGCCGACGCCAAGCTCTACCTGCGCGAGACGCCCGGCGGGGAGATGAACATCAAGCAGATCGTCAATCGTATCAGCAACCCCGACAAACCCAAGAAAGGCAACTTCCGCCTGTCACTGCGCAAGGCGTCGATCGAGAATATGGACCTCTGTCTGGAACGGCTCGACCGCCGCGACCCGGAGTTCGGCATCGACTTCAGCCATATGCACCTCTACGGCATCACGGCATATGTGAACGACTTCACCATCGACGGGCAGTCCATCTACACCACCATCGAAACCCTCTCGGCGCGCGAGCGCAGCGGCTTCGCCCTCGACCGCTTCGCCGGGCGGTTCTACCTGACCAACGGCTGCATGGGTTTCGAGGACGTCTCGGTCGTGACGGGCCGTTCGAACGTCCAGATTCCCTACATCTCGCTGGCGGGCGATTCGTGGGCCGAGTACAAGGACTTCATCGGCGAGGTGCGCATCGACGGCGCGCTGCGCAATACGACCGTCTCGACGGACGACATCGCCTATTTCGCCCCCAAGCTGCGCGGCTGGCATACCGATTTCAGCAACGTCAATGTCGAGGTCGCGGGCGTGGTCGCCGATTTCACGGCCAAGGTCAAAAGCATGCAGATCGGCGAGGGTACGTGGCTCATCGCCGACGCTTCGGTCCGGGGGCTTCCCGACATCCGGCAGACCCGTTTCGACCTGAACGTTCCGCGGCTCAAATCCTCCGCCGAAGCCGTCGACGAACTGGCCGCGGGGATCGGCGGCCGCGAGTTGTCCGACAAGCTGGTCGGCATACTGGGCAACACGGGGCAGATCGACATCAACGCTCGCTTCAAGGGGCTGCTTTCGTCGTTCGACATGCAGCTCGGCGCCTCGACCGGCGTGGGCGAGGTGACCTGCAACCTGCGGATGACGCCGCTCAAGGCGGGGCGCAGCAGCGTGCGGGGCGACGTGGAAACGCACAACCTGCGTCTGGGCGAGCTGCTCGGCCGCCGCGACCTGCTGGGCAACGCGACCCTCACGGCCTATGTCGACGGAGTGGTCGGCAAAGGCTATACCGACGCCAACGTCGTGGGCAACGTCACGCAGCTGGGCTTCAACGACTATATCTACGACTCGCTGCGGCTCGACGGCCGCCTGCGCAACCGCCAGTTCGACGGTCGCGTCACGGCCCGCGATCCCAACCTCGATTTCGATTTTTCGGGGCTGGTCGACTTCAACGACTCGATTCCGCGCTACGACTTCACGATGGACCTGCGCCATGCCGACCTCGCCCGGCTCCATATCAACCGCCGCGACTCCGTCTCGCAGCTCGCGGCGCGTATCGAGGCCAATGCCGGGGGGCGCTCGCTGGACGACCTGAACGGCCGCATCCACGTCACCGACGCCGTCTACCGCTACAACGACAAGCGGATCACCTCGAAGACCATGACCGTCACGGGCGAGAACTCGGCGCGGAGCAAACTCGTCGAACTGCGCTCGGACTTCGCCGACGCCACGTTCCGCAGCAAGACCAGCTACCGCGAAGTCTTCGAATACCTGCGCCGCAGCGCATGGAAATACCTGCCCCTGCTGCGCCGCGGCGAGGGCGATCCGACGCCCCGCGGCCGCAAGACGGCCGTGGCCAACGACTATTCGCTGCTGTCGGTCAATATCCGTCACATAGACCCCATCACCGACGCCATCACGGCCGGCCTGCAGATCGCCGACGGGTCGTCGATGCAGCTGCTTTTCAACCCGGCCAGCGACCAGCTTTCGCTCAAGGCGACGTCGGAATACGTCGAGCGCAAACGCATGCTGGCCACACGCCTGAACATCAACGCCTCCAACCGGGGCGACTCGCTCACGGTCTACGCTTCGGCCGAGGATCTCTACGCCGGGGTGCTGCACCTGCCGCAGCTGTCGCTCACGGGCGGCGCCAAACAGGGCCGCATGCAGGTTTCTGCGGGTTTCAACGATACGCTGCGCAAGGTGTCGGGACTGCTGGGCGTGCAGGCGCACGTGGCGGACGAACACGGACCCAACGGTCGCGTCGTGGACCTGCGCATCCTGCCTTCGCACGTCACCCGCGGTTCAAAGACGTGGCAGATTTACGCCCGCAAGATACAGCTCGACACGGCGCAGGTCGTGATCGACCGGTTTTTCGTGATGAACCGCGAGCAGGAGCTGCTGCTGGACGGCGTCGCCTCGCGCAGCCGCGAGGATTCGGTGACGCTGCGCCTGCGCAACTTCGACCTCGCGCCCTTCATGCAGGTCGCCGAGCGCATGGGATACGTCGTCGAGGGGCGTACCAACGGTGCCGCGACGATGAAATCCGTGCTCCATGGGGGCGAAATCTCCGCCGACATCCTGCTTGACAGTCTGGAGGTCAACGACATTCCGGCTCCTCCGCTGAGGCTCTCTTCGCGCTGGGATTTCTCGCGCAACCGCGCCGGGGTGACCGTCACCGACCGCAACAAGCGCGATACGCTTATCCGGGGCTTCTACGCCCCTTCGCAGGTGCGCTACTACGCCCGGCTGGACATTGACAGTCTCGACATGGGGCTGCTCGACCCGGTGCTTTCGGGCGTGATTTCCCAGACCGAGGGCCTCGCCTCGGCCGAACTGGTGCTGCAGGGCCAGCGCCGGGACGCCGACCTGACGGGCCGGATTCACGTTAGGGGACTCTCGACGAAGGTCGATTTTACGCAGGTGGCCTATTCGATGCCCGAAGCCGTGCTCGACGTGCGGGGCAACCGCTTCCGCGCGTCGAACGTTCCGGTCTTCGACCCCGAAGGCAACCGGGGCCGCTTCGACATCGACCTGAGCCTGCAGCACCTCTCCAACATCGCCTACGACGTGCGTGTCGCACCCCAGCAGATGCTGGTGCTCAACACCACGGCGCAGGACAACGATTTCTTCTACGGCAAGGTCTACGCTTCGGGCACGGCGCGCATTTCGGGCGACAAGGGCGCCGTCAATATGGACATCGCCGCCTCCACCGACGACCATTCGTCGTTCTTCATGCCGCTGTCGAACAAATCCAATATCTCGTACGCCGATTTCGTGACCTTCAAGGAGAAGCCCAAGGCCGACACGGTCGATAATCTGGCGCGCCGGAAGATGATGTTCGAACGCCGGCGCCAGCAGAAAACCGTCGCCGGCAGCCAGATGGACATCGCGCTGGCGCTCAACGTCCGTCCCGGCGTCGAGGTCGAGCTGAGCGTGTCGGGCAATACGCTCAAGGGCCGCGGCGACGGAACGCTCAACCTGCAGATCAACCCCCGCTCGAACGTCTTCGAGATGTACGGCGACTATACCATCACCGAAGGGAGCTTCCTTTTCTCGCTCCAGAACATCATCAACAAGAAGTTCATCATCGAAAACGGCTCGACGATCCAGTGGACCGGTTCGCCGATGGACGCCATGCTCAATATCGACGCCATCTACAAGTTGAAAGCCTCGCTGCAGCCGCTGCTGCAGGGCACGGCCGAAAACGTGACGGCCGACCGCTCGGTGCCCGTCGAGTGCATCATCCACCTCGGCGACCGGCTTTCGAACCCGGCCATCACCTTCGACGTGAACGTGCCCGGCACCGACCCTGAGACGCAGGCCGTGGTCGCCAATGCGCTGACCACCCCTGAGACGGTCGATACGCAGTTCGCCTACCTGCTGCTGTTCAACAGCTTCATGTCCGAGAACAACGCCGCCTCGTCGAACATCGGCGCGTCGGTTTCGGCCGCGACGGGGCTGGAGTTCCTCTCGAACATGGTCAGCAACCTGCTCTCGAACGACGACTACAACATCGTCATCCGTTACCGCCCCAAGTCGGAGCTGACCAGCGACGAAGTCGATTTTGGTCTTTCGAAGAGCCTGATAAACAACCGTCTGTTCGTCGAGGTCGAGGGCAACTACCTGATCGACAACAAACAGGCCATCAACAGCTCGATGTCCAACTTCATGGGCGAAGCCTACATCACCTACCTGATCGACCGGGCGGGAACGCTCAAGGCCAAGGCCTTTACGCAGACCATCGACCGTTTCGACGAGAATCAGGGTCTTCAGGAGACCGGCGTCGGCATCTACTTCAAGGAGGATTTCGACAACTTCCGCGACCTGCGGCGGCGCATCCGGGAGCGTTTCACCAACAAGAAGCGCAAGGCCCGGCGCGAAGCGCGCCGCGAGGCCGCCCGCCGGGAAAAGGAGCTTCGGCGTGCGGCGGCGGATACGCTGCAGGCGTTCCGATACGTTAAACATGAAAAGGATGCGCCCGCGCCGTGAAACGGATCGGCCGGAACCGGAAACAGAAAAAATTCAATGACAAACTTCTATAATTTCTAAAACACTATGATGACTTTTTTGCAGGCTGCCGAGGCGGTGGCCACCAGTGAGGAGACCCGTATGGGATTGTGGACGCTGTTTACCAAGGGCGGTTGGCTGATGTGGCCGCTGCTGGCGCTGGGTGGGGTGACGATCTTCATCTTCGTGGAGCGTTTCATGGCTATCCGCAAGGCTTCGGTGTTGGACATGAACTTCATGAACCGCATCCGCGACTACATTTCCGACGGCAAGATCCAGACGGCCGTGAATCTGTGCAAGAAGACCGACACGCCGATCGCCCGCATGATCGAGAAGGGCATCGAGCGCATCGGACGCCCGATGAGCGACGTGCAGACGGCCATCGAGAACGTCGCCAACCTCGAAGTCTCGAAGCTCGAAAACGGCCTGCCGTTTCTGGCGACGATCGCCGGCGGCGCCCCGATGATCGGTTTTCTGGGTACGGTGCTCGGTATGGTGCAGACCTTCATGGACATGTCGGCCGCAGGCGGCACGGTGGATCTGGGACTGCTTTCGAGCGGTATGTATGTGGCGATGGTGACCACCGTGATGGGTCTTATCGTCGGCATCCCGGCCTACTTCGGCTACAACTACCTCGTCGCGCGCATCGAGAAGCTGGTTTTCCAGATGGAGGCCAACTCGATCGCATTCATGGACATTCTGAATCAACCCGTTCAAAAATAACGCGCTATGGCAATTAAACACGGATCGAAGGTCGATAAGTCCTTCTCGGCATCGTCGATGACCGACCTGATGTTCCTGCTGCTGCTGTTTCTGCTGATCGCTACGACGCTGATCAATCCCAACGCCCTGAAGCTGATGCTGCCGAAAAGCTCCAACCAGCTCAAGGACAAGGCGATGACCACGGTTTCGATACAGGATGCGGGCCACGGTAAGTACCGCTATTACGTCGAACTGCAGGAGGTCGGCTCGATCGAGGGCGTGGAGCGTGCGCTCAAGACGCGTCTCGACGGACAGAAGGACGCCACCGTGTCGCTGCACTGCGACGAGACGGTAGCCGTGGGCGAGACGGTCAAGGTGATGAATATCGCCAAGGACAACAATTACAAGTTAATTCTGGCGACGGCGCCGAATTGACGGACGCCGTCCGGCGGCGGCAGCCGTCGCCAAAATCAGGTTTTATGTATTATTACGATCCAAATAACAGGAATCCCCGCAGGTGGGCGACGGTTGCGACGGCGGTCTACGCGCTGCTGCTGATCGGTTCGTTCGCGCTGGTCTCGTTCGACTTCCGGCAAATCCACGACAAGCCGGGCGATACGATCACGATCGACTTCACCGAGCCG
>ERZ779866.3378-NODE-3378-length-13015-cov-3.962963_pt1 | contig 13015 bp, 11 predicted proteins | sample MGYA00511248_ERZ779866 | MGnify/ENA primary metagenome ERZ779866 (study PRJEB29588, sample SAMEA2155758) | human gut metagenome | biome: human gut; feature: human-associated habitat; material: faeces | place: Denmark | collected 2008/2010 ... | reverse complement strand
TTGCGGTCATACCGCTATAAAGAGGAGAGATCATGATATTAAATAAGATCCGTGTTTCAGCAATAGCTTTAGCCGTTGCCACTTCCTGTATTTTTTCTGCAAATGTTTATGCAGCAGAGGCGAACCCATTATTGGCCGCTGCCGCCGAAGGACAAACACCGTCCTTAGCGCCAATGCTTAAAAACGTTATTCCCGCTGTTGTTAATATTTCAGTTAAAGGTAAAAAAGATGTTGCGCCGATGTTCAACATCCCTAAAGAATTCCGCTTCATGTTCCCGGATCTTGATCGCGGAACCCGCCAGCGTGAATTCCAGGCTTTAGGCTCAGGCGTAATCATCGACAGCAAGAAAGGTTACGTGGTTACCAACCACCACGTTATTGAGGATGCCGACGAAATCCGTATCGCCTTAAGCGACGGTCGTGAGTATGACGCCAAGAAAATCGGATCCGATCCTCACACCGATCTTGCGCTGCTGCAGCTTAAAAAGTTCGATAACTTGACTGCCATAAAGCTTGCCGACTCGGACGAACTTGAAGTAGGCGATTTTGCCATTGCTATCGGTAATCCTTTCGGTTTAGGTCAGACCGTAACTTCAGGTATCGTTTCAGCCTTAGGCAGAACCGGTCTTAATATCGAGAATATCGAGAACTTCATTCAGACCGACGCCGCCATTAACTCAGGTAACTCAGGCGGTGCGCTCGTTAACTTAAAAGGTGAACTTATCGGCATTAATACCGCTATCTTAGGACCTAACGGCGGCAATATCGGTATCGGATTCTCCATTCCGTCCAACATGGTTAAAACCGTAGTCGATCAGATTCAAAAATACGGTGAAGTAAGACGCGGACAGTTAGGCGTAACCGGAACCGAACTTACCTCCGAGCTTGCCAAGAATTTCGGTTATGAGCACAACGGCGGCGCTTTCGTAAATGAAGTGCTAAAAGGCGGAGCTGCCGACAAAGCCGGCGTTAAATCAGGCGATATCATTACCTCGGTTAACGGTAAGCGCATTTCTTCATTTGGTGAACTGCGTGCCAAGATTGCCACCATCGGTGCCGGCAACAAAGTTAAGTTAGGCGTCTTCCGTGACGGCAAGAACCTTGAGTTAACCGTAACTCTTGCAGACGTTCAGGAAATGCAGTCTGATGAAGTTTCGTCACTTTCAGAGTCATTAAACGGTGCTACCCTTGCCAATGCCGATGAAGGCGGTGTTGAAGTTCAAAACGTGGATCCAAGATCTCCTGCTGCAGCTTTGGGTCTTGAAAAAGGGGATATCATTACCGGAGTCAACCGTGACGAAGTTAAGGATATCGCTTCCCTTAAAAAGAGCCTTAGCTCAGCCAAAGGCAATATAAGCGCTTTAAGAATCGAAAGAGACGATTCGGTTATTTACATAACTATTCGCTAAAACTGACTTATAAAGGCCGGGCTTATACCGGCCTTTTACTTACTATGAAAAAGAAAACCCTGCTTTTGACTTTATTCCCTATCGTCGTCGGCATAATTGCCGGAGTCGGCGTGTTATTTTTTAATCCGGATGCGGGCAAAAAGCTCGGTTCTTTTCTTTATTCCTCAAGTAAGGAGCCTCAAAGCTATGCTTACGCCGTAGCAAGAGCGGCTCCCGGCGTCGTCAATATTTACGTATCAACCCTCAATCAGAATTATTCATCTGAAGCCAAAAACCCCGGGACCATAACCAATAGCGCTTCAGGGGTCATTATGTCCTCTGACGGATATATCGTCACTAATTATCACGTGATCCCATCAAGCAACGAGCCCAATAAAGCCGTATGGGCACAAACTCGCGACGGCAAGGTATATCAGGCTTTTATCGTCGGCTATGACCGCAGAACCGATATCGCGGTACTTAAAATCGACGCGCAGAATCTTACACCGGTTCCCCGTGATGAGGATCTTCAGGTTAACGTCGGTGACGTAGTGCTTACTATCGGCAATCCGAACAATCTCGGACAGACCGTAACCCACGGTATCGTATCGGCAACCGCCCGTTCAGGATCGGGGCTTTTAACGCGCGATCAAATGAATATCCGCGAAGGACTTCAAGATCTCATTCAAACCGACGCTCCGATTAACCAGGGAAATTCAGGCGGAGCTTTAGTCAACACCAACGGTACGCTTATCGGCATCAATACCGCATCATTTAATAATTACCGTTACGGCACCTACGGCATCGGTTTTGCCGTGCCCACCGAGCTTACCGTGCTCGTCATGAACGAGATAATAAAACACGGCCGCGTCATTCGCGGATATTTAGGAATTTCCGATGACGGAACCACTTCTCTTCCTAACAGCGAATACGTAGGTGTAAGAGTAGGCTATATCGATCCTTACGGAGCTGCCGCCGATTCCGACATTCAAATCGGCGACGTTATTATCAAGGTAGATGACAAGCAAATCACGAATTTAAGATCGCTTATTGATATTATTTCGGGTAATACTCCCGGTACCACGCTTAAATTTACGATTTTGCGTGACGGAAAAACTTTTGAGGTTCCGATTACCTTGGTTGAAGACAGAACGGGTATTGAAGACTAAACAGCGCAAAAACAGCAAATCCGATCCTCTTTGTGACATTCTCTTAAGTTCGTCAATCGTTTTTCCACGGACTTTCAGGATGTTACCGTCTCTTAGCTTTTCAAAAGAAAATCGACATTTCCCTTTGGAAAACAGGATCTGAGGAACTTTGGGAAATGGGAAATTTGCGCTCTCTGACAAATGGGCTTAAAAATATTCTCGCAACTGTGCTGTAGGCACGTCAATTCACATTGTTTTAGTAAGTTTTCTTAACTTTCAGCAAGATCGCTTTAAAGCTTTATTTGCAGACTAGCAATTAACATAAAACTTCCCCTTTTTAAGGTTAAACATCTATCTTAAAGTTAAATTAAATACTATAAGAATGTTCAAGCCAAATGCATCAAAAATCGCTTGACCGTTTAGGGGAGTAGTCCAATTAAAAAGATCGCCTGTCTACTAAAAAATATCTATTAGCGACGGATCTTTGACTCATTCATCTTCTTTTCAATGTACTTAGCGGCAATGGCGATAAGCAAAATAACCAGAAAATAAATAAATGCCGCATAAGAATACACTTCAAAAGGACGGAAGTTGCGGGCGATAATGATTTGAGAGTTCATGGTAAGTTCGCGCACGCTTATAACCGATAAAATCGAAGTGTCTTTTAAAGTGCTGATAAATTGATTGACAAGTGGTGGAACCATGATACGCAAAGCCTGAGGCATAACGATATAACGCATGGTTCTAAAATAGCCGAAACCCAGGCTTCTTGCCGCCTCAATCTGACCTTTATCCACGGCAAGGATACCGCCGCGGAAAATTTCTGCCAAAAAGGCTGATGCGTTAATGGATAAAGTAATGATACCCGCGACTATGGGATTGAACTGAATATTTAAAAGTCCGCCGACGCCGAAGAAAAGGAACAAGGCAAAAATAAGAACCGGTACGCCGCGGATAAAAGCTACGTATGAATAATAAATCGCTTTTAAGCCCTTATAGCGGCTAAGGCCCATCAAAGCCAAGATCATGCCGATGATAAACGCAAAGAACATTGAGACTACGGCAATCAACAAGGTTGCGCCCAAGCCCATCATCAAATCAGGGAAGCAATCGATAAACAGTGAAAAATAGTCGCTCATGAACAAAAGGCCTATACGATTTTTTACTAAGCGCCATTAAAAGAAATCATTTTTGTTAAAGTTTTCTTATCCGCGCCTTTATTTTCAAAGGATGAACTATTTTACTTAAAATCCCCACAAGAAAACAAATTAAAAGACCCCGTCGCCGGGGTCCTCGTCTCATTTATCGTAAATTAAAGATACTGACCTACAATCTTATCGTAAGTGCCGTTCTCTTTAATAGTCTTAAGTCCGTCGTTGAACATCTTGATAAGTTCGGCATGAGTACCTTTCTTGACGCCAAAGCCGTACTGCGGAGTGCCTGATACGCGTGGGATGGCGATACGCAAACCTTTTTGTACGCCGATCTTAATCTGATAGGCGATAACCGGATAATCCTCGCACAAGAAATCGGCATAGCCGTTCTTAACTGCCATCATGGTCTCAGGAGATGAAGTGTAGTACTGAGCGGTTACGTTATCTTTATCGGCAATGCTTTCAACAAACAAAGCACCTGTAGTACCCTTTTTAACCGCGGCACGAGTACCTTTTAAATCTTCGATAGTATTGATCTTGGAGTCTTCCTTAACGATAACGGAAAGGCCTGAATCAAAGTAGCCGTCGGAGAAATCAAGGATCTGACGACGCTCGTCATTCATATTGATGCCGGCAATAGCTCCGTCAAGCTGACCTGAAATAAGACCCGGAATAACGCCTTCAAAGTTCATCGGCTTTAATTCATATTTAAAGCCTGAAGCCTTGGCGATAGCGTCAAGAACCTCAACGTCGATGCCGACATATTTGCCGTCCTGTTCCCAGGAGAAAGGAGCATAAGCTGCGTCGCAGGCAATAATGTAGGTCTTATCGCTATCATCGGCCATAGCGGAAGATGCACCGAAAATCATGGTTGCGGCACTGACGGCCAAAAGAGCGCGTTTAACACCAGATAACATAAAAACTCCAAAAATTATCAAACCTTTATTTCAAAGGATTTTTGCTTATTCTCATTCTTTTTGTCTAACCGACAAAAAGTCCTTAACTGATTGTTAAGTGAATTTAACGAAAATCTTAATCTTTTTATGAAAAAAATCTGAGATATAAGTGCAGTTGCGAGATTTTTCACCTTTTTGGTGCAAAAAGTCATTTTTACAACTAAAACAGCCTTATTCTAAGGCAATGGCACTTTTTATTTTCAACTTGTTGAATTTTCACAAAAATTTTATCGTTTATCAAAAATCGGTATTTTCATGCAGATTTTTATCCGCATAAATATGTGTTCTTAGCTCATAAATTTGCCGCCCATTGCTTGTTTTTTGGCAAAACATACGAAAAAATTTTAAAATTCCTTTGTCGTTTTACAGCTGGAACTGTTATACATGAAAATTTTCTCCAAAAACCGCATGATAGCTGCAGCTCTTGCCGTCGTTTTTACCGCCGGCTGCATTTCATCTGCCGAAGCTGCATTATCACGTAAACCTCAAGACAATATTTTCTACGCAACATCAACCGATCCTTTAGGACTCGATCCTGCCTTGGTCGACGATAACGATTCGGGAAAAATCATAGGTAACATTTACGAAAGCTTACTGCGCTTTAAAAACAGCAATACCGAAGTAGAGCCGCAGCTTGCCGAAAGCTATGAAATTTCCCCTGACGGATTGAGCTATACCTTTAAGCTCCGTCAAGGCGTCAAATTCCACGACGGCACTCCGTTTAACGCCGAGGCAGTCAAATTCAACATCGACCGTCAGATGCCCGAGAACCTCGTTCCTAAAATGTCATACGCAGGACTTGTGTACGGCGACGTCAAAAGTACCGAAGTTCTTGACGAGTACACCGTAAGAATCAATCTTAAAAAGCCGTCAACTCCTTTCCTGCACAATATGGCCATGCTGTACTCGGCACCGATGGCAAGTCCTACCGCCCTTAAGAAGTACAACAATAACCTGATGCAAAACCCTTGCGGCACCGGTCCTTACAAATTCGTCGCCTGGGACAGAGGTCAACAGGTAATCGTTACCCGCAACGAAGATTACTGGGGCGAAAAAGCTGCTGTACAGAACATCATTTTCCGTACCATGCCTGAAACCTCAGCCCGCGTCGTTGCCTTAAACAACGGTGAGGTCGATATCATCAGCGGTCTTGACGCCAACGTCATAAAGCAGATTGAAGACGGCGGCAATATGATTTTCAAGACCGACGGCATGAACATCAACTTCATGTTCTATAACATCAACGTCACCAAAAATCCTATCACCAAGGACAAAGACGTGCGCCGTGCTTTATCCATGGCCATCAACGTCCCTGAAATGGTCGCTACTCTTTACAAAGGATACGCCACCCCGGCAAATACCCTGCTGCCTCCTTTCGTCCCGGGATATTCCCCTGACGTCAAACAGGTACAGTACAATCCTCAGGAAGCGGCTAAGATCTTAAAGGCAAAAGGCGTTTCCACCATCAAGATCCTCACCTACACCGGAGCACGCTTCTATAATCCGGTCGGCGGACAGGTTTTGGCTGAAGCCGTTCAGTCTTACTTTGACAAAGTAGGCGTTAAAGCCGAAGTTTTAGCTTATGACTGGGCTACTTACAAAAACAAGCTTGCAACCGACGAGTGGGATATCGGCTTTATGGGCTGGACCGGAGATAACGGCGATCCCGATAACTTCTTAAATCTCTTTGCCAGCGACGATCCTATCAACAATAACGGCTTGTGGTATAACGACGAGTACCGTGCTTTGATTGCCAAAGGCGTTGAACTAAAAGACGGCCCCGAGCGCAACGAGCTTTATCATAAAGCCGAGCAGATCATGGCCGACGAGGCACCTCTTCTCCCTATCTCCCACGCTCAAGTCATTGCAGCATACCGTCCTAATATCAAGAACTTCAGCGTTCATCAGGTCGGAATGACTTTCTTCAAAGACGTTGTCAAAGAATAACCGCTAAAAATAGGTTATAATAGACAGTTTAAAGGCCCCGCACCATACGGCGAGGCCTTGTCGTTTTCAGCTTAAAAGTACCCTTGCTTTTTGGTTTAAAGATACTTTTAAGCTTAAAAAGACCGCGATTCATTTTTTATTTAATGACAAACCTTGACCGTCTTTAGTTTGTCAGGCTTTTTACCGTATAGTAAAAACGAGGAACAACGTGCTTGTCTATTTTATAAAACGACTGCTGATGCTGATTCCGGTGCTCTTTTGCGTCTCGATTCTGGTTTTTCTCATCATGCGCGTTTTCTCCCCGGATCCTGCCTTAATCGTATTGGGACAGCACGCCACCACCGAGAAAATCAACATGTGGCGTGAATCCATGGGGTTAAACGATCCTATCGTCACCCAGTACCTTGACTATATGAAAGCGGTATTCCAAGGCGATTTCGGCTATTCTTACTTTACCAACACTCCCGTTACCGACGAACTTCTAGCACGCCTTCCCGCCACAATCGAACTTTCGGTTTTAGCCATTATTCTTGCAGCGTTCATAGGCATTTTCTTGGGCGTCCTTTCTGCCGTAAAGAAAAATTCCATTATCGATAACCTCACCATGACTTCAGCCCTTATCGGTGTTTCCATGCCGGTATTCTGGCTCGGTATGCTCCTTATCATTCTTTTTTCAGGTTATCTGCACTGGTTCCCCTCAGGCGGTCGCATTGATACCCTGATGCGCCCCATGGACGGTACCGGCTTTTATCTGTATGACACCTTAATCATCGGCGACTACGAAGCTTTCTTCAACGCGCTAGAGCATGCCATGCTGCCTGCAATTACCCTTGCCGGATACTCCATGGCAATCATCACCCGCATGACGCGCTCAAGCATGCTTGATATCCTGCATCAGGACTATATTCGTACCGCCCGCGCCAAAGGACTTAGCGCCGTGTCGGTTATCGGCAAGCACGCTTTCCGCAACGCCTTGCTGCCTATCGTTACCGTAATCGGACTGCAGTTTGGCTCATTGTTATCAGGATCCATCCTTACCGAGACCGTTTTTGCCTGGCCGGGTATCGGCTCTTATTCCGTTGAGTGCATTTTACGCTCCGATTTCCCGGTGATTCAGGCGGTAGTTTTAATCATCGCCGTAATTTTTGTTGTAATGAACCTTTTAGTCGACTTGCTCTATGCCGCTTTGGATCCGCGAGTTAAATACTCAGAGGAGAGCGCATAATGTCCGAACTGACAAAAGAACTTAAAAAAAACCGCAGCTCCCGTTTTTCCGACATGTGGGCATCTATTTACTCAAATAAAGCCGCGCTTACGGGACTTATCATTATCGCGCTTTTGGTTATATGCGCGATTACCGTTGCTATCTGCGATGCTTTGAGCATTCAAATTCTTCCTTACGATCCGAATCTTGCCGATATGGATAATGCCTTCGTCGCTCCCTGCGCCGAGCACTGGTTCGGAACCGATCAGCTAGGCCGCGATATTTTCAGCCGCGTTATCGACGGTACCAAGATATCATTAAGCGTCGGCGTCGCCGCCGTCTCTTTCTCTTTAATCTTAGGCACCATCTTAGGCGCTTTAGGCGGTTTTTACGGCGGAAAGCTTGATAACATCATCATGCGCTTTATGGACGTGATTTTATCCGTTCCTTCCATTTTGCTTGCCATCGCTTTCATGGCCGCATTAGGCCGCGGACTTGATAAAGCGGTACTTGCCATCGGCATCGTGTCCATTCCCGAGTACGCGCGTATTGCCAGAAGCTGCGTGATGGCGGTAAAAGCCAATGATTATATTCAGGCTGCCATCGTCTCAGGCGACAGTAACCTGCGCATCATCTTCAGACATATTCTGCCCAATATCACCTCCCCTATCGTGGTGCGCGCCACTTTAGGCATTTCAATTGCCGTTCTTGATACGGCGGCTTTGGGATTTTTAGGCTTGGGCGTGCAGCCTCCGTATGCCGAATGGGGCGATATGCTGGCCCGTTCCCGCGGTTTTATATTCTCTGCACCGTATACGCTGCTCTTTCCGGGTCTTGCCATAACCATCACCGTACTTGCGTTTAATCTTTTCGGTGACGGTCTGCGCGATGCCCTCGACCCGCGTTCAAGAAGAAGATAGGAGCTGCCATGTTACTTGAAGTAGAACACCTTACTACTGAGTTTGCGACACGCCGCGGTCCTGTCCAGGCAATCCGCGACGTAAGCTTTTCCATAGATAAAGGCGAAATCCTGGCTTTAGTCGGAGAATCAGGATCGGGCAAATCCGTAACCTCATTATCGATAATGAGGCTTTTAAGCTCCAACGGAACCATTTTGCCAAGCTCGGCAATTAAATTTAACGGCACGGATTTAATGACGCTTTCTGAAAAACAGATGCGGCAAATCCGCGGCAACCGCATTTCCATGATCTTCCAAGAGCCGATGACCTCCCTAAATCCGATTTTTACGGTCGGCGATCAGATTTTAGAAAGCATCAGGCTGCACACGAAATTAAATAAAAAAGAAGCTAAAGAAAAACTTTTGCATCTTCTTGATACCGTAGGTATTCCCAATCCGGCAAAAAGAATCAACGATTATCCGCATCAGATGTCAGGCGGCATGCGTCAGCGCATCATGATTGCCATGGCGATGGCCTGTGAACCGGAGCTGCTTATCGCGGATGAGCCCACCACCGCGCTTGACGTTACCATTCAGGCCCAAATTCTTGATCTTATTTACAAGATGCGCGAGAAGTTCAACATCTCGGTGCTGCTTATTACTCATGATTTGGGTGTCGTTGCCGAAGCCGCCGATAAAGTGGCGGTCATGTACTGCGGACGCATCGTTGAGCAGGGAACAACCGAAGAGATCCTAACGAATCCTTATCATCCTTATACTTTAGGTCTTTTAAAATCCATTCCACGCCTTGATGATCACGCGTCGAGACTTTATATGATCCCCGGAATGGTTCCTCCGCCTGAAGATGTTCCTGAAGGATGCGCTTTTGCCGATCGCTGCGATCGCTGCAGCGAACATTGCCGTCAGGCTCTTCCTCCGCTTAAGGTTATAGGCGACAGAAAAGTACGCTGCATCAATTTTGAAGGACAGGGTAATTTATGACCGAAAAGAACCAAGAAATCCTGCTTTCTTTAAAAAACTTATGTAAATATTTTGAAATAAAAAGCGGTCTTTTCAACCATAAAAAAAGTTACTTAAAGGCTGTGGACAACCTGTCTTTGGATATTTACAAAGGCGAAGCTTTCGGTCTTGTCGGAGAGTCGGGCTGTGGCAAAACCACTTTGGGCAAAATGATCGCGGGACTTTACCATCCGACCAGCGGACAAATTTTATTTAACGGTACCGATCTTGCATCATTAAGTCGTAATGAACGCCGCAGATTCTGCCGCGACATTCAGATGATCTTCCAGGATCCCTACTCTTCTTTAAATCCCCGCATGACGGTCGAGGAAATCATCGCCGAGCCGATGATTGTCAATCATACCCATGACAAATCCGAAATCGGTCCGCGCGTTGAACATCTTTTAAACTGTGTAGGACTCGCTTCATCATACAAAAACCGCTACCCGCACGAGTTCTCAGGAGGTCAAAGGCAAAGGATCGGCATTGCAAGAGCTTTGGCCGTCTCCCCCAAACTTATCATTTGCGATGAAGCGGTTTCAGCTTTGGACGTTTCCATTCAGGCGCAGATTTTAAACCTGCTTGCCGATCTGAAAGAAGAATTCGGGCTTACTTATCTTTTCATCGCGCACGGTCTTGCCGCAGTCAAGCATATCTCCGACCGCATCGGCGTCATGTACTTAGGATCAATGCTTGAAGTAGCCCCCAAAGCATCAATCTACGACGATCCGCGTCATCCTTACACCAAAGCGCTTATTTCAGCCATTCCCGTAATCGATCCGAAAAAGCGTAAAGAGAGGATCCTGCTTACAGGCGATTTGCCAAGTCCCATCGATCCTCCGCAAGGCTGCCGTTTTGCCTCACGATGCTTTATGAAATGCAATCAAAAAGATGAAGCGCAAATATTAAAACCCTGCGCGCCAAATCATCTGGTTGCCTGCATCAAAGAAACCCCGGATCTTACACATGAGTAAATTCTCAGCACAGGACTTTTCCACCGGATCGGTTTACAAACATCTTCTTAACCTGGCCGTGCCCATGACCGCGGCCATGATAGTTCAAGTCTGCTACAGTCTTGTCGACAGAATTTACTTAGGCCATCTTTCAGATACTTCCAATATGGCGCTTACGGGACTTGGTTTGTCCTTCCCGTTGATTTCCATCGTCATGGCTTTCACCAGCCTCTTTTCCACCGGAGCCACGCCGCTTTTTTCCATGTACCGCGGCAAACAGGAGCCTAAGACCGCGCAAAGAATATTGGACAGCACCTATGCCATGATCCTGTTTTTTGCCGCAGGATTGATGCTTATTTTCTATACCGGATTTAAACCCATCATTTATCTCTTCGGCGGCAGCGATTTAAGTTATCCCTACGCAAGGGACTACCTTTTAATCTATCTTTTAGGTACTCCTTTAGTGATGTTAAGCTCGGGCCTTAGCGGTTTTATCAACGCTCAAGGCTTTCCTAAAGTCGCGATGCTAAGCGTAATGGCCGGAGCTGTCATCAACATCATCCTCGATCCGATTTTCATCTTTTATTTAGATCTTAAAATTCAAGGCGCGGCCATCGCCTCGGTTATTTCCCAGGCGGTATCGGCATTTATGGTGATCCGTTTTTTAACCGGGAAAAAATCTTTATTCAAGCTAAGGCTTAACCGCTTAAAACCTGACTTTAAGCTCTGCAGGCAAATTGTAGGCTTAGGCATTACCGGATTTACGATGCAAGGTACCAACGGCATTGTGCAGATCGCCTGTAACGTAACGCTAAAAGCGCACGGCGGCGATATTTATATCGGTATCATGACCGTTTTAATGTCGGTGCGCGACGTAATCTTTTTACCGATGCACGGACTTACCGACGCGGCCAAACCTATCATCGCTTTCAACTACGGCGCAGGACTTCTTTCCCGCATCAAGCAAAGCATCTGCTTTACGGCAATAAGCGCCACGTCTTATCTTTTTATCTGCTGGCTGATTATTTTCTATAATCCTGAAATCATCTTCGCGGTCTTTAACGCTGACGTCAACACTGAAGCTTTAGGCGTTCCCGCATTGCATATCTACTTCTTCGGTTTCTTCATGATGGCGCTGCACGCTACCGGACAAACCACGTTCGTGGGACTTGGCAAAGCCAAGCCCGCCGTGTTCTTCGCGCTGTTTAGAAAGGTGCTAATCGTGGTACCGCTTACCCTTATTCTTCCTCAGATCGGGGATTTAGGCGTAAAAGGCGTATTTATGGCTGAGCCTATTTCCAACTGGCTAAGCGGTATTTTCTGTTTTGGCATGATGCTCTATACGGTAAAAATCCTGTTTAAAGAGCATCAGCAGCATCCTTTACCTACTTAAAGGGAGTGAAATACTCGCGCAGCTCCTTAATCGGGGCATGTCCGCGTGACTCAAGAAAATCAAGAACCTTGGCAGGGCTTGTGTTAATCACGTTTTCATAACCGAGTTCCGCGTCTTCAAGGACCTTTATCGACTCGTCAAAACAGCCTAAAAATGAAGCGATATGGGCATCGGATCCAAGGGATATGGCATTACCGAGACGAGCGGCGATTTTAGCAATCTTTACGCAGTTGTCATGACTGCCAAAGCGGGCGTTTACCGAAGTTGACGCGTTGATTTCAATCGCGACGTTATGCTCTTTGGCGCAAGCTAAAACTTCCTCATAATCAATCGGATATAAGCGAGCACCGGGATGCGCCAAAATATCGACTTTTCCTGATTCGATTACTTTAATTAAAAGTCTGGTGTGCTCTTTTTCGTTGGTCGGAGTGTAATTTGAATGTAAGGCCGCCAAAACGATATCCAGTTTTTCACGGATATAGTCCTCAATATCAAGGCATCCGTCTTCGGTGATATTGGCTTCAATGCCGCGCAGCACGGCTACATTACGGATAATGCGCGGGACAACCGTCAAATTGCTAAAGTGCCATTTATGCGGGCCGTCGGCTAAGGTAGGGCCATGATCGGTGGTTGCGAACATTGAAATTCCGGTATCCACCGCCTGCTCTACGTATTCGCCCAAAGTACTGTAAGCATGGGAGCATGCAACGGTATGAGTATGTAAATCAACTTGAAATCTCATAATTTTTCCTTAATCTACAATCGGCTGCCAATCCTTATTCTCATAAGCGGCAAAGCACATCATCAACTGTTCATAAGACGTGGTATCAACTCTAAGTTTATCAAGAGGAAGCTCGTCTTTCCCAAAATATTTACGCTCTGAAGTTTCATTATTTTTAACAAACGCCAAAGCTTCATGGCGGCACAATACGAAAGCTTTTATGATCCCGTAAG
>ERZ779866.3377-NODE-3377-length-13016-cov-4.465473_pt1 | contig 13016 bp, 9 predicted proteins | sample MGYA00511248_ERZ779866 | MGnify/ENA primary metagenome ERZ779866 (study PRJEB29588, sample SAMEA2155758) | human gut metagenome | biome: human gut; feature: human-associated habitat; material: faeces | place: Denmark | collected 2008/2010 ... | reverse complement strand
GCTGCCGCAAGGCCGCGTTTTCCCGCTTATTCGGAAGCCCTCACCTTCCGATGTTCGTGAGGACAAAACGTCTTTCCCGGGCCGAAACCTGCCGGACAGAAACACGGACATACGCCGCAAAACTGCTGTTTCAACCTTCAGCCGTGTGCTTGAAAACCACGTAAAAAACAAGTCATGAAACACACCACCGTCTCGCTTTCGTTCATGCTTCTCGGCATCGTGTTCTGCGCATGCCTCATTGCATCCAATCTTCTGGAAACCAAGATCCTCCAGTTCGGCTCCATCACCATCACAGCCGGATTCCTGGTCTTTCCCATCTCGTACATCATCAACGACTGCATTGCCGAAGTCTGGGGATTCCGCAAGGCCAGACTCATCATCTGGATGGGCTTTGCCGTGAATTTCGCCATGGTCTCGCTGTTTCAGCTGGCCGTAGCGCTCCCTGCCGCCCCCTTCTGGGAGGGAGACACCGCCTTCCGCTTCATTTTCGGACTCGCTCCCCGCATTGCCGCGGCAAGCCTCATGGCCTTTCTGCTCGGCTCCTTTCTCAACGCCTACGTCATGAGCAGAATGAAGATATCCAGCCGGGGCAAACATTTTTCCGCCCGTGCCGTGCTCTCCACGCTTGTCGGCGAAAGCGCGGACTCGCTCATCTTCTTTCCCCTCGCCTTCGGCGGCCTGGTTCCGGTATCGGAACTCCTCAAAATGATGGCCATCCAGATCTTCGCCAAAACTGCCTATGAAATCGTTGTCCTGCCCGTCACCATCCGTGTGGTGAACGTTCTCAAAACCGTGGAAGAGATGGATGCCTACGACACGGATATTTCCTACAACATTCTGAAGATAAAAGAACTGTAGCCTACCTGCTTCACGAAAGCCGGAACATGTTTATCGCGCTGCAAAAGTCGTCATACCTCTTCCCGTTGCAATATTTCGCTTCTTTCCCCGAAGTAGGAACAACTTCTTTTTCCTTGTATCTGCACCGCGTTCCCGATGGACAGCGGCAACGGCACGGCATACTCTTGAATGGTATCCCCACGCAAGGAGTGTCACATGAAAGTCGTTTCGCTTCTGGATAATCTGTCTGCGGACGACCGTCTCACCGCGGAGCACGGTCTGAGCCTGTACATCGAAACGGAAAAACACCGTATTCTCTTCGACACCGGACAGACGGACGCCTTCGCCCGCAATGCCGCGCTGCTGGGCGTCGATCTGGGTCTGGTGGATACGGCCGTTCTGTCGCACGGTCACTACGATCACACCGGCGGCCTCGCCCGTTTTCTCGAGCTCAACGACCACGCTCCCGTCTACGTGCATCGCCGGGCATTCGAAAGATTCAGGGCGTCGGACGGCAGAGAAATAGGCATGGACCTAGAGCATGCCTCAAATCCGCGCATCGTTCGGACCGGCGACACACTCCTGCTGGACAACGATCTGTGGCTCTGCACCTGCAACGACAAGGCAAGACCCTATGCATCAAACAGCGGGGACCTGCTCATGTTCCGCAACGGCGGCTTCGTGCCGGACGACTTCCATCATGAACAGTATCTGTGCCTGCGCGAAAACGGCCGACTCGTGACCGTCAGCGGGTGCTCTCACAAGGGCATACTGAACATTCTGCACTGGCTCCGGCCCGACGTGCTCATAGGCGGCTTTCACTTCAAGTCTCTGAAGCCCGATCAGCAGGGGCGGGCAACGCTCGATTTCGCCGCCCGGCACCTGGCGGCGTTTCCGACCGAATACTACACCTGCCACTGCACGGGGCGCGGCCCGTTTGAATATCTGAAACAGACTCTCGGCGACAGGCTCCATTACCTTTCCTGCGGCTCGCGCATCGCGCTCCCCTGACCAGGAGAAGGCCACCAGGAAAGCAGCTGCGGCAACGGCTCCGCCGAACCGCAGAGACGACGAAAGGGGCTCCCGGCGCAAGACCCGGAACCCCTTTTCATCAAAAATCAGCCTCCCGGCGTGCCGTTCTCCAAGGCCGAACAGCCGGGGCATTTAATGCCAAAGCCCGCCCGGCAGCGGGCTCGGACTGCGTCGACAAAAAAACGTTTCCTTCCCGCCGGGACAGGAACTGCGACGCGGGAAAGACGCCTAGCTCAGCAGATGCATCTTGGAATCCCGCTCGGAAATCTTCTTGACCGGCTTTGCAGGAACGCCGAGGGCCAGCCATCCTGCGGGAATGTCGTGCGTGACCACGCTGCCCGCGCCCACGACCGCGCCCTTTCCTATGGTCACGCCGTCGATGACGGAAACATTGGCCGCCAGCCAGACATCGTCCTCAATATGAATTTCTCCCGCGAACTCCGACGTGGACACGTGGCCGTCAGGATATGTCATGCGTATGCGCTCATCCGCAATGAGGGGATGGTTGGAGCAAAGAAGGCTGACGTTGGGGCCGAACATCACATTGTTGCCGATGACGACTTTTCCGTCGTCAAAGATGAGCAGATTGAAGTTCGCAAAAAAGTTGTCGCCGATGAACGTGTGGCAGCCGTAATTAAACTGGATGGGCCCCTGAAAATAATAATTGCTGCCGATGCTTCCTATGAATTTTCGTATGAGCGGCAGCCTGTCAGGATCATATTCATCCATGGCGTTGAACTTCCGGCACAGCTCGTGCGCCGCATGCTTGATGTCCTTGAGTTCCCGACATCTCGCATCAAAAAGCCTTCCTGCAAAAATCTTTTCTTCTTCCGTCATGGTCGCCTCTCATCCGGCATGGGCCAGAAAAAACGCCGCCCGCAAGCCGCCCGGGCAGCCCGACGCTGCCGCCTCATGCCGCGGCTTCGGCAGAGAAACGCCATGAGCGCGCGCAAGGCAGCGTAAAAAAAGGAAAGCCCCACGAAGCCGTTGAAGCTTCATGAGGCTTTATGCGCATCTTTTGGCGGGCATATAGGAGTATAATATATCATTCAACTATGTAATATTTCATCCTTTTATTTAATATAAAACCAAATATACCAACAAATATACCAACATTTTTCAACTTGTCCTACTAGCCAAAAGTATTCCATTCATTGGCACGGAAGAAAGCTCCTCCCAAATGACTATCAGCCACGAAGTGACTTGCCTTGAAAAAGTATTAGAAAGAGTAGGACCACTCTCATCCAATGCCTGCTTTCCTTCCATCCCCCAAGTATCCATCGGCTCAAATACAAAGCAATTCCACATTCAGTTCATAAAATTCTTGACGCGAGAAGGTTGTGGATCATACGATGAGAAGGCTTGTGGGGATCGCCGTTGTCGTTTTCCCCCTGTTACGACAGTCCAGCCAAGATGACCTCGTGGAGATGGGGTCGAGTATGTTACGACCGTTCTGCATTCACTATTTAACTGCTCTTTGACAATTGATAAGGGATAGCCGGGAAGTCCTCCTGCTCACGAGGCAAAGTGGGGACGATATTGAGGTATGGCGGGCTTGTTGTTAGTCTACTTTTTGAATTTACATGAAATATTATAAGTGGTTACCTCTTTATGATACGAAATATGACAGATGATGAGGGTGTTAGGAATATGCTGCATGTATGGGTAAATCAAAATGAAAAATTCTTCTCAGAAGTCTACTGTTTGCTATTTGTCTGCCAAAGAATGTGCTCAGCTTCTTGGAATTGGTAGGTCGACTTTCTTGTCATGGGTCAAGCAGGGGAAGGTCTCTTCTGGAGTCCTGTTCTCTGCCCGTGCAAGACGCTGGTCCGAAGAGGAACTCCTTGAGTTCATAGAGAAGAGGAAGCAGAGTACGCCCCCGCTGGCTGCTGACTTCTAGTTTGTGACAGATGCCCTTGCGCTTTGCGTGAGGGCTTTTTTTGTATGCGGACTTGAGACTGATGGCTTGCTGCCTTAAGAGCGTTCAGCGCATATTACCTGTGTGGCCTTCCTTGAGGGGGAAGTTTCAAGCTGGGGATTCCCTGCCCACTACCGGTGAACTGGTGGGGCGGCGTAAGCCATATCAATTTCCCCTTGCGTTTAGGATGAATCCTTTTTATGTTTTTTCACGCGCTGGCCTCACGCGCACTTCGATCCTTTCAGGATCTGAGGAACAAAGGGCTCTGATTCATATATTGAAATTGAATGATTGAAGAATTGCTGAGCTAATAGCCATCCGGTCACCCGGATGAGCAACATGAAAGTATAATTTTGAATTTATTGATAATGAAAATTATTCCCGATAAAAATTTTCAAACCCGCTGCTCCTCGTTCTTCGCCTTTTCGGATCGATTTTGCTGTCAAGCCGTTAAAGGCTTCCCCCTTTCATTTTAGAAGGGATGTGATTCTCAGGTCTCAGAGGATGCAGCCAGGAGGCCTGAAGTGCAATCTTCACGTAGCTCTCAATTTGTTCGGGCATCGGCTCTTGCCGACATTCTGGGTGTCACCAAGTCAACCGTCTGGCGCTGGTGGTCTGAAGGCAATTTGTCCGATCCTTTCCGCCTTTCAACTCGTGTAACAGTCTGGGCGCTGGAGGAAGTTCTCGCCTTCGTTGAACAGAAGCGAGACCTCTCTCTTTAGGTCTATCTTTGAGTACGTCATGTCGTACAGGGTAGGCTTGCTCATTCTGCTTGCTGTCTGCATTGATTGGCCTTTTATGCTGCTCTCTGTGCAGCCTGTCTCGGCATGCGTATTCTTTACTGTTTATCGGCGTAGAGCTGGCTTTCTGCTGGCTTTGCTCTATCAGGGTAAGGAAGTTTGTATATGCGCACTAAGATAGTTCCCTACGGTTCATATATCACGAATTGGGAAGGCGAGATGGCCTTTGAAAGAATTCTTCAAAAATGTTTTTTGTCGCCAACTGAACGGTTTAGCATCAGAGGCCTTGTAGAAAATCCCCACAGCAAAAAATGGAAAATGCTGGTATCCTTCAAAGACTACGGCGGCCATGAAAAAAAGCTGGAAATCCCTTTGTCGTGGTTCCAGGAAGAAAAATTTGCTTCCTTCAAAGCCTTGCTGCTGGATGGCGGATATTCTTATCGGGCAGGTGTTCCTCTGGATACCTTATTCTCATATATTCAAAGGGATATGAGGTGGTATCCTACGCTTACGCGTGTCACCAGGATGGGGTGGCAGACCTGTTCCGGCGTATACGTCCTTTCCGATACTATCTACGGTAAGTTTGATACTGAGCGACAGGCATTTGACTACAGCTGCAGAGGCTACCGCAGTCAAGGACGATATCAGGAATGGGAAAAGCTTGCAGAAGTTGCGGTTGGAAACAGCCGTCTTGTCTTTGCGTTGTGCGCAGCCTTTGCAGCGGTGCTTTTGACACCTCTGGGGATAGAAGGTGGAGGATTTAATTTTGTCGGTGATTCTTCTTCTGGCAAAACTACCGCGCTCAAACTTGCTTCGACAGTATGGGGCAATAGCATCATATCATGGAATTCAACGGCAAGTGCTCTTGAGAAGATTGCCTTGGAGCATAATGACAATTTGCTGCTCCTCGATGAGTTGGGAGAGATGGATGCTGGTTCTTTTTATAAGACTGTGTACATGCTTGCCAATGGCTCCGGCAAAAGCAGAAGTGATGGCAACGGTGAGTTACGGGAAAAAGCTTCCTGGCGCTGTTTATTTCTTTCGAGCGGAGAAGTCAGCCTCATGGATAAGCTCTCGGAAAAAAAGCTCCAGTGTCATGAGGGGCAGAGAGTACGCTTCCTTGATATCCCTGTACGAGCCGATATGCTTACAGAACTTCATGGCAGAACAAGTGCCGCACAACTCGCTTCGGATATTGCAACCCTGTCCAATCAGTGTGCCGGTCTGGCTGGGCCTCAGTTCTTAGACTGGCTGACGGAAGATTTACCAAGTCGAGTTCATTGTTTGAAAGAACAGCTGAAGAAAGCGGAGGATTCTCTTTGTTCTCCAGAAGACAAGCCTGTCGTCAGACGGGCAGCTCGTCGTTTTGCCCTCATAAGGATTGCTGGCGAAGCGGCCTGGAACGCAGGAATCTTACCTTCTGAAATGGATATTGAAGCCTCAGTTCGCAGTTGTTACGAGGACTGGCGAGAAGCCTATGACAGGTCCTCGAATCAAGAGCAGCAGCAATTTCTTTACAAGGTACAGGCCTGCATTGAACGGAACAGGTCAAAATTCGTTCATGTCAAAGCGCCTAGCGATAAGGGCTCCAATCTGATCGGATACTGTAATCCCAAATCGAGAGGAACGGAGTACCTCTTCACCAAGGCAGTCTTTCATACCATGTTTCCCCAGAAAAATGCCGTGAAATGGCTGAAGCAAGCAGGGTGGCTGAAGTCCCGCAAGGAGCGTGATGACAATGAGCGTGTGGTCGGCGGCAAGAAAGGATACTACTATGTGATAGTTCTTCCCGAAGAGTGATAATCTCAGGGCTCTTTTCAGCAGTGAAAGGAGCCTTTTTTATTTTGCTGTCCGGCAGAAAATTGACGGAAATATGCTGCGCATATAGGCTTTCTTGACGAAAAAAATAGCGTCATCCAGCTGAAATAGATCAAATAATTAAAAAATCGTCAGAATGACGTGGCTAAGGGGAGAGGAATGAGGAGCTGCCATAGCTGAAAAGACAACGCGCCGTAAAACGAATCCCACCGTAGACGAATAGAAAGTGTCAGTGGAGGAGAAGGGGTGTAACGCGGCACGGAATTTCAACACACTCAGATAAAAAAATCCCCGCCAGAATATGGTACTGACGGGGATAATGAGGGACAAGATCAGGGAGAGACAGTTCGTTTGCCGATGGGCATGGGATTATTCCTCTTCCGGGATATCCCAGGAGTCGGTGTGAATGATGAGTCCGTTCTGGATCTCAAAGATTCCGCCGAAGCCCTGTTCTTCTTCCCATCGCCATTGCCAGTGGCCTTCAGGGCATGATGTGGCCATGACTTCCGTAAACGTCTCTGGGTAGCTCCAGGGCGTATCGAAGAAGTAGCTGGTGTCGTCATGTTTTCGGCAGCAGGCATCCCATTTGCAGCCCCAATGGCTGTTTGTGAAGGTGTACCAGTCTGCGGCTCCGAATCGTTTGATGAGATTTCGGGCACACTCGGCGGTACAGCAGCTTTCGATGAAGCCGGACGGATGCTCAACATAAAGCAGTCCTTCCTGCTCATACTCCGTGCGGACACGCTCCGCATACCGTTCCTTGAAGGCCTGCATTTCCTCGGGGGAAACGATTCTGTTCGGAGAACTGGTTTTTGAGAGCTCACGCGGTAGAGGGACAAGCCTGCCGAAGCAGAATTCTCCTTTCTCGTCCACGATGCGCTCACGAGTAAATGAAGCAGCCGCTTTATTGAGCGGGGTCACAGTGTTGGATACCCAGTTCGGCATAATAGCCTCCTTAAATAGCAAAAGCCGGACTCCGTGAGGAATCCGGCGATTTGCGGTTGATGGTGTTATGAGGTGAGAGATACGGATCTACAGATCCGACATGATGTAAAATCTTCGGCAGCGAGGGCAGAAGAGAAGTTGTTTTCTGAAGCGGTTATGCCGGATCTTTTGACCACGGACGTGTACGTTGAACAGGTTCCACAGGAACCGGAAGTCAACCGGTATCATCGTATCCGATGAACACTTCGGGCAGTGCATGGACTTTCTCCTTATCGTCGATAAGTTTTCACTGAGCACGAAACCGTGTCATCAGTAATATTTTTATATAATACTTGAAAATATTAACAAAAATTAGCTGTTAGACGTGCAGTCTTACATGCCTGATGTTCATTGTTTCGTCCTTCTAACCACAGTCTCCTTGCTAGGGTGTGTCTGCAAAACCTCTTCACGAAAAGAGGGAAGTCGGGTTAGGTAAGGTTTTCACCGTGTAACGACAGGGCAATGCGCTACTATGACATCCCTGAAGGCCTCTGCTCAGACTTGAGCCTATCCTGCCGACAGAAGGCTCTCCGCGACGAGGGCGACCGGCGGGTGACATCTGAAACTTTCTCAATGCTGTACACTGGATGCTGCGAACCGGATCTCCATGGCGAGCTTTGCCAGAGAAATATGGTTCGTGGGAAACTGTATATTCCCGATTCAGGCGTCGGCAGAAAAGAGGACATCTGACTGTTATCCTTGAGCTTTTTGCTTGCAGACTGACATGAACCACATCATGATTGATGGGACATACGTTCATGCTCATAAGCATAGTGCCGGAGCTCGACGTAGCTCTGGAATCCATCAGGCTCTCGGCCGAAGTCGTGGCGGCTTTACCTCCAAAATCCATGCGGTGCTGGATGCTCTCGGTAATTTGATAGCTTTTACTGTCACGGCAGGAGTATCATCGAAGCACTTCACCAGCAGGTCTGTTGGATAACATGTCGAAAAAGTGTACTTTTCAGACACTCTTGATAATGTCAGTCTCTTGTCAGTCCTATAGCAGGGAATATTCTAAAATTCCAGCAGAAAAATAATGCTGAGTTATTCCTTCCCCCGCCAGCCAAAAAGTACACCTTTTAGACGCTCCAACTGAGGATTAGCGTATGGCTGGGGAGAAAAGTACCATCATCACAAGCCATGTGAGTGATATCAATAAGCTGTGTCTGTTCGAGGAGTTCGTCAGAAGCAGGTATCTTCCCTACGTGCAGCAAAATAAACGAAGCTGGAAGACGGACGAGCGATATCTGAACCGACATATCCTGCCATATCTTGGTAACTGTCCTCTGTCTGAAATTTCTGAAGAAAGGCTCAGGGGATGGCTCTTTTCTCTGGAAAACAATGGTCTGTCCCCCAGTTCTCAGTATCGTCTGTTCTGGCTCGTCAAGTATATTTTGAACTTTGCCGTACGATTGGGCGTGCTCAAGAGTGATGCCGCATTCCAGAATATGGTCATGCGCAAAAGTAAGCCGCAATCAGCTCCAAAAATTTTTACTCCAGCAGAAGCATTGAAGCTTGTTTATCTACTTGAGGAATATTCCGATCGCCCCAGCGCGCAGGCTATTCATCTGCTTTTGCTTACCGGTGCCAGCAAGTCGGAAATCCTTTACGCCCGCTGGCAGGATGTGCATCTGAGACGAGCTGTTCTTGCCACGAGGATGACCTATACAGGGCAGAGCAGACTGATCCCCCTGAACGTCGAAGCAATCAGACTTATTCGCAGGCTTCCCCGTCGTAAAGATGTGCCGTGGCTCTTTGCCTCGTCATCCGGGCAGTGCCTTACTTCTATTTTTTATACTTGGAATCTCATCCGCAACCGTCTGGGAAGACCGGAGCTGCGTATTCAGGATCTTCGACACAGCTTCGCCGGCCTTTCATGGATATGGGAATCGACCGGAACAATCTGAAAAAATTTCTGGGACACTACGACTTCAACTCGCTTCTGCTGATGCGGACGCAGCACAGAGAAAACACGCTCAGGAGAACACCCGCATGAAGAACATCATTGTCGGAGCCGGTATTTCCGGCGCAACCGTAGCCCGCACGCTTGCCGAACGCGGCGAGCAGGTTCTTGTCATCGACAAGAAGCCGCACATAGGCGGCAACTGCTACGATTACCGCGACAAAAACGGCATCTGCATCCACAAGTACGGCACCCACATCTTCCACACCGACGTGAAGCCAGCTTGGGACTTCGTTTCCCGCTTCACCGAATGGCATCCCTACATGCACAAGGTGCTCGGCTTCATCGACGGTCAGCTCGTGCCCGTTCCGTTCAACCTGAATTCCATCCGCCGGGTGTTCCCCGAAGCTCTCGCCGCCCGCCTCGAGGAAAAACTCATCGAGCTCTTCGGCTTCAACAAAAAGGTGCCCATTCTCGAACTGCGCAAAACCGACGATTCCGACCTCAACTTCCTCGCGGAATACGTCTATCAGAAGGTGTTTCTCTTCTACACCATGAAGCAGTGGGGCGTGAAACCCGAAGACCTCGATCCCGCAGTCACGGGGCGCGTGCCGGTGTACGTGAGCCGCGACGACCGCTATTTCCAGAACCGCTGGCAGGGCATTCCTCTGCACGGCTACACCGCCATGCTCGAACGCATGCTCGATCATGAAAACATCACAGTCAGCCTCAGCACCGCTTGGAACGACGTGAAGAGTGAATACCACAACAGCCGCATCTTCTACACCGGCCCCGTGGATGAACTCATGGACTGGTGTTTCGGCGATTTGCCCTATCGGAGTATCGAGCTCGAGTTCCGCGAATACGACCGCGAATTCTTCCAGTCTAATTCAGTGGTCAACTACCCGGAAAATTACGATTTCACCCGCATCGGCGAATACAAGTACTTTCTCGACGACAAGTCTCCCTGCACCGTGGTTTCGTTCGAGTATCCCTCGGCCTATCGCCGCGGCGTGAACGAGCCCTACTACCCCATTGCCGGAGAGGAAAACGCTGCCCTGTACCGCAGGTATCTCGAAGCCGCCCGCGCGGAGTATGCCGACATCCATTTTCTCGGCCGCCTCGGCGACTACAGATACTACGACATGGACAAGGCCGTCGCCCGCGCCCTGGAGCTCATGGAGCATCTGTAATGCCAGTCGTATCCGTTCTCGTGCCCTGCTATAATGTGGAGAAGTATCTCCGTCAGTGTCTGGATTCCGGGGTGAACCAGACGCTGACGGACATGGAGATCATCTGCATAAACGACGGATCCACCGACTCCACCCCCGACATTTTGAGGGAGTACGCCGCCCGCGATTCCCGTATACGCATCATCGACAAGCCAAACTCCGGCTACGGTGACAGCATGAGCAAGGCCCTCGAGGTCGCCACTGGAGAATACGTCGGCATTGTGGAGTCCGACGACTGGGCCGACCCGGATATGTTCGAAACGCTCTACGACGCTGCAAAAAAATACGACGTCGATATGGTGAAGAGCAATTTCTACGACTATCGGGGAGGGAATTCCACGGTCAACAACGTGATTCCGACCAAAGACGCAGAAACGTTGCTCACGCCTCGAGAACGGACGGGCATCTTCTTTCAGGCTACCTACATCTGGACGGACCTTTTTCGCCGCTCCTGGCTCAACGCGCAGAACATACGCTTTCTGCCCACGCCCGGAGCATCATATCAGGACATATCCTTCAACTTCAAAACGCTGGCCTGCGCCGATAGAGCATTCTTTCTGAACCGCGCTTTTCTGCACTATCGCCGGGACAACGAAGCCTCTTCCGTCAACAGCAGAGGCAAAGCATGGTGCGTCTGCGACGAATACCACGAAATAGAAAGCTTTCTGCGCAGCCACAAGGAGTACTCCAGCCTCGATGCCGTGGCACTTCTTCGCAAGTATCAGGTATACTACTGGAATTTCCGTCGACTCGTCATGCCTCTCGACAAAGAGTTCGAACAACGGGTTTCTGGAGAGTTCCGTCGCGACTTCGAAAACGGACGCGTTCAGGAATCTCTCTTCAAGCCGAAGCACTACCGCAGACTGCGATTCTGGGCGTTTCATCCCGCCCTCTTCTTCTGGAAGGAAACCCTGTTCAGCAAAAACGGCCGCCGCAAGCTTGCGTCGCATATAAGGACAACACGTCATGCGTAATGACATACACGTTGTGCTCTCCGCCGACGACAACTATGCACGTCCCCTTGCCGTCACCATGACATCCGTGCTTTGCAACAAGGCGGAAGGCGACTCATTGTTCTTTCATGTACTGGACGGAGGGATAACCGAGGCGAAGCGTTGCCGCATCAGCAAAATGACGGAATCCAAAGGGGCAAAGGTCGAGTTCCTCGCCGTTTCGGCCGATCTTTTTTCCGGCATGACCCTGAATATCACGAAAGAGAACCACGTCAGTCTGGCCACCTACTACAGGCTGCTTATTCCGTCGCTCGTTCATGCTCCCCGCTGTATCTATATGGACTGCGATATGATTTGCCGATCGAGTCTGGCGTCTCTGTGGAACACGCAGCTCAAAGACTGCATTGCCGCAGCCGTGAAGGACATCGATGAAGACAAACAGTCCGCAAGGCTGGGGCTGACACGCTACTTCAATGCCGGACTTTTTCTTATGGATCTCGACGCCATGCGCCGTGAGGACATACAAAAAGATTTTTTCCATTTTCTTGAAGAGCAACACGAACGCATCGTCATGCACGATCAGGATGTACTGAACTGCGTTCTTGACGGCCGAATCCATGAACTCGACATGACCTGGAACTGCCAGGTGGCCAAAACGCATAAGTGCAAGGAAACGGGATTTCATGTCCTGAGCAGATCGGCAAACATTCTTCACTTCATCGGGCACAAGAAGCCCTGGATGTGGGGATGCCGAGCTCCGGGAAGGATGTCGTACTGGAAGTATAGTTCCAAAAATTTTTTATTGAAGTTTCATTCAAAATCATATTGATAGCTAAAGTAATTTCAGAGAATGCATTATGAATACAAGCTTAAAAATTCTTGTAGCATATCATAAGCCAAGCTACCTATTAAAAAATGATATTTTTATCCCAATTCATGTTGGTCGAGCTGTAGCAAGCTCGGCCTCTAAAGATGGATATAACAATAGTAGTGATCTTCAATGGCTTCTAAAAAATGCAATTGGTGACGACACAGGAGATAATATTTCTCAAAAAAATCGTGAGTATTGTGAATGTACAGCTCTTTACTGGGCATGGAAAAACTATGATAAGCTTGGAAATCCTGATTATATAGGATTTATGCAATATAGAAGACATTTTATTCTTAACGAAGATATATTTAAAGAAAAAAAACTTGATAATTATGAATTAGCCTATGCAACACGAAAAATAGATTATCCAGGCAACAACTATTTGCACTTTCTCGGTATTGATAAAGAAAATCTCTACCGTTTTCTAAAAAACTGCGGCGGAGTTTTTACCAATCCTTGTGACTTGAGTCTGGTCGGCATGAAGAGCCAACGCGATGATTACATGAAAAAAATTCCGGGCACAAATGTGGCCGATTTTGACATGATGATTGATGTTGTCACAAAGATGCATCCAGCCATGGCTGATTATATTCGCGAACGAGCAGAACAGCCACTAAAGTCATGTTTTCAGATGTGGATACTACCCAAAAAAATCTTCTTTGAATATATGAATTTTCTTTTCCCCGTTCTTTTTGAATGTGAAAAAAATATAGATAGTTCTTCATATA
>ERZ779866.3375-NODE-3375-length-13022-cov-3.635382_pt1 | contig 13022 bp, 7 predicted proteins | sample MGYA00511248_ERZ779866 | MGnify/ENA primary metagenome ERZ779866 (study PRJEB29588, sample SAMEA2155758) | human gut metagenome | biome: human gut; feature: human-associated habitat; material: faeces | place: Denmark | collected 2008/2010 ... | reverse complement strand
CGTCCATAACGATGAACTTGTCCTTGGGGGAACGGCCGGTGTAGATGCCGGTCATGACGTTGACCGCGCCGAGCTCGCTGACCTGACCCTTCTCGTAGCCTTCGAGGCCGGGCTTGGTCTCCTCTTCGAACAGCAACTCGTAAGACGGGTTGTATACGACCTCGGTGGTACCGGTGATGCCGTATTTGCTCAAATCGATCTTTTTCATATTATAAAAACCTCCTGATTTACATAATGAAGTGAGGCGCCGACGTTTCCCCCGTTTGCTCCGTCCGCGCGGCCGGGAAGCGGTATCATTCTCCGACCAAGCCAAATGATACCATTTTTTGCGGTATATTGTCAACTAAAAGAAACCGCTGTATTTTTTCCGGAAGAAAAAGCCTCCCGCCGTCCGGAGACAAGCGGGAGGTGCCGAGAGAATAATCTCGGTCAGTGAGGGGCTTAATCGTTTTCGGCCCGGGTATGTTTCAATGCCTTCCTGACGGCAAAGAATCCCCAGACCGCGACGCCGGCCAGCACAAGGCAATCGACCAGTATGAGGACGATTTTCCAGTAAGGCATCGCATAGCGATATACTATTCCGGGTCCCATTCCGTTCATGGCGTTGCTATTGGCAACTGTATACAGAACGTTTTTGGTCGCTATGCGCAAAGCCTGCAGGTGCGAAGATGTGGCCATCGCACCGGACGAAGAAGGTCTGCCTTCCTGAAGCAGCATGAGATCACCGCCCGCCCGGATCATCTGATCCGGATACATATATGCTCCCGTGGCATAGTCCGTTATGACCGTTCCGCGGAATCCCCACTCGTCGCGAAGGAGTTCGGTCAGCAGCTCGTAGGAGCCGCCCGCCCAGACCGTTCCCAGCCGGTTGAACGAGCTCATCATCGCTGTCGTCTTGCCTTCTTTGACGGTATATTCGAACGGTTTCAGATAAATCTCGCGCATGGATTGTTCGTTGAGCCATGTAATCAGGCCGTTCGTATCTCGATGCGTTTCCTGTTCGTTGACGGCAAAGTGCTTTACAAACGTATATACGCCCTTGCTCTTCGCCCCCTGTACTACACGCGCCGCCATTTTACCCGAGAGCGTACCGTCTTCGGAGTAGTATTCCCAGTTGCGGCCGCCGAACTGACTGCGGTGGATATTGACCGCCGGAGCATACCAGCCGGAATACGGCCGCCCGTCGTCGCGTTCGTTGCCGGCGAGCGATTCGTTACCGACAGCCACTCCCATGTCATATGCCAGATCCTTATTCCATGTGGCGCCGACCACGCATTCGCCCGCATAAAAGCAGGTGTCGTATACGACCGCCACGGCGTCGATTGCCGTCATGAAATTGGTGAAACCCGCGGGTCCGTCGGGATCGATGGTTTTGGGCTTGTCTATATTATCGATGGCCATGGTATTGAAATTACCGGTGCCTACGAGATCGCACATCTGCCTGACGGTAAGCTGATTGAGCAGTCTGTCCCACAGTTTGTCTTCATAATCCAGACCGATCATGTCATACAACTTAACTTCCGTTTCATTTCGGCTGAGTTCCGTACGCTGCTGACGTGGACGGGTGGCGTTATACCATTTTTTGCCCTCGTCCAGCTCATCTCCGGCTCCGATGTATGCCTCCATGGTCAGGCCGTCTATTATTTCGGCGGTGGTTTCGGTGCCGTTCGGATCCGGCATGGTAGGAAACGTATCGTCCCAGTCCGATCGCGACAGATACTGCCCGATATGTCCGCTGACGTCGTCAAACAAGTTTTCCACCTCGTGGCCGGTGGCCGAATCGGTATCGTAAATAAAATCTTCTTCAAGAGAGTAGCCGAACGACCAGCTGTCCGACGCCCATGAATCGTGAGCGTTGCGCCCGATTCGGAGCACATATCCCTCAAAGGTTTCACCGTCCGCCTCGTAGGTTTTTTCGCCGTTCGTATTCGCATCGTTGTAATCGTACGACGCGGTATCCGACAGCCTGAGCTCCAGCGTCACCGTATCCTCGTCTCCGGGCTGCAGCAGATCCGTCTTGGCAAAGTCTCCCAGCACGACGTGCGATTTTTCCACCTCCCCGTCTATATACGGAGCGGTAAAGTACAACTGCACTACGTCTTTGCCTGCCATAATGCTCGAATCGTTGTTTTTAACGGTCACGTCGACAAAAATCGTTTTGTCTTTGTCTGCAACGGATATGACGGCGTTCTCTGTCAGCTCGGTTGCCGTTTCTTTATCGGTGCCGATTCTCACGGAACCGACCGACCAAGTAAAATCAGCATATGACAGACCGTATCCGAAAGGATAAACCACGTTTTCGTCATACCACTGCTCACCGTCAGTGAATCCGCGCGTTTCATAGTAACGATAACCGACATATATTCCCTCCTCGTATTCCACGAAATGCGCTTCCTGCTTGGCTCCGTTAAGCAGATAGGTATCTCCCAGTTCGGAGAAATTGGTGGAAAAGTTGGCGTACGACGGCGTGGTGGTGAAATCGCGGACGTATGTATCGACCAGCCTGCCAGACGGATTTACTTTTCCGGTCAGAATCTTGCCGAGTGCGTTCATGCCTGTGCCGCCCGGACTGCCCACCCACAAGGCGGCTTTGATTTTGCCTCCGTAGGTGTCGTCTTCGAGGAAACCCAATTCCATCGACGCCGAACTGTTTATAATTACTATAACGTTATCGAACGTCCCGCATACCGCTGCAAGCAGAGCCTCTTCGTAATTGTCTAGCTCGAGATAATGATCGTCGGCATTGGCTCCCGTAACGGCGCTGCCGTCTTCGTTTTTCATCGTTCTGGGAAGATCATACCCCTCGCCTCCTATGCGCGAAACCACGAACAGTGCTGCGTCGTCGTATTCGCCGACAAGACTGCTTATCTCGCCGCCATAGGCCGACAGCGGCAGCTCGCCCGTCGCGAATCCGGACGGTATATCGCCCATACTGGGGCTGGAGCCTCTTCCTCTTCCGGCCGCCTGCGCATCGTCGTAAATTTTCTTCAGCGTTTCGTTATACGATATGCCGGCGTTCGTAAGGCTCTGATAGAGGTCCACCGCGGTATCGCTCGATCGCGCACTGGAGCCGCTGCCGCCGTATACGAGATCCACGGAATTCATTCCGAACACGCTGACCTTGGGAGTCTCTCCGGCAAGCGGAAGCCCGTTATCGTTTTTAAGCAGAACGAATCCTTCTTCGCAAATGGTTTCGTTCAGCGCGTTTGCCGCGGCGAGCGCGTCTTCCTTATTCTCTATCCCTTCGCTGAAAGTGTACCGCTGTGCCTCGGACGGGTCTCCGCTTACGAGGACGCGCCTTTCTTCACCGAAAATCGTATTGAACGTGTTGTTTATGAAAGTCACCTGCGTTATTATCAGCGATACGGTCAGAAAGAATACAAGCAAACAGACCGACGTGATGAGCCAGACGCGCGTATTTTTCCAGACGAAGCCGAACGCCCCGCCTATAGCTTTCAATATTTTCATATTTTACTCCAAAATCAAGTCAGATTTGCCACTACGGGGCGCCATCCCAGCCTTGCGTCGCCGAAATCCGTCAGTTCGATATAGTCGAAAATAGGGCCTTTCGCTTTCATCGTTCCGTCGGGCAGAGGCTCGTCATACGGATTATTCTCGGCGTTGAGCTCGAATATCTCGAACGTTATGATATTTGCGTCTTCAAGCAGATTGATGGTGCCGATCGTAATCGTTACGAATTCCTTTGTCGCCGAATCGTTGTCCGAATCGTCGATTGTAAATCTGTCGTATTCGATCTCGGTGCCGTTTACCGTTATTGCCATCAGCGAAGGATCGAATATGATATCGCCGAGTTCGGTTCCGAGACGCAGACTCAGCACGGCGGTCGTGGCTTTGTCGGACGTAAATTCGAAACTGAATTTCACGTTCTTGTGCAGATAGCCGAGAGCGTAACCGTTGCTTACCGGAGTGTTTCCGAAATCACGCTGAGGCTGGATCATGTTTTTGCCCTGAGGACTGCTGCTGTATCCGGAACCCGTAAGCGAGCTGACGTCGATGTATTCCGCTTCGAATTTGCTTGTTTCCACATAGACGTCGTATATACGGAGCTGTACTTCCACCGTAACCGAATCGTAACCCTCCGCGCTTGCGGTAAGACGGAAACGCATCGATCCGACGGTGGAGGTTTCCGGTATACCGGTTATCATGCCCAGATCTTTGTTGAACGAAAGTCCCTTTGGCAGACCGACGCCGTTGATATATCTGATGGAGTAACTGATTCCGGGAACGCCGTAGGCTTTTCTGATGCTCTGCGAATATTCTTCTCCCACGAGTCCGTCCTCGAGAGTAAAATCTTCGAACACGATTTCTCCGAGATCGTCGGGAAGTCCGGATCCCTCTCCTTCGAGAACCTTCATGGTAAACGAGGCTTCCGCGCCGTCGCAGCCCTCGGCGCTTGCGACAACCGTAAAGCTTACGTTTTCCGCCGCCTCTTCGGGAATGCCTGACAGTATGCCTTCCGCACTCAACGAAAGACCTGCGGGAAGAACGCTGCCCTCTTTGAGCGCGTAAGTAACGGTTTCGGCGCCCGTTGCGGTATTGAGGTATTGGATATATCCTTCGCCCGCCGTCGCGTCGGGAAGCGTTTTTGCGGTATACGACAATTCGCCCTTATCGATGGTCAGGCTGAAATCCGCGATGGTTTCGCTGCTGTCGTTGTATGCAACGATTTTGAATGAGAACGTGCCCGCTTCAGAAGGCGTTCCCTCTATAATTCCGTCCTCGCCGAGATACAACCCGCGCGGAAGTTCGGAATCGTAATCGAGTTCGTAAAAGACCGTCTCGTCGTCCACGGAAATGTCGGCACTGTATGCCGCGCCGACTTTGCCTCCGTCGAGGGTACGGCCTTCGAATTGTATGCCGCCGCACGCGGTCAGAGCCGCCGCAGAAAAAACGCACAACAGTACCGCGATAAGCGTAATTGCAATTTTCTTTTTCATCTCTTTGCTCCGTTTTTACATTTTCTTAAAAGATACCGCCTGCTCCGGGCGTGATTTATTTCGCCCGGAGCAGACAGCAATGAGTCAATCCGGAATTAAGCGGACGCTTCGGAAGCGGCTTTTACGGTCACTCCGTAATAAACGGTACTTATTGCCTTTCCGGACTCATCGTATGCCACGACGCTGAATCTGTAATATCCGGGCGCAAGGCTCTCGGTACCCCTTCTGCCCTGCCAAGTGAAGTTGCCGGTTATCATGCCCGTATCCGTAGCCAAAGACAGTCCGTTGGGAAGGCCGACCGCTTCGTATCTTACGGCGCCGTCCTGCTTGCAGTCGTACGACGCGGCGGTTCCCACCGTGCCGTCAGCAAGCTTGGTTCTGTCCTCGGTATCGACGACCAGCGTGAAATAGTTCACGGTCATGCAGGTCCACTCTTCTCCGTCTATAATGTCGTCGTCTACGACGCCGATTCCGACAAGATACTCTTTGCCGACGAGCTCTTCCGACAGCGTGCCTTTTATCACACCGGTCAGTCTGTCGAATTTAAGTCCTTCGGGCAGTTCGCCGAGCGTCTGACCGTCAGATTTGACTTTGAAGACGATGTACTGTACGTTTTCGAGATCCTTGTCGGACACATCGAACGTCACCGGTTCATTGGCATATGCGATAAGCTCTTTGCCCTTGGTTATGTTCGAAGACGAGGTCTTCGAAACGCCTACGTCGTAATCGTACTGAGTCAGCGTCTTGCCGTTAAGCATGCATGCGGTCTGAGCCATTACGAAGCAGGAGCGCTTCGTGCAGTCGCGCAATGCCCACAGGAAAGTCGGAGTAAGCGCATCTTCGGTCGTGGTAAGTTCCTGTACTTTCTTCGCCACGTCTTCTCCGCCGTCCATCACATAAGCGGCACCCCAGCCGTCCAGACTGAGATCCTGACCGGCACGGATTTCCATAGCGCAGTTCATGTAGTTTCCCGCCTGGGAGGTTCCTGCCGCGTCGGTGATGTAGATGCCGTCCCAGCCCCATTCGTCTCTGGGAATGGATGTGCAAAGCTCATAGCTTGCGCCTGCCCAATCCCAGCCGACGCGGTTGAACGACGTCATCAGACCGAGGCAATCACCCTTTTTGATCCCGAGTTCGAAAGGTTTGAGATATACCTGACGGATGGTCTGTTCGTCCGCCCAGGTTGCAACGCCGGTGTAATCGCGATCGGTTTCCTGATCGTTGAGCGCGAAGTGCTTGACGAAAGTAATTATACCCTTATCCTGAGCGCCCTTGCAGACAGCCGCGTTCATAAGGCCGCTGAATCTTCCGTCCTCGGAATAGTACTGACCGTTTCTGCCCGAGAAAGGAGTGCGGTGAATATTCGCGCCAGGAGCGTACCAACCCATTATTTTCGACCACAGACCGAATTCGCCGTTGAGTTCGCCGTCACGATAAGCGAGTTCTTTATTCCATGTGGCCGCAAGACAAATCTGATTGCCGTAGTTTGCCGTATCGCCGTTGGACATTCTTCTGAGCTGAAGGTATGCGTACGACGTTTCCTTTATGGCGCCCGGACCGTCGCCCTGGCTGATGTCGGGAATTCCGAGACCGAGATCTTCGTTCCAGTTGAACGTTGTGATGATGTGATTGACCATCTGCGTCACCGAGAACTGATCCATGAACTGATCCCACTTGGGATCGTCGAAGTCGAGACCGACGAGATCCCGAAGCTGAATGGGCGCGGGATTTTCTTCGGTGTATCTGTCTTCCCACTCACGGTATTCGGGGGCGGTTTCGCGATACCAAGGAGCCTTTCCGGGATTACCGTTTTCGTCCGGATAACGGGGATTCGCCTCGTCATACCAGTCGGCGATGGAATAATCGCTGGTGAGCTTATTCGTATCTTTGAGCGGCATCTGCATGTTGTCGAGCCACTCTTCGTCTTTAACGAGTTCCGCCGCTCCCTTTTTGAGGTATTTCGGCGTCACGCTCGTATCCGCGGCGGTCCAGTCCTGACCATTATGAGTCGCCCTGTATTCGGCGGCCCAGAAAGGATCGAGAGTAGTGTCGTTTTCCACATCGAACCAAAGCGGACGGCTGGGCCACGTTCCCTCCCAATCGGAACGGGAAAGCACCCGGCCTTCCATTTCTTCGCTCATATAGCCGAAACGGTTTTCGATCTCGCCGCCGCCGTGTTCGTCGGTGGAATACTGATATCCGCTTTCGGGCACTTTATATTTGTGTACCGGGGTCTTCCTGTCTATCCAGGAATGGGAGTTTCTGGAGACATAGAACTTGTACTCTCCGCCATCCAGCTCGTAACCGACGAAACCGTTGCCGTTAGCGTCGTTGTAATCGTAGGATACGAGTTCACGTACGTCTATGCCGAGCGTAACGGTTTCGGACTCACCGGGCTGCAACAGACCGGTCTTTGCGAAATCCGCGAATTCGACCTTTGCCTTTTCGATCTCGCCGTCGGTGTAAGGCGCTTCGTAGTAAAGCTGAACCACATCCTTGCCGGCAACATCTCCGACGTTAGTGACTTTGACGCGGACGTTATATGTACCGTACTGAGGCAGCGTGGTGCCGACGGAAGGCGTAACCTGCTCGATTTCCCAATTGAAATCGGTATACGAAAGACCGTAGCCGAAAGGACGGACGACGCTGTCGTTGTACCAGCCGTAATGCTTGTCTTTCATATATTCGGTATATCCGCGGGTTTCGTAATAATGGTAACCGTAGTATATACCCTCTTCGTACGATACTTCGTAATAGGGATTGTCCCAATAGTCCTTATACGTGGTACCGTCTTCGAGCGTATACTGATTTCCGAGAGCCATATTACGGTTTGCAATCGTGCCGACAAGGTTATTGGAATAATTTTCCCACGTGGGATCGGACTTGTAATCCGCAGACATAAGATCGACGGTTCTGCCGGACGGATTTACGCTGCCGTTAAGCACGCCGCTTATGGCCGCCGTACCGTTGACGCCGTAATTCCATATACAACCCTTAATCTTGCTGTACTTCTCCATATTGAGCTGAGGAAGCTCGAGCGCGCGGTCGGAAGCGATTATGATTATGATGTTGTCGAACCTGTCGTCCGCCTGCAGCATATCGAGAAGCCCGACTTCATAGTCGTCGAGTTCGAGATAATGATCGAAGGGATTGGAATGACCTCTCGTGCCCGCGGGATTCCACTTCGTGCCGTCGTATACTTCGTTCTCTATCGTTTCGCGCGTGGGATAATTGTCCTTGAAAGAAGCTCTGGGGTTATCGTTTCCCTCGCCGCCCGAGCGCGAAAGAACCACGACTGCGGCATCCGAGTATTCGTCGAACGACGTCTGCACGTCGGATGCCCCTTTGTAATCGGACGTCGCTATCTGCGAGCTTCCGCGAGGCGTTGCTCCGCTGCCCGTTGACGGAATCGAAACTCCCTCTTCGAACGTGCGCAGCGTGGGATTCACCTGTACGCCGGCGTCCGCGACGGTCTTGTAATATGCGGTCGATTCCTTGCCGAACACGCTGACCTTCGCATTTTCTTTAAGCGGCAGGCTGTCGTCTTCGTTCTTAAGCAGAATGAGCGAATCTTCAGCGATCTGCTGCGCAAGCACTTTGCTCTCGGCCAGCACCTCGTCGATATTTTCGAATTCCGAATAGAACGTCGACGGTCTTGCCTCGCCCTGCGTGCCGCTGGGATCCGGTTTCTCCGACCCCGAGCCCGAACCGGACGAACCCGGCTCGCCCTGTTCGCCCTGAGGGCCTGCTGGGCCTGCGGGACCTGCGGGGCCTGCCGGGCCTGCCGGACCTGCCGGACCCTGTATTCCCTGTTCGCCCTGAGGGCCTGCGGGACCTTCGGCGCCGCATGCGGCAAAGCTGAATACGAAAAATACGCAGAGTAACAGACTCAAAACCGCAATGAACGCCTTTCTGAAAACCGATGTTTTCTTCATAACTTTCCTCCTTTTAGGAATATTGGTATTAGAGGTTTCCCTCCGCATCAAGATAACTCATTACGGAAGGCAAATCAATAGGGAAAACATACTCTGCAATCCTGACACCATACTTTTGCCGCTGCTAGCACGGCAAAACAAAAAACGCCCGCATGCGGGCGCAAACCGCATGCGGGCGAACGGAGCTTTCGGTATTCCGCGCGTTCAGCACGGAAACACTATATCGAGTACGAAAATATTATCCTGCGTATTGATTTTGAAATCGCCGTTGTATTTTTTCGTTATAAGGGCAACGCTTTTAAGCCCGAATCCGTGATAAAGGTCGTTTGGTTTCGTCGACCGCGGCAGCCCGTCCACGAGCACGATGTCATCCTCGTAATAATTTTCGGCACAGACGATCACGAAATTCTTCTCTCTCGATACGGTAATACTGATAACCTTCTTACTGCCGTCGGTCAGTTTTTCAACGGCTTCTATCGCATTGTCGAGTATGTTGCCGAAGAGAGAATATATATCCGCCTCCGACATAAAATCCAAACTCCTGCCGTCGGCGAGGCAGGTAATGCGTATGTTTTTTTGCTCGCATACCAGGCTTTTAATGGTGAGCATGATATCGAGCGAGGCATTGCCCGTATTGAAAGACGAATCGTAAAGATTGAGAGTTCTGTCAATTTTCTGTTTCTCTTCCGTCGGCAGTCCGCCGAATCCGGAAAGCTGATGTTTCAGGTCGTGACACTTCATGTTTATGGTGTCTATGAGCGATTTTTCGAAAACGTAATGTTCGCGTTCCTGATACATTATTTTTTTCAGCGTATCGCGCTCGACTTCCACATTTCGTTTCTGCAGCAGCCCGAATTCCACAAAAAGGCTCAGCGCGGCAGTGATTATGGAAAAAATACGAATATATATCGTTACGCCGTCAGCACCGGCGGAATTTGCCGCCCTGCTGGCGAACGAATTCAGGAATATCGTCACAGATACCACACAGAACGCGACGCTTATCTGAATTTTATTATCCGTCATTATTCCGTCGTAGTCGTTCTTTCTTACGGCAAGCAGATATACCGCAGCATAAAACGCCGCGGTCATAAGGCATAGCGCCGCTTCGGCCACGACCGCATTCGGCCATGCCGGAACGAGATCGAACAGCCGACGGCTGATATGCTGCATGCAATATCCGGCGGTACCGCAAAAAAACGCGCCCCAGAAATTACACAGAAAGCATATTTTCGTTGCCGCAATGGTGGAAACGTATACCAAAAAGCTGTTCAGCGTCCGGAAAAACAGCCTGACATAAACGTCGAGTTCGAAAAGCTCGAGCAGACGGTCGTACCCGAAACTGAATGCATATACGAATACGAAACATGCCGTGACCCTGATAAAAAAATGCGATCGGTGCGGCATCTTGTAACCGACGAGCACCAACGCCGCAAACAAAGCAAAAACGTAACTGAAATTACCCCAAAGATCTTCTAATATCATTACCCCCCCCCGAACTTGTCGGTTTCCGGCGAATTTCCGTAATATCCGTGCAATGCCTCGATGAATTTCTTTTTCCTCGGGTGGCTTATTATGACACGGTACGGCCCGACGTATGCGATAAACCCGTCTATCTTCGATACATGTCTGAGATTGACGAGAAAACAGTAATTACACCTGAAAAACTCGTTCGGAGGAAGTTGCTGTTCGACTTTTTTCATAGTACCATATGCGGAATAATCGCCGCTTTCGGTATGATATATTATGGAATGCGCATTGATCTCGACGTACAAAATAGACGAAGCCGAAAATCTTACTTCGCCGCCGTTTGTCAGAACGAAAACGTCCTTGGCGTGGTTGCGCATGCATTTTTGAACCGCCTTGCGGATCTTCATCGCAAACACGTTGTATTCAACCGGTTTCAGAATGTAATCCGTCGCAGATACGTCATATCCTTGTATCGCGAACTGCGCCAGATTCGTTACGAAAATAAGCGCGACTTTTTCGTCGATCTGACGCAGCTGCCACGCAACCTGCATTCCGTCCATATCCGGCATTTCTATATCTATGAATACGATATCGAAATCGGGCTTGTATGCGGACAGAAAATTTATCCCGTTGGGAAAAGTGCGTATATCGAAGCTGATGTCGTGTTCACCGGCATATTTTTCGAGATAAACGGTCAATCTGTCGGCATCGTTCGGATTGTCTTCGACTATCGCTACTTTAAGCATATCCCATCCCCCTCGTTCATCGGCTATACTCTTTACCGATTGATTTTAACACACGATCGATAATTAGTCAATAGCCTTTTTGCGAACGCAACATACTTTGCGTTTTAGACAACATAACTTTGCAAACGCAGAACGGCGGCGCGGTGCACTTGCGCGCCCGGCCGCCGTCTGAACTCAAGATTTATCTTTTCAGCGTTTTCAGTTCCGCTTTCTGCTCTGCGGTCAGGCGGTAGGAGTCGCGGCACTTGGAAATCGCCTTGTTCACCACCCACGGCGTGAAGCGGCCGTCGCGCAGCAGCGACACGCCGACGTCGTAAAACTTGACGACGATCTCGCAGATCAGCCATGCCGCCGCCATGTCGACGTAATATCTGCCGAGAGGCACCGTCGGAAGCTCCCGCACGGCGATGTGCAGATATTTTTCGTTCACGCACAGCTCGAACAGCATCATGACGTAGGCGCGCGTTTCGTACTCGCCGCCGCTTTTAAGATAGGAAAAGGCGGACAGAAACGCCTCTGGATCCTTCACCCAGCCGAATTTTGTTATTATCTGATCGGTGTGCGCCCAGCTCGCGAAGCGCGGAATGAGCCGGGTCAGCAGCCGCACGTTTTCGCCGTAGTCCTTCCCCAGCTGCCAGCCGCACAGCATGACCTCTTCGAACGAATACCCGCTCCGGGAGAAAAAGTCGTCCGCAAAGGCGGGATACTCCTGCTTTATTTTCTTTGCGAGCGCGCGCAGCGCTGGCGTACGCACTCCGAGGACGGGCAGCTCCGTATTCGCTATGCCGCGGCTGAACTCCGCGTACTTTTCGTCCCTCAGCGCGGCGAGCTCCGCCTTCACGTCGTCGTAGGTCATAATCTCCTCCCTTCCGTATTATACACGAGACGGCGGCGCGCGGTCAACCGCAGGCGGCGGAAAAGATAAATATTTTTGAAAAAGCGCCGCAATATTTACAAAATTTTAACAACACGGTATTATAATGCGGTAAGACAACAAAACGAGAGGTGCGGAATGATACGCATACTGGTCGCAGAAGACGACGAAAAACTGAACAAGCTCGTCTGCCGCAGTCTGTCCGACGGCGGCTACGAGGCGGTTGGATGCCGCGACGGCGCGGAGGCGATCGCCGCCATGGACGGCGGGCGCTTCGACATGATAGTCAGCGACATCATGATGCCGCGCACGGACGGGTTCGAGCTGGCGGAGACGGTGCGCGCGGCGGACAGGAACATTCCCATACTGCTGATGACCGCGCGGGACGACATGGCGGCCAAGCAGAAAGGCTACCGCCTCGGCATAGACGACTATATAGTCAAGCCCTTCGATATGGACGAGCTGCTGCTACGCGTGGGCGCGCTCATGCGCCGCGCGAAGGTGGAAACGGCGAAAAAGCTGGAAATAGGCAACCTCGTCATGGACGCGGACGAGCATACGGCGTACGTGGGCGGCGAGGAGCTCAATCTCACCGTGCGCGAGTTCGACATACTGCACAAACTGCTGTCGTACCCGAAAAAGACGTTCACGCGCACGCAGCTCATGGAAGCGCTGTGGGACTACGATTCCGCCGCCACGCCGCGAACCGTGGACGTGTATATGGCCAAGCTGCGCGAAAAAACCGCCGCCTGCGACGGGTTCGAGCTGGTCACCGTGCACGGGCTGGGCTATAAGGCGGTGCCGAAATGAGGCGGGGCAGAAGGCGCGCGGCGACGTCGCTGACCGGGTATCTCGGCTTTTCCCTGCTCGTCGCCGGCATAATAACCGTCGCGGTGCTGCTGTACTCCTTCGTATCCGACGCGAGCGGCGGCAACTCAGCGGGCATAGCCGCAGTCATGCTGGGCTGCGTGTTTTTCCTCGCGCTCGTGTGCACGACGGTGGACCTGCTGCGCAGGCGGTTCACGGTGGAGCGGCCGACGGG
>ERZ779866.3372-NODE-3372-length-13027-cov-7.936710_pt1 | contig 13027 bp, 10 predicted proteins | sample MGYA00511248_ERZ779866 | MGnify/ENA primary metagenome ERZ779866 (study PRJEB29588, sample SAMEA2155758) | human gut metagenome | biome: human gut; feature: human-associated habitat; material: faeces | place: Denmark | collected 2008/2010 ... | reverse complement strand
CCCCGCGCCGAACACGGCGATGATCCGGCCTGCCACATGGGGCCGCAGGGCGGCGAACAGGGCTCGGAAGCTCTCCCCGTTGTGGGCGTAGTCGATGAGGGCGGTCACCCCATGCTCCATGGGGTAGACCTGGGCCCGGCCAGGGACGGACACCCGAGCCAACCCCGCCCGGATGTGGGCGTCCGCCACCCCCAGGGCCCGGCACAGGGCGATGGCGGCCAGGGCATTCTCCCCGTTGAACCGCCCCGGCATGGGCACCCGGTAGGGCTGATTTATTCCCGTCACCTGAACCAGGGTGGATAGGGGACCACTCGGATCTGGGACGATTCCGGCGCACCGCAAGCCTGCGTCCGCCCCAAAGCCGAAGGTGGTCACCGGAACTCCGGCAGGAACCTGCCCACAGATGAAGGGCCAGGCGGGGTCGTCGGCGTTGCCTGCTGCCAGGGCGCACTGGCGGAATAGGGCGGCCTTGCAGGCCCGATACTCGGCGAAGTCGGCGTGTTCTCCGGGGCCGATGTGGTCGGGGGACAGATTGAGGAACGCTCCTGCCGCAAACTGGATGCCCGCCACCCGGCCCAGCTTCATGGCCTGGGAGGACACCTCCATCACCACATGGGTGCACCCTCCGTCCGCCATGCGCCGCAGCAGGGCGCAAAGGGCCACTGGCTCAGGAGTGGTGTTGCCCGTCTCCGCCAGCTTCTCCTCCCCCACGAAGGCCCCCAGGGTACCGATCATTCCGGTCTTATACCCCGCGGCGGCCAGGATGTCTCGGAGCATGTGGGCCACGGTGGTCTTGCCCTTGGTTCCGGTGACAGCCAGAAGGGAGAGTTCTCGGTCCGGGTGGCCGTAAAACTCCCCGGCCAGCAGGGCCAGGGTTCTCCGGGGGTCGGGGGCGGACAGGGTGGGCACACCAGGAATGGCGGGGCCGCTGGTGAGCACCGCCGCCGTGCCCCGCTCCAGAGCTTGGGAGATGTAGTCCGCACCATCCGCCCGGGCGCCGGAGAGGGCGGCGAACAGCATTCCCGGCGACACCTGCCGGGAGTCGCAGGTCAGCCCGGTGATCTCCAGGTCGTCTCCCGGGCAGACCAGCCCCAGGGGAGTAAGCAGTCGGGACAGCTTCATGGGCAGCGCTCCTTTTTTGATTGCTGCCCCAGCCTATGCCTTTCACAAGAAAACGGTTCCAGGATCCAGCTTTCTTTTTGAATCGGATAGGCAAACGAAAAATTCCCACCCCGGGCAGGGCGGAAAATGGACGGGCCTCCTGCCCGTTTGGACAGAAGGCCCCACTACCTTGTATTTATATTGTATCAGGTGGTCAGGCTCCAGCCTGGGTTCCGGGAGTCTCCTCCTTCCGGTCCCGGGCGGCCCGGATGGCGTCGTACTCCCGAAGGAAAGCCTGGGCGTAGTCCACATCGGAGGGGGTATCGATGTACTCGATCCCCCGCTTCTGCCGGGTTTCCGCCCCCTTGCCTGTGATGAGCAGCACCGAGGGTGCCTCACAACTGAGCACTGCTTGGCGGATGGCCTCCCCCCGGTTGGGCTGGATCTCATAGGCGCAGCCCTGCCCGGCCACATGGCCGGCGATCTCCCGGCAGATGGACAGTGTGTCCTCCTCCCCGGAGTCCTCCTCAGTGAGGATCACCAGGTCAGAGTATTTTCCGGACACCTCCCCCAGGTCCCGGCGGCGGTCAAAGGCCTTCCTTCCGGGACAGCCAAAGACGGCGACGATCCGCCGGCCGGGATACTCCGCCCGCACTGACTGGAACAGGGTCTCAAAGCTCATGCGATTGTGGGCGTAGTCCACGATGGCGGTGACGGCGCCGTCCTCATTGGTATACACCTCCATCCGGCCGGGCACCCGGGCCTTTTCCAGCCCAGCGCACACGGCATCCTCCGGGATGCCCAACCCCTGGCAAACGGCGATGGCGGCCAGGGCGTTCTCCACGTTGAACAGCCCCGGCATGGTCAGGCGGAAGTCTCGGTCCATCCCTCCGGCGGTCACATGGAAGCGGATGTCGTGTCCCTCCTTGCGGATGGCACTGCCGTACACATCGGCGGTGGAATCCTTCCGGGAAAAGGTGATCACCTGAGAGCAGTCACGCCGGGCGGCGGCTAGGGCCTCATCGGCGTGATCACAGTCCAGGTTGACACAGGACAGCTCCGCCTGGGCGAAGATCTTCAGCTTAGAGTGGAAGTAGTCGGCGAAGTCCGGGTGCTCAATGGGGGAGATGTGGTCCCGTCCGATGTTCAGGAAACAAGCGGCGGCGAACCGGGTACCTAAGGTGCGGTGGTACTTCAGGGCCTGGCTGGATACCTCCATCACCAGGTACCCCAGCCCGGAGGCCAAGGCGTTGGCGAAGTGCTTCTGCAGCTCCAGGGGCTCCGGGGTGGTGAGATGGGACTCGAAGTTCTCCACCCCGTCATAGGTGTCGATGGAGGAGATCACCCCGCAGGCGCTGCCCTTGGAGGCCAGGTACTCGTCCAGGATATACTTCAGATAGTAGGCAGTGGACGACTTGCCCTTGGTGCCGGTGACGCCGATCACCTTCAGATGCTGGGAGGGGTCGTTGTAGTACAATACCGCCAGCCTTGCCATGGACCGGCGCAGATCGGACACCTGGATACAGGGCAGATCCACCTCGGGATAGGGGGCCTCGCTCACATAGGCAAAGGCCCCCGACCGGGCCGCGTCCACCAGGAACCCCGGCTTGAAGTGGGCGCCCTTACAGATGAATAGCGTGCCGGGGATTACCTCCCGGGAATCACAGGATACCAGCTCCACCGTCCGATCCAGCTCCTGCCCGCCGGGGACCGGGGCGGCCAGCAGCCCCTCGCTTTCCAGCAGGGCGCAGTACATCCGCAAGGGATAGAGATTCAGTTCCATTGAGGGTCACCTCTCAGATATCGCAATTAGATGGTGCGCAGGGGATAGCCGCATACGCTCACCGCCCGCTCCGCCAGCACCACCATGGCGTCCAGATAGAAGGGGGGGAGGGGATGGTAGGTGGAGAAAACGGACAGCTCCGTGCAGGCCAGAATGGCGCAGTCGCAGCCCATTCTTCGGATGGCCTTGTCAATATGGGCAAACTTTTCCCGGCTGCCGTTTTCCCCCTGCTTGATCTCATCGTAGATGATGGACATGACCAGCCGCTGGGTTTCAGGATCGGGTGCAACCGCGTCCATCTCCAGAGCGGCGCATTCTCTCTGGTACAGTCCGGTCTGAATGGTGCCGTCGGTGGCCAGGATTCCGGGCCGCCGCTTTCCCTGCCCGGCCAGCTCCCGGGCGGTCTCCCGGATCATGTGGAGGATGGGGATCCCTACCTCCCCCTGCAGCCGGTCTACGAAGTAGTGGGAGGTGTTGCAGGGGATGGCAATGGCGGTGCAGCCGCAGTCCTCCAGCAGCCTGGCGTCCCGCAGCAGCCGCTGATACAGCTCGCCAGTGTTGCCGGACAGGATGGCCTGGGTCCGGTCGGGGATCCGGGTGTCCGAGAGGATGAGGGTGGGGAGATGGTCCTGGTCACGGGCCGCGTCGGTGCGGTCCAGTACGAATTGATAAAATACCTGAGTGGCCTGGGGGCCCATGCCCCCCAGCACGCCTAATTTCTGTTCCATAGCCTGCTCCTTATCCGTTGGGCTTCTGGTTGTGTTTATAAAAGCGCACGTAGGTGCCGATGTGGTTCTTCCAGATCCGCCAGATGCGCTTGGCGGTGTAGTCCGGCCGGTACTCCATGGAATGGTGGTCGGTGTCCTTGCGGAACAGCTTTTTCATCCGGGCGTGGTAGGCCTTGGGAATGAAGGTCAGGGCCAGCCGCCGGGGGATCATCCGCCAGATGGTTTTCCGGTCCACCACCGTCAGGGGTAGGTCCCTTCCCTCCAGCAGGTCACCCACCAGGTACCGGGCGATGTTGGCCCCCGCCCCGGTGACATAGTAGTTGCTGCGCCCCTGGCGGCAGTTGATCTCAAAGGCCTTGTACGTCCCGTCCCGCTGGTCGAACTTGATGTCGAAGTTGGAGAAGCCCACATATCCCAGGTCCTCCAGCATGGCCCGGATCTTATCGCACAGGGCCTGGTCGTGCTCGGTGATAATGACGGCGTGGTTGCCGATGCCGTGGGGGGAGTGCTCCTCCAGCAGCACATGGCCCAGGCACATCAGCTTGACCTTGCCGTGGGTGTCGGAGTAGTTGGTGAGTACCCGCATATAGGTGTCGTCCCCGGGGACAAACTCCTGAAGGATCATCTTACCGGGGTAGCCCGCGGCGTACACCTCATCCAGGGCGGAGAGCAGCTCCTCCCAGCTCTGGCACAGATATACTTTTTTCAGCTCGTTATGCCCTGTGGCCCAGTAGGCCACACCGTCGGCGGGCTTGGCAATGTAGGGCGGTTGCCAGGGTAGGGTGAAGTCGTGGCCCATGGCCCCCTCGTAGACGAAGGTGGCCGGATGGTCAATGCCGTACCGGTCGCACAGCTGGTAAAACTCCTCCTTGTTGGTCAGCCGGTCCAGCATTTCCCCGCTGATATAGTTGCACTTCACATTGGCGGGGAACCGCTCTCTCAGGTGGGCGGCCAGTTTCACATAGCTGTCTCCACAGCCAATCACCAGCACAGTCTTATCCTTACACTCCTGAGCCACCGTTTTTACATTTCGCAAAAATGTTTCGGCGTCCTCGTTGTCCACACAGGGACGGTAGTCGATAATGGAGCTGTAGGCACAGGGAAAGGAGATATATTTGCCGTAGGCGATGCTTTTGACCCCGTAGGCCTCATGGAAGGCCCGGGCCACGCTGTAAACGTTGATGTCGCCGCCGAAGAGCAGCGGCTGAAAGGCGGGCGTGGACATATCGATCTTTGGCTCCTTATTCTCTATCATTCGGCTTTATTCGCGCCCGCAGGCGCGAATTGAAGTCCTATCCGTTTTTGGCCGGAGCGTGTACCTGGCCAAAAACACCGCTCGGCCGGCAAGCGTGCGAGCAGAGCGAAATGCGACGCAGCCAGCCGCGACCATCGCCGGAAAAGGCGCAGTCTTTTTGGGCGAACATTAGCCCCCCGCCCGCTTTACCAGAAAGACCCCAGGGATCTGGGACAGCTTGTTGATGACCCCGGTGAGCTCCTGCTTGTCCTTGACAGACAGCTCCAGGAATACCATGGCGTAACCGTCCGGCTCGCTGCGGGCGGAGAGGTTGTTCACCTTCACCTTCTGGGTGGACAGGGCCATGGCCACATCCAGGGCCAGGCCGTCCCGGTCCTTGGCGGAGATCTCCAGGGAGGTGCGGTAGGATGCCTGCTCCCCCTCCACCCAGGACACGTTGACCCACCGCCCCGCCTCCTCCGGCTTGCGCCGAGCGGGGTCGGCGTTGGGGCAGTCCTGCCGGTGGATAGACACCCCATACCCTCGGGTGATGAACCCCACCACCGGGTCGCCGGGGACAGGAGTGCAGCACTTGGCAAACTTCACCATGCAGTTGTCCAGCCCCTCCACGATGATACCGCTCTCCGAGTGCCGTGGGCGGGTGGCCTGGGTGCCGGGCTGCTTGGCCGCGGCGGGGAAGATCGTCTCCCCGGCGTTCAGGCTGGCCTGCATGGCCTGGCGTTCGGCATTCTGCCGTTCCACCCGACCCATCCGGGTCAGCTCCTCCTTCATTCGAGCTACCGCCTTTTGGGCGGACATACCGCCGTAACCGATGGCGGCGTACAGCTCATCCAGAGAGCCAAAACGCACCCGCTTGAGCAGCGCGTCCAGGATTTCCGGCGTGGCAGTGATGGCCGACATGGACAGCCCCATGTGCTTCAGCTCCGACTCGAAGGTTGCCCTGCCGGTGGCGATGTTCTCCTCCCGGCGCTCTTTCTTGAACCACTGGCGGATCTTATTGCGGGCTTCATTGGACTTGCAGATGCTCATCCAGTCCCGGCTGGGGCCTTTGGCGGACTTAGAGGTGATGATCTCCACGATGTCACCGTTCTTCAGCGGCGTATCATAGGTGACGATCCGTCCGTTCACCCGGGCCCCTGTCATGGAGTTGCCCACGGCGGAGTGGATGGCGTAGGCAAAGTCGATGGGAGTGGCCCCGGCCGGCAGGCTCTTCACATCCCCATTGGGGGTGAATACGAACACCTCGTCAGCGAACATATCCACCTTCAGGGTACGCACAAACTCGTCCGGGTCGGTGTCCTGCTGGCTCTCCAGCAGTTTGCGCACCCACTCAAATTCCTTCTCACTACCCAATTTGCTGTTGGCCATTCCCTGCTTATACTTCCAGTGGGCTGCCACGCCGTATTCGGCGGTCTGGTGCATGTCCCAGGTGCGGATCTGCACCTCAAAGGGAATGCCCTCCCTCCCGATGACGGTGGTGTGCAGGGACTGGTACCCGTTAGGCTTGGGGGTTCCGATATAATCCTTGAATCGACCCAGCACGGGTTTGAACATATCATGGATGCAGCCCAGCACCGTGTAGCAGGCGGGGATATCCGCCACAATGACCCGGAAGGCGTAGATATCGAAGATCTCCTTGATGGTCTTGCTCTGGGCGTACATCTTCCGGTAGACGGAGTAAATGTGCTTGAGCCTGCCGTAAACGGTGCACTGCACCCCTTCTTGGGCAAGCCTTTCCTCAATCTGGCGCTGCATCCGGGCCAGGAACTCAGAGTTCTGCCGGGTGAGCTCGTCCAGATCTTCCTGAACCTCCTTATAGCCGATGGGATCCAGATAGCGCAGGGACAGGTCCTCCAGCTCCCATTTTAGCCGCTGCATGCCCAGGCGGTGGGCGATGGGAGCGTAGATCTCCATGGTCTCCAGGGACTTTTCCTTCTGCTTGCGCTCGGACTGGTACTCCAGGGTCCGCATGTTGTGCAGCCGGTCGCACAGCTTGATGAGGATGACCCGCACGTCCTTGGCCATGGCCATGAACATCTTACGCAGGTTCTCCATCTGCTCCTCTTCTTTGGAGGTGTACTGCATCCGGGTCAGCTTGGTGACTCCCTCCACCAGCTCGGCCACCGTGGTGCCGAACTGCTTGGCGATGTCGTCGTGGGTGGAATCGGTGTCCTCGATGCAGTCGTGGAGTAGAGCTGCAACGATGGAGTCCAGGTCCAGCCCCAGGTCAGCCACGATCTCTGCCACGGCGATGGGGTGGGTGATATAGGGTTCTCCACTTTTGCGCAGCTGCCCACCGTGGTGCTGATCGGCATAGGCAAAAGCGGCGCGCAGCCGCTTCACGTCGGCGCTGGGATTGTTCTCCAGCACTCGCTTTTCCATCTGCTCATAGCGTTCCTGAATGTTCTCCTCCATGACGGCGCCTCCTCTCTTCCTCTGGCCCCAGGCCCAACATGGCCCGCAGCCGCTTCATCATCTGCGCCTGTTCTAAATCCACTTTGCTTTCCCGGGGGCACAGGCAGACCGACACCACGTCCCCGGATGCTGCGACCTGGATCAGTCCCCGTTCGTCCAGAACATGAAGACAGACCAGAGTCTTTCCATAGGAATACCGGCCAGACTGGCCTTTTCCCACATGGCGCACCAGCTGGTCCAGCCGGGACACTGCAGGACCGGAGACACAGCTATGCTCCAAAAACCGCCATAAATGGGCAAAATCCTGGCGGTCAGGCAGCATCAGCGAGGCCTCCCAACGGGAGAGGGCCTCTCCTTTGCGCAAACGCTGAAATAGGGCCTGCTCCAGTTGGGCCCGGGTAGGGGCGGCGCGCAGGTCACACAGCTGCAGCTGCACCGTCTGGCTGTTCCGGTACTCGTTGACCTGTAAATGGAATGCCAGATCCAATCGATCCCCTTGCCCAATGCCGCAAGCGGCGGTATTGGCAGCAAAGAAGATGGCATCTAGGGTGACGCCATCCCGGCGCACCTTCATTTTCAGATGCCGCCCGCCCCCCACATCGGCGCAGGACAGCACACACACTGAGCGCAACAGGAAGACCGGCTTGGGATTGCCCGAACCAAAGGGCTCCAGCATGGACAGGGCATCCACGTCCTGGCAGTTGAGCAGGGCACAGCTGTCGATTTCCACATCAATATCCAGCGCGGCGACCATGGGCTTTCCCTGGGCATAGCTGGATACCAGACGGGCCATAGCGGTCCGGAAGGCGGGGATATTTTCCTCTAAAATGGTGAAACCAGCGGCCTGCTCATGCCCGCCGTACTGCTCCAGCAACGGGGCGCACTCCTCCAGCGCGGCAAACAGGTTAAAGCCGCCGAAGGAACGGCAGGAGCCCTTACCTTTGCCGTGATCCAGGCTGATCATAAAGGTGGGGCAGGCATACTTCTCCGCCAGGCGGGAGGCCACAATGCCCACCACACCCTGGTGCCAGCCCTCACCGGCCAGGACAATGACAGGGGAGGCCAACTGGGGCTGTCGGGTAAGCAGGACATCACATTGCGTATAGATGTCCAGTTCAACGGCCTGCCGCCTCCGGTTGAGTTCACACAGCTCCAAAGCCAAGATCTGGCCCTGCTCCTCATCGCGGGTGAGCAGCAGCTCCAAAGCCACATCCACCCGCTCCATTCGACCCGCAGCGTTGATCCTGGGAGCCAATCCATACCCGATGGTAACAGAGGTAGGAACCTTTCCATCCTCGCAGCCTGCTTCCCGCAGCAGGGCGCGCAGGCCGGGCCGGTGGGTCTTTCCCAGCAGAGATAATCCCAGCCGCACTAAGGTTCGGTTTTCGTCGGATAGGCACATCACGTCGGCCACTGTGCCAATGGCAACCAGCTCCGCATACCGGCGCAGTACAGTCTCCCGCTGGACGGAAGGTGTGAGGGCCAGAGCCAATTTCAAAGCCACGCCCACCCCCGCCAGTTCCTTGAACGGATATCGGCAGTCCGGTCGGCGGGGGTCCACCACCGCTGCGGCCCGGGGCAACTTCCCCTTGCACTGGTGGTGATCGGTGATCACTATGTCAACGCCCAAGCTGCGGGCGTATTCCACCTCATGGACTGCGGTAATCCCGCAATCCACGGTAATGATCAGACTGGCGCCCTGCCGGGAGAGCATGTCAATGGCGCCGGGATTCAACCCATAGCCCTCCTCGGTTCTGCCAGGGATATGGCCGATCACCCGGCCGCCGGACTCTCGGAGAAACTCTAGAAGCAGGCAGGTGGCGGTGATGCCATCCACATCATAGTCGCCGTAGACGGCGATGGTCTCCCCCTGGTCCAGGGCCTGGCGGATCCGCGTCGCCGCTCGCTCCATATCCTGCAGCAGGAACGGGTCACGCTGCGAAACCGGCGTTTCCCGAAGGAATTCAGCGGCCTTTTCTGGCGTATCCACTCCCCGGGCACACAGCACAGCGGCGCACAGCGGTGGCAATCCCGCCAGCTCCATCCCGCGCAGGACGTCCACAGCGACGGGCCGGCGCAGATTCCACTGTTCATATTTCATGATTCCATCCTCATGTCAGATATCAAAATTAGCTCCATTATAGCAAACACCGCCCCTACTTTCAACCTGCGAAAGGGGGCGAACCTTCTAAATTTCGCAAGGTTGCGCATATAGTTGCCGCCCCCTTAGAACAAACGTTTGACAACTGGGGAAGCCTGTGGTAAAATCACATCATTAAATGCAGACACATGGGAAGGAGACTGCTTTATGAGCAAATTATCCCCCAAACAGCAGCAGATCTATGACTACATCCTGTCCTTTTCCCAAGAGAATGGGTATCCTCCCTCGGTACGGGAGATCGCCCAGGCTGTGGATCTGCGTTCTCCTTCCACGGTCCATTTCCACCTGAAAGGGCTGCGGGAGGCTGGCCTCATCTCCCAGGCGGAGGGCAAGACCCGGGCCATCACCGTCACCGACGGCACCCACAACCGGAGAAACCAAGTGCCCCTGCTGGGCTCCGTGGCCGCTGGCACCCCCATTCTGGCGGAGGAGTGCATTGAGGAGTACCTGACCTTTGACACCGGCGGACATGTGGGGGAGCATTTTGCCCTGCGGGTCCGGGGTGAGTCCATGCTGGAAGCGGGCATCCTCCCTGGCGACGTGGTGGTGGTCCACCAACAGCAGCAGGTGCGCAACGGAGACATCGTGGTGGCCCTGTTCGAGGACGAGGCCACCGTGAAGACCTACCGCCGGGAGAACGGCCACGTCTGGCTGTATCCGGAGAACTCCAGCCCCGAGTACCAACCCATCGACGGGGAGGGGTGCCGCGTCTTGGGCCGGGTGGTAGCGGTCATCCGCCGGTATTGAGGCCACCCCGCATGGGTAAGCGCCGCCATTTTTTCCCGGTCAGTTTGTGAAAAAGCCTCGTAGAGTTCGCGCCGTATCGCAAAAATCTATTTTTGCGATACGGCGCGAAAAAATTTAATCCGTTTTCGGCCGCGGTGTGTACGCTGGCGAAAACACTTCTCGGGCCGCAAACGTGCGAACCGCGCCCTTTGCGGTGCATGCGCTGCGGCGGGGCCGCCTCTCATCCGTCGGAAAAGGCGCGGCCTTTTCCGACGGATGAGAGCGTGCCATGAAATTTTCCTTGCACGCTTTTCTTTTTCTGCTCGGTGTGTTATCATAGCCTCAACTCAGTAACGCGCTAAAGCGAGGGATGTGTGATGAAGGTTGTCATCAAGGTGGGCACGTCCACCTTGGCCTATGCCACGGGGCGGTTGAACATCCGCCATGTGGAGGAGCTGGTCAAGACGCTGTCTGACCTGAAGAATGCCGGCCATGAGGTAATCCTGGTGTCCTCCGGGGCCATCGGCATGGGGGTTGGAAAGCTGAACCTGGCCAGCCGGCCCACGGATATGCCCACCAAGCAGGCCGCCGCCGCGGTGGGCCAGTGCGAGCTGATGTACACCTATGACCGGCTGTTCTCCCAGTACAACCACACGGTGGCCCAGCTGCTGCTCACCGGGGAAGACATCGACCACCAGGACCGGCGGCACAACTTTGAGAACACGGTGCGCCGCCTGCTGGAGTTGGGCGTGCTGCCCATTGTCAACGAGAACGACACCGTGGCCACCGCAGAGATCTCCGTAGGGGACAACGACACCCTGGGGGCGGTGGTGGCCTGCAGTGCGGGAGCGGACTTGTTGGTAATGCTGTCCGACATTGAGGGACTGTACACCGCCGACCCCCGGCGGTATCCCGGTGCCGCTCTGATCCCCGTGGTGGAGGAGATCACGCCGGAGATTGAGGCCTTGGCTGGGCAGGCGGGCAGCGCCTTGGCCACCGGCGGCATGGCCACCAAACTGAAGGCGGCCCAGATGGCCACGGGGCGAGGCTGCGACGTGGTGATCGCCAACGGCGCCCGACCGGAACTGCTCTATGATATCGTGGCCGGCCGGCCGGCCGGGACCCGATTCCTCTCCCGCCGGAACGGTGTGGAGGGAGGAAACTGACATGCTGGAATTCAAGTTTGACACGCAGCTGCTCCTGGCGGGCTGCGCTCTGGACGAGGATGCGGTGGACGCATATATCCAGGCGCACTTCGCCGGGGACTGCCTGCTGGTGGCAGGGGATGAGGAGGTTATGAAGCTCCATTTTCACACCAATGAACCCTGGAAGGTGCTGGAATACTGCGCCTCCCTGGGGGATGTCTACGACATCGTGGTGGAGAATATGGAACGCCAGGAAAACGGCCTGCAGGGCTGACAGATCAGGAGGGAACGCCAATGACCGATCTTTCTTTTATCGAAAAGAAACCCATTCAAAAAGGCTGGTCATACGACAGTAAATATTGTGTAACAGCCGCTGACGGGACAAAATATTTGATGCGTATAACACCGCATGAAAAAAGCGCAAGTCGTGAGAATATGTTTCGTATGCAGCAAAAGGTGGCTGAGTTGGGTGTACCCATGTGCAGACCGGTTGCTTTCGGTACCTGTGATGAGGGCGTTTATAACCTACAGACCTGGATTGACGGACAGGATGCGGAAGAAGTCATTCCCAACGCGTCCACCGAAGAGTAGTATACCTACGGATGGCAAGACGGAAGCATACTTCAAACAATTCATTTGATTCCTGCGCCAGACACGCAGCCAGAATGGGAACCGCGCTTTCTTGCAAAAGCACAGCGGAATATAAAAATCTACCAGGACTGTCCGGTCCGAATGGATGGCGCCCAAAAGTTCATTGCCTGTATAGAGCAGAACCGGCATTTACTGAAAAACAGACCGCAGTGCTTTCAGCATGGAGATTACCATATTGGCAATATGATGATTGAGAACGGCAAACTCGTGGTAATTGATTTTGACCGCTATGATTTTGGCGACCCTTGGGAAGAGTTTAACCGCATTGTTTGGTGTGCACAGCGGCGCCCCTATTTGCGTCCGGCATGGTTGACGGGTATTTTAACGGCAAGGTTCCGGCGGAGTTCTGGGAACTGCTCGCTTTGTATATCAGCAGCAATATGCTTTCTTCCGTGCCTTGGGCGATTCCTTTTGGCGAGCATGAGGTTACCACAATGCTAAATCAGGCGCGAGATGTCTTGCGGTGGTACGACGGGATGAGAAGCGTGGTGCCGTCCTGGTATGCCAAAAAAGCGTGCACTGGCTTTGGATTTTGAAATGGCTGGAATCGGCAGCAGAAAGAATGCACGGTCGCTGCCAAACTTATTGACAGACTATAAGCGGCGACGGCGTTTCGATGGGTTGGCCATTTTGGAGAATCTTTTTGCGAGGCAGAAGAATAGACTGCTTGTGGGGTGAAAAATTGTAGCTTTTATCTGCGGCAGAACGGAAAAAAGGGCAGGAAAACGGCCTGGGATTTTCATCTCAGGCCGTTTCTTTTTATGATTTTGTAGAGAGGGCAGTTTCCGTTTCCGTATGCTCCGGTTCCCGGACGCTTTCCCGGTTACCGGGGAAGAGCCGCGGTAAAATGAGCAGGGAGCTGATCAGCAGCAGGAAAAAGATGCCCAGCGACAACGGCAGATATACCGTGTACCCCAAACCTACCGAAAACCCTGCTACCAGATAGGCGATAGCTGCGCAGATGGCCACAGTAAGCGCATAAGGGATCTGGGTGAATACATGACGCATCAGATCACAGCCTGCGGAAGTGGAGGAAAGGATTACTACATCCGAAATCGGAGA
>ERZ779866.3370-NODE-3370-length-13030-cov-3.204701_pt1 | contig 13030 bp, 12 predicted proteins | sample MGYA00511248_ERZ779866 | MGnify/ENA primary metagenome ERZ779866 (study PRJEB29588, sample SAMEA2155758) | human gut metagenome | biome: human gut; feature: human-associated habitat; material: faeces | place: Denmark | collected 2008/2010 ... | reverse complement strand
CGGTGAACTCCATGAGATCTTCATAGTCGATGGTGCCGTATTTGCCCGCAAGATGTGCAAACTCGTTGCCGCGGCTGCTGCCGCCTCTGGGGTTGCAGAAGAATACGAAATATCCGTCGGAGGCAAAGACCTGCATCTCATGCATAAATACAGCGCCGTATGTAGATCTCGGGCCGCCGTGAATCTCCAGAATACCGGGGTATTTCTTTGCGGGGTCATAGTCTCTCGGGAAAAGCACCCAGCCGTCTATTCTGACGCCGTCCTTATTTATAAAGGACATGGGAGTGCAGGGAGCGACATATTTGCCGTCGAGAGACTTTTTGTTGAAGCCCGACACTTTTTTGTGGCTGCCGCTTTCGAGGTCGACGGTGTAGACCTCCTGAAGGGTCACATCGGTCATGGCTGTTGCAACGCACTTGCCGTCCTTTATGTCAAAGCTGTCGAAGCATACCGACTTGTCGGTTATTGTTCTGATTTTGCCGTCCTTGATCTCGACTATTCCCGCCATGTTGTCCTCGGTATTTATCATGTAGAGGGAGTCGCCGACGACCTTAAATGATGTTCCTCCGCCGAGGCGGCAGTCGGAACCTGTCTGGCAGCCTGCGTCACCGTCGAAGTCCATGATCTTTTTGGCTTTTTCGGAGCCGTCCAAAGGCACAGAGTAGAAATCGGGGGAGACGAAATCATAGTCGTTCTCCTGATAAGAAGCCATGAATATGACATTATCGCCCATAACGGCGGCCTGACCTACGCCGTATACTCCGCTCGGCACGAGCTCTGTCATTTTGCCGTCTGCTACGCAGTACTTATATATTCCGTCTTTGCGGGCAGCATTGAGCTTGTCAAATTTGACACCTGTGATGAGCAGGAAATCTCCGTTTTCCGAAACCGACACCGAAGAGGTGTTGAAAGCCGGCTCCGTGACGGGCACAAGGGTCTTTGAAGAAGTCTTATAGATAAATACGCGGCTGCGGAGCTTGTTTATAAAGCCCATGCCGTTGAACCAGAAAGGCAGCTCATCTGCCACCTGGAAATCCTTTGTCTCGGCCTTGTATTTTGCAAGAGCGGCCTTGCGCTTGTCGCCCTTGAGACCTGTGAGGTCGGGACGATTGAGATCTGTTTTGGCCGTTATGACAAAGTCATCGCCGAGCTTTTTAATGCCTGTGGCCATGGCCTCGACACGGAAAAGCTCCGAGGCTTCGCCGCCGTCTATATCTATGGAACAAAAGACAGTCAGCTCTTCACCTGCCGCGATAGCTTCCTTGTCCTCTTTTTCGGTCATGCGGGGGAAAACTATCGTGTTGTTGTCGCTCCATACAAACATTCCCGTGGGAACAGAGCCGGTCAGCTTTTTGAACTTCATCGTCTTGGAATCGGCCACATAGATGTGGCGGCGGTATCTGTTTTCTTTGACCTCGGCCTTGGCGGCGACGACTGCCACATGCTTGCCGTCGGGCGAAAAGGCGAGACCGGACAAGAACTTATAAGTAGTTATGTCCTGAATTGTGATAGGTTTCATATATCTGCCTCCTGCATTATTATGTAGTTGTATTTATTATACAATGTTATTTTACAAATGTCTATATTTTATATTGAGTTTTTAGGCTAAATATGCTAAAATATATGAAAATAGCCTGTAAATCAAATGAAAACGGAGGAAATCGACTTGAACGATATAGTCACAAACATTACGGGAGCCCTGGCTAAAATGAATTTCAACAATCTGCTGTGGGCTCTTCTCGTCGGAGTGATAGGCTATGTTGTGGTGAAATACATAATGAAGGCCGTATCAAAGCTCATGAAAAAGACCCCTGTCGACCCGTCGATAAGGAGCATAAGCCTTTCTGTTATAAAAATGGTGCTCTACTTTATAGTGGCCACCATAGTCGCCGACATCCTCGGACTGCCTCCCACATCGCTGGTCACAGTGCTGGGCACCATGGGCCTTGCATTTTCGCTGGCCATGCAGGACAGCCTTTCCAACATCGCGGGCGGAATGCTGCTTTTGTATACGGCGCCCTTTAAGGCGGGAGATTTTATCGAGGCGTCGGGTCTGAGCGGCACGGCGGAAAAGGTCGGACTCATACACACATTGCTCGTGACGATAGACAACAAAAAGATATATGTACCCAACTCGACCCTGTCAAAAGACAAGATAATAAATTATTCAGCCGAAAGCCACAGGCAGGGGGAGATAATTTTTCCCGTTTCATATAAATGCGACATAAAAAAGGCAAAGGCCATAGTGGAACAGATGGTAAAGGAATGTCCCTATGTCGACCTCGAAAAGGACATATATGTAAGAGTGTGGAATCTCGGTGCAAGCTCTGTCGATATCATAATGAGATGCTGGGTAAAGAAAGAGGATTTTATCGAGACCAAATGTGTTCTTTTGGAGGAGGTAAAGGCGGCATTTGACAGAGAAGATATCTCAATACCCTTTAATCAGCTCGATGTCCACATCGGAGAAAAATAGAAAAAGATGTAAAATCTCACGGAGGTATTGCATTTTTTGTTTTTGGTGATATAATGTAGATATAAAAAACTTTTAGGAGGAAGAACATGAAAAAAAGATTACTGTCATTAGTCCTTGCGGCTGCATGCGTATTCTCTATGAGTACTGCCGTGCTGGCAGTCGAAGGCGCCGAAACCATTACGGCCACCCTCGACAGAGGAATTAAAGTGACCTATAACGGCGAAAAGCAGATCTTTACCGATGTAAACGGAAAGATCGTATACCCCATAGTATATGAGGGAACAACTTATCTCCCCATCCGCGCAATGTCGGCTCTTGTGGACCTTCCCGTGGCATGGGACGGTGAAAATTACTCCGTAGTACTCGGCGGCGAGGGCGACGCTGAAGGCAAGAAAGACCCCGTCGGTACACCCGATACAATCAATGTCACCATAAACCCCGTGCTTGACTCCAATATCAAGGTTATTTACAACGGCGCAACCATGACATTTACCGATGTCAACGGCAAGACCGTATACCCCATAGTCTATGAAGGCACGACATATCTCCCCATCCGTGCGGTGTCCGGCCTTGTGGACATTCCCGTTGAGTGGGACGGCGTGAACTATACTGTCGTTCTCGGCACAGATCCCACATTTGCCGAGGGCAAATGGACAGATAATGTCTACACTAACGGTAAGTACAACATCAAGTATACAAAAGACACAAACTTCAACACATGGACAGACTCTCAGATCGAGTCGGAGCTCGGCAAGCAGGAGAGCATTGACTACCTGTTCGTAGTATCCAATCCTCTCGGCACATCAAACATCGCCGTCATGACAGCAGATGTGGGAACAGTTGAGGGCGTCACAGACGAGCAGCTTCTCGACGAGTTTTTAAAGACCTTCATGTCGACTCTTCAGACAAACGGCTCTGTCATAAACTCTTCCGACAAGACAGCTACTCTGACAGGATGCACATACAGGGTTCTCGAGACTACAAACAATCTCATTCCCCAGAATTACTATATCAGATATGTGGACGGCTCGATAGTTGTTGTTTTGATAACCTGTGCCGACGCTAACGATATCCCTGTTTATGTAGCAAACTTCAACAAATAAGAAAGTAAAAAAATAAAAGCGGCTTTTGCCGCTTTTATTTTTGTTTAGACATCGTCGTGGCTGAAAAGGAAGGATATACACCAGATTCCCGCAAGGCCCACCAGAGTAAAAATAATTCTGCTGAAAAGAGCGCCCTGACCTCCGAAAAGTGTTCCGACAATGTCAAAACCAAAGATTCCTATGCTTCCCCAGTTGAGGGCTCCTACAATTACGAGAAGCAACGCAAGTTTATTGAGCATAAATATTCTCCTTTTGTTTGGTTTACAATATTTATACCCAATTATCGTTTACAATATTCCATAACCAAAGAAAATATGCTATAATGCTTGATATAAAAATAAAATTATTTTGAAAGAACGGAAAAGATATGATAAAAACAGATCTTCATACCCACTCGGTATACTCTTTTGACGGGCATTTTTCGGTGGACGATATGTGCCGCGCCGCTTTAGACAGAGGGCTTTCGGTTTTGGCCTTTACCGAGCATTTCGATCTTTCGCCCTCGTCGGGCGACGGGTATTTCAAAAGCGTGAACTCCCGGAGAAAAAAGGAGGTTAAAGAGTGCGCAGAGAAATACAGAGACAAGCTTCTGGTTTTGGAGGGCATAGAGCTGGGGCAGCCCCATGTAAACCTCAAGGAGAGCGCGAAGGTGCTTTCGGAAAATCATTTTGACATGGTGATAGGAGCCGTTCACAATCTGGACGACGGACGGGATGTGTATGTGATAGATTACAGGGAGCAGTCCCAGTGCGAGCACATAATGGAGCTCTATCTGAATACTGTGTATAAGACGGCGTCGTCGGCCGATTTTGACACGCTGGCTCATCTGGATTTTCCCATGAGAAAGATGTCAAAGGTTTACGCCGTGCCTGAAAACTATACTTTGAGGCCCTATGAGGAGCAGATAAGAGAGATACTCAAGGTTCTGGTAAAGCGCGGGAAAGCTCTGGAGGTCAACACCAGAGGCTTTATCTGCTGGCAGAATCAGCCGTGCCCCGAAAAATGGGTGCTGGAGGCTTACAGAGAGTACGGGGGAAAGCTGCTTACAGTCGGTTCGGACGCTCATTACGACAAATATGTCGGTCTCGGAGCCGAGAAGACGGCCGAAATCTTAAAGAGTACGGGATTTTCCGCCGTGACATATTACAAGGACAGACAGCCTCATTTTATGGAGATATAATATGGACAATCAGGTTTTTTTGAAAAACTGCGAAAGCTATGAAAGCGCCGATATAGAGAGCGCAGTAGACGCCGTGCTGGATTTTTTCGGCGGCGCAGAAAAGATTCTGGAGAGGGGAAAGGACATACTTATAAAGCCCAACCTTCTCATGGCGAGAAACCCCTCGGCGGCCACCACAGCCCACCCTGCCATAGTCGAGGCGGTGGCCGAGAGATTTACAAGGCTTGGAGCCAATGTGGTGATAGCCGACAGCCCGGGCGGCCCTTATTCTGCCGCCTCCCTTAAAAAGGTGTATATGGCCTGCGGTATGGACAGAGCGGCTCAGAGGAGCGGCGCAGAGCTAAATTACAGCACGGCTTCCAAAAAGATTACATATGACGGAATAAAGACAAGACAGTTTGAGCTTATTGAGCCGGCCTTTAAGGCCTCCACAATAATCAGCATATCAAAGGCAAAGACCCATATGCTGACCTATTACACAGGCGCGGTCAAGAATATGTTCGGCACCATAGCGGGGCTCAACAAGGCGGTATGCCATGCTAAAATGCCCGATGCCGCAGATTTCTGCGAGTTTTTAGTGGATCTCTGCAACTACACCGAGCCTTATATCAGCATAACCGACGCCGTTGAGGGAATGGACGGCAAGGGCCCGTCGGGAGGCAGAGTGAGAAAGGTCGGCGTACTGGCGGCGTCTAAAAATCCTTACGCTTTGGACCTTGCCATGATGAGGATTGTAGGCCTCGACTGGAACCGTTCTCCCGTACACAAAATAGCGGCTGAAAAGGGTTTTGTGCCTAAAGAGCCCTATATGCTCGAGCTTTTGGGAGACGAAATCGCTCCTTTAGAGGAAAAATACATACCTGCCGCCACGGTCAGCGTTGTGACGGGAGCCATAAGGTATATGCCCAAACCCATAAGAAAATTTATAGAGCCGTGGTTTATCAAATACCCCAAGATGACCGACAGATGCGTCGGCTGCGCCGACTGCGCCCGCGCCTGTCCACAGGGTGCCATCACGGTGATAAACGGCAAGGCCGTCATAAATAAGGAAAAGTGCATCAAGTGCTATTGCTGTCACGAGCTGTGCCCGATAAAGGCCATAGACCTTTAGGTGAAAAAATGAAGATAACAGGAAGAGCTTACGGAAAGATAAACCTCACCCTCGAGATAGAGCGAAAGAGGGAGGACGGCTATCACGACCTCAACACCCTCATGCAGACGGTGGGAATTTACGATTTGATGACGGTGGAAAAGGGCGGCAAAAAGGGTATAAATATAAAATGCGACCTGCCCTTTGTGCCGACAGACGAGAGGAATATAGTGCACAAGGCGGCAAAGCTGTTTTATGAAAGACTGGGCAGCGATGAAATCGCCGTTTCGGTGGACATAAAAAAGAAAATCCCCGTAGGGGGCGGCATGGCAGGCGGCTCGACAAACGGCGGATTTGTTCTGAGAGCTTTAAATGAGATGGAGGGCAGACCTTTTTCAAGAGAAGAACTTTTGCTCATGGGCGGAAAACTGGGCGCCGATGTGCCATTTACCATGATGGGAGGGGCGGCTCTGGCAAGCGGCATAGGCGATAAGCTGAAAGATGTCAAAGGTCTTGAAAACTGCTTTATCGTGCTGTGCAAGCCGCGATTTTCGGTGTCCACAAAGGCAGCTTTCGGAGCGGTAACCCCAGAGGATTGGTCGGAGACGGGCAAAAGCGACACAATGCGGGAGCTTTTGGAAAAGGGAGACCTCAAAGAGATAGCGGCAGGGCTTTTCAACACCTTTGAGACCCCTGTATCAAGGCTGAGACCTCAGATTCTCGATATAAAGCGCAGACTTTTGGAGACAGGAGCCGAGGGAGCCCTTATGACGGGCTCGGGCTCGACGGTCTACGGACTTTTTGAGACGAGAAACAAGGCCGAAAAATCGGCTCATGCGCTTAAAAGACATCTGTCCGATGTCTTTGTGGTGCGTCCCATAGGCGAAAAGAATAATTTTTAAAAAAGATAAAAAAAGTCTTGACTTTTGCATTTAAGCTGTGGTATAATATCACCGTTCCCGAAACGGGGGTATAGCTCAGCTGGGAGAGCGCTACACTGGCAGTGTAGAGGCCAGCGGTTCGAACCCGCTTATCTCCACCAAGGCACTGAAATCATCTGATTTCAGTGCCTTTTTTGTTTTGTGCGGTGAAGGCAGGCGCTATTTTTCCATTTTTCTTCCGCAGTAAGGGCAGAAATCACCGGTGCTTCTGTCGAGGAATTTTCCGCAGTAAGGGCACTTGTAAAAAAGAAAATGGAATATGACTGAACATATCATGACAATAATTCCTAATACCGACAAAAAATCTGTTTTTGTCAGTACTCCGGCAAATCCTATGAGTGCGCCGGCCGTAAGTATACACCAGAAAATAGATCTAACTTTTTTGGGCAGCAGCTGTTTCAAGTTTTCACCTCCGATGGGTTTTAACAATTTATATTTAAATTATATCATTTTCAAAAATCAAAAGTCAACATTGATAAAAGCTGAGGCTGACGGTTTTGAAAGCCTTGCAAAAGCAATCTTGACATTTTTTTATAACATGTGTTATAATCTTTAAGCAAACTGAATACCCTTTATTGAGGGAGTAGTAAGCGCGCTGCGTGTCAAGTCAACATACTGATCTTGTGATCTGGCTTGCCTTAAATTACGAGACTCATATATAGCTGTTTGGGCTATATATGGGCTTTTTTTGACCCTGTATACCTAAACGGCTATACGGGGTCTTTTTATTTGCAAAATAAAAAAAGGAGATGAAGAAATTGGAAATCGTATTGGTAGGCGTATTGTTTTTGCTGGGGATTGTCCTGATTGTCAAAGGAGGAGATTCATTTGCGGATGCTGCGTCCTGGATGGCGGAGGCCAGCGGTATCCCAAAACTGATAGTGGGCGCCACAGTGGTTAGTCTTGCCACTACACTGCCCGAAATGCTTGTGGCGGCAATGGCCGCCGCCGAGGGGAAGATGGATATGTCGATAGGAAACGCAGTCGGAAGCGTTACCGCCAACATAGGACTTATCATGGTCATTTCTCTGCTTTGTATGCCTGCGGTTATAAAAAGGCGGGATTATATCGGGAAAAGCGTACTGATGCTGGCGGCAGCGGCTATTATAGCTGTGGCGGGCAAAACAGGCAGCATAAGTTTAGAAGTATCGCTGGTGCTTCTAATTATTTTGCGGCGTTTCTGTATGAAAATGTGAAATCGGCAAAAAGAAAGGCGGCGATTGAGTGAAGAGGGCGAAGAACTGTCAAATATCAGAAAAGCGAGATTGTACAAAACATCCTGAAGTTTGCAGCCGGGTATATCGGAATTGTAATAGGAGCACAGCTGCTGGTAGAAAACGGCAGCACTCCGGCTCTGCATGCCGGAGTGTCGGAACGCATAATCGGGGTGACGGTCATCGCCGTAGGCACATCTTTGCCGGAACTGGTCACGACACTGACTGCTATTGCCAAGAGACAGTCCGATCTTTCGGTGGGAAATATTCTCGGAGCCAATATTCTCGACCTGTCGCTGATTCTGCCTTTAAGTTCGTTTATATCGGGGAGTGAGCTGCCGGTATAGGCAAACTCGGCGGCTTTGGATCTGCCTGCCTGTTTTTTGGTAGGATGTATCGCTGTGATACCTGCTATGATCTCATCCCGATTCCGCAGACGGCAGGGAGCGGTTCTGCTGGCTGTGTATGCAGGATATGTGGTACTTACATGCAGCCAGGCGGTTATGTGATGCAGCAACGGCGCAGTATAAGCCTTCCGCCGTACAGGCAGAGGGCTTTTTAATTGAAAATAACACTTGATACGGCAGTTTAAATAGGATATAATCGGCTTATATAATAAATGTCGAATATACGGAGGAAATATGAAACGCAAAAGAACAGCGGCGGTGCTTGCCGCTTTGATTATAGTTTTAGCCATATGGATATGGTGGGGAAACGGCGCCCTTACCGTAAGTCGGTATGAGGTGAAAAACAGCAAAATACCCGCCGCATTTTCGGGGTATAAAATAGCCCATATATCCGACCTTCACAATGCCGAGCTGGGGGCGGACAATAAAAAGCTCATAGACGCTCTTTCGGAAATAAACCCCGACATAATTGTAATTACGGGGGACATCGCCGATTCTCGCCACACAGACATAGACATAAGCATAAATTTTGTGAAACAGGCGACGGAAATTGCTCCCGTATATTATGTTACGGGCAACCACGAGTCAAGAATATCGGAGTGCGAAGTCCTTGAAGAGGGAATTGCTGCGGCGGGCGGCATAGTGCTTAGAGGAAAAACCGCAGAGCTTGAAAAAGACGGACAAAAGATAGTTTTGGCGGGCGTAGACGACCCGTCGTTCGCGGGAGAATTCGCCGTGGAGAACGGCGATATAATGTCGCTTCAGCTTGAAAATCTCGGTCTTAATGATGAAGCCTATACTATACTGCTTTCCCACCGCCCCGAGCTGTTTGATACATATATAAAAGCGGGAGTCGACCTTGTGTTTTCCGGACATGCCCACGGCGGTCAGATCAGGCTGCCGTTTATCGGAGGAATTGTCGCCCCTGGTCAGGGACTTTTTCCTAAATATGACGGCGGACTCTATTCCGAAGAGGGAACCGACATGGTAGTCAGCAGGGGCATAGGAAACAGCCTGTTTCCCTTCAGGGTCAACAACCGACCTGAAATAGCCGTGGCGATACTTCAAAATGATTAGTTGACAAACGGCGGAAAATAGTGTAAACTATGTTTACAGCACAATATCACAACACTGTGACCGAAAGAAGTAACGGGATATTTCCTCTCAAGAGAGTCCGCGGCCGGTGAAAGCGGATAGAGGAGACCCTGTGAAATACATTCGTGAGTGGCGTCTTTGAAATGCAGTAGAAGGCGACGGGTGCGCCCGTTAAAGCGCGAGGTGCTTTGCGGCACTTACAAAGGCTTTGCGCGCGAGCGCAAGGCGAATTAAGGTGGTAACACGGAATCTCGTCCTTATGGTTTTCATAAGGACTTTTATTTTTTTTGGAGGAAAGAGAAATGACATTATACGAAGAACTCAAAGAAAGAGGACTTATAGCTCAGGTAACAGACGAGGCCGAAATCAGTGAGATGATAAACAACGGTAAGGCCACATTCTACATCGGCTTTGACTGCACAGCCGACAGCCTTACAGCGGGACATTTTATGGCACTTACACTTATGAAGCGCCTTCAAATGGCAGGCAACAAGCCGATAGCCCTCATAGGCGGCGGTACTACTATGATAGGCGACCCGTCGGGCAGAACAGACATGAGAAAAATGCTGACAAAAGAGGATATAGACCACAACGCCGAATGTTTCAAGCGTCAGATGGAGCGTTTTATCGAATTCGGCGAGGGCAAGGCCAGAATGGTCAACAACGCCGACTGGCTGCTTAAGCTCAACTATGTCGATCTTCTGAGAGAGGTCGGCGCCTGCTTCTCGGTAAACAACATGCTGAGAGCCGAGTGCTACAAGCAGAGAATGGAAAAAGGTCTGTCATTCCTGGAGTTTAACTACATGATAATGCAGAGCTACGACTTCTACTACATGTTCCAGCACATGGACTGCAACATGCAGTTCGGCGGCAACGACCAGTGGAGCAACATGCTGGGCGGCACAGAGCTCATACGCAAAAAGCTCGGTAAGGACGCTCACTGTATGACTATCACACTTCTGACAGACTCCCAGGGCAACAAGATGGGCAAGACTGCCGGCAACGCCGTATGGCTCGACGCCAACAAGACAACCCCCTACGAGTTTTTCCAGTACTGGAGAAATGTGGCCGACGCCGATGTCATGAAGTGTATCCGCATGCTTACATTCCTGCCCCTCGAGCAGATAAACGAGATGGACAAGTGGGAGGGCGGACAGCTCAACAAGGCCAAGGAAATCCTCGCCTTTGAGCTTACAAAGATGGTTCACGGCGAACAGGCCGCTCAAGAGGCTCTCGACGCTGCAAAGGCTCTCTTCGCAGGGGGCGGACAGGCTAAAGATGTACCCTCCGTCGAGGTTGAGACCGAGGGCGACATGAGCATTCTCGACATTCTCGTGGCTACAAAGCAGTGCACATCAAAGGGCGACGCCAGAAGAAATGTCGAGCAGGGCGGCGTGTCCGTAAACGACGAAAAGATCACAGACATCGGCAAGACCTTCACCAAAGAGCAGCTCAAAGAGGGTATTCTCGTAAAGAAAGGTAAAAAATCCTTCTGTAAGGTCACCGCAAGATGACAGAAATCCAATATACGGCCCTGGCGTCCTTTTATGACAGGCTAACAGATGATGTAAACTATGAGAGATGGGCGGAGTATCTGGAAAAGCTCATAGACAGACATTCCGCCTCAAAGGATATTGTGCTGGAGCTGGCATGCGGCACGGGAAGCCTTTCGAGGCTTCTCTCGGAAAAGGGGTACGACATGATATGTGTCGACAATTCTCCCGATATGCTGGCGGTGGCGCGGGAAAAGTGCAGGGGAGATTCGTCTCCCTTGTTTCTGTGCCAGGATATGTGCGAGCTCGACCTCTACGGCACTGTGGACGCCGCTTTGTGCTGCCTCGACAGCATAAATTACCTGACATATTTGGACGAGCTCAAAAGAGCCTTTAAAAGGGTGTCTCTCTTTATGAACAAGGGCGGAGCCTTTATATTCGATATAAAGACGACGGGGTATTTCAAGGAGCTCAAGGGCCGCTCCAACGCCGTTTCCGAAGAGGACGGCTTCTATTTTTGGCAGTATGACTACGACGGTAAAAGCGGCATATGCCAGCACAATGTGGAGATATTTCAAAAAATCGGGGAAAACTACAAAAGACACACCGAGACCCATTTTCAAAGGAGCTATTCCTTTGAACAGATAGAGAGATATCTCTCTATGGCAGGTTTCGAGGTGGCAGGCAGATTTAAAGAGCTCTCTTTCAAAAAAGCCGACAGGGAAGAGGGCAGGGTTTTTTATGCGGCAAGAAAGGTTTGAATATGGCGGATAAACTTATAAGAGGTGTGACGGCTGACGGCTTTATAAAGGTCGTGGCTGTCGAGACAAAAGAGCTGACCGAAAAGGCGAGAAATATGCACAAGACATTGCCTTTGGCAACAGCCGCTTTGGGCAGAGCCATGGCAGCGGCATCCATGATGGGATGTCAGGTCAAGGAAGAGGAAGGCTCAGTGACACTCCGACTCAACGGCGGAGGGCCTTTGGGCTCTGTCATCGTGGTCTCGGACAACATGGGCAATGTAAGGGGCTATGTGCAGAACCCCGGAGTTGAGCTGCCCTTAAACAGCGTGGGGAAGCTCGATGTAGGCGGCGGAATAGGCACCGACGGCACTCTTACCATAATAAAGGACAACGGCAAGGATATACCCTTCTCGGGAAAGACAGAGCTGGTTACAGGCGAGATAGGGGAGGATATAGCGGCATACTATGCTCTCAGTGAGCAGATACCCACTGTCTGCGCATTGGGCGTCCTCGTTGACAGGGATCAGAGTGTGCTCTCGGCAGGAGGATTTTTGCTGCAGCTCATGCCGGGCGCTCCCGAAAGTCACATCGATATTCTGGAGGACAGGATAAAGGGAATAAAGAGCGTCACGGGAGAGCTCATGGAAAAAGGCTCGATAGAAAAAGTGATAACAGATCTCCTTGAAGGTCTTGACTTTGAGATACTCGAGAGCCACGGCATAGACTACGAGTGCAAGTGCTCGAGGAAAAAGGTGGAGACCGCCCTTATCAGCATGGGAAAAGAAGAACTCTCGGGACTTTTGGATGATGAGAAGCCGATTTCGGTCACCTGCAACTTCTGTGACAAGGTGTACACCTTTACCAATGAGGAAATTGAAGAACTTTTGAAAAAAATATAAAATACCTATTGACAAATGCAGGTAAATCATTTATAATAAGCAAGCGTTCTGTTGAGAAACACAGAAAACAGTCGAGAAAAAAGTTCTTGACAAACCACGAAAGATGTGGTAAAATAAAAAAGCTTTCGAAAAGTTGAAAACTTCCAAAATGAAGTTAAAAAAGCTCTTGACAAACTCAAGAAAGTGTGATAAAATAAAAAAGCACTTGAGGCTGAGACTTCTCGAAAGAAAGTCAAGAAAAATAAAAAAGTTCTTGACAAACCGAGAAAAATGTGATATAATCATAAAGCCGTCACAAATGCGGCGGCTGAAATGGGAGCATAGCTCAGCTGGGAGAGCACATGCCTTACAAGCATGGGGTCACAGGTTCGAGCCCTGTTGTTCCCACC
>ERZ779866.3368-NODE-3368-length-13034-cov-8.505432_pt1 | contig 13034 bp, 26 predicted proteins | sample MGYA00511248_ERZ779866 | MGnify/ENA primary metagenome ERZ779866 (study PRJEB29588, sample SAMEA2155758) | human gut metagenome | biome: human gut; feature: human-associated habitat; material: faeces | place: Denmark | collected 2008/2010 ... | reverse complement strand
AGAGGCGAAGCGGCGGCTGCCGCAAAAGCTGTTCCCGCCGTGTGAAGTAAACGGCCTGAAACTGCAAGAGGAACGATGGAGACCGTTAGAGGGCGGAAAAGCCCGGCGGAAACCATGAAATTACCCTGCTGAGTGCTAACAGCGGGGCGCAGAAATACTCAGAGCGGGGCGGCGGTGCTGATGGCCGCTGCCCTGCTTTGTTATAGGGCGGGTGGCGCTTGCAGAAGCAGGCGCAGAGAGCAGGGCCGGACCCTGCACCCGGCACAAGATGGATAAATTTTGAAAGGGGCAATGTTGAGGATGGTTACGGCAACGGTGATCGCGGTATCGGTGCTGGGCGTGTGCGCGGCATGGTGCTGCGGACGGGACGCGGGATGGAAGCAGGCGGCAGATGCGTATGCGGCGCGGAATGGCAACTACGAGCGCCTTGTGTGGGCGATGGCGAACCAGGCAAAGGATTTGGAAGAATTTAAGGAACGGTACAGAAAGGTGCTGCTGATGGACGAAGGAGAGGCAGACGATGGCGTGGGTATTTGACTGGCACGGGCAGGACAGCAGAGCGACCGGACCGCTTGATGTAGCCTGCACGGTAACGCAGACATACGGTGCAGGGGGGGCAACACGCCGATGGTAGTGGATGTTTTGTGCAGGGCCAGCACGCAGGGGGGCGCAGAAAGCCAGATGAACACGGCAACAACGCTGACAACAGACCATGACAGAACGATCATAGCGCACAAAAACGAAGCTGTGGCCCTGCAAGGGAACATCATTGACAGGGATGCAGGCATGAACGGAGCGGGCGTAGGAGAGGATGTGAGCTTTACCTTGAACACGGTGGACAGGCACGGGGTAGCCTACGATACGGGGTGTCTGACGCCGGGAGAAGCGCAGGAACAGCGGTGTTACAGCGCGGATGCACCGGCACCGACACTGCAAAGCAGAGAGTGCGGCGGCGGACAGGGAAAATCATTTGTGCAGAAGGCAGGCGAAAATGTGCAGCCGAAATACATAGTGCGCCGCCTGATGCCGGTGGAGTGCGGCAGACTGCAAGGGTTCCCGGATGGATGGGGAGAAATCGAACAGCTGCCGCAGGACATGCCGGAGGCAACTGCTGCATTTTGGCGCAGGGTGTACGAAACAGACTGTGCGATCAAAGGCAAGAGACCGCAGAAAAGCATACTGGAAAAGCCGGACAAGCTGGCAGCGTGGCACAACGGGTTACATACTGACAGCGCCGAGTACATGATGTGGGGCAACGGAATGGCGCTGCCGAACGCGCTGTTTTTTGTGCAGCGGGCAGTGGCGCGGGTTGCCATTGACACAGGAAAGGGCGCGGCAAATGTGAAGCTGGGCAGCCTGTTTGATGGGTCCGGCACGATGCCGCTGTGTGCGGCAATGTGCGGTGCGCAGCCTGTTTGGGCCAGCGAGGTGGAGCCATACCCTATCGCCGTGACAAAGACGCATCTGCCGGGCATGAAACATCTGGGCAGTGTTACCGACATTTGTGGCGGGAACATCGAGCCGGTGGACATTATCACGTTCGGCAGCCCGTGTCAGGATTTGAGCATTGCGGGCAAGCGGGCCGGGCTGGACGGAAACCGTTCCGGGCTGTTCCACGAGACGATACGCATTATTTTGGAGATGCTGAAGGCAACCGGTTGGGAATACCCGCGGTTTGTGATCTGGGAAAATGTGCCGGGGGCTTTGTCATCGAACGGAGGGAAAGACTTTGAAACCGTACTCAACGAATTGCTGCGACTTACCGGGACAGATCAGTTTGTTCGACAGCGCGGAAAGTGGGGGGCTACGCAGGGTACGGAGCTGTGGCCTACCGACTTGTCAACGCGCAATACTGGGGAGTACCCCAGCGCAGGCGCAGAGTATACGCTTGCTGCGATACTGGCGGACGATCCGCCGACAAGATACTTTTTGAGCGTAAGAGCCATGGATGGAATTTTGAGCCGTGCATCCCGGCGGGGAAAACAGTTGCCGGAATTGCTGGTGACGGCTATTGCTGGCATGAAAGAATGGTGGAGGCAAAACCCGCTGGGGGGGGGTATGACCCCGCCTACACAATGAAGATACGGTCAGGATGCGAGGGCGGCGGCAAGGGACCACTGGTGCAGAATGATTTATCTGCCACACTGGCGACGCATCAGGATCAGACAGTGTTTGCACCGAGAGCGTTTAGCTTTGACAGTTTGGCAAGCAACAGTATGAAAAGTGCGAACCCGTACAGCGGATGCAGAGAGGTAGACACGGCGAAAACGCTGGATTGCGGGACGCCGTATCCGAACAGAAACCAAGGGGAAATTGCGATTGTGCAGAAAGGAAGCGCAGATGAACAGTAAGGTCATGTTTTCCAGCAAGACGGATGTGTGGGCAACGCCGCAGGGATTCTTTGACGAACTGGACAGAGAGTTTCACTTTGAGCTGGATGTGTGCGCCGCGCCGGAGAACGCGAAGTGCAGAAGATTCTACACGAAGGAGCAGGACGGACTTGCGCAGCCATGGACGGGCCGGGTGTGGTGCAATCCGCCGTATGGCCGGGAAATTGGCAAGTGGGTAAAGAAAGCCTTTGAAACTGCTGCGGGGGGGGGATTTGCGGTAATGCTGCTCCCCGCGCGGACAGATACGCGGTGGTTCCATGACTACATATACGGAAAGGCGGAGGTGCGGTTCATACGCGGGCGGCTGAAATTTGGCGACAGCAAAAACAGTGCGCCTTTTCCGAGCATGGTTGTGATTTTTGGAGAAAGGAAACAAGCATGAAAAAAGTAATTGCGATTGATTTTGATGGGACGCTGTTTGAGAACAAGTGGCCGGAGATCGGGATGCCGATTGCGCCGAATATCAACCGCGCGAAAAATGAGAAGGCAAACGGTGCGGTGCTGATCCTGTGGACATGCCGGGAGGGCGAGAAGCTGGCCGAGGCGCTGGCCGCCTGCAAGGCCGTGGGGCTGGAATTTGACTATGTGAATGAGAACGAGGACGAGCTGAAAGCGGAGTTTGGCACGGACCCGCGGAAGATCGCGGCAACGGAATACTGGGATGATAAAAATGTGTGCATGGGGCGCTGCGGGAAGGGGTGCTGAACGATGGAAGAAATCAATGTGATGCTGGACGAAGGGGCAATCATGCCGACCAGAGCCCACGCGGAGGATGCCGGGCTGGATTTGTACACGCCGGAATATTTTGCACTGACGAATGTACCCGGATTCGACTGCCGTGTGATTGACACGGGCGTACACATGGAAATCCCGAAAGGATATGTCGGGATGATCAAAAGCAAAAGCGGGCTGAATGTGTACGGCGGAATTGTGTGCGAGGGTGTCATTGATGCAGGCTACACGGGAAGCATCAAGGTAAAGCTCTACAACCTTGAAGGATATAACACGGTTTTCAAACCCGGCACCAAGATCGCGCAGCTGGTGATCCTGCCGATTGTGACGCCAGCGCCGAAGCTGGTGGACAAGTTTGCCGAGACAGAGCGCGGCGACAACGGATTTGGCAGCACGGGGAGGTAAAAGCCATGAATATGCAGAAAATGGGCAAGCTGTGCAAGGAAAACATGAGCATGAAGCTGTACCGCAAGGGCTGCACGCAGTACATAAGCGACGGGATCACGACGGTGGAGATACCGCGGAACTTCCCTGCCCTGTGCGATGAGAACGAGGCGGCAGCGGTGTTTGGATGGACGGACAAGCAGCTGGATGAAATCAGCTGCGAGGTAGAGGAGCTGGATGTTATCAACGACCTGTACGAGGTGACGGGCATCAGCATGGACGATGTGAGCGGCGAGGAAATCCCGTGCAAGAAAGCGCCGATTGGGTTTACCTATGCCGGGATGCGCCTGCTTGTGCTGCGGGATGAGCGCGGCGGGATCGCAGGGATCAATGAAAGGCAGATGGAGCCGATCATGGACGAGCTGAAAAACGGGCAGTACATGGTGTGGTACAGGAGGACGATGAGCAACGGAAACCCGTACTATGTGCTGAAATGCGGGATGTACCTGCGCATGGCGGTGCTGCCGATTGCGTTTGATGATGTGTTTGCGGCGGCGCTGGACGAGATCAGGGCCGGGATGATGCTTGATGCACTGGACAGACCGAAAAAGCGGGAGGACGAGAACCATGACGATTGAGCGAGCGGCGGAAATCATGGACCCGGAAAGCAAAGAAAAATTTTACGGGGAGAGCGGAAAACAGGAAGTATTTGAAGCAATGCGGATTGCGAAACTGGCGCTGGAAAAGAGAATCAAGAAAACGGTGCACCCATTTTGGACAGGTAATTCCGCGGCGTGCCCCTACTGCGCAAGCGCACAGTTTTTTGTACAACGAAGATGGACGGAGGAACAGATTTTGCGGAGAGTGCGGCCAGATGCTTGACTGGGAGGACGATATGAAATGAGCGAAGTTGTGCTGAAACCGTGCCCGTTCTGCGGTGAGGTGCCGGGAATCGAGCAAACGGAAAGCGGGTACAGCGGTCCGGAAGATGCGATTACGGCAACATTTCAGGTGCGTTGCGAGATATGCGGTGTAGGGTTTGAAAGAGAAACAAGGGTAACACTGGACAAGGACGGCAAACCAAAAGTCTTGTCGGACGGACGCAAGGAAGTAATCGGGCTGTGGAACATGAGATCGAAAAGGCAATAGCCTTTGGCAGCGGAGATGCAGTGCCTACAAATTGTAGGCGGTTGACGAATGAAAGCGAGGTTGACGATGGAAAAGAGCGCAGCGCAGGACATGAAAAGCCTGCTTGTGGCGAACGGCATGACGAGCAGGGCGGCGGGCCGGGTCGTGGAAATCTTGGAGCCGATGGGATATTTTGAGATTCCGGCGAGCATGACATACCATGGCGCATGGCCCGGCGGGCTGTTTGAGCACAGCTGGGCGGTGACAAAGCAGCTTGTGTGCATGACCGACAAGCTGGGGCTGAAATGGCAGATGCGGCGCTCCCCTGTTCTGGTTGGGATGCTGCATGATCTGTGCAAGACCGAGGAGTACGAGAAATGCGGCGACGGCTGGAAGCACCACAGGCTGAAAGGCCACGGAGAGCGCAGCGCTGCGCTGGCAGAGGCGATCTTGAACGATACCGGGGCGTTGTCGCTGACGGAGGAAGAACGGCTGTGCATCCGATGGCACATGGGCGCGTTTGACAACAAGGAAAACTGGAATTGTTACGGCGCGGCCATTGAGGAATACCCGAATGTGTTGTGGACGCACACGGCGGAAATGGTGGCAAGCAGAGTGCTGGGGGTGTGAGCGATGGAAAAGATTGCGGTGGAGACAGAAATCTGGCCCGCGGATGTTAAGTACGCGGAAGAGATAACGGAAGCAAGCCTTGCAAAGCTTGGCGAAAAGTTCATGCAGAGAATGTGGGAGCTGCCGCGCGGGAAAAAGGTCTGCGTAAGCTGCATGGAGCAGAGAGAAACGCCGCCGTCCGGCATGCCGATGGTAATGCGGATTCTGCTGGATGTGCAGGAGGTACAGGAAGTACAGGAAAAGAACATTGTACGAGAAGCTATGCTGAAGATGTCGGCAACGGAGTGCATGAAGCTGCTGTACAAGAACGAGCCGCTGGGAAAGCGAATCGTGGCCGCGGCGAAGATAATTTTTGGGAGGTGACGAGCAGATGGAAGATGCGAGGATCAAAGCGCAGAAGGATGCGCAGGGCTGGGCAAGTGTGATGGCCGGGAATGTGTACCGGCATTTTAAAGGCGGGCTGTATGTGGTGCAGGGCGTGGCCGTGCATAGCGAGACGGCGGAGCTGCTGGTGATCTACACAAGCAAGGACGAACCGCAGAAGATGTGGGCAAGGCCGCTGAAAATGTTCTTGTCGCCGGTGGACAAGGAGAAATACCCGAGGGCAAAGCAGAAAAAGCGGTTTGAAAAGGCAAAGGCGGTCAGGAATGAATAGTTGTTACCACTGCACCCGGCGGAAACCGGGCTGCCACAGCGTATGCGAGGACTACAAGCAAGACTGTGAGGAGTACGAGCAGCGGCGGGCGTATGAGCGTAGGTTTGCAAGCGTGGACAGTATGCCACAGACGCAGACTGTGTACAAAATGATCTACGAACAGAAGAAACGGGGCGGGAAACAGTGAAGCGGAAGAAGGAAAAGCCCATTGCGGCGGGAGATGCCGTGATCGTGAGGAGACAGTGCGCAGACGGTGGTGTGCGGCCTGCGTGGGGCAAGGTGGTATTTGCGGCCAAGGGCGGGCGGTTCTACGTTGTGAACGTGGAGCTTGTGCCGTGTGCGTTCCGGCATGAGGTGATGATGATGAGGGAGACATTTTGGCCGGAGAATGTGGAAAGGGCGAGGATTGAGGAATGAAACGAGTAAAAGTGTTGATCGTGCTGTTTGCGTGCATGGCAGTGATGGGCGTGTGGCTGGTGATGGCGTTGCTGACCGATGCGCTGGGACTGTTGGCGGCGCTGCTGAACGCAGCGGCAAAGCTGCTGAACGACACGGGGATCGCTGTGCAGCGGGCCGCAATCGGCTTATCCAACACGGCGCGTGGCTGGTTGCGCTGGGCGGTGCGGTGAAGGGATGAATGGCAGGTAAGGGCAAGGCTGCCCCTCATCCAGCCCTGCGGGGCCACCTTCCCCCCGAGGGGAAGGCTTGGGGGGGCACTCCATCCGCCGCCTGCGGGCGGCACCTCCCCCGCTGCGGCGGAGGAGGCTTAGGGACTACTTATTTATAATATAGTTACCACCCGGCGGGTGCCGGGGATTTTTTAGCGGTCTGCGGGCCGCTGGGGGGCTTGTATACGGTTTTATCTTTTCCCCCATTCTCTATCATTGACAAAATCCGAACGAGAGAGCCTGACGCAGGCAGGATGTGAACGGGAGGGCGCAGCGGTGAAAGCCAGATATGTGCGGGAGCAGAAAACGATATGCGGAAAAGAGTACATGGAGGTCGATCTGCTGCAAGTGACGGCCAGCGAGCACAGAGCCAGCGTGCGGGCAAAAAAGCAGTTTGCAAGCAGCCTGGCAATGAAGCGATGCAATGACCGCAACGCCCTGCGCAAGCTGCGGTGGAAGGTATCGGAGAATTTTACCGAGCGGAAAAAGAAAACATGGCTGGTGCATCTGACCTATTCGGACGATTTTTTGCCGGAGCATGACGAGGACGCGCAAAAGGAACTGACGAACTACATTGAGCGGCTGAACCGGCGGCAGCGGCAGAAATACAAAGAGGCTATGGCGAAGGACCACCACAACCCCGGCGGGGTGCTGCGCAAGGTGAAATACATTGCGGTGACGGAGTTTCAGCACGCCGACGAGGAAAAGGGGCTGAAGGAGGTGCGCTACCACCATCACATGATCTTGGAGTGCGATTTAAGCATTGACGAGATCAAAGATTTGTGGGTGACGCGCTGCGGCAAGGGCTGGGTGGAGCCGCTGGGCCTTGTGAAGGCGGATCGCGCCGAGTTTGACAAAGGCGGGCTGGATGCCTACTGCGAGTACATCACGAAATACGAGGGCAAGCGCACGCACAAGTGGAGACAGAGCAAGGGCCTGCGGATGCCGACGCAGCCGAGGCCGAACGATACGCGGTACACGCCGCGCAAGCTGGCCGAGGCGGCAACGCTGTACATAGACGACAAGAAATTTTGGGAGGATCGTTACGGCGTGCTGAAGCTGGGACACGGCGAGGTGCGGCGGTATGCTTTTGTGGGGGCGGAGCCGCGGTTTAACGAGGTCACGGCGGAATGGCATGTGATCGCGCGGTTCTGGGCTGATCCGCGCCGGCAGGAGACGAAAAAGGCGGTGCACAGGTGGGAGTAAGGCTTGAACTGGAAGATTTGCCGCCGCGATACCGTGCGCAGGCGGAAATGCAGATTGCGCAGCGAAAAGGTCAAACTTGTTTGCAAAAAGAATCAAAAAACACGAAAAATGACAAACAAAACGAAGAAAATAAGCAAACTCAATCAAAAAACGAGGATTTTTGCAAGCAAAAAACAAAGCGGGTGCCGGAGAGCGAAAAGCGTTATTACAGGGAGGTGATATTGCCGAAGGTGGCGTGCGGGCTGGTCGTGAAGGTGCAGGAGCAGATCGTGTTTGAACTGCTGCCGGAAAAGGCGTACTGCGGGCTGAAGCTGCCGAAGGCACGGTACAAGCCGGATTTTGTGCTGACCTATGCGGACGGCACCGTGGAGATCGTGGAGGTGAAGTCAAAATTCACCCGGCGGATGCAGCGGGACTATATTTACCGCAGGCGGTTGTTTATAGACCTTGTGGCAGAGCCACGGGGCTGGAAATTTACGGAATGGTACGCAGACAAGGAGAACTGACGATGAGTGAAGAAGTAAAGCTGTGCGAGCTGTGCAGGATGCACAGGAAGATAAACATCGGACCGGCGGGGGCGTTGTGGCTGGAAAAGGACAGCGCGGGAGACGCGCTGCTGGTGGTGGAGCCGGTTATAGGCCGGACGCTGCCGGTGGTGGTGCCGGTGCGGTTTTGCCCAGCGTGCGGGCGGGATTTCAGGCAGAGAAAAGAAGAAACGGCGGAAGGCCTGCTGCCGGTGAGCGCTGAAAACATGGAATACCTGAAAAACAAGGCAAAAGAGATGCAATGGAGCATTGATGAAGTGCTGGACAGAGTATTGAACGATTGCTACTGGGCAGATAAAGAAAAAGAGCAAAAAGAGCAGGAAGCGGGGACGAACGATGAAGCGAGTACCTAACTTTTATCGCAGGAACGCGGCGGCGGGAGCCGTGCGCCGTGTGCTGGACAAAAAAAGAGCCGATCCCGAGGAAGCGCGGGAGACGGTGGAGCAGATCGTGTCGCTGTGCGTGGCTATGGCAGCAGTGAGCGTGATGGAGTGGAACGAGGGGCAGAGGGACGAGTATCTGCGGTGTGCGAACTGCTGCATAGAAGATTACAACATCCGTGCAGCTGCGCACAACGACCAGAGGGCGGCGCAGAGGTGGCTGGACAGCGTTGTGGAAGAGCTGCGGTTTGTCCTGCCTGCGGACGAGAGCCTGAAGCGCAAGGCGGCCAGAGAAGCGCTGATCCAGAAGAGAATGAGCAGCGACAGGGCGTGGAAGCTGTGGGCGGCGGCGCTTGTGGCGAAAAAGCCGAACGGCATGTGCATTGACCGGGAGACGGCGCAAAGGGTGCTGGACGAGGCACGGGACTACTACCGCGACAGGTTTTTGCCTGCCGTGAGGCTTGGCGACGGGTACGGCATGGAGACGCTGCGCCGGGATGCGGAGAATGTGCTGGGAGATGCCGCGCAGCTGGCGTTGGGCGCGGAGACGACGGTTTACAGTAACAGAGTTTGGTAACAAGGGGGTGCTGTTGTGACGGCGGCAGAAGCGGAGATCATCATCAAGTATTATGCGGACATCGCAGGACAGCAGAGGGCTATTGTGCGGGAACGCATGACGCTGGACGCGGAGTACAACCCGCTGCGGGGCAATGCGCTGGACGGGATGCCGCATGCCGCCGGAAACGGCGACAAGACAGCAGACATGGCGTTGAAGCTGGCGGACACGGACACGGACAGACGGCTGCGGGAGCTGGATGTGCGGGAGGATGTGTTGAAGGGCGACAAGGCGGCGATCCGCTGTGCGCTGGACAGGCTGAACAGTAAACACAAGGAGCTGCTGGCGACGCGCTATATCGACGGCCACAACTGGGAGTTTGTGGCGTGCCGGGTAGGGTTGTCCAGACGGCAGACGATCCGTGTCAGCGTGGTGGCGTTGACACGGCTTGGCGTGCTGCTGGAGGACGAGCCGCAGGCGGGAGAAATCCTCGCGCGTGCGCGTGATGCGTGCGCGGTATAAAGGCGGGGCGGATCGTTTACGCTGAATTTACGCGGAAAGTCAGCGTAAAATACGCTGAAACGGGCCCGGCGGGCCGGATGCGTGCGCGTGCGTGAAAGAGATTTTTTGCGGGCGGTAAATTTGTGCGGGGACGTTAGATTTCCGAATACTGAAAAGGGCCGGGAGAAAAACAAACTTGCGAAAGGGTGAAAAGGATGGAAAAATATATGCTTGTGCCGGAGAAAGTGGAGGCAATCGAAATCGTGCAGGACGGGAAAGTGATTGCAACGATAGAACCGGGAGAGCAGGAGGAGAAGTGAGACGATGGCGGAGGTTGTTACGGCGCAATTTGTGGGGCGGACTTCCTGCGGTTTTGTGACGGGGAAATACTACGAGATCGAGGTGAGCGCCGGGCTGGGCGGGTGTCTGTGCGTGCAGGAGGTGCGGGGGCACGGGTTCTGCCCTTATTCCACGCTGGAAAATCTGAAAAGCAACTGGCGCGTGTTGGATTTGCGTGAAACGAAAAATAAATAAAAATATCCCCCGGCGGGTCGTTGCGGCGGCCTGCCGGGGGATCGTTGTTGTGGAAAGATTACTTGCTTTCGATGCGGGATTTCCAGAAATCGCCGGTGGGGGTGTAGCCGTCGTGCTGCATCTTTTCAAGAACGGCATCGAGGATGTAGCCGAGCGTGCTTTCCTCGCCTGCGGCCAGCGTGGCGGCCTTGATGTCATCGCCGTACTGGCGCCAGAGGGTTTCCAGCGTGTCGCCGTGGTTGATAAGATCGTTGATGGCGTCGCTGCGGGTGTGGCGCTCGTTGGCGGCTTTGGCCTTTTCTTGATGTTTCAAAATGGCGTTGACGGTGAGAGAATTGGGCGTGAAGGACATTTTCATGGTGAAGCCTCATTTCGTTGTGTAGTCGGGCCAGAGGTCCGATGTGGGGGTGAAACCGTCGCGGGTCATGCGCTCGCGGACGGCTTGCGTGATGTAGGCCTGCATAGACTGCCCTGCCGCAGAGGCAGCGGCGCGGATGTCTGTGCCGACGGGCTTTAGGGGCATAAACTCGATACGATCACACTTTGCCTTGTAGGTGTTGTTGCCGCGGCGGTGAGCTTCAGAAATGGGCATTTGGGGAAACCTCCTTGCGTGTAGTATCTTGATTATACACCCCGGGTGTGCGGGACGCAAGAGAAAATGTGCGGAATATAACAACTGCTGTTGTGGGTGGCTCCCGCGACCTTGCCCGGCGGGATGCCGGGTGGTTTCGGCCCATGCCAGGGGCCATCGTCAGGCGGGGCGTCTATTCCTCGATCACTATTTCTGCACCGGGAAGGTCATATACTTCGCCGATGGCCGCAAGCTCTGCCCAATCGGCAACCTCGGCGGCTTCACAGTGGGTATAGCCACGGTCAACGAGAAGGTCATAAATGGCGTCATGGTCAAGCGTTCCGAAATAGAATGTGGTTGTGCCAATTTTGATGGAAATTTTGCTGTACATACGATTTTCTTCCTTTCTGCGGGTGGCTCCCGCGACCTTGCCCGGCGGGATGCCGGGTGGTTTCGGCCCATGCCGGGGGCCATCGTCAGGCGGGGTTGTGGGCGGCAAGCTGCATGAGCGTTGCGGTGGTGGGGACGAGATGGCGGGCCATCGTGTCGTTGTAGGAGGTTTCGCCCTCGAAGCTGTCCACGACGGCGCGATCTGCCGTGCTCATGTCGTGATAGGTCTTTTTGCCGTAGGACGGCGGCAGCCAGCCTTTTTTCTGGGATGCGAAGATGTTGAAGGATTTCAACACATCGGCGTTGGTGAACTCGATGTGACAGGTGCCCTTCTTGTAGAACGTGGCGGTGAAGTAGTGCAGCTTAATCTTGGTGGTCTGGCCGCTGGCCTCGGCAGCTTTGAGGGTGGCGCGGAGGTCATCGCCGTTGTAGGCGGTGCCGTTGGTGTCGAGGAAGTGGAGCGTTTTCTCGATGTTGGCGATCTTATCTTCGGCGAAAGTCGGGTAGAAATCGTCGGAGTAGACGCTGTAGGCGTTGCAGCGGAAGATCACGCGCTTGTTGACCTTGTAGGCGGAGTTTGTGCACCAGCCGTTGTAGTAGTGAATGTTCTTGCTGTAGTCGGCGTAGTGGGTGCTGGTCCAGTCGTCAAAAAGGCGGATGATCTCGGATTCGATGTTGGAGACGATGTTGTGGGAAATTTCCTCGCGCACGGTCAGGATGTTGTAGGGGGTAAAATCGTAGTGGCGCAGGTCGTTCAGGCGCTTGTGGTAGTCGTTCTGCATCGTCTGCGTCATGGCGTCGCGGATTTGCGGAAGGTCGAAAAGCTGTTCCCAGTAGATGGCGCGGAGATCGCACAGCGCGTTGTTGTAGCTCTTGGTGAGGGAGACGCAGGGCGCGGGGGCGCTGCTGTCGCCCTGCTTTTTGGGCAGGGTGAACAGCGAGGAAATGCCGTTGTATTCTTCATACAGGCGGGCGAGACCGTCCGCGGCGGCGTTGTAGCGCTCGACTGCTGCCGTGATGGGGTCATTGCTGACGAGGGCGGCCAGGTCGGGCGCGGCTTTGTAGCGCTGTGTCGTCTCGGCGTTGAGCTCTAAGCGGATGCGGGAGACCGGCGGCGCGGGCGGGATCGTGACGGCGACGAGCGCAACCTCCACCGCGGTTTTGCGGGCGGCGTGGGTGAAAGCGTCCTGCTTGTAGGTGATCCGGGCGTTGTACTTGTTGAGCAGGGCGGCAAGCTCCTTGCGCTCGTTGGTGCAGGGGTTGCGGATCGTCTCGGCGTTGAGGATGCAGCGGACTTCCCCGCCCCGCTCCATGATGTGCAGGGCGTGCAAGAGGTGGCGGGCACCCTCGGAAAACGGCGGGTTCATGATAATTGCCTTATAGTGGGCGCGGGGCGTGAAGGTGAGGAAATCGTCGTGGATGACGCGAAAACCGTTTTCTTTGAGGGTGGCGCGGAGGGCGGCGGACTTCTCGATGCAGTCGAGTTGCAGGGCGTCCAGCAGATAGTCGTTGCCGGGACGGTACTTGTCGGGGTGCCGTTGCTGTTGTAGGCGATGCCGGCGGCCTTCTCGATGGCGCGGGCGAGGTCGCCGGAACCGGCGGACGGCTCCAGGATGGGGCCGCCTGCATACTCGATGCTGTGACCGTCGATCTTGAGACCGGCGAGAAGCTCCGCGGCGAGGGCCGGGGGCGTTGGGTAGTAGTCTTTACTGTCGTTGGGGATCATGGTGTTGTTACCTCCTGTTTTTTTGGTTGTGGCGGCGG